>JAEEGI010000516.1_pt1 | contig 115027 bp, 104 predicted proteins | sample 8958751 | NCBI WGS metagenome assembly JAEEGI01 (sample SAMN16246545, study PRJNA631951) | gut metagenome | biome: gut microbiome; feature: rumen; material: KS-attached | host: Bos | place: Iran: Karaj | collected 2018-10
CAAGAGCCAGCAGTATGCCGCCAAGATGCAGGAAGAAGGCATCTTCGTCACCGGCTTCTACTATCCCGTCGTCCCCAAAGGCCAGGCCCGCATCCGCGTCCAGATCAGCGCCGCCCACGAGCACGAGCACCTCGACAAGTGCATCGAGGCCTTCAAGAAAGTCCGTGCCGAAATCGAGAAGTAAGCACCATCCTTACGATAGCTGAGAGGGAGCCCCACACAGGGCTCCCTTTTTCATGCTCTTCTTTTGGGGGACACGAATTATCGTGAATGACCATGAATTATCATGAATTATTCTTGACTTAGAATACGTCTGTTTTGGAACTCATTAAACGGCGAATTACTCGAAAAGTGGATAGTGGTCAGTGGACAGTGGATAGTGATTGGTTCAAGGTTCCAAGTTCAAGGTTCAAGGTTTAATGGAGAATTACTCGAATTAGGGGCGGGCGGTTGATGGGTTAAAGGGGCGTCTTGATGGGGTCTTGTGGCCGTCTTGTAGCCGTTTAGTAGCCGTTTAGTAGCCGTTTAGATGCTGTTGGGGCAGTAAAAAATGGGGTATGGAAGTGGCATATCTGAGGGTAACGGCTGTAAGACAGTGTATTACGGTATAGGGTGGACAGTGGGGACAGTGGGGACAGTTAAAATATACGGCTTACAAAACCAAAAATAATTTCTATATCTATATATATATATAGATATATAGATATAGAGGTATAATTGCGAAATGTATGGCTTAAAAACTAACTGTCCCCACTGTCCACTGTCCACCCTAACCCTCAAATATTATTTTTGGCCGATTCAGAATTATTGTGTATCTTTGCAGTTGCAAAATATAATAGTTATGATTAATATTGTTATCTTCGGTGCACCGGGGGCGGGGAAGGGGACCCAGGCAAAGCTGCTGGCAGAGAAATACGACTTCCTGCATATTTCAACCGGTGACCTGCTGCGGCAGGAGGTGGAGCTGCAAACCCCGATGGGACAGCGAGCACAGGCCATCATGAACCGTGGCGACCTGGTGGGCGACGATATCGTTGTGCCGCTTCTGGGCCGCGCCCTTGAGCTGCGCTCGACTTTGCCCGACCCTGACGCCGCCCTTGACCCGTGGGATGTGGAACGCAACGGAGCGCCGCACCGCCCCGAGGGCTGTATCATCGACGGCTTCCCGCGCACGGTGTCGCAGGCGCAGACATTGGAGTTCCTCTTCGGGAGGCTGAAACGCAAGATAGACTGTGTGGTGGCCATCGACGTGCCGCGTGACGAGCTAGTGCGCCGCATCCACGAACGTGCCGCCATAAGCGGCCGTGCCGACGACACCGAGGAGGTCATCCGTCACCGCCTCGACCTCTACGACCAGCAGACCACCCCGGTACTCGAGTACTACAGCGTGTCGGGTCTTCTGGCGACTGTCGACGGCAGCGGCGAGATTTCAGAGACCATCGGCCGTATCTGCAAGACTCTCGAATTGGTGATGCACCTCAAGGCCAAGCATTAAATGCAAGTATTTTTGTAGAATAAAATTATTTTGTATCTTTGTTGCTTAGAGCCGCAAGGTGAATTTCCCCGCAAGGGCGTGATATATTGTAAGATATAAAGAATTAACAAATATTAGATAACAATGAAAAAGATACTTATCGTCGGTGCAGGCGGACAGATTGGTTCCGAGCTCACCCGTAATCTGAGAGACATCTATGGCGACAGCAACGTGGTGTGCAGCGACCTGCGTCCGCTGAAGGGCGACCCCTACGAGCGCGGTCCCGTGGAGCGCATCGACTCGACGCAGATCATGCAGATAGCCACCGCCGTGAAGCAGTACAATATCGACACCATCTACAACCTCGCCGCCATCCTCAGCGCCACCGCCGAGTTGAACCCCATGCTTGGCTGGAACGTAGGCATCGGCAGCTTGGTGAACTGCCTCGAGGTGGCCCGCCTCTTCGGCTGCGCCGTCTTCACGCCGAGCAGCATCGGTGCCTTCGGCCCCTCGACGCCGCATGTCAACACCCCGCAGGACACCATCCAGCGCCCCAACACCATCTACGGCGTCACCAAGGTCACCGGCGAGCTGCTGAGCGACTACTACTTCACCCGCTTCGGCGTCGACACCCGCTCGGTGCGCTTCCCGGGCCTCATCAGCTACCAGACGCTTCCCGGCGGCGGCACCACCGACTACGCCGTCGAAATCTACTATGCCGCCGTCAAGGGCGAGAAGTTCGTCTGCCCCTTGAAGAAAGGCACGCTGATGGACATGATGTACATGCCCGACGCCCAGAAGGCCATGATAGACATCATGGAGGCCAACCCCAGCAAGCTGGTGCACCGCAACAGCTTCAACGTCACCGCCATGAGCTTCGGCCCTGAGACCATCTACGAGGTCATCAAGAAGCGCTACCCCAACTTTGAGATGGTCTACGAGCCCGAGCCCATCAAGCAGGCCATCGCCGACTCCTGGCCCGACAACATGGACGACAGCTGCGCCCGCAAGGAGTGGGGCTGGAACCCGCAGTACGACCTGGAGAAGATGACCGACGACATGATCCTCAACCTCAAGAAGAAACTGCTGTAATTCTTTAGTAGTCAAGTAGACAGTAGATAAGTAGATAAGGCAATACTGATACAAACCCCAAGCGAAGGCGGCCGACCGAAAAGATTGGCAGCCTTCTTTTTCGTAAAAAATGTTAAAGCCAGCCCTCGCCGACGCTCCATTTATAATATCAGGGTTATTATATATGTAGTGAAGCGCTTTTAATGGCAGACGACAGGACATCACGGTACAGCGACTTCGACGTGCTGATGGCGCGCCACCAGAGGCTCATCAAAGGCCTCTGCTGGTGGTATGCCGGCGGCGACGCCGACCGTGTAGCCGACCTCATGCAGGAGGTGATGGCTGCCTTGTGGCATTGGCGCCACACGCTGCGTCCCGGCGCCACAGCGCTGCAGGAGCGGGCCTGGGTACACATACGCTGCCGCAGCGTCTTCGAGCACATGCGCCGTCGCCAGCAGGTGGAGACGGTGGCAATAGAAGCCGCACATGATGTGGCCGAAGAGCCGCCGGCAGGACGCGAACAGATAGAACGCCTGTCGGCCGACCTCTCGGCGGCGGAACAGCAACTGTTGGAGCTGGTGCTCGACGGCTACACCGACGGCGAGATAGGCGAGACCATGCGCCTCGCGCCCAGCGAGGCGGCGAGGATGCACGCTGCGGTGATAGAGAAAATGAAACAAAAAGCGAATAACGAATGATGATTATGGAAACGACGAAATTATATAATGGAAATTCGAATAATACGCCGTTAAAAAGTAAGTTGTAGAATATGGACGAAAAAGAGATAATAAAACTGATTGAGGCCGAGCAGGCGCGTCGCCGGAAGGCCGACGAGGAGCACCTGCGCCACCTTGTCGAGCGGCACACCGCCGACCTCGGCCCCTGGTGCGCCCGTCGTCGTGCGGTGGTGCGTGCCATCGCTATGGCGCTGCTCGTGCTGCTGCCGACGGGCTGGTACATGATGCTGCACCAGCGGACGGACGACCGGCAGGTGCTCTGCAACGTGCGCGGCGATGAGGCGCTAGTGGTCAACCGCGTCTGCAGCGTCGTGGGCAACTGTGCCGACCAGCAGGTAATCAATATAATGGACATGAGATAGTAATGAAGAAACGCGCGCTCATATACATCGGAGTTTTGCTGCTGCTTCTGGCTGTGGTGACCGCCTTCAGGATGCGTCCCGCCGAGCCGGAGAACAGCGTGCTGTATGAGCGCTACAAGGACATGCCCGGTGTGCGCGTGGGCTTCGTCAAGGACTTCCCGTTGAACGACAGCTCCACTTGCGACGTCACCATCTTCGAGGCCCTGACCGACGAGGGGTGGGAGAACATGGTGGACGAGTTTGACTTGATGCTGATGATTGATTCCACATCTATTGCGAATAATACACCTCAGAAAGACTTTGGTAATGTTGTCAGTTTTAGGTGGACTTCCCGTTTCCATCCCGAACAGTACGGACCAAAGGTGGCAGGGACACTTGGCGACACAGCCGATGCAATGTTTGTGTCATCCTATTACCGTTGGATGGCCGACTTCCACTGCGTGAAAGAGAATCAGTCTAATGAACTCATCCACTATTACTTAGACAGAATGTCCGAGTATCGGATGAACAGTCCAGTCGTCGACAAGTCGGCCGAGGCAATACAATAAAGTAATAATTAATACGTTAATTAATAACAAGTACTATTATTAACTATGAAAAAGATTCTACTATTAGGATTGATGGGTCTGATGGGCCTGTTTGGCTCCCGGGCTCATGGGCAGATGATTATCGACACGTGGAACATGACCACAGGGGTCGACACGACGCTGTGGTACGACATCGACGGTGTGGACTCGGTGATTATCACCCCGGGCAACAAGACGTCGGCCCGGTCGGGCCTAGTGAATATAGGCTTCCCCTTCACGCTGGGTGTGTCGACCTACAGCCAGTTTTCGACCAATATCAACGGCACGGTGCGTCTGGGCAGTACGCAGTTGTCGGCCGGTGGCAGCTATTCGGACGCCTTGAACCAGAATAACGGCCCCAAGATAGAGCCGTTCGGTTACCAAGGTCGTTTCGACAACAACTGTTATACACGTATGGCGCTGCTTGGCACCGCGGGGAACCGCGTGCTGGTGGTGGAGACAAGGATGAAAGATTACTATTACTTCAGCGACTCTCTGTATGTGAGTTTCCAGGTGCAGCTGTTCGAGGCCGGTGGCCTGCGTGTGGTGTACGGCGAGGCCGACTCCGGGACGGTGTATACCACCACTTCCGCACGCTTGCAGAACGGTGTGTCGGCAGGCGTGAGTAGCAGTAACAAGGATATCATCTTCATCGACTTCGCCACCCACGAGGCGGTGCGTCTCAACGCCAGTTGCTCGCTTCACAACACCGCGGCGGCGTGGCCCAAGAAAGGCCGCTGGTACAGGCTGGAGCCCGACGCCTCGCCCTGCCCATATCCAGGCAACATCACCGTGGTGAGCAATAATCCCGACAGCACGGTGCTCAGCTGGCCTGCGGTGGCGGGCGCAAGCTACCACCTTACGATTGCCGAAGTAGGTCTCAACACAATCCTCACCGACACCTTTATCTGCCTCACGGACATGCTCAACGGCGGCGCCATCTATAACGGTACACTGCAGACAATGTGCGCCGACGGCAGCGAGAGCTACCGCGTGCGTGAGTTCTCGTTCACCACCGCCTGTGGCACGGTGCATCAGATGCCGTGGATAGATGACTTCCAACTGGCTGCCGGTGACAATTGTTGGTTGAAACCATATACCACTAGCGCCCGTCGCTGGCGCAGACAGTCGAGCGGCAACAACTATTTCATGCGTGTGCCAAGCGGCAGCAGCTCGACTATTTACAACGAGTGGCTTGTGTCGTCGCCGATGGTGCTGCCCGACACGTCTGGACTCACGCTGGGCTGGTGGTACAAGAGCAGCCAGCTCAGCAATGTGGCTCCTCAGGTTAAGGTACGCTTGTTGGTGTGCGACACCAGCGACGAGATCGACACCTCGGCGGCATGGGTAACGCTGCGCACGATAGGCATATACGAGCAGTATTTCCAGCAATACTACAGCTTGCTCGACGCCTGGGCGGGCCATCGCGTTCGTGTGGCCTTCCAGCGTGTGGGGCGAGGCGGGGGAGACTGCGATGTGGACAATGTGAGCGTCGAGGTGCTGACACAACCGTCGGTGGTGGTGGAGGCTCCCTCGCTTGTCTATGGAGGCGACACTGTGACAGTAGTGCCCGTGCTGACCCGTGGAGTGCTGGCCAACCCGCAGTATGTATGGCACTCCACGATGGAGGAGCAGGGTTTGATGCTGCGCACCGAGGACGACGACACACTGCGCCTGGTCTATCTGGCCAGTGGTTTGGATACCATCAACCTAACGCTAACCACCGACTACGGCACAGCCACGGCAACAGCTGTGATAGATGTAGTGGACTGCCGCACGGTGACACACTTCCCGTGGAGCGAAGACTTCGAGCATGGCTTCGACTGCTGGAGTATGCCTAACAGTGGACCCAATGTGTGGGACCTGCGCACCACCGGTGCCCACGGCGGCCAACGCGTGGCTTGCGCCACTATCCACGACGGTTATAACATTTACGACACCTTGATATCGCAACCCATTGTGGTGCCGACCGACGCTCACGGGCTGACGCTTTCGTGGTGGATGCGACACGACGCCAGCGCAGACCCCTCGAACTATCGCCGAATATGGGTGAAGGCACTCAATGCCGCCAACCCCGTCTGGAGTTCAGGTGACTCGCTGTTCTACCGCAACAGCACCGGCATCCCCACCTCGTGGCAGCAGTTCAGCGTCGACCTTGAGCCGTTGGCAGGGCAGACTGTCCGCCTGGCCTTCGTCGGCAGCAGCTACTACAGTGGCAAATACATCTATATTGATGACATTGAGATACGCTACACGCGTGAGCCGGTCATCAGCCTTGCAGTTTCGGCATCGAGAGTCTATGTTGGCGACACCGTCACCGCCACAGCAACACTTATCGAGGGTGACACCGCCGGTATCGTATGGTGGATGAACTCTCGCATGGCCGACATGGGGCAGGCTGACATCACCGGCAGCGGCCCACAGGTGCAGATAGCCTATCACGGCACGGGAATAGATACCATTGTCGCCTCGGCCACCAACGCCTACGGCTCCTTCGCCGACACTGCTTATGTGCGTGTCTGTCCCGTGCAGGATACCATACCGTGGGTGGCCAACTTCGTCAACGAATTGCCCTGCTGGCAGGTGATTAGCGGTGCATGCAATGTCGACAACAACTATGGCTACCTGAGTTTCACCGGTGCGGTGGCAACGCTGCCGGTGTATGTTCCAGATGACGGCAACGTGGTGGTGGAATACTCCTGTGCATACAGCTACTTCTACGGCAGCACAATCGTGATGGTCACCACCGATATGGTGCACTTCGATACTATTGGCAACGAGCCCTTCACTGACGGCACCCACCCGAGCACCCGCATACCCCTCGGTGCCTACGCGGGGCAGTATGTCCGCATGGTCTTCAAGGCGACGGGCGAGTTCCTGCAATACTACCTGACCAGTGTCCAGATACGCTACGCCAACGAGCCGGTGGTGCAGGCTGAGGCCGACGACGGCTACTTCCCCGGCACGCCGGTGACCCTCACGGCCTCGCTGCTGGAGGGCGACACCGTGAACCTCACCTACTCGTGGGCCTCCGCCATGACCCAGCGCGGCGACGCCACGCTGACCTTCGACGGCGGTCCGCAGGCGACCCTCGTCCCATCGGTTGGCGGTCCGGACACCGTCACCGTGTGGGCCACCAACAACCACGGCACCGACAGCACCACCATAGTGGTCAATATCAAGCCCTGCGCCACAGTGGACTCGCTGCCGTGGGTGGAGGACTTCAGCAACCAGTTCACCTGCTGGTGGCAGCCCGCGGGGAGCCAATGGTCGCCTGACAATACAGGCGTGATGGCCTGCGTGATCAAAGCTGCCACGATGGGCGACAACTGGCTTATCTCGCGTGCCATCGAGCTGCCCTATATGCCATCCGACGAGGGCGAGGGCATGCAGCTGTGGTGGGATGCCGCCGCCATCTTTGCCAACGGCCACACCTACAGCGTATGGATCACCACGGGCGACTACCGCGACACCGGCAGCTACACTCAGCTTGCCACCTACAGCGGGAACCTGCCTACATACAACAGCGGCTGGCGCACCCCACGTGTGGACCTCAGCGCCTATGCGGGAGATACGGTACACCTGGCTTTCCGCTACCAGACGCAGTATTACGAGGTCTCCAGCATTCCCGGCATCCTGGCCATCGACAATGTGCGCATCCTCGACACGCGGCCTCCGCAGGTCGCCATCGTGCCGCCCGTGCGTTGCTTTGTGGACGACACCGTCGTCTACCGTGCCAACCTCATCCACGGCGTGCAGAGCGGTATGAGCTACACGTGGCAATCTACTATGGAGCAGCACGGACTGGCCGATGTCAATTTCAATGACTCACTCATCTATGTTGTATACCACGCCGCCGGGAGCGACACCGTCAGCCTTGTTGCCAGCAACGCCTACGGCAGCGACACTGCTTGGACTGCAATGACGGTGAAGAACTGCCCCGCCGTCACGGTGCCGTGGTATGAAGACTTTGAGGTAGTCAACCCCTGCTGGTCAGGGTCGTGGACGCCAGACTACATTACATACACGTGGCTCGATTCCACCTCCCACGTGATGCATTCGACGCCCAACAGCTGGTATGCTTCGCCCTGGATCGACCTGCCCGACACCACGGGGCTGCAACTGATGTGGAACAAGAATGGCAATGCCAATAGCTTCATGAAGATATTCGTTTCGCCTACAGGCAGCATTGAGCCTGCCGACTTCACCGACACCCTCCTTTACAGAGAAACCCCCAACGGGTTTGACTCGCTGCCGCTCGATGCCTATGCCGGACGGCGAATCCGCGTGGCCTTTGCGCAGCTGGCGAGCAGCAACAACTCCGACTCCTACGTCCTCGACGATGTCCGCGTCGACTATAACCGCGCTGCGCCGCAGGTCTCGCTCACGGCCCCGCTCTTTGCCACATCCTTTGGTGACGCCATTACGGCTACGGCCACCCTGGGCAACATTGCCCCGGGAGTTACATACAGTTGGAGCTCCACCTTTGGAGTGGTGACCGCCATGGGCGCCCAATGCCGCATCAGCTATACTGTGGCGGGTGAAGATACCATCACGGTCGTTGCCAGCAACCTCTACGGCAGCGACACCGCATTGGCAGTGGTGACGGTGTACGATTGTGGTAGCATGACGACGGTACCATTCTTTGAAGACTTCAGCAACATTACAACCACCACATATCGTGTCCGTGGATGGCTGCCTCCCTGCTGGAATGCAACTTGGAACGGCGACACTCTCGGCCTTGCTCCGCATGTCATCACCACGGGTGGATACCAATGGATAGGCGACATACCCGACAACGCCCTACTGATGCAGGCCGGCACCTCGACAGGTTATGGTTCCCTGGCCGAAGTGGTGCTGCCTCGCTTTGCCGACAGTCTGCATCGCCTAATGATGGCCTTCGACTACCGCTTCGAGATCAACACCGGCACCCTTGTGGTAGGCTACTACGACGACACAGTCTTTACCGCTGTGGACACCCTAGCGAGACACACCGGCAATTATCGTCGCGACACGGTGTCATTCGCCATGCACAGCATTGCCAACAATCCCCACATAGCCATACGCTGGCAAAGCAATATCGGCTCATTTTTTGCTGTCGTCATAGACAATATAGAAGTATTTGTAGACAGCACACTCATTCCGCTAACGCCAGACACCGTCTGGCGCACGGTCACCGTGTTCTGCGACAGCACTATGGGTAGTGTCAGTGGCGGTGGAACTTACATGGACAGCAGCATGGTGACCATCACGGCCACAGCCAACGATGGCTACCACTTCACCAGCTGGAACGACGGCGACACTCATGTCGTTCGCAATATATTACTAGTCAGCGATACCGCCTTCACCGCCCACTTCGCTGTCGACACTCTCCCGACACCACCCACGCCAGACACCGTCTGGCGCACGGTCACAGTGCACATGCTGCTAGATAGTGGCGACACCCTCTTCGAGGCTGACGTTGTCTCCGTGACAGGAGCAGGCAGTTATCCTGACAGCACTCTGGTGACACTCACCGCCTACTATGATTATTACTACCCCTATTTCTGGTATTGGGTGACACCTGCCAACGACACACTGTATGACAACCCCTACAGCTTCGTCGTCACCTCCGACACCGTCATCAACGCCATCTTCGGTCCCATGTGCGTGGGTATCGACGGCACGGAAGGCGCTGCGCCCGATGTTGCCATACACCCCAACCCCGCCACAGGCGACGCCTACGTAAGTGTCGGCATGCCCTCGACAGTCACTGTCGTCGACTTGCAGGGCCGCACGATGCTGCAGCCGACGCACGTAGCCTCCTCGCTCTGCTTACAGCAGGGCACACTGCCGAAGGGCATCTACTTCGTCAGCGTCAGCAGCAGCGTCGGCGCTGTGGTGAAGAAGCTCGTCATACAGTAGCCAACCGCTATATTATCAACACACTATGCGCCACCTCCGGAGGTGGCGCATTTCTTTTTTGCTCCTATGTGGAAAAATCTTTGTATCTTTGCACTTGAAAGAGACAAACAATAAAACAACAAACAATATGAAACTCAACCGTATTTTAGCAGCAGGTTTGCTGGGCATGGCCCTCTTCGCGGCCAGCACCGCCGAAGCCTGCACCAATTTCCTGTTCACCAAGGGTGCCACCCGCGACGGCAGCACCATGATAACCTACGCCGCCGACAGCCACACGCTCTACGGCGAGCTGTACTACCGCAAGGCGGCCACCTATCCCGCCGGCACCATGTTCCAGGTCGTCGACTGGGACAGCGGCACGCCGCTGATCATGATACCCCAGGTGGCGCAGACCTACAGCGTCGTGGGCAACATGAACGAGCACCAGCTGGCCATCGGCGAGACCACCTACGGCGGCCGCGAGGAGCTGGCCAAAGAGATTGAGGGCGGCATCGACTACGGCAGCTACATCTACCTCACCCTGCAGCGTGCCAAGAATGCCCGCGAGGCAATCAAGGTCCTCGCCGGCTTCATGAAAGACTACCCCTACCACAGCGAGGGCGAGAGCTTCAGCATCGCCGACCCCAACGAGGTGTGGATCCTCGAGCTCATCGGCAAACGCCCCGGGACCGTCAAGCCCGAGCTGGCCAAGAAGCTGAAATATAAATACACCGACGGTGCCGTGTGGGTGGCACGCCGCATCCCCGACGGCTATGTGAGCGGTCACGCCAACCAGGCCCGCATCACCCAGTTCCCCCAGGAGGGCAAGAAGTTCCAGAAAGCCAAAGGCAAAGGCCTCCACAAGGTCATCAGCAGCAAGCACCTCGACTACCTCTTCGAGCCTGAGGTGGAGTGCGTCTACAGCGACGAGGTCATCACCTACGCCCGCGCCTGCGGCTGGTATGACGGCAAGGACGAGGACTTCTCCTTCTGCGACACCTACGCCCCGCTGACCTTCAGCGGCATGCGCGGCTGCGATGCCCGCGTCTACGCCATGTTCAACCGTGTGGCCAAAGGCATGCAGCGCTACGAGAAATACGCCATGGGCGATGCCAACGCCGAGCGCCTCCCCCTCTGGATACTGCCCGACCACAAGGTCGACGTCCACGAGGTGATGAACCTCATGCGCGACCACTATGAAGGCACCTCCATGGACATGACCAAGGACCTCGGCGCCGGCCCCTTCCAGTGCCCCTACCGCTGGCGTCCCATGGGCTTCGAGCTCGACGGCCACACCTACATCCACGAGCGCGCCACCTCGACCCAGCAGACAGGCTTCTCGTTCGTGGCACAGTGCCGCAGCTGGCTCCCCGACAAAGTCGGCGGCATCCTCTGGTTCGGCGTCGACGACACCTACAGCACCGTCTACTGCCCCATGTACTGCGGCATCACCGAAATCCCCGAGTGCTTCCGTCAGGGCAACGGCGACATGCTGACCTACAGCGAGACCGCGGCCTTCTGGCTCTTCAACCGCGTCACCAACTTCGTCTACAGCCGCTACAGCGACATGATCAAAGACCTGCAGCAGGTGCAGGATCGCCTTGAGACCAGCTATATCAAAGACGTGCAGAAATTCGACGACCGCGCCAAGCAGAACGACGGCGAGGCCCTCACCCAGCTGCTCAACGACTTCAGCGGCCGTCAGGCCAAGCGCATGATGAAAGAGTGGGACCAGCTCGACAAGTTCCTCCTCGTCAAGTACATGGACGGCAACATCAAGAAAGAGAAAGACGGCAAGTTCGAGCGTACCGCCACCGGCAACGCCGCCTTCCCCAGCCAGCCCCATTACCGCCAGGAATGGCAGCGCATGATCGTCAAGGATCACGGCGACGTCATCCGCGAGAAATAAGCGATGAACTGGTTGATACTCATCGTGGCAGGCCTCTGCGAAGTAGGCTTCGCCTTCTGTCTCGGCAAGACCAAAGGGCTCGCCGGCCTCCCCTACTGGGAGTGGCTGGCGGGCTTCGCCTTCTTCTACGTCCTCAGCGCCGTGCTGCTGGCCAAAGCCACGCAGAGCATACCCATAGGCACCGCCTACCCCGTCTGGACGGGCATCGGCGCCGTGGGTTCCGTGCTCCTCGGCATCTTCGTCTTCCACGAGCCCGCCACCTTCTGGCGCCTCTTCTTCATCACCACCCTGATAGCCTCCATCATAGGCCTCAAGATGCTCTCCCCGGAGTAGCTCTTATGCCTCGACCCTCTATGCCCCCTTCGTCGTATATGTCGTCGAAGGGGGCTTTTGTACATGCATCCCCATAGGGGAATGGGGCAGAGGGGTAAATAAGGAACATGTGCGCGCATATTGTAAAAATTTTGTATCTTTGCAGTTTAAAACAGAATGGATGGGACTGCTCGAAAGACTTATATCCATTTGGAAACAAAAGGATTGTAAAGAAACGGAGGAAGAGCCTGTGGCTAAATATCTGATAGTGGGACTGGGCAATGTGGGTGCCGAATACGAGGGCACGCGCCACAATGCGGGCTTCATGGTGGTCGACGCGCTGGCCAAGGAGGGCGATGCGCGGTGGAGCCTGGAGCGCCACGCCTACCGCACGGAGGTGCGCCACAAAGGCCGCGTGCTGGTGCTCATCAAGCCCACCACCTACATGAACCTCAGCGGCAAGGCCGTGAAGTACTGGCTGCAAGCCGAGAAGGTGGAGTTGCCGAACCTGATGGTGGTGGTCGACGACCTGGCCCTCGACCCGGGCATCGTCCGCATCAAGAAGCAGGGCGGTGCCGGCGGCCACAACGGGCTGACGGACATCGAGGCGGCCCTGGGGACGCCCAACTACAACCGCATGCGGATGGGTGTGGGCGACAAGTTCAGCCGAGGCCGTCAGGTGGACTATGTGCTGGGGCGCATGGAGGGCGAGGACCTGGTGCGGATGGAGGAGGCTGTGAAGACGGCCTGCGACGCCATCAAGTGCTACGCCACGCAGGGCATAGACCGCACGATGAACCTATACAACAAGAAAGGCAACGCCCACGGCAACGGTGCCGACGCTGAGCAGGGTGCCGAAGGGGCTAAGAAAGAATAGAGAAGGTATGAACCTGGTGCTTGACATAGGGAATACGGCTGTGAAGTGGGCCACCTTCGAGGGGCGCACGCTGCTGGAGCAGGGTCGCGACCTGCCCACCGACAAGCTGACTGAGGCCGAGGCTGTGCTGGCTTGCGCCAGCGGCAAGGTGCCCGACACGGTGTACGACCTGCCGCTGCTGACGTCGGAGACGCCGCTGCCCATACACCTTGACTACAAGACGCCGCAGACACTGGGGTCCGACCGCGTGGCTGCGGCCTGCGGGGCATGGAGCCTGCACCGCGGCGAGGCCTGCCTGGTGATTGACGCCGGCACCTGCATCACCGTCGACTTCGTGGACGGCGGCGGCACCTATCACGGCGGCGCCATCATGCCGGGCCTGAGGATGAATTTGCAGGCGTTGCATACTTTTACGGCGAAACTGCCGTTAATAGATATTGATGGGGTGACTAAAGCCCCCGTGCTGGGACGCTCGACGGAAGAGAGCATAGTGGCCGGAACGCTGGGCGCCACGCTGTTGGCGCTGGCGGGCTATGTGGCCCTCTACCGCGAGAAGAGTCCGGCGTTGCGTGTGCTGCTCACTGGAGGCGATGCACAGCGCCTTATGGCCGCCGGCGCCACCGGCTGGGAGCACCAGCCGCTACTGACAATGATAGGACTGAACGAGATACTGATGTGCGGAGAGTGATTGCAGAAAAAGAAGAATTGACAATGATGAAGAAAAGACTGATAATAGGATTGATGGGGTTTATGAGCCTTATGAGCCTGAGCGCCAAGGCGCAAAACGGCTTCAACCTGCCCTACTCGCAATACGGCCTCGGCGTCAGCGAGCTGCCGTTCAACATGCCTGTGGCATCGCGCATGGGCGGCGTGGTCTACACGCGTCAGGGCAACAACATCATCAACCCCTTCAACCCCGCCTCCTACGGCAGCATTGAGAAAGAGAGCTTCGTGTTCGACATGGGCTTCAACATACAGCTGAGCCGTCTGACCAGCGGCGACCAGCGCGCCAAGGATGCCGACGGCAACATCGGCTACCTGGCCATCGGCATGCCCATCACCGATTGGTGGAAGCTGTCGGCAGGCCTGATGCCCTACTCGTCGGTGGACTACTTCACCGTAGTGCCCTCGGCGAAAGGCAGCAACATGAAGACCGAGTTCAGCGGTGACGGCGGTGCCAACGAGGTCTTCGCCGGCATGGCCTTCAACCTGCTGGACAAGAAAAGCGACAAGCTGCAGGTGGGCTTCAACGTGGGCTACCTCACGGGTAAGATTGTCAAGTTGATGTCATACGTGACCACCGACACGTCGACCTACAATATCAACTCGCGCAAGGCGCAGGAGCTGAAGCTGGGCAACGTGCTGCTGGACTTCGGCGCGCAGTACCGTCACGCTCTCGGCGAGCGCTACACCCTCGGCGTGGGCATCGACTACAAGCCCTATATGAACATGAAGGTCAAAGAGAACGCCATGATATACACCTACCACGCCACCACCGAGGCGCTGCTGGACACCATCTTCCCCGCCCGTGGCGAGGACCCCGCGCAGCGCGGGCGTCTGGAGCAGGCGCACACTGTGGGTGTGGGTGTCAACCTGGAGCGCAACGGCCTGTGGCAGGTGGCCGCCGACATGACCTTTGGCGGCTGGCAAGGTCTGCGCCACACGGAGCCCGAGGGCTTCGACATCTTCGGCCATAGCCCCCTGCGCGGCGGCAGATACAGCAGCTATGCGCTGGGCTTCGAGAAGATGGTGAACATGAACGCACAGAACTACATAGGCCGCCTCGGCGTGAGCGTGGGCGCGCACATGGAGCAGGGGCTCATGTACATGACCACCGCCAGCGGTGAGCGCCGCGTGGACCAGTGGGGTGTGGGTGCCGGCATAACGCTGCCCATGCGCAAGGGTCGCTCGCTGCTCACCATCAGCGTGGGCTACAGCAGCATGGGCGACAAGGACATCATGCGCCGCGAATGCGTCACTTTCGGCATCGCCGTGAGCAGCTGCGAGCGCTGGTTCGTCAAACGGAAATACAACTAAGCAAGAAAAGGCCCGCAAGGGGTACTAAAGCAGAAAAGGACAGAAACAAATAAAACACAATAACAATGAAAACACTCAGAACATTGACCATCGGAGCGCTGCTGGCGGCCACCGCCCTGCCTGCAGCGGCACAGCTTGAGAAATGGGGCTGCAACGAAGAGGCTCTCGCCAACCCGCAGCCCATGATGGAGGCAGTGTCCCTCTACCAGGAGAACGTGAAGCAGTACAAGGCCTCGAAGGACCAGCGCTACCTGCAGGAAGCCTATCCGCAGTGGAAGACCATCGTCGCCAACTGCCCGAAGCAGAGCAAGAACCTCTACCTCAACGGTGCCAACATCTTGAAAGTGATGATTGCCAACGCCAAGAGCGACGAGGAGAAGAAAGCCTACATCGACGAGCTGATGGCCATGTACGACACCCGTATCGCCAAATACGGCGAGGCCGCCAAGTACACCGCCAAGAAGGCCAACGAGCTGGAGGAGATACTGAAAGAAGACGGTCTGCAGCAGTACTACGCCCTCTACAGCGAGGCTGTGAGGATCGGTGGCGACGACCTTGAGGCCGCCTACCTGGTGAAGTACATGGAAGCCACCATCAACTATGTGCGCGCCGGCTACGCCGAGCCCACGCTGGTGGTCGACAACTACGACATAGCCAGCGACCTGCTGGAGGACGAGCTGCAGCGCAATGCCGCCGACAGCGTGAAGGCTGCCACCATCCGCGGCTACATCGCCGGCGTCGAGGCTGCCTTCTCGCCCTATGCCAGCTGCGACCAGCTGGTGGAGATCTACGGCAAGAAGTTCGAGGCCGACCCCGAGAACGTGGACCTGCTGAAGAAAATCACCGGCATCATGATGCGCAAGCGCTGCACCGAGCAGGACCTCTTCTTCCGCGCCACAGAGAACCTCTACCGCCTGGAACCCAGCCCCGCCACAGCCATGCGCATGGGCCAGATGTGCATCTCGAAGAAACAGTACAACGACGCCATCAAGTACCTGAACGATGCCATCCAGGGTGTCGGCGACAAGGACAAATACAACGCCTACCTCTTCCTCGGCTATGCCCACACGGGTGCCAAGAACTGGGGTGCCGCCCGCGTGGCCTACAACAACGCTGCATCTGTCGACGCCACCAAGGGTGAGCCCTACCTGAGAATAGCCCTGCTGTACGCCTCCACCGTGAGCAGCGCCTCGGAAGACAACGTGGGCGGCAAGAGCGCCTACTGGGCAGCTGTGGATAAGCTGCAGCGCTCGAAGTCGGTGGAACCCACCGAGGAGAACATCGAGGCCTGCAACAGCCTCATCAACAGCTATGCAGCGCACTTCCCCTCGAAGACCGACGCCTTCATGGCAGGCCTCGAGAACGGCAAGTCCTTCAGGGTGCCCGGCTGGATAGGAGAATCGACAATAGTAAGAACCCGTTAAGCGAGTGAGGACATACACCAACGACAGAGTGATAGGGGCGTGGCGACAGCTTACGCTCCTATCGGCTTGTCTGTTTATGGCGCTGACGGTGGCATGCAAGAACGACAAAAGCATGCTGCAGGAAGACCGCAGCGACTCGGCCAGCCAGGAGGTTATCAACGCACGGATACACCGCACGGAGAACGGCAAGCTGCAGCTTGAGCTCAACGCCCCGATCATACAGAAATACGAAAAGCCGGTGGCCAAGACCATCTACAAGAGTCTCGGCGAACGGCGCGTGTCGATGACGCTCTATGACGACGGCGTCAGAGTAAAGACCTACATAGAAGCCGGCAGCGCCATATCATACGACGACCGCGACATCATGGAAGCCCATGACAGCGTGGTGGTGATAGACTACAGCAGCGGCGACACAATATATCTGTACGACCTGATATGGAACTCGGCCGAGGACAACATATACTCCGAACACCCCGTGCGTGCAAAGAACGGCAACCGCATCACGCTGGGTGACGGCTTCATGAGCGACCAGCGCTTGGAGAACATGCAGATTATCCGCCAGCGTGGAATTATAGAATTTGAAGACTGAACAGTATGCAACTGACAGCAAAAGAACTGGCCCGTGTGGTGAACGGCACCATAGAGGGCGACGAGAATGTCAAGGTGTGGAAACCTTGCAAGATAGAGGAGGGCTGCGAAGGCGGCATCACGTTCCTCGGCAACCCCAAGTATACGCACTACATCTACGAGCAACAGGCATCGATAGTCATTGTGCGCAAAGACTTTGTGGCCGAGCATCCTGTGAGCTCCACCCTCATACGTGTTGACAATCCCTATATCGCCGTAGCCCTGTTGTTGCACACCTTCAATGAGCGCACCAAGCCGCCCAAGGGCCGCTCGTGGCGCAGCCATGTGGGGCGTGGAAGCAAGATAGGCAAGCGCTGCTATATGGGGCCCTACGCTGTCGTTGGACGCCATACACAGATTGGCAACGATGTCAAGATATACCCCAACGTATGCATCGGCGACAACTGCAAGATTGGCGACGGCACCATCATCTATGCCGGAGTGAAGATATACGAAGGCGTCGAGATAGGCCGTAACTGCATCATCCATGCCGGTGCCGTGATAGGTTCCGACGGCTTCGGCTTCGCACCTGCCGGCGACGGCACATGGAACAAGATCGACCAGATAGGCAACGTGGTGCTGGAGGACGACGTGGAGATAGGCGCCAACACATGCATCGACCGTGCCACCATGGGTTCAACCATACTGCACAAAGGTGTTAAGATTGACAACCTGTGCCAGGTGGCACACAACGTGGTGATAGGACGCAATACCGCTATGGCCTCGCAGGTAGGCATTGCCGGCAGCTGCAAGGTTGGTGAGGAGTGCATCATCGCCGGTCAGGCCGGTCTGGTGGGCCACATCACCGTCGGCAACCACGTCACCATCGGCGCACAAAGCGGCGTGACCCACGGTGTGGCCGACAACGCTACAATCTTCGGCAGCCCCGCTTCCGACGCTGTAAAGCGTCGCAAGGTGGAGGTGCTGTTGCGCAACATCGACAAGATTGTAGAGCGTATAGACAAGCTGGAGCGCCGATGAAGGCTCGTAAGATTCTTCTGTTGTTCACCATAGTCATCGCCACTTTGCTGGCGTTGACTTTCCTATTTCCGCGCGAAGGCATCGCCGCGGGAGGCATCACTCTGCGCTTCCCGACGCTGCACGCCCTCGCATCGCGCGACAATGTCGGCACCACAGAGATAGCCAACGACACCGTCCCCAGTCAGATGAACCTGGGGGATTCCATAGCCTTCTACCGCAGGCTGGTAGACAGCAGCGCGCTGCGGTTCTGGCTACCGGAGCCCCACTACCTCGACGACTTCTGGCGGGCCGCCACAAATGCCCGGAAACAGAAACGTACCGTACGCATACTGCACTATGGCGACTCGCAGATAGAGCTCGACCACATCAGTTCCCGTCTGCGGGCCTACATGCAACGCACCTACGGTGGCGGTGGTCCCGGCATGCTGCCCTTCCAGACCATCACCCCCACCATGACTGTACGTCAGAGCAACAGCGGCGACCTGATACACCTTGCATCCTTCGGCGACAGCCTTGCTGTGCGCAGCCGGGGCAACTACGGCCTCATGATGCAGTGCTTCCGTCTTGAAGGGGGCAGCGCAACGGTCACCGTGAAGAGCGCCACCAGCAACCGTGTCGACGATGCTGCCAAGCGCTTTGAGCGTGTACGGCTGGTGGCCAACAATCGCGGTGGCCTCGTAGCCGACTTCACGAACCTCAAAAACAAAAAGGTAACACTGCAGAAGAATGCCCCTCAAGGTGTCGGGGCCCTCACGTGGCGCACCGACACCGTCACCAACGGTATCAGGCTGCATGTCAGCGGCAATGCCGATCTTTATGCCATCACCATCGATGCCGACAGCGGTGGCATCGCCGTCGACAACATACCCATGCGAGGCTGCTCAGGCCAGCAGTTCACACTCGTCAACGAACAGCTCCTCACCGCCGCCTATTCCACCCTCGACGTGGGCATGATTATCCTCCAGTTCGGCGGCAACACGGTGCCATACTTCAATAACTCCAAAGAGATTTCCACCTACTGCCGCTCGATAGCGAAACAGATAGCCTATGTGCACCGTTGCTGTCCCAAAGCCAAGCTGCTTTTCATAGGGCCCTCGGACATGAGCAAACGCATACGCGGCGAGGTGCAGACCTATCCTATAATCCCCGAGCTGATAGACAGCCTTGCTGCCACAGCCACAGCCAACGGCGCCGCCTACTGGAGCATCTACCACGCCATGGGAGGCCGCAACACCATGCCGCAATGGACACGCCAAGGGCTCGCCGGCAACGACTACATCCACTTCTCGCAGAAAGGTGCCGACAAGATGGGAGAACTGCTAGCCGAAGCCTTTGACAACAGCCACAGCCTATACCGTCTTGAGCAACGATGGGCACGGCTGAACCCAAGAGTAGATGAAAATGACATACAGAAAAGCGCGGCTAAAAAGAACCGCAAGGCACGCTTCAGCCGTCGTAGAATAGGAGGTAGCCGATGAAAAAGTACATACTCTTGCCATTCTTTGCCCTGATTGTCCTGTTCTTGCAGCAATCCGTGGCGCAAGACATTCCATACTACAAGTTCATACGCTACAGCGCCAACGTGCTGCACTACGATAGCGCCTCCCCCTCCATCAACCGGTTGCTCAACAGCTGGGAGCGCCTCCAGACAACCCATCAGGGCAACATAAGCATAGTCCATATCGGCGGCTCGCATGTGCAGGCCGGCAGCCTCACCAATGCCGTGCGCTGCAACATAATGGCCGACAATCCCGACCTCGTAGGCCCACGCGGCATGATCTTCCCCTACTCTGCCGCCGCCAAGTGCAACAACCCTGCCGACTATCGCGTGCATTGTCCGCAAAAGATGATACTCACCCGCAATGTCTACAAGGACCACACCTATCCCTTAGGCCTCTGCGGCATAGCTGTCACCGCCTCCGACACACTCACCGAAATTGCCATCAAACTCAACGAGCCGCGTGTCGACTACGCCACCAACCGCATCATACTCCTCGGTCACAGCGACCAAGGTGTGGTGCCGCGCCTGCGTATAGAAAACCGCGAGGTATATCCCTCATACATAGACAACCGCACCGACCGCTATCTCTTCAATCTAGGCCAAACCGTCGACTCATTCTGCATCGTTCTTCCCTGCCGCGAAGGCGACATGTTCTCCGTCACCGGCATCCTCCTCGACAACCGTCAGGCTGGCTTCAGCTACCACTCCATAGGCGTGAACGGCGCCTCGGTGCCCGACTATCTGCGCTGCCGCAACTTCGTGCGCGACCTGCGTCTGCTGCACCCCGATGTTGTAATCTTCGGCATCGGCATCAACGATGCCTCAGGCACCAACTTCGACACCGCAGCCTTCCGCCAGAACTACCTGCATCTCGTCGACTCCGTGCGGGCCGTCAACCCCGACTGTGCCTTCATCTTCGTCACCAACAACGACAGTTTCCGCAAAGTGAAGCGCCGATACAATGTCAACAACAACGGGGCTTTGGCACGCGAGGTATTCTACCGCCTCGCCCACGACACCGACGGCGCCGTGTGGGACCAATTCGAAGTGATGGGCGGCCTCAAATCGATGAACACCTGGTACAAGAACGGCTTGGCACAGAAAGACCGTGTACACTTCACATCTGCTGGCTATCAGCTCGTCGGCGACCTCTTCTATCAAGCCCTCAACGACGCCCTTAAGAAAAACCGCAGCAAGTGAACGACCTCTTACAATACCTCGTGCAGCTCTTCAGCTTCGACAGCTCGCATCCACTGCTGTTCACACAGATACACTTCTGGGCCTTCTTCCTCATCGTCTTCGCCGTCTACACCGTCTTCTGCACCGACCGCCCCCTGACACGCCACCGCCGTGTGGCGCGCAACGGATACCTCTTCGCCGTCAGCCTTCTGTTCTACTACAAGACCTCGGGGCTATTCATGCTGCTGCTCGTCTTCTCCACCCTGCTGGGCTGGTGGCTCGGCATACGAATGGACGCCACACCCTCGCAGCCGCGCCGCAAGGCCCTCATGGCCACTGGCGTGACAATAAACCTCCTTGTGCTCTGCTATTTCAAGTACGCCTACTTCTTCACCGACCTCTACAACGCCACCTTCGGCACCTCCGTCACCGTCGTCAACCACCTGGCGCTATGGGCCAACAACGCCCTCGGCACCAATCACTTTGACGCTTCGGTCATACTCCTTCCCGTTGGCATCTCCTTCTTCACCTTCCAGAACATCAGCTACATAGTGGATGTCTACAAGCGCAAGATAGCCCATGTGGGTAACATCCTCGACTTCGGCTTCTACACCTCGTTCTTCCCACAGCTCGTAGCAGGCCCCATCCTCCGCGCCGACCAGTTCGTGCCGCAGCTCTACCGCCCCTTCTTCCTCAGCCGCCGCCAGTTCGGCATCGCTGTCTTCTGGATACTCAACGGCTTGGTCAAGAAGCTTGTCCTCAGCGACTACCTGGCCGTCAACTTCGTCGACCGCATCTTTGAGAACCCCACGCTCTACACCCCCTTCGAAAACTTCTCGGCCCTGATGCTATACTCCATGCAGGTCTATGCCGACTTCTCGGGCTATACCGACATAGCCATCGGCGTGGCCATGATGATGGGCTTCTACCTGCCCACCAACTTCAACTCGCCCTACAAGGCCACCAACCCCGCCGACTTCTGGCGCCGCTGGCACATGTCGCTCTCCATCTGGCTGCGTGACTACCTCTACATACCCCTCGGCGGCAACCGCCACGCCGGTTTCCTCTCCTACTTCATCCTTGCCGCCATCCTTGCCATCGCCGCCTTCCGTCTGCGCAGCACTGCCTTCAGTATCGTAACGGCGGTCATCATCCTCGGCGTCGTGTTGCTCTACTTCCTGCGTCCCAGCCACCGCCGTGAGCTCGGCACCAACGTCAACAACATGGACACCATGCTCCTCGGCGGCCTATGGCACGGCTCGTCGCTCAACTTCATCACCTGGGGTGGCCTCAACGGCATAGGCATCCTCGTATACAAATGGTGGAAAAAACAGGGATGGATAACCCACATCATCACCCTCGCCGTAACCGCAGCGGTGCTCCTCCTGCTCAAGGCCACCGTCGGCGGACCGCTGCTCAACATGCTGTGTTTCATCGCTCTCGTGTGCCTCATCGTCTACTTTGTGCTGCACCTGCTGCCCCAGCATGCCAAAGGCACACAGCGCGCCTGGGTGGTGTGGACCACACTGCTCACCTTCGTCTTCATCTCCTTCACACGCCTCTTCTTCCGCAGCGGCACCAACCTCGACCCAGCCGAAGCCAACGAAGTGGCTTGGATGACAGCCTCGTTCATGGTGGGACAGATCGGCTCGCACTGGCAACTTGACCAGATACCCACAATCATAGGGCATTACTGGGCCCCCTTTCTACTCTTCGCCCTCGGCATGACGGTGCATTGGCTGCCCGTGCACTTCAAGCGCCGCTACCGCCTATGGTTTGCGCAGATGCCCCTGTGGCTCATGGGTATAACGATTGTCGTCGCGGTTTTCGTCCTCTACCAGTTCGTCACCGCCGACTTGCAGCCGTTCATCTATTTCCAATTCTGATCTGCTCCGTATCCCCTACGGAGCCAGTACGGCATTTCAACGATACTTCTTCAGTAGTTTTTCTGTGGTCCACTGAAATACTACTGAAGAAATGCCGTAGGGGCTCCGTAACGGCTCAATGCCAACTACCTGCCCGTCCGGGGGTCGACACCCATCATGGCGAGGTTGCGCTCCCAGGTGGCCACGAAGCGCGACGACACGTTGTCAAGATATTCATCGTCAGCAATATGCCACGCTATGGAGTCGCTGATGTGGCGCAGCAGCGGTGCGGGGTCGGCGACGTCGCCGCCGGCGGGCAACAACCGCCAGCAGAAACCTTCGCAACGCAGGCGCCCTTCGTAGAAGCGGCCGAAGCGGTCGACAAAATATTGCGAGAAGTAGACCGGCCGCTGCGAGAAGCTGCTGTCTACCAGCGCCATGGTAGCCATATGGCCGTTGAGGTTGATGTTGCAGACCTCCACGTCGGTGCGGCGGTGTTCCACCTGCTGGAGGTACCAGAGGGGGAAGGTGTCGTTGTCGCCGAGGGTGACGAGCAGGGCTCCGTTGTCGCACGACTGCAGGTGGTTGAGGGCGATATCATGTACCGAGTGGCTGGCGTGACGGTTGTGGTCGCTCCAGTTGCCCACCGCCAGGGTGAGCGGCGCCAGCAGCAGGAGCCATCGCCAACGGCGCAGGTCGATGCTGTCGGTTCCGACGCCTATCCAGAGGGCGAAGGCGTAGAACGACAGCACATAGGCGTAGTCGCGCTCGCGAGGTTCATAGCAGGGGTGGTTTAGGTAGAGGTTGAGCACCGCCCCGCCGAAGAGGAAGAGCAGCATCGTCACCCAGAAGCCCCAGTGGCTGCGCCTGCGGTGACGCAGCAAGCCCCAGAGGCCTAGCAGGAAGGGTAACACGAAGACAACGATGTGGTGGCTCTTGAGGTTCTCGCGGCCTATGAAGTTGTACATCAGGTAGCGGCAATGCATGTAGCCGAGCTGGTAGTTGACCCAGTAGACGGCGTTGCCAGCCACGCCGTCGAGGCCATAGGTCCAGTCCTGCCAGTTGGCGGCGTCGCGCTCGCGCCACATACGCGGGTAGAGCGGTGCTTTGGCATACTGGTCGCGCTTCATATACCGCATAAAGGCCTCTGGCGTCGAGGGATTGCCTTCGTTGATGGGCGGGTTGGCGGCGGCGCGCAAAGGGACTATAAGATAAGGCGTCAGGCCAAGACAGAAAAAGAGTGCCGCGAGGGGGATGACCCGCCCCCAGCGGCGGCAGCGCACCAGCGGCAGCAGGACGATGAGCGCAAGGGCGGGCAGGGTGAGCAGCGTCATCAGGTGCACACAGACGCCGAGCCCCATAAGCAGTGCAAGCAGCACGAGCAGGCGTGCGTCACCTTTGTGGCGATAGCATAAAGCTATCCACACATCGAGGGCACAGAAGAGCATGGCGAGGCCATAGACCTCGCTCTCGACGGCCGAGAACCAGGCTGTGTCGCAGAACAGATAGCAGAGGGCGCCGACGATGGCAGGCAGACGACGGCATCCCAACTCGCCGAGGGTGAGGAACAGCAAGCCTACGGTGAGGCCCCCTGCGATAGCCGAGAGGGCATTGCTCAGCGGAGCCACCAGCATGGGGTTGCCGAAGGAAAGAAGCATGAAAAGGTGTGAGAGGAGCTGGTAGAAAGGGGATCCCGGAGGATGGCCCACCTGCATCAGATAGCCTGTGGCTATGAACTCGCCGCAGTCCCACCACGACACCGAGGTGTCCATGGTGAGGAGGTAGACCGCAGTTGCGACAGTCGACAGCAGGGCGAAACCTGACAGCTGGCTACGCCGTGTGGGTTCCTCACCTCGGCCAAGTGCATGCCACCACGCATTTCCCTCCGCTCTGTCTGCCTTCTGCCCTCGGCTCGTCACCAGTTGACTACGGCCTTGTTGAAGATGTCTTCGCATAGTTCGGTGACGATCTCGCTCACGAGGCTGCTCTCGACGGCCGAGAAGTCGAGCGTGGCGGCATAGTCGCGGTAACGCGAGAACTGCTGCTCGAAGTCGGCATCCGGGTCTTTGGTGTTGACGAACTTGACTTTGACGGTTATGGTGAGGCGGTTCATGGAGACCTCGTCGCTGGCCGAGAGGGCCGAAGCACGTGTCTCGTAGCCGGTTATTTCGCCGCTGACCTGCAGGTCGCCGTCGCTGTTGGCGACATCGAGCGAGGTCTGGCTGGCGAACATCTGCATCAGTTCGTCGGTAAGTTTCTGGCTCAGCTGCGGGTTGACCGTGGAGGCATAGTTGGGGAATGTGGCCACAGAGATGGTCTTGGCCTCGGGCGGTATGGAGGCGCCGGTAAAGGAATAGCCACCGGTGCACCCCAGAAGCAGCAGGGAGCAGACGACACTAATAATCGCGCGAGTCTTCATCGATGCGTTGTTCGTCCTCCAATTGCCAGAGCAGGAAGCCCGACTCCTGCTGGATGTAGTTGAGCACAGCCACCTTGGTGACGAGGTCGGGCACCGCCGCCACTTCGCTGATGAGCTTGTCTATCTTTTCTTTGAAAGCTAAATCCATATTGTGATGATGTATTGTTATTATCCGTTCATACGGTTGTAGTAGTGCCACCAGAGCTCGGGAATCTCGTTTTCCATAGCGCGCTGGTAGTCGCTGTAGTGGCAAGGGATGAGGGTGTGTCGCTGGTAGCGCTCGCGGCGTTCGCTGTCGTCGCAAGGCACCTCCATCCACCAGCGGTCGCTGCGGAGGCTCTTGTAGAAGACGATGTCCATGCCGTGATCGGGCAACTCGACGGTGAAGCGCTTGTAGTGCTGCTTGTCGCGCGTCGGGAAGTCGCCGATGCGGTAGTGGAAGCCCTCGATGAAGAACCACACGGCATGAGCCAGCATGTGCGCCGTCTGCCCGTCGCGGTCGCGGTCGGGCGTCATCTCGAAGATGCCGAAACAGGAGGTCTTGTCACTCATGCCAGCAAAACGCGCTATCTGGCACAGCTGTTCGCCATAGAGGCCGTGAGGCGACGGGTTGGCGTTAGCGGGGGCATCGCCCTGGCGCACAGCGCTTATGTCGACAGCCACCACGTCGCTGTAGCGCACCAGCGGCTCGGCCTGCTCCATGTCGGCCTGCAGTTCGCCGACACGCTTGGTGCTGAACTTCAGCTCGTCCATGAGCTGCACCATCTCCTGGCCCACGAAATAGGTCTGGTAGCCCATAGCCACATAGTCGAAGAGGTAGTTGGGCTGCTGCAGGATGATGTGTTGCAGGTAGTTGCTGCTGTTTATCTGGTCGCCGCCGTCAAGGTTGAAGCGTGCGTCGACGGAGCAGATGTTGATGACGCGTCCAAGGACCTCGTAGGCCTTGTAGATGGGGAAGACGATGTCGTCGCTGCCGCCGAGGACGACGATGGTGATGCCCTGCTCCAGCAGCTGCTGGAAGGCCTCTATCACAGCGAAGTAGGTATCGCGGGGAGTGGCGCCGCAGACGAGGTTGCCGAGGTCGGCGAGACGTATGTCCTCGTGCGGTTTGGCAAGGCGGTAGAGATAGCGGCGTATCTGGTCGGGGGCGGCGGCGCAGCCACGATTGTAGACAGAGGCGCGGTCCTCGGGGACACCCACCAGCGCCAGCCTTACGCCGTCGAGCGACGGGAAGCCCGCTTCGGGTGTATGCGCCATTATATCGTCACCCAGCATGGGATGGAACTGCTCGCTATGGTAGTCCACAACGGCCATATCCACGGGCTCAAAATAGGTGCTAATATCCATTCTGATGCTTGTTAATGTTTATATAACGCAGGGGGGCTCCGATTATTGTGTAGTGTGGCAAAAACAAAAAACGGCGCTCCGTTGTGGCGGCACGCCGTATTTATGTGACCCTGCTGCGACTCGAACGCAGGACCTAGAGTTTAGAAGACTCTCGCTCTATCCAGCTGAGCTACAGGGCCAATGTCGGGACACCCAGATTCGAACTGGGGATCTCCTGCTCCCAAAGCAGGCGCGATAACCTGACTACGCTATATCCCGTCAATAGCAAAGGACGCCTTTTCGGGGGCGTCCTTTTGTTTGGCGGAGAAGGGGGGATTCGAACCCCCGGTACCCTAATCGAGTACGACAGTTTAGCAAACTGTTGGTTTCAGCCACTCACCCACCTCTCCGTGTGTTTCTCTTGACTAAAAAGCACCGCTTTTTCACTCTCGAAAAGCGGTGCAAAATTACGAACATTTTTAATACTGGCAAAATTTTTTTTCTTTTGCCGTTCTTTCAGACATGCGTCAAAGTGCCACGTTATTTCTTCTTGGCCTGATTGGCAACACTTTGCATCTTGGCGGCGATGACATCGGGGTCGCCAAGAAATTTATCTTCGACGAGGTTCATACGCTCGTCAAAAGTGAAAACATAAGGTACCGCCGTAGGCAAATTGAACTTAATTATCTCGTCGTTAGACATGCCTTTGAGCTCCTTGACGATGCCACGCAGCGAGTTGCCGTGAGCGACGACCATGAGGGTGTTGCGGTTGTCGAAAGCAGGCATAATGGTGCCGCGATAGTAGGGCATCAGGCGCTCGATGGTGTCTTTGAGGCTCTCGGTGAGCGGTATGAGGTTGTCGGGAATCTCGTTGTAGCGTGGGTCCATGCGGGGGCTGCGCTCGTCGTGCAAGTCGAGGGCCGGGGGCTGCACGTCGAAGGCACGACGCCAGAGCAGCACTTGCTCGTCGCCGTACTTGGCGGCGGTGTCGGCCTTGTTGAGGCCCTGGATAGCACCATAACTCTTCTCGTTGAGGCGCCAACTTTTCTGCACCGGCAGCCAGTCCATATCCATAGCATCGAGCATCTGGTTGAGTGTCTTCACCGCACGCTTCAGGTAGCTGGTGAAGCACAGTTCGGGGCGGTAACCCTCGGCTTTGAGAAGCTTGCCGGCCTCCCAGGCCTCCTTCATGCCGGCCTCGGTGAGGTCGACATCCGTCCAGCCGGTGAAGAGGTTGAGCTTATTCCAGGCGCTCTCGCCATGACGTACCAATATGAGTGTCTTCATTTCTTCTTCTTTGTGTTGTTAAACTTCACTTTCTCGCCTTTGGGGAAAGGTCCCTGCGGCAGTTTTCCTTTATATGCAAGCCACGCTATCGTGAAACCGCCCACGATGAACGGCAGGCTGAGAATCTGCCCCATGTTGAGCACCATCCCGGACTCGAAGTCCACCTGGTTGTTCTTAACGAACTCTATCAGCAGCCTCACGCCGAACAGCGCCACGAGCCACCAGCCGAAGATGGTGCCCGTCTTGAACTGCCCCTTCTTCCTTATATAATACCAGAGGCTTACGCCGAAGATGAGGAAGTAGCTCAGGCTCTCGTAGAGCTGCGTCGGATGCTTGGGCACCGTCTCGCCGTTGCGCACAAAGACGAAGCCCCACGGCAGCGTGGTCTCCACACCGTATATCTCGCTGTTGAAGAGGTTGCCCAGACGCACGAAGGCGCCGCCGAGGGCCACGACGACGACAAGCCTGTCGAGGAACCACCAGAAATTGAGGCCGTATTTCCTCTGGTACAGCCACAGCCCCACCAGAATACCTATAGCGGCACCATGACTCGCCAACCCCTGGAAACCAGTGTAGTGACCGTTCTGGAACGGCCATATAATCTCCACCCAATGTTCCGAGGTCAGGAAATAGTCGGGCTCATAGAACAGGCAGTGGCCGAGGCGGGCTCCTATGAGTATGGCCAGAAAGATATACAAGAACAGGCTGCCGAGATAGTCCTCCTTGACATTCTCTTGCTTGAACATACGTTCAATAATATAGTAGCCCAGCAGGAAGGCGACAAGGAAACCCATGGAATACCAACGCAGCCCAAAGGAGCCTATGTTGAATATCACAGGGTCTACGTTCCAGTGTATAGCTAACGGTAACATCGTCAATAATCTATAACCAATAACCTTTACTTGGCGTAGTTGATTGCACGAGTCTCGCGGATGACCGTCACCTTGATCTGACCCGGGTAAGTCATCTCGCTCTGTATCTGGCGCGAGAGGTCATAACTCAACTTCGTGGCCTCCACATCGTTCACCTTGTCGGCACCGACGATAACGCGCAGCTCGCGGCCAGCCTGGATGGCGTAGGTCTTCACCACGCCGGGGTACGACATAGCCATATCCTCGAGCTTCTTGAGGCGGTTGATATAGGCCTCTACGACCTCGCGGCGGGCGCCGGGACGGGCGCCGCTGATGGCGTCGGCCACCTGGATGATGGGGCTGATGAGGTTGGTCATCTCCACCTCGTCGTGGTGGGCGCCGATGGCGTTGCACACATCGGGGTGCTCCTTGTACTTCTCGGCGAGCTTCATGCCGAAGATGGCGTGCGGTATCTCGGGGTCGGTCTCAGGCACCTTGCCGATGTCGTGCAGCAGACCTGCGCGCTTGGCGAGCTTGGGGTTGAGGCCCAGCTCCGAGGCCATCGTGGCGGCCAGGTTAGCCACCTCGCGGCTGTGCTGCAGCAGGTTCTGGCCATAGCTGGAACGGTACTTCATGCGGCCCACCATGCGCATCAACTCGTGGTTCATGTTCAGGATGCCGAGGTCTATGCAGGTACGCTTACCCACCTCGTTGATCTCCTGCTCTATCTGGCGGCGGGTCTTGGCCACAACCTCCTCGATGCGTGCAGGGTGTATGCGGCCGTCGGTCACCAACTTGTGCAGCGACAGGCGTGCAATCTCGCGGCGTACCGGGTCAAAGCCGCTGATGATGATAGCGTCGGGCGAGTCGTCGATGATAATCTCCACACCCGTGAGGCTCTCCAAGGTGCGTATGTTACGGCCTTCGCGACCGATAATGCGGCCCTTGACCTCCTCGTTCTCAAGGTTGAAGACACTCACGGTGTTCTCCACGGCGGTCTCGGTGGCGGTGCGCTGGATGCTCTGGATGACGACCTTCTTGGCCTGTTCGGCAGCGGTGATCTTGGCCTCCTCCACGATGTCCATGATGGTGGTGCTGGCCTCGGCGCGGGCCTCCTCGGTCATCGACTCTATGAGCTGCTTCTTGGCGTCTTCGGCGCTCATGCCGGCGATATGCTCCAGCTTCTCGACGCTCTCGCGGTACACCTTCTCCACCTCGGCCTGACGCTTGTGGAGATTCTCTATCTCGCCGTTGAGCTTCTCGCTCACGCCCTTCAGCTCGGCGCTCTTCTTCTGCAGCTCGTCGACCTTCTGGTTCAGGGTGTTCTCGCGCTGTTTCAGCTTGTTCTCCGCCTCACGCATCTTGTTGTTCTGCTCGTTGACGCGCTTGTCGTGTTCGCCTTTCAGCTGCAGGAACTTCTCTTTGGCCTGCAGTTCTTTCTCTTTTTTGAGGATCTCGCCTTTCTCCTCGGCATCCTTGAGCACCTGCTGGCTCTTGGAGAGGAGCTTGTTGCGCAGCACGCTGGTAGTGAGCCACACGCCCACGCCGCCGCCTACGATGATACCGATTGCAATAAATAGTACAGTCATTGTGTCTTAGGTGTTTTGTTTTGTCGGGGAAACTGCGGCTGTGTGAGGAGCAGTAAAAACAACTGCATCCGAGAGCCCTCCGGGAGTATTGGTAAACTCTGGAACGTTAGGATTTGAGCGCCGGGTGTATCAGCCATACAACCTACCCACCCCTGAGCCGACTCGGTTTGTAAATGGTGTTGAGTTTACAAACTGTTTGGGGCAGAAACGGTCGCGTGAGCAACTGTGTTGTTAACTCGCGTCAGCAACCAAGTTGTTGACAACTGTTTCTTTAGTCGGATGCAGTATTTGTTCAAGTATGCTGTCTATCGACTGCAGTCGCTGCACCAGGTCCGTATCCTTGTAGCGCAGCGAGTCCTGTATCTTGGTCAACTGGGTGATCTGCGTCAATGCCACCATCGCAAGCAAGTCCTGGTGATCGTTGTAGGCATACATGTTGCCATACTGTTTGGCCTGGTTGTCGATAGCCTCCGCTGCCTTGCGCAACGCCGCCTCATCACCTGCGGCAACGCGAAGCCTGTAGGTCCTCCCGAGTATGTTTACCGATGCCTGTACCGTCTCCATTCTATTCCCTCCTCAATATCTCCAGACTCTTGTCGATAGTGCGTATCATCTGATTGATCTTCAACTTCAGCTCAGCACTGTCATTTCCTTCTGTAAGCCTGTTCCCTAATCTGATTAATTTGTTTTCTTCTTTTAAATTGTTTATTATTGTTTCTTTGTTTTTCAGTGCTTCCTCCAGTTCTCGGCAGCGGTCGTCACTCGCCCTCACCAACTGGCGCAGACGCACCACCTCGTCGGCCAATTGTCTCACTTTGAACTCAATCCCTGTTACGGATGTCTCAAAATCGAACATATCCTATCCTGCCTATGATACTATAAAAAGCGGTGCAAAAATACTAAAATTTCTGCACCTGCCAAAATTATTTTCCTATTTTTAACTTTTCCCCACCTCAGACACCCCGTCAGCCGGTCCTCGACTCAGAGGCGGTAGCTCACGCCAAGCGTAATCAGCTGGTGGCCTTGGCGCAGCAGGTCGAAGAGCTGGCGCTCACGCCCTTCGAGGTCTGCCGCCAGCTCCAGGGCCAGCGCCTCCTCGGCGCTCTCTTCCGCCGCCGTCTCTGGCACCTCGCCTGGCGTCATGCTCCCGGTCTTCCAGCGGCGCAGGGCCTGCAAGGCGAAATGGTGCGTCTGCCAGTAGACCCACACACCCTGCGCAGCGGCAAACATCCGTGCCTCGCGGTGCGTGAAGCGCAGCCACATGCCCGTCACGGCCTCCTGCATCAGGTCGCCGCACAGCTCCATGTCGCCACGCGAGAAGCCTACGCATACACTGCGTATAAGCCCCTCGTGGCGCTTGACCATGAGTCTGAACTGATCTTCTATGACCATGTGCGAGAACTTGCCTTTGTTATAATAACCCCTTTTCGGGGTAAAAAAGGCTCACGGCACATGAATATTTAACATTGTTTAACTCCACCACCCCCCTTTAACGCCTACCAGCGGCGGCCGGCGAGTGCCTCTTCGTAGAGGGCCATATAGGCGCGGGCCATAGGTGCGGCGCCGAAGAGGTCGGCGGCATACTCGTGGCAGCGCTGCGGGCTGTAGTAGTGGCCTTCGGCCATGTAGGCGGCGATCTCCTGCTCGTCGATATCGAGGTAGCCCACCTCGGGGGTCACTATCTCGGGCAGCGAGCCGCGCGGCGTGCCGAAGACCGGGGCGCCATAGTAGAGGCTCTCCGTGAGGCAGAGGCCGAAAGGCTCATCCCACAGCACGGGGAACACCAGTCCCTGCGAGCGGCATATATAGTCGCGCTTGCCCACATTGTCCACCATGCCGTGGAAGCGTATGCGCAGGCTGGGGGTGAAGCGGAAGCCCATCTTGAAGTTGAGGCGCGTGCCGCCGAGGACGTGGAGGCGTGCCCCGGGAATGGAGCGCACGATGCGTATGGCGCCGCGCACGTTCTTGACGCTCCAGGCGGCCTTGCCGAGGAAGTGGTAGCCGCTGCGCGGCAGCGTGAAGTCGGGCGCCGGGTAGTCGTCCCAGTCGAGCCCGTTGTATACATATTGTGTCGAGCCGTGCCGTTCGGCGTGGTTGCGCGACACGAAGACCGCCATCTCGGGCACCTCGGCGCGGCGCTGCAGGTTGCCGTTGATGGTGACGATATAGGGGCGGGCGTCGAAGTCCTCGGGCACCACATCGTTGAAGTGCATGATGTCTATGCCGTCGGGTATCTGCTGTGCCAGCGTCCGTTGCGGGTCGAGGGCCACGATGTCGGCGAAGGATGCCGAGGAGCCTGCACGACAAAAAAAGGTCACCTTGTGGCCCATGGCGCTCAAGGCGCGACCCAGAGCGTAGGCCACCCGTTCGGTGCCCCCGTAGAGCTGCGCCGGCAGCACGGCGTCCTTGACAATCCCTATATGCATTCAGATGTGCAGTTTATGTCCCATGCGCTCCTGTTTTGTCTTCAGGTAGCGCTCGTTGTACTGGTTGGGTTTCACTTCGCAGGGCACTATCTCGGTGACTTCGAGGCCGTAGCCCTCGAGGCCGGTGCGCTTGACAGGGTTGTTGGTGATGAGGCGCATCTTCTTGACATGCTGGTCGCGCAGAATCTGTGCACCGATGCCGTAGTCACGCTCGTCGGCCTTGAAGCCAAGCTTAATGTTGGCGTCCACGGTGTCGAGGCCCTGCTCCTGCAGGTGGTAGGCGCGGAGCTTGTTTACGAGCCCTATGCCGCGCCCTTCCTGGCTCATGTAGGCTATGAGGCCCTTGCCCTCATGCTCTATCATCTCCATGGCGCGGTGCAGCTGCTCGCCGCAGTCGCACTTGCAGCTGCCGAAGATGTCGCCCGTGGCACAGCTCGAATGGACGCGCACCAGCACGGGCTCGTCCTCCTCCCACTCGCCCTTCTTGAGCACCATGTGTGTGTTGCCGTTGTCGAGCTGGGTGTAGGCTATGAGCTGGAAGTTGCCCCACTGGGTGGGGAGGAAGACCTCCTCCTCGCGACGGATGAGCGTCTCGTGGGCCACGCGGTAGGCGATGAGGTCCTTTATGGTCACTATCTTGAGGCCGAAGCGCTTGGCCACCTCCTGCAGCTGCGGCATGCGTGCCATGGTGCCGTCGTCGTTGATGATCTCGATGAGGGCGCCTGCGGGGTAGAGGCCTGCCAGGCGTGCCAGGTCGACGGCGGCCTCGGTGTGGCCGGCGCGCACCAGCACGCCGCCATTGCGGGCACGCAGCGGGTTGATGTGACCCGGGCGTCCCAGCTGGTCGGCCTTGGTGGAGGGGTCGGCGAGGGCGCGGATAGTGCTGGCGCGGTCGTGCATGCTGACACCCGTGGTGCAGCCGTCGAGCAGATTGTCAACCGTCACGGTGAAGGGGGTGCCGAGGAGCGACGTGTTGTCGTGCACCTGCATGTCGAGCTGCAACTCGTGGCAACGCTCCTCGGTGATGGGGGCGCAAAGTACGCCGCGGCCGTTCTTGAGCATGAAGTTGACAGCCTCGGGTGTGATTTTCTCGGCGGCCATGATGAAGTCGCCTTCGTTCTCACGGTCCTCATCGTCCACAACGATAACGAATTTACCATCGCGGAAATCCTCGATGGCCTCCTCTATAGTGTTGAGTTTAAATTCCATAAATACAATATATCTTCTTCTGTCCGTCAAATCTGACGGGGCAAAGATACAAAAAAAAGAGAAATCCAGGTCCAAAAATCAATGGAGCCGGGATGGAGAATAGACGGAAAAACGATTTTGTGGTACCAATGTCGGGAAAAATTCTTATCTTTGCATTTTTATAGTATAAGAACAAATCAGCGTAACATCATGAAGATAGCACTGATAGGATACGGCAAGATGGGTCACGCCATTGAGGCGATGGCTACAGGACGCGGCCACACGGTGGCCTGCAGGATAGACCGCGACGACCCGTGGCCCGGGCAGATGGATGCCGACGTGGCCATAGAGTTCACCACGCCGGCGACGGCGGTGGCCAACATAAGGCGCTGCTGGGCGGCGGGGCTGCCGGTGGTCTGCGGCACCACGGGCTGGGACGCCGAGCGACCGGCGGTGGAGGCCGAATGCAGGGCCGGCGGGCATACGCTCTTCGCAGCCAGCAACTTCAGCATCGGCATGAACATCATGTTCGCCCTCAACGAGCGCCTGGCGGCGCTGATGCGCGGCAAGGAGGACTACAGCGTGTCCATCACGGAGACGCACCACATACACAAGCTCGACGCCCCGAGCGGCACGGCGCTGACGCTGCGCAACCAGATAGCGGAGAGCGGCGGACGGAGCGCCGCCGAGATACCGATAGAGTCGATACGCGAGGGCGAGGTGCCGGGGACGCACACGGTGGTCTACGACAGCGCGATAGACACCATCACGCTGACCCACGAGGCCCACAGCCGCGAGGGGCTGGCCCTTGGCGCCCTGCTGGCGGCGGAATACACGGTGGGCAGGAAAGGGGTGCTGACAATGAAGGAGATGATTTGTGAGTTATGAGTTTTGAATTTTGAGTTATGAGTTATAGGAACAGGGTTAATCCGTGGGTTATGGTGCTGCTGGCGGTGTTGCTGCTGGCGGCCATGGCGGGCAGCTGCCTGCTGGGCGCCGCCGACATCAAGGCCGCTGACATCATGCAGTCGCCCATCTTCTGGCGTCTGCGCCTGCCGCGGGTGCTGATGAGCGTGCTGGTGGGCGCCGTGCTGAGTGTCTGCGGTGCCGCCTACCAGAGCATCTTCCGCAATCCGCTGACGGACCCCTACGTGCTGGGCGTCAGCAGCGGAGCCTCGCTGGGCGCCGCCGTGGCCATACTGCTGGGCCTAGAGGCCGTGGCATGGGGCGTGGGCGGCATGGCCCTGGCGGCGGCGCTGGCCACGGTGTGGCTCATCTACCGCATAGCCTCCATAGGCAACCGCATGCACACCACCACCCTGCTGCTCACAGGCGTGTGCCTGACGCTGCTCATCTCGGCGCTCATCTCGTTTCTCATGGTGCTCAACCAGGAGAAGATGGACAGCATCATCTTCTGGACCATGGGCTCCTTCGGCAGCTCGTCGTGGAACGACGTGGTGGTGCTGGCGCCCGTGGCGGTGCTGGGCATCGGCGTGGTGCTATGGTACGGGCGCGACCTCAACCTGCTGCTTGCCGGCAGCGAGGCTGCCAAGAGCATGGGCTGCGAGGTGGAGAAGGTGAAGCGAGTGCTGCTGCTGGCCACGACGTTGATGGTGGCCTTCGCGGTGAGCTCGTGCGGCGTGATAGGCTTCGTGGGCCTGATAGTGCCGCATGCCGTGCGCCTGGTGGCGGGCCCCGACAACCGGCGTGTGGTGCCCTACTCGATGCTCTGCGGAGCGCTGTTCGTGCTGGTGTGCGATACGCTGGCGCGCTATGTGCTGCGCCCCAGCGAGCTGCCCGTGGGCTCGCTGACCTCCATGGTGGGGGCGCCGCTGTTCATATACCTGCTGTACAGGAACAAGAAAGGGTATTGAGGAGTTATGAGTTAAGAGTTAAGACAAATGATTAGTCTTCAGCATATATCGATGAGCTACGGACGGCGCGAGATACTGCGCGACGTCAGCGCTGACGTTGCGGCGGGACGCATCACGGCGGTGATGGGGCCCAACGGCTGCGGCAAGACGACGCTGCTGCGCCTCATAGGCGGCCTGATGGAGCCCACGGCCGGCGTGGTGACTGTGGACGGGCGCGACGTGGGCAGCTACCGTCCGCGCGAGATGGCGCAGAAAGTGGCCTTCGTGCGCCAGCATGCGCAGACCGACTTTGACTTCTCAGCCTTCGAGACCGTCCTCATGGGCCGCAACCCATGGCAGCGCCGTCTGCAGAACGAGAGCCAGGAGGACTGGGACATTGTGGAGCGCTGCATGCGGCAGACCGGCACCTGGGAGCTGCGCTTCGCCAAGCCCGCGCAGATGAGCGGCGGCGAGTTGCAGAGAGTGATGATAGCCCGCGCCTTGGCGCAGCAGACCCCCGTGCTGCTGATGGACGAGCCGGTGAGCAACCTCGACATAGCCCACCAGATAGACGTGATGCGTCTGCTGAAGGAGGCTGAGGGGAAGACCACCCTGATAGTGATACACGACTTGAACCTGGCGCTGCAGTTCTGCGACGACCTGCTGCTGCTGCACGACGGCCGTTGCCTCTACCACGGCCCCATAGCCGAAGGGCTTACGGAAGGCAACATCGGCACCGTCTACGGGGTGAAAGCACATCGTGTGGACGGCAGAATAATGTTTGATTATTAGCGACTTGCGATGCAGATGACGGATAATTGGAATATTATTTGTATTTTTGCAGTTTTAAATAGATAATAAAAAAGACATGAAGAAACTGTTAGCACTTATCGCCGCGGCGCTGATGATGGCGCCCACGGTGTGCCACGCCGACGAAGGCATGTGGATACCTATGCTCTTGGGCCGCAACCAGGCCGCCATGCAGAAAGCCGGCATGCACATCACGGCTCAGGACATCTACGACATCAACAAGGCATCGCTCAAGGATGCCGTGCTGCTCTTCGGCGGCGGATGCACGGGCGAGTTTGTCAGCGACGAAGGCCTGGTGCTCACCAACCACCACTGCGGCTACAGCTACATAGTGAAGCACTCCACCGTGGAGCATGACTACCTGACCAACGGTTTCTGGGCCATGAGCCGCGAGCAGGAGATACCCTGCCCGGGGTTGACGGTGACGAGGCTGGTGTATATGCAGGATGTCACCAAGGAGGTGCTCGACGGCGTGAAGGACGGCATGAGCGAGACCGACCGCGAGACCATCATAGAGAACAACATCAAGGCTGTGGGCGACAAGGCCGTGGAGGGTACGCACTACCGCTACGTCATCAAGCCTTTCTACTACGGCAACCAGTACTTCATGTATGTCAACGAAGTGTTCACCGACGTGCGCCTGGTGGGAGCCCCGCCAAGCAACATAGGCAAGTTCGGCGGCGACACCGACAACTGGATGTGGCCGCGCCACACGGGTGACTTCTCCATGTTCCGCGTCTATGTTGACGGCGACAACAAGCCCGCCGCCTACAGCAAAGACAACGTGCCCTACCGTCCGCTGAAGCACCTGGAGATAAGCCTCAAGGGTGTCGACGAGGGCGATTTCACCTTCGTCTTCGGCTACCCCGGCACCACACGCCGCTATGTGACGCACGACTATGTGGACATGGCCGCCAACCAGACGAATCCTGTGCGCATAGCGCTGCGCACCATACGCCTCGACCACTACAACGCCGCCATGCGCCGGAGCGCCGGCCAGCGCCTGAAATACGCCAGCCGTGTGGCCAGCATAGCCAACGGCTGGAAGAAATGGCAGGGTGAGAGCCTCGGCATCGACCGCCTGCACGGCGTGGAGCAGAAGATAGCACAGGAGGAGCAGTTCCGCAAGTGGGCCGCCGACAAACCAGAGTACCGCGACGTGCTCGACGAGATGGAGGACAACTACGCCAAGCTGCGTGAGATGGAGTTGGAGTGGACCTACTTCAGCGAGGCTGTGCTGGCCAGCGACTTCATGCGGCGCACCATAGAACTGAGGGGCATAGCCAGTCTGGGCGACGACGGCCGTGTGGAGAAGATGCTCAACGACAGCCGCAAATACTTCGAGGACTTTGAGGAGCACTCGCCCGTAGACAAAGCAATATTCATTGAATGCTTCACCTACATGTGGGAGCGCGGTTTCGCCCCCTACATGAACCTCAAACACACCACCGCCAGCGAGGTGGAGGCCACTCTGGAGAAGATATACGACAAGTCGGTCCTCAACAACCCCAAGAAATTGGAGAAACTGCTGGGTATGAAGCGCGAGAAGATGATTCACGCCATAGCCAAAGACCCCGCCGTAGAACTCTTCGCACAGGCCTACGACTACTGCTACAGCGACAAGAAACGCCAGCAGTACAACACTGCCGACGACAACATACAGCGCTTGATGCGTACCTACATCAAAGGCATGATGGAGCAGTATCCCGACTCCAACTTTTTCCCCGACGCCAACCTGACGCTCCGCGTAGCCTATGGCCACGTGGAGGGCTTCCGCCCCAAGGACGCCACCTACTACACCGCCTACAGCACCATCGACGGCATCATGGAGAAAGAGAACCCTGACGTGTACGACTACCGCGTGGAGCCGCGACTCAAGGAGCTGTGGCAGAAGAAAGACTACGGCCACTATGCCAACAAGAAGGGCGAGCTGCCCGTGGCCTTCATTGCCACCAACCACACCACCGGCGGCAACAGCGGCAGCCCCGTGCTCAACGCCGACGGCCAGCTAGTGGGCATAAACTTCGACCGCTGCTGGGAAGGCACCATGAGCGACCTGCTCTTCGACCCGGCCTACTGCCGCAACATAAGCCTCGACATACGCTACTGCCTGTTCATCATAGACAAGTATGCCGGTGCACGCCACCTGGTAGACGAAATGACGCTGGTGGAGCAATAAACAACAGGAGAAAAGGACTAAATAGATACAATAAGTCACACAACATAGATGAAACGCTTAATCATTGCACTTGGAATGCTGGCGGCCATGAACGCCTACGCCCAAGACGAGAAAAGCTGCCGCATAGTGAACGACAGCTATGACGAGCTGCGCATAGAGCTTGCCGTCGACAAGCCCACCGTGGGGAAGACCACCATCTGCGGCGAGCAGTTCAGCACACTGACGATAGAGGGTTACCTGCCGTCAAGCAACATCGGCGAACCGTGTCTACCCACTTTCTCAAAGCTTATAGAAGTGCCGCTGTGCAGCGACTTCCGCGTGGAGGTCACCGGTGCCGTATACGACACCCTTGGAGCCCTGAGCCACTGGCTGGCGCCCACCCAGATGCCGCGCACCAAGAGCGACACCTCAACACCACAGCTGTCCATCAACAAGAGCCTTTACAAGACTGACAAATACTACGGCCAGCAAGAGGCGTTGGTGGAGGCCGTCGGCATAGCCCGAGACCGCCGTCTGGCGCGCCTTCAGTTCTCGCCGGTGCGCTACAACCCTGCCACAGGCCAGTATATCGTATGCCGCAGTGCCACACTTAGCGTCCGCTATATCGGCGCCGACAAGGAGGCCACACTCAACATGTTCGAGCGCTACCACACGCCGGCATTCAACAGTGGCAACGGCGTCATCAACAGCCTATACCCCAAGGGTGTGGCCACGGCAGCACCGGTGCGCTACCTTATCGTGGCGCACAGCTCGTTCCAGGGCCAGCTGGATAGTTTTGTGCAGTGGAAGAAACGTAAAGGATTCATCACCGACATAGTTTATACCAACGACCCCACAGTAGGCACCACAACCACCTCGATACAAGCCTACCTGCAGAGCCAGTACAACAACGCCACCGCAGCGTCGCCGGCACCCACATACGTGCTCTTTGTGGGCGATGTACAGCAGATACCCGCTTTCAACGGCAACCAAGGCTCCAGCAGCCACATCACCGACCTGTACTATATCTCATGGACCTCGGGCGACATCATCCCAGACTGCTACAGCGGCCGTTTCTCGGCGCAGAACGTCAGCCAGCTCATCCCGCAGATACAGAAGACACTGATGTACGAGCAGTACACCTTCCCGGACCCGTCGTTCCTTGACCGCGCCGTGATGGTGGCCGGTGTCGACGGTGGCAACAGTGGCGACAACGGCTATAGATATGGCGACCCCGCCATGGACTATGCCATCACCAACTACATCAACGGCGCCCACGGCTGGGCCAACGTCCACTACTTCAAGAACAACACCTCGATAGTGCCCGCCGGTGTCACCAACGTATCGGTATACGGCAATGGCTCAGGCAATGCGGCCACCGTGCGAAGTCTCTACAACATGGGGGCAGGCCTAATAAACTATACAGCCCATGGCGGCTCCGACGGCTGGAGCAACCCCAACTTCGGCAACACCCATGTCAGCACCATGAGCAACAACCATAAGTTCGGCCTGATGATAGGCAACTGCTGCCAGACCAACATGTACGGCGAGAGCGTGTGCTTCGGCGAGGCCCTGCTCCGCAAGGCCGAGTATGCCGGCGCAGTAGGCTATATCGGCGGCAGCGACTATACCTACTGGGGTGAAGACTTCTACTGGACGGTAGGTGTCCGTAGCAGCGTAGGTCCCGGCATGAGCATGGCCTACAACAGCAACAACCTCGGTGCATACGACCGCATGTACCACACTCACGGCGAGGCCTACTCGCAGTGGGTGGCGGCACAGGGCGCCATCATGATGGCTGGCAACATGGCCGTGCAGTCGTCTACCTCAAGCCTCAAAGGTTACTACTGGGAGATATATCACCTGATGGGCGACCCGTCTGTGATGACCTACCTGACTCAGGCCGACGTCATGACACTCACCGTAGCGCCCACCATCACCTACGGCACTACCACGCTCAGCGTCACCGCGGTACCATACGCCTATGTGGCTTTGAACGACACCGTCACACACACCCTTGTGGCTGCCACATGGGCCGATGCTTCGGGGCAAGCCACACTTACGCTGCCCAGCAATTTATCCGTAGGTACCTATGAGTTGACGGCATCGGCACAGCAGTACCAAACAGCTTTCCGCAACATCACCATCATAGCTCCTACAGGAGCCTTCCCATCGGTGATGACAATGACTCCTGCCTCGCCACTCATCCCAGGCGACACCGTGAGCCTCAACATCATAGTGGAGAATCAGGGCAACAGCGACGCTGACTCCGTGACCATGACTCTCAGCTCCTCGTCACCTGTGCTCACCCTGCTCAACAACACCATCACCATCGCCAGCCTGCCTACCGGATCACAACAAAGCTTCGCCACCGTGCTCGCCGCCGTCAGCCCTACGGCCGGTGACCTCACCCACGTCAACATCACGGCCACCGCCAACTGGAGTGGCAACAGTACCCCTGCCATAAGCATCCATCCACAGACCATTGTGGCTCCTGTGACTGTCATGCAGTACTCCAACCACAGCCCGAACCTGCTTCCCGGCGACAGCACCACCATCACGCTGACCATCTACAACCAAGGACATGCAGCCATGCGCAACTGGAGAGTCACCTGCAACACGCCGACACCGATGTGCACGCTGACGAGCAACGGGCGTGCAAGAGGCAACATCATTGATGCCGGCGACAGCACGAGCATCAACCTCGTCATCCACACCGACAGTACATTGCCGCAGGACGTCATTGTACCCCTATACGTAAGTGTCAACTACGCCACTACGACCAACGGCAATGCAATAGTATCCATTGACACCCTGAATACAATAATCAGCAACAGCTTCTGCGAGACCTTCGAAGGCAACCAGTTCAACCTCAGCGGCTGGACACAAGGTACCGTTCAGTGGCTGATATACGACACCGACCCCTATAAAGGTTCCTACTGCGCCGGTTCGTCCTACACCATGGGTAGCAGCATGACCGCGGAAATGAGCATCAGCTGCACTATCGACCATGCCGACAGCATAAGTTTCTACTACAAGGTGTCGTCTGAGGCCAACTACGACAAGTTCCACTTCTACATTGACGGCAACGACATGTTCAACGCCTCTGGCGAAGTGGAGTGGACCCGCGCAGCCTACCCTGTCAGCGCTGGTAGCCATACCTTCCGCTTCACCTATGAAAAAGACTACAGTGTCAGCAATGGCAGCGACCGTGCCTGGATAGACAATGTAACGCTGCCGCACAATATGCGCAACGCCACATACGTACATCAGGACATCTGCGCCAGCGACACGACAGAGCATCCCGACCATATAATCAACCCTGACGGTTCAGTGGTGTTCTACACCGTCACCGTACACCCGCTGCAGCACACCTTTGACACGGTGGTCAACTACACTGGCTCATCATATATCTGGAATGACAGCGTCTACACCGTGAACGGTGACTATAGCCAGCTTTTCGCCGACATCTACGGCTGTGACAGCACGGCTTCGCTCCACCTCACTTTCTCCACCGAGGGCATTGACGGCACCGAGGGTACGAAGCTGCGCCTCTACCCCAACCCCACCACCGACATGCTGCACCTCGACGGCGATGTGGATGAGGCTCTGGTTTACGACGTCAACGGCCGTCTCGTGGCTACTGAAAAGAACACCCGCCTGATAGACATGACGGCACTGCCGGCAGGTGTCTACACCTTGCGGCTGACGCTGCCGACGGGTAGCGCGACTTGCCGCGTGATAAAGAAATAAAAGAAATGGTGGTCGAGTTGACCACCATTTTTTTTATTTGACCTTCAGCACCTCACCCTTGTCGTCCACTATCTGGCGGTAGAACCATGCAGGGTAGGGCGGCTGCTTGATGCCGGTGACGACTCCCGTCGAGGTGGTCTTGATGCGGCCGTTCTCTACGGTCTTGATATTGCCGTCAATATACTTCATCAGCAGCATCTGGTCAAGCTCGTGCCAGCGGCGCATCATGCGCTCGGCGCGTTCGTTGCTGAAGCGGTTGAGCTCGCCCACCAGGCGACGCTCGTTGTCCTCCTGAGCCCAGCGCTTGGCATGTGTCGTCTCGTCGCGCACGAAGTCCGTCTCCAGCTCCTGCTGCACCTGCCGCACATCGACAATCATCGAGTCGTAACGCAGGTAGCAGAAATTGCTCACACGGTTGAAAAGCCAGAAGGCCGCCGTCTCGCTGTAGCGGCTCATCGAGCCGTTGCCCTCCTCGAAGCAGACGGGCACCTGCGTCACGCCGCAGTAGATGGGGCAGTAGACAGTTGAGTAGGTGTCGTCGACGCCGAACCAGATGATGCCGCCAAGCTTATCGGGCAGCCAGCTGCGGCATTGTGCCACGAACGAGAAGCCCGTCTGCTGCGTGCTTATGGCGCGCTCGTGGACGTACTTTTTGCCGTCGACCTCGAAGTCCATGGGGCGCCAACGGTAGGGGCAGTGGAAGGGGCCTGCGCCCACGTCCTGCGTCATATCCATCGGCGTACCTTCGAAGTGGTCGCGCATCAAGGACATCACGTCCTGCACGGTGAGCTTGCGGTTGGGCTTCACCCACAGGGGTAGCCGCTCGGCGCTCTTGTCGCCCATGGCGTAGGCCTCGTAGCGCTTCATTCCGTCGGCGGCGCGATTGAACATCGCGTAGACACGTGCCTCGCAGGCACGGAGACCCGAAAAGGTCAGTGGGTTATAGGTGTCGGCGAAGGAGAAGTCCGCGTCGTTGCCACTGAACCATCTGTTTTTGCGGGCGAAAGAGACCACATCTTCGCTGTAGACGCACTCCACCTCCTTGTTGAAGATGCGATCGATATGCTTGCTGCCTATGCTGTTCTTCACCTTCTTGCCTTCCTGCGGGAAGGTGGTGATGCGGGCCTGGTTGGCGTGGCCACAGATGTAGCCGTCGGGCACGCGGCGCGCCACCCACACGGCGCCGAGCTCGTCGCCCTTGTTGATGATCTCGTATATCCACACCTCGTTGGGGTCGGCTATGGAGAAACTCTCGCCGCCTTCGGCGTAGCCGTAGGTGCTCACCAGCTCGTGCATCACCTTGATGGCCTCGCGGCAGTTGCGGGCGCGCTGCAGCGTGACGTAGATGAGGTTGCCGTAGTCGATGCCCTTGCCCGAGCCGTGTGCCAGCTCCTCGCGGCCACCCCAGGTCGTCTCGCCGATGGCCAGCTGGTGCTCGTTGATGAAGCCCACCACCTGGTAGGTGTGTGCCGGCTGCGGTATCTCTATCTGAAATTTCAGCGAGCCGTAGTTGTAGAGCTTCAGCGTCGCCCCCTCGGGATGGTCGGCGGCGGGACAGTAGCGCAGCTGCCCATAGCGAGTGTGGCTATCGGCCGCGTAGGTGATAAACGTGCTGCCGTCGGCGGTGGCTCCTTTCGAGACGATAAGGTTGGTACAAGCCAGTGCCGGCAATGCACAGGCCATCATGGCCAAGATGACGAATCTTTTCATAATGTTCTATCTATGTGCAAAAAGAAACGCAATATCCGTCAGAATATTGCGTCATTATGTTCATTTGTCGTCAAGGTCAATATCGGGTAGGTGGAGCCTATCGGCACAGTGGCACTCTCCCCCACCCGACCTGTGGCAGTTCTGGCAGCCACAACCGCAGCCTCCTTTGCCCTTCAGGGTACGCACCACCCAGCGGACAGCGAAGAAGAGCGTCGCCGCCAGGATTACACCTACTATGATTGTCTGTAACATTGCTGTGTCTATTGAACGAAAACCCTTACAGGATGATTATACTAGCAGGCTTCCTATCTGGAACACCAGCGCGCTGACTATCCAGGCCAGGCCGATGGTGTATGCCACGGTGAAGAGGGCCCACTTCCACTTGCCGCTCTCGTTCTTGATGGCCACGATGGTGCTGACACACGGCATGTAGAGCAGTATGAACAGCAGCATGCTGGCCGCCGAAAGTGGCGTCATATTGTTGCGTATAAGCTCGCTGATGCGGCTCTCGCCCTCCTCGCTCTCAAAGTCCTCCTCCAGCAACTCGGCTTCATCACTACTCGTGGCATAAACCACAGCCATCGTCGATGCCACCACCTCCTTGGCACCCACGCCGGCCAGCAGCGACACGCTCTGGCGCCAGTCGAAGCCGCACGGGCGCATCACAGGCTCTATGGTCTTGCCTATCTTGGCCATGTACGAGTTCTCGGCCTGCAGCCGACGGTCCTCGTTGGTGGGGAAATAGCTCAGGGCCCACACTATGATGCTGGCGCCGAGGATGATGGTACCCATCTTCTTGAGGTATTCCTTGCCTTTCTCCCAGGTGTGGCGCAGTACGGCCTTAGCCGTCGGCATGCGGTAGGGCGGCAGCTCCATGACGAAGGGCAGGCTCTCGCCCTTGACGAAGAAGCGGCTGAAGAGCTTGGCCATGAGCACCGCCATCACCATGCCCAGCAGGTAGAGTCCCATGAGTACGAAGGCGGCCCACTTGCTGAAGAAGGCGCTGACAAGTATCACGTACACCGGTATGCGTGCCGAGCAGCTCATCATAGGTATCACCAGCATGGTGAGCAGGCGCGACTTGCGGTCCTCGATGGTGCGTGTGGCCATGATGGCCGGCACATTGCAGCCGAAGCCCATAATCATAGGTATGAAGCTCTTGCCGTGCAGTCCCATGCGATGCATCAACTTGTCCATGATGAAGGCCGCGCGAGCCATATATCCGCTGTCCTCCATAAAGGAGATGAAGAGATATAATATCAGTATGTTGGGCAGGAAGACCAACACCGAGCCGACGCCGGCGATGATGCCGTCGCAGATGAGGCTCTTCAGCGGCCCGTCGCTCATAGTGCTGCCCACCCATTCGCCCAGCCAGCCGAAGAGGCTCTCCAGCCAATCCATTGGGTACTGCCCGATGGCGAAGGTGCAGAAGAAGGTGACGAACATCACCAGCAGGAAGATGGGGTAGCCGAGCCAGCGGTGGGTGACCACAGCGTCGATCTTGTCGGTATGGGCATGCAGCGTGCTCTTCTCGTTCTTCACGTAGCATTCCGCCAAGGCGCCGCGCACAAAGGCATACTTGGCGTCGGTGATGGCGCTCTCGATGTCCTGATGCTCATCCTCCACCGTCACCTGGTGCCCTTTGCTGATATCCTTGTCCACCAGTCGGCGACCGCTCTCTTTCTTGAACTCCTCGGCAATCCTGTCGCGCATCTTGAGCACGCTGCCGTCAGGGTCACGCTCGGCGACATACTGCTCCAGTTGGCGGTCGTTCTCCAACAGTTTGATGCTGAGGAAGCGCGTGCTCAGCGTATCGCTGAAGCCGTGCTCGTAAAGCTCCGTGCGCAGCCGCGCTATGCAGTCGCCCAGCACCTTGCCGTGGTTCACATGTATGTGACGCGTCTTCGTGTCGCGACCCTCATAGACCTCAATAATCTTGTCGAACAAGCGGTCTATGCCGTCGCCGTTGCGGCCGGTAGTAGGAACTATGGGCATGCCCAGCAGGGTGCCCAGCTGCTCAATGTCGAGCTTGTCGCCGCTGCGCTGCAGCTCGTCGTACATGTTCAGCGCCATCACCATGGTGATGTCCATGTCTATCAATTGCGTCGTCAGGTACAGGTTACGCTCCAGGTTGCTCCCGTCCACCACGTTGAGTATTATGTCGGGCGACTTCTCGATGATATGTTTGCGCACGTAGAGTTCCTCGGGCGAGTAGGCAGATAGGCTGTATGTGCCCGGCAGGTCCACCAGGTTGAAAGTATAGCCACCGTGGGTGAAGGTGCCCACCTTCTCGTCGACGGTGACACCGCTGTAGTTGCCCACACGCTCGTGGGCGTGAGCCGCAATGTTGAAGATGCTGGTCTTGCCGCAGTTGGGGTTGCCCACCAGGGCCACGTTGATAGTCTTCGAGCGCTCCTCGGCGATGTGGTGCATGGCGTCGCAGTCAGGCGCCTCCAGGGGGCGGTAGTCGTCGTGGTGCACAATCTCCTTCTCGGCCTCACGCTCGCTGACAATCTCCACCTTACGGGCATCGCTGCGCCGCAGCGACACCTCGAAGTTCATGATACGGTATTTTATCGGGTCCTTCAGCGGGGCGTTGAGCACCGCCTCCACGGTGACGCCTTTGATGAAGCCCATCTCGATGATGCGTTTGCGGAAGGCCCCGTGACCCGAGACGCGCACCACCACGGCGCGCTCACCAGTCTGTAGTTCAGATAGTAGCATTGTTATAGTCTATTTTAATCGTTGTGCAAAATTACATTATTCCGCCCGCGCACGCAATCACCATTATTGGTGATTATGCGCCGGATGAAGAGAAGATCCCTACGGGATAACAACTAACTGCTGCAGGCGGGCGGCGGCTATTAAACTAGAATCCCTACGGGATAAACTACGCCGTAGGCGTTTTCTTTTAATAGCACAAACGCCCACCTGCCTCTTACGATATCCCGTAGGGATTTTCTTTTAATACATTCAGCCGCTTTTAATTGGGATAGACAATAAATTATTCAACACCGACTTCGTCGAGATCTTTGACAAGTGAGTTGATTATTTCAAACGATTTCGGGTCACTTATTTCCTCCATTTTGCCATCTTGGCCATACAGCAAAACAATAGGAAAACCCAAATCGACAGGCTCGTCAAAATGATAGCAATAAGCACCTTTCCCTTGGTACTCACCAAGGTACACAATGTGTCCGGCATATTCTTTATACCAGATGTCCATTGCCTTCTGTATGGGTTTCGGTATGTTCATAATCGGCTGCAAAAATACACATTTTCCACGACGTGGCAAAATAAATGGCCGCAACATTCCGTTATTTATAGCAAAACCAAAAACAACAAAAACCCATGAGCCAATTCAGAGACGACAACAAAACGGGCCGCTACATCCTCTGGGGTGTGCTGGCGGTGTTAGCAATCATCGTGTTCTTCTCCTCGTTCTACACCATCCGTTCCACCGAGCGTGGCGTGCTGGCCACCTTCGGCAAGATGAGCGACACGGTGGTAGAGGACGGTCTGCACCTGAAGATTCCCTTCATCCAGACCATCAAGCGCGTCAACGTGCAGCAGAAGAAACATGACGGCAAGGAGAACAGCTACACGCGCGACGTGCAAACCTCAGTGGTGGAGTACACCATCAACTATGACCTCGTGCGCGAGAATGTCAGCAAGCTGATGAAGAACGTAGGCGAGGACTACCACAACCGCATCGTGGTGCCCTTCATCCGCTCGGCCATGAAGGAAGCCTTTGGCAACTTCGCCGCCACCGAGATTGTGGAGAACCGCGACGCTGTGCGCCGCGAGATAGAGAACACCCTGCGTCGCACGCTGGACAGCAACTACTTCATGAACATACAGTTCCAGTTGGTCGACATCGACTTCGACGACGACTTCGAGACCGCCATCAAGGAGAAGCAGGTGGCCGAGCAGAACGCCCTGAAGGCCAAGAACGTGACCATCCAGGTCGAGGAGCAGGCCAAGCAGACCAAGATCAAAGCCGAGGCCGACGCCGAGGCCATGCGTATCAAGGCCAACGCCCTCGAGCGCAACCCCAAGCTGGTCAACTACGAGGCCGTGCAGAAGTGGGACGGCAAGATGCCGCAGTACATGCTCGGCAACTCGGTGCCCTTCATCGACCTCAAATAGCACGTTGACAACAGATTAACCACACAAAGCCCCAACAGAGCTGTTGGGGCTTTCTCTTTTATCCCCACCCCCTCCCCTCGGGAGCCGGTACGACAGTTCTTCAGTACTTCAACGATACTTCTTCAGCAGTTCTTCTGTCGCGACTGAAGAACTACCGAAGGATCATCGAAGGATCACCGAAGGAACAGCGAAGGGTGTGGGATATTTTTTCGGTGGCACTGCACAATATTTCGAGCACGCGGGCGTTATATGCTTGTGTTATGAGTAAAAAGCTGTACATCACGCTGCTTTGCGCCATGAGTCTCACGCTGTTGGCCTCGGGCCAGGAGGGCGACACGTCGCGGGTGCGGTTCCACCTGTCGACGGGTGCCACCGTGGCTGCCGGCTATGGCCACACGCAGTCGCTGGTGTGGACGGCGCCGAGTGTGACCTACCGCGCCAGCGAGCGACTGACGGTGAGTGGCGGCCTGGCGGCAGCCGGGAGCCTGATGCCTGCCGGCGGCTATGCGTTGCATGGGCGCGGCGAACGCAGCCTGGCGCCACGCCGCGAGGGCACGAAAGCCGGAGCGCTGTGGGTCAACGCCACCTACCACCCCAACGACCGCCTGTGGCTGTGGGGGTCGGTGGCCCATGTGACGGGCTATGTGCAGCCGCTGTGGCTCGACGGGGCTGTGCCCATCGAGGCTACGGCCATCAGCGGCGGCGTGGAGTACGCCCTCGGCAACGGCAGCATGATAGGGATGCATTTCCACTTCGTGCACGACCATTACGGCAACCTGCTGTATCCGCCCTACGGGCACGGCTGGTACGGCCCCTACACGCCGAGCCTGGAGATTTACGGCGGCCACTGGCCTTACTGACATTGAAAACTGAAGGTTGAATACTGAAATACAACAACTTTGGAATACAACACACAACGAGAACAACTAAAGATTAGCGACTACGGGCGCCACGTGGCCAAGATGGTGGAATATTGCAAGACTATCCCGGACCGCGGCGAGCGGACGGCGATGGCGGGCACCATCGTGGAGGTGATGGCTCACGTGAACCCCAAGATAAAGGAGCGCACGGACTACAAGCACATACTGTGGGACCACATGATGATGATGGCGGGCTACGAGCTCGATGTGGACTGCCCCTACGAGATAGTGCGCGAGGAGGTGGAGAACCTGCACCCGCACCACATAAGCTACACCGAGGGCCCGATACGCTACCGCCACTACGGCCGCGCGCTGGAGGAGATGGTCAAGGCCGTGGCCGCGATGCCGGAGAGCGAGGAGCGCACGGTGCTGACGGGCCAGATAGCCCACGCCATGAAGCGTCAGTACCTGCAGTGGAACCGCAACACCGTGGACGACGGGCTGATAGCCGAGCAGCTGGCCGAGCTGAGCGACGGACGGCTGACGCTGCCCGAAGGGTTCACCTTCATGTCGTCGCAGGAGTTGCTCAACGCCATGGAGGCCGCGGCAGCCAAGAAAGAGGCCAACGAGGCCAAACGCAAGAAACGGAAAAAGAAGAAATAAATGGCAAGCTTTGAGATAACCGGAGGACGCCGCCTGAAGGGCGAGATAGTGCCGCAGGGAGCCAAGAACGAGGCCCTGCAGGTGCTCTGCGCCGTGCTGCTCACCGGCGAGAAGGTGCGCATAGAGCATGTGCCCGACATACGCGATGTCAACAAGCTGATAGATCTGCTGAAGCTGCTTGGCGTCAGCGTGAGAGAAGACCACAGCGCGCTGTGCGAGAGCGGGCGGGCCTTTGAGTTCCAGGCCGACGAGGTGAACCTCGACGTGCTGGCGAGTCCTGAGTACCGCGAGCAGGCCGGCACGCTGCGCGGCAGCATCATGCTCGTAGGCCCGCTGCTGGCGCGCTTCGGCCAGGCCGTGGTGCCGCAGCCGGGTGGCGACAAGATAGGCCGCCGTCGTCTGGACACCCATTTCATAGGCATGGAGCGCCTGGGCGCCACGGTGGACTACAAGCGCGGCGCCTACACGGTGAACGCCAAGCGTCTCAAGGGCTGCTACATGCTGCTCGACGAGGCGTCGGTCACCGGCACTGCCAACATAGTGATGGCCGCGGTGATGGCCAAAGACACGACGACCATCATGAACGCCGCCTGCGAGCCCTACGTCTACCAGCTGTGCACCATGCTCAACGCCATGGGCGCCAAGATTAGCGGCGTGGGGAGCAATCTGCTGACGATACGCGGCGTCAAGGAACTGCACGGCTGCACACACCGTCTGCTGCCCGACATGATCGAGGTGGGCTCCTTCATAGGCATGGCAGCCATGACGCAGAGCGACCTGACCATCAAGAACGCACAGGTGCAGCATCTGGGCCTGATACCGCAGGTGTTCCGCCGCCTGGGCATAGAGGTGTGGCAGAAAGGCGACGACCTCTACGTGCCTGCACAGGAGCACTACGAGATAGAACGCTTCATGGACGGCAGCATCATGACCGTGGCCGACGCGCCGTGGCCGGGCTTCACGCCAGACTTGATAAGCATAGCCCTCGTTGTGGCCACACAGGCCAAGGGCAGCGTGCTGATACACCAGAAGATGTTCGAGAGCCGCCTGTTCTTCGTGGACAAGCTCATCGACATGGGGGCGCAGATAATACTCTGCGACCCGCACCGCGCCACGGTGATAGGCCTCGACCGCGAGCACAAGTTGCGCGGGGTGCGCATGACGTCGCCCGACATTCGCGCCGGCGTGGCGCTGCTGATAGCGGCCCTCAGCGCCGAAGGCAAGAGCCGCATAGACAACATTGAGCAGATAGACCGTGGCTACCAGCACATCGACGAGCGCCTGCGCCGCCTCGGGGCCGACATAAGAAGAATCTAAACACACACTACCGATATGCTGAACTTATTCAAGAAGAAATACACCGCACGTCCGATCTTCGCCCCTCTTGGCACCGACATGCACTGCCACCTCGTGCCGAGGGTCGACGACGGCTCGAAATGCATCGAGGAGAGCGTGGAATGCCTCCAGACCCTCTGGGAGGTGGGCTACCGCAAGGTAATCATCACCCCGCACTTCCAGCACCCGCGCTTCCCCAACGACGAAGACGACATCAAGCTCCGCTTTGAAGAGCTGAAGCGGCAGGCCAAAGAGCAGGGCGTGGAGATAGAGATTGCTGGCATTGGCGGCGAATACCGCATAGACACCGGCTTCGCCCAACGCCTGGAGAACCCTCGATTCCTGATGGTGGGTGGCAAATACGTGCTCGTGGAGTTCTCGCTGCACCAGCAGATGATGGGCAGCGACGAGCTGATCTTCGACCTTCAGATGAAAGGTTACGAGGTGATACTTGCACACCCCGAGCGTTACCCTTACCTGAACGTGGACGGCATGCGCATGGAGCAGCTGAAAAACCAGGGTGTATACTTCCAGATCAACGCCCTGTCGCTCGGCGGATTCTATGGTGAAGAGGCCAAGCACCGTGCCTACGAGATGCTAGAGCGCGGCTGGGTGGAGTTTATGGGCACCGACACGCACAACACCATGTACGCACAGGCCCTGCGCGACCTGAGCTGCAACCGCAAGGTGGAGAAGCTGATAGAGAAATACCAATTCATGAACAACACACTTTAAACACACGCTAATATCAACTAACCAAACGCCCGGAAAGGGTGTCATTAAAACCAATAAGTAGACAGAAAGAGAAAATAGCTATAATAAAAAGACAATACTATAGCGTTTGCTACTATTCGGCACTGCTTCAGGAATCTGCAAATTCAAGGTAAGTAAAGGTCACGCATAGGTTCGCAAGCGTCTACGTTGAGCGTGGACGGAACATATCGACTTTTACGGGCATTGCAGAGCCTCTGAAGCGTGGATTTGACGAAGTCCGCGCCCTTTTTATGCTCTGCCGTCCGTGGAAGCCGGATAGGCGTAGACCGCTAGGGAACACAAGGAATGTGTTATGAAGGCCCGCAAAGACGTACACATCGGCAGGGAGATAGAGCGTGTGTTGCACGAGCGCGGTATCACGGTCACCGAGTTTGCCAACCGCATCTGCTGCCATCGCAAGAATGTCTATGACATCTTCACGCGCAAGAGCATCGACATCGACCGCCTGATCCGCATCTCGGAGGCGCTCGACTACGACTTCATCCTGGGGGTCTACTACCCTGGCATAGGGCAGACAGAGGCCGGGAATGAGCAGGAGTTCAGGCTATTATATAAAAACGGAGTGTTGAGGGTGGCCACAGAGTGAAGAGAATGTTACACCGGTGTGCAGTAAACTGTTACACCGGTTTCTTGTCTACCTGCATGAATGTCTGTAATTTTGCACCTCGAAATAGCAAGAGCATCGAAGCTGTAAGAGATGCACAAACAAAAACTTTCAAAACATGGGATGTTTATATGAAAACACCGCATCCTCGAATGGTTTTACCAACGGGCGAAGCGACGAACAGTGCAAGGCAATCTATTATTTTGTTCCCCGCGGAGGCTGCATAGGCAAGCTCTTTATGAAGTCGATCAGTGACGAGCAGTATGACGCGATGGTGGAGGCGAAGGCCGCCACTGTGAGGGACAAGAAATATGCCCTCAAGAAACTCGGCATCGACGAGGATATGGTCAAGGAAGTCGCCCCGCTGTGTCTCGAAGGCTACAGCTTCACAGGCAATGTATTCTGCAAGCAGGGCAAGGACCTGAAGTGGCGCAGCTCGAAGTACCAGATTACCTGGGTGTTCTGCGGCGACAACCAGCTCTACTTCTACAGCTACACCTTCAACACCGACGAGGACGGCAAGAAGACCGAGGCCGAGGAGTACTTCTACAAGGACGTCACCAACATCTCGCATTCGTCGGAGACAGAGGAGATTGTCTCCCTGCGCGACAGCAAGGGCAACCCCCTCATCCGCAACAACGTCACCTACAACCAGTTTATGATCAGCGCCATGGGCGACAAGCGCTACTGCGCCATGGAGGCCAACGAGACCACCGAGCGCGCCATCCAGGGCTTGAAGAACAAGCTCCGCGAGAAGAAGAACGCCTAAGAGTTGCGCGACAAGATGAAATCCGATGACAAGAGCTCCCGCCCCGCACAGGGACGGGAGCCTGCCACGGAGGCTTATGTATTGTGGTACGTCAGGGAGCGTCAGCTGACGCGTCCGCGAGGAGCCATAATCAAATTGCTCGGAGTGCTGCTGGCGGCAGTGGTCCTGACAGTAGGTATCGGCTACGGGCTCGCAGCAGCGGGGCTCGGCAGGCCATGGACGGTGGCGGCAATTGCCGTCGCGGTCCTGCTGGCGCGCAAAGGGGTGATAGCCGCCGTAGAGGTGTACCAGCGCTATGCCTCCGACGAGATACGCCGCAGCTGCCAGATGATGCCCACCTGCTCGGAGTACTGTATCCTCGCGGTGAGAAAGTACGGGGCTGTGGTGGGCTTGTGCAAGACAATGCACCGGCTGCTATTCGACTGCAAAGGGCCGCACTTCCACGAGGACTGGCCATAGACAATAAAATCAGACACAAAAATGGGACTATTCAACAACCGGAACGCCAATGAAGACGCCTATGTGGGCGGCAAGAAACATTGGGTAGATGTAATCAAGAACTCGGGCGACGAGGATATGCTTATCTGGCGGCAGCCGGAAGAGGACTTCAACACCAACTCCACCTTGATTGTCATGCCAGGCGAGGAGGCCATCTTCGTCAACAACGGCAGCATAGAGCAGGTGTTCACCAATGGAAGCTACAAGTTGTCGACGCAGAACTATCCGTTCATCAGCCGTCTGCGCAACTACTTCTCCGGCGGCGTGTCGGTGTTCAACTGCGTGGTGTTCTTTGTGCGCACCGCCTACAGCAAGGAGATCAAGTGGGGCACCATGAAGCCCATAGAGTACTATGACGACCAGTACCAGCAGCTTAACATCAAGGGCTTCGGCGCCTACAAGGTGAAGGTGAACGACCCGAAGGTGTTCCTCGACCGCATGGTGGGCAGCAACATAGAGTTCAAAGATGCCGACGACCTGGACGAGTTCTTCGCCAACGAGTTCTTCCAGCACATCTCGGACACCATCGTCAACGCCCTCGACAGCCTCAAGGCGAGCCTCGGGCAGCCCATCTACAAGGTGGTCAGCGGCCACAAGGCCGAGATAGGCTCCACCATAGGCGACGTATTAGGCCCCATACTGGCCAAGAACGGCCTGAAGCTGGAGAACTTCTCGGTGTCGCACCTCAAGGTCGAGGGCGCCACGCCCGAAATCCAGAAAGCCATCGACACGGCCATGCAGATGGGCGTGATGAGCAGTGCCAAGGTGAACGAAGGCTGGCAGGCTATGACGCAGCGCGACATTATGACCAACCTCTCCAACAACCCCGGCGGCGGCGGTATGGCCTCGGCAGGCATGGGCGTGGGCATGGGTATCGGTGCCATGGGAATGATGGGCAACATGATGGGCGGCATGATGCAGGGCGGCATGATGGGTCAGCCCCAGCAACAGCAGCCTCAACCCCAACCCACTGCACCGGCGGCCGACGACCCCATGGCCAAGCTGCAGAAGCTGAAGCAGATGCTGGATATGGGCCTCATCTCGCAGCAGGACTTCGACGCCAAGAAACAGGACATCATCAATAGCATTTAGGCATGAAGAAGGACAATTTATGGCTTTGGATTGCGCTCGGCACGGTGGTGATAATAGCGTTTAACGTCTTTTTCTTCGCTCTGTCGGCCGACAATAAGCCAGCCTCGGTATGGGTGAACTACGTTTTCATTACATTCTCGTACATCGTCCTGATGCTCACCCCCGTGCTGGCTGGGGAACTGACGGTAAAAAACAACAAGCGTCACCTATTATACTATGGCACTTTCGCCTATCTTGTGCTGACAGTGTTGGTGGACACCGTCTTCATCATGATTTCGCCAGAAAGCACCAAAGCCACGTGGCTGGTAAATATCGGCATGCTTGCCTGTGCCGCCACATATCTCATCGTCACCATCCTGATGGTGGGACAGCAAAAGAAAGACGACCCAGAATAGTCACCAGATAAACACAATAGATATGAAAAAACAGGTTCTTTGGATAGCGCTGGATGCAATATTCCTGATAGTATTCAACGTGTGCTTCTTCGTTCTTCTCGGAGGAGCCAAGGAGAGAGGCATCGAGGGCATACCGCCATCGGTGTGGGTAAGTTACGGCTTCATACATTTTAGCTATCTGCTGCTGCTCTGCACCCCACTGATGGTGCGCCGCGGTAACAAGGCTGTGGCCGACTATGCGCGGCCACTCTATGTCGGCACGTGGATCTATTTCCTCGTCGCTCTTGTGGTCAACCTTGTCTTTATCCTTGTCTCGCTCAACAGCACGCTGGTGCAGCTCTTCCAGCAGCTGCAGCTGTCGCCGAAGAGCGGTCTGCTGGCATGGCTGGTCAATAGACTGGTCAATGCCGACGGCATCACCGCAGCCTGGCTGCTCAATCTGCTGGGGAGCCCCATCTCGACGGGCACGGCATGGGTTGTTAATGTCATCTTGGCAGGTCTGGCGGCAATCTACCTGATAGCCAACGGCCTTGTCAACGAAGACACCGCCGAGAAGCAGGAACGCCATGAGCAGGAATTGGTCTACGTAAAGACCGCAGCGCCCCGCCTCAAGGCACTGGTGGACGGCGCCACAGATAAAAAAGTGGAGGCAGAGCTGGAGAAACTGTACTACACCATAAACAGCAGCCCTTTGCGCTCCAACGAGGCAGCCAAGAGCCTCGAGCGTCAGGTGCTCATGATGCTCAACGACCTCGAAGATGCCACAGACAAGGAAGACACGCTCCGCATCTGCGACGAAATGGTCAAACTGGCGAACCGCCGCAACAGAATGTTGAACACAAACAATTAAAACCATACCTATGGCAACAGCAACAATTTTGGTCTGCCCCAACTGCGACAGCACCCTTGAACGCACCACCAAGAAATGCGACTACTGCCACCAGCCTGTCATCGTCGACAGTGGCTCTCTGGTCAAGATGCAGGACGACCAGGTGAAAAAGTACGTAAAAAGCTACAACCAGATGCTCACCGACGGCAAAGGAACCTCGGGCGAGATGGAGAGCTACATCGCCATGTGCTTCCTGCGTCTGCACCAGTACGACAAGGCTCTTGAGCACTTCGACAAGGCCCTCGACGAGAGCTTCGACGACGCCGAGACCTACTTTATGACCGCCGTCGCCCTGATGCGCGGCAAGAAGCCGTTCCTCGCACAGCGCGCCGACATCAACAAGGCGGTGAGCTATCTCGAGACAGCCTGCGAGCTTGAAGAGAAGCCCATCTATCGCCAGATGCTGGGCTACATCAAACAAGACTATTTCGACCGCAAGTACCTAAATGTAAGCCCCTCGACGGATGAAGAGTATGCCCGTGCCGAGGAGCTGAGGCTGAACGACGATGATATCAACACCCTCGTATCTTTGCTGAACATCAAGGAGAGTTAGCGGTTCACCCTTAGCACTATTCTATTTATATACCAGAGAGTCACGCCTTTATGGCGCGGCTCTCTATTTTTTTATGACTTCTGGGCAATAAAAGACCTGCTTTTGAGTTAATAATGAGTTACTAAAAGGATAGGAAAAATGAACAGTCTGAATGCCGTGTCGCCCATCGACGGGCGCTACCGTGGAAAATGCGAGCCCCTGGCCAAATACTTTAGCGAGGGAGCCCTGATAAAATACCGAGTCCGAGTGGAAGTGGAGTACTTCATAGCCCTCAGCGAGCAGCTCAAGGGGCTTCGTCCGCAGCTGGCCGCGGTGGCCTCGAAGGCCGAGGCGCTGCGCGACATATACCGCACTTTCAGCGATGCCGACGCGCAGGCCATCAAGGACATAGAGAAGGTGACCAATCACGACGTGAAGGCTGTTGAATACTTCCTGAAAGGCAAGTTTGACGAGATGGGCCTCGCGGAGCTCAAGGAATTCATACACTTCGGCCTGACGTCGCAGGACATCAACAACACCAGCGTGCCGCTGAGCATGAAGGAGTGCCACGACGAGGTGCTGCTGCCGGCCTACCGACGCCTGCAGGCCATGCTCGACGAGCGCGCCGAGGAGTGGAAGGACATACCCATGCTGGCCCACACCCACGGCCAGCCGGCATCGCCTACCACGCTGGGCAAGGAGTGGGGTGTCTTCGCCTACCGCCTGCGCCGCCAGATTGAGGAGCTGGAGCGCATACCCTTCACTGCCAAATTCGGCGGTGCCACGGGTAACTTCAACGCCCACCTGGCAGCCTTCCCGGAGGTGGACTGGCGCGCCTTCGGCAACGACTTCGTGGCCAACCACCTCAGCCTCGAACGCCAGCAGCTCACCACCCAGGTTGAGAACTACGACATGATGGCCGCATGGTTCGACGCTTGCAAGCGCATCAACGTTATCCTCATAGACCTCTGCCGCGACGTGTGGACATACGTCTCCATGGAGTACTTCAAGCAGAAGATAAAAGCCGGCGAGGTGGGAAGCAGCGCCATGCCGCACAAGGTGAACCCCATAGACTTCGAGAACGCCGAGGGCAACCTGGGACTTGCCAACGCCATCTTTGAGCACCTGAGCCACAAACTGCCGATAAGCCGCATGCAGCGCGACCTTACGGACAGCACGGTGAGCCGCAACATCGGCGTGCCGATAGCACACACCATGATTTCCATAGCCTCGCTGGAGAAGGGACTCGGCAAGCTGCTGCTCAACGAGCAGGCCCTGGAGCGTGACCTGGAGAACAACTGGGCTGTTGTAGCCGAAGCCATACAGACAATACTGCGCAGCGTGGGCTACCCCAACCCCTACGAGGCGCTGAAGCAGCTGACACGCACCAACGAAAAGGTGACGGCGGCCACCATAGAGAGCTTCGTGGATACGCTTGAGGTGGCACCCGACGTCAAAGAGCGCCTCAAGAAACTCACCCCGCACAACTATATAGGCTACAGCCTATGAACTTCACGCTCCACAACCTAAAGCCATACAGCGCCCGCATGGGTCTGTACACGCTGCTGGTGGTGCTGAGCGTAGTATTCACCATGTCGACGGCACTGAGTGTCGCTGACTTCTTGAAGATACTCTTCGGCGAAAACGAGAATACGGTGCCATCCATAAACCTTGTGGCACAGGCTCTCGACGGCCTGTACCGATGGCTGATAACCTTCGGGCGCAAAGAGTCGCTGATACTATTCTCGGTGATAATCTTTGTACTCTACAGCCTGAAGAACATCTTCGGCTACCTGTCGGCAGTGCAGATAGCCATGATACGCACCGGCGTGGTGCGTGACCTGCGCAACAAGCTGTTCCGCAAGGCTATGCGCCTGCCGCTGAGCTACTACGACCGTGCCCGCAAGGGAGATGTCATGGCCCGCTTCAGCAGCGACATGGTGGAGTATGAGGAGAGCGTCCTCGGGTCGCTGCAGTCGCTGCTCTCGTCGACCATCAGCATGGTGCTGTATCTGGCCATGCTGGTGTACCTCAACGTGAAGCTGACGCTCTTTGTGCTGCTCATGCTGCCGCTGGTGGCACTGGTGGTGGCAGGCATAGCACGCAGGCTGAAGCGCAACTCACAGGTGGTGCAGGAGATGAACTCGCGGCTGATATCCCTGACCGACGAGACGATGGGAGGGCTGAAGGTCATAAAGTCGTACAACGCCATAGACTTCTCCAACCGCCGTTTCCGCAGCTACAACCGCGACTATACACGCAGACGCAACGCCATGTACCGCCGCATTGACGCCGCTTCGCCGGTAAGCGAATTCCTCGGCAGCGTGATAGTGATAGGAATACTGCTGTTTGGCTCATGGCTGGTGATGAACGGCGACAACGGTCTCACCGCAGACCTGTTCATCAGTTACGTGATGCTCTTCGTGCTAATGATTCCTCCAGCCAAAGACCTCACCACCGCCTTCTCGCAGATGCGCAAGGGACGCGCCTGCGCCGACCGCATAGAGGCCTTCCTCGGCGAAGAAGAGGAAGTGTGGAAAGTAGAAAATGACAGGCGGAGAGTGGAAAGCGGGAAATGCGATACAGCTGTGGAGCTGCGGCATGTAAACTTCTGCTACAACGATGAAGTGCCCGTGCTCCACGACATCAACATCAGCGTGCCACGGGGCACAACCCTTGCCCTTGTAGGTGCTTCGGGCAGCGGCAAAAGCACTATAGCCGACCTGATATGCCGCTTCTATGAATGCCACGACGGCGATATACTGCTCGACGGACAGCCTGTCAGCGACATGCCGTTGGCAGACCTGCGCTCGAGGATAGGAGTTGTGGCACAGGACACCCTGCTTTTCAACGACACTGTGGCGGCCAACATAGCCTTCGGACGCCCTGGAGCTACGCCTGAGGATATAGAACAAGCTGCACGAGCAGCACAGGCCCACGACTTCATAAGCGCCATGCCAGAGGGTTACAATACCTGTATCGGCGAAGGTGGAGGCATGCTCAGTGGCGGTCAGCGCCAACGCATAAGCATAGCCCGCGCCCTGCTTCGCGAACCAGAGCTGCTTATCCTCGACGAGGCGACCTCAGCCCTCGACACCGAGAGCGAACACATGCTGCAAGCCACGTTGGGCAAAGTGCTGCAAGGCCGCACGGCAATAGTCATTGCCCACAGGCTCTCCACCGTGGCAGGTGCCGACAACATTGTTGTGCTCGACCATGGCCGCATTGTGGAACAAGGCACACATGACGAGCTTATGGCTCTTGGCGGGCGCTACAAGCAAATGGTACAACTGCAGTCCCTCGACTGATGCACCGTATACTGCACATATTGTTGCTGTTCGCCGCACCACTGAGCATAGCGGCACAGACCCCGGTTGCACTCTGCACAGAATGGGTGGCCACGGTCGACGACTCTCAGCATATCGTGCTTAGGTGGAATCCCTCGCCCGACAGCCGTGCCGCAGGCTACAACATCTGCACCGGCGACACATGCCGCCCATATGCCATAATACATAACCGCTTCGACACAACATTGGTATGCCGTGACCACAGCGTCACCGAGCGTCATGTATATCGCCTACACGTTTTCGACAACGAGAACAACCCCAGCGCACTGACGCCACATTTCGGCAACATTGTGGTGGAAGCCAACATCCCACGATGCGACACCTTGGTGAGTGTCAGTTGGAATGCCTATCGCGGCATGCCTGGAGGTATAGGGCGTTACTCTCTGCTGGGGCGCATAGAGCCTTACCAGGACTCATTCTCAGAGCTATATAATACCGACAGCACCGGTAATATGAGCTACCATTTCGTCATGCCTGAGGGAGCCACACGGGTACACCTTAAGGTACGTGCCATAAGCGTCGACAGACGTCTGACCTCAGTATCCAATACCGTCAGCGTGGAACGTGGCACCGTCGACAGCACCTCATTTGTGCGCATAGACAGCGTTACGACAGACACCGCACGCTCCATCGTTCATGTACACATGCCTATAGACACTGCTTTTCATGGCGGACGCTACACCCTGTGGCGCAGTATTGACGGCACACCATGGAACCCCATTGCGCAGTTCAGCACGAATACACCAACCTACACATATACAGACCGGGACATTCATCCATACAGAGACTCCCTACACTGCTACCAGCTGTCGGTCGTCGATGGCTGCGGCATGAACCCCAGCTACTCGACGGCACGCTGCACCGTTGTGCCAGCACCGCCAGAACCACGCTGCTGGTTTCCCAATATCATTGTGGCAGGAAGCAGTGATAACGGACTCTTCAGGCCAACAATACAGGGAGACATGGGCGACCTGTACGAGCTACACATATTTGACCGCCACGGGCTGCTTGTCTTCAGCAGCAAGAACAGGAACGAAGGCTGGCGCCCATCAAGCAACATACCACAGGGTACTTACGCCTACAGCCTTCGCCTACGGTTCAACAACAATATGATAAAAACCTTCACCGGCACGGTGACAGTGATAAAATAGCATCAAGACCATGAAAATAGCACTCTACATACGCCACATCGAGGAAGAGGCCAAGCCTTATCTGGCCATCCTAACGGAAACGCTCCACCGCAGCGGCATAACAACGCGACAGGTGACCGACGGCGACAGTGTCGACGGCTGTGACTTTATCTTCAGCATCGGCGGCGACGGCACACTGCTCTCGTCGGTACAGTTCGTGCACAGCAGCGACCCCGCTGCTTTCCCACCCATTCTCGGCATTAATTTCGGCCATCTGGGCTTCCTGACGGCCGCCGGCAAGGAAAGTGTAGGCACCCTCGTCGATGAACTGTTACAGGGCCATTATACGCTTGAAACACGTTCCCTGCTGGAGGTCAATGGAGGCTACGCCCTCAACGAAGTCTTCCTGCATCGCAGCGAGGCATCGTCGCTGCTCCGCACCGAAGTGACTGTCGACGGCGACTATGTGGCCACCTATGCTGGCGACGGCGTCATCGTGGCCACACCCACCGGCTCTACGGCCTACTCTCTGAGCTGCGGCGGCCCCATCCTGACGCCCGACTCGCGTTGCCTGGTCATCACCCCCGTCTGCGCCCACACCCTCACCCTGCGGCCCATCATAGTGCCCGACACCGCCACTGTGGTGATGCGCGTGGACGGGGCAGAAAACTATACCCTCGGCATCGACTCGCGCCGCACCACCCTCCACGGCTCCACACAACTCACCCTGCGACGTGCACCCTTCAGCATCAACCTGGTACGCACAGGCTCACAGAGCTTCTTCTCCGCTATCCGTGACAAACTGTCGTGGGGCAGTTGACAACAGCTTCATTGGCACACAAATTGCAGGAGAGAGAAGTATGGACAAGATGACTTTCACCACCGACCGCACCACCCTCACCGAGGGCGAGATTATCACCGTCACCTGGGACTGCCACGAGGCAGAACGCGTAGAACTTACCATCGACAACGGCTATAAAGCCACACCCATAGACCTTGAGCTCACAGGCACCAAACGGTTCCGCCTCAACCGCTCAAAAGGGCGTACACGTCTCACCATTACCGCCTGGGTTGGCGGCAAAAGTTACTCCAAGACCATAAAAGTGAAGGTCACTGAGATGCCTACCACCCACGCCGAGACGGTGGACGACAACGGCAACACCGTGGGTGGGGCAAAGCGACTCACAGAGAAAATAGGTGCCTGGTGGAGGCGCCAACGTACCATCTACAACGAGCGCATGGCGGCACTCACACCCGAAAAACGTTTGGCTGTCCGCATCACCAGATGGTTAGTAGCAGCCATAATACTACTGCCCATTCTCCCTGTCTTGGGACTCATGGGTCTTTTGGCTATTGAAATATACCTGCTGGTATTTATACGCCGCCGCTGAAGGCAGACACTATATTTCCATCAGTTTCATGAAAGCTGCAGGCATCGGTGTCTCGAACTTCAGCCGCTTGCCTGTGACAGGATGCGTGAAGCATAGCCTGTAGGCATGCAGGCATAAACGGCTGACAGGTGACACGTCGTCCTTGTAGCCGTACATCGGGTCGTGCACCACGGGGTGCTTCAACTCACGCAGGTGCACGCGTATCTGGTTACGGCGCCCTGTGTCGAGCCTCAGGTCCACGAGGCTATAGCGACGCGACGTCTGGCGCACCTCGTAATGCGTAACCGCCAGCTTGCCCCCGTTGTCGGTGGGCGACGACAGCACGCAGTATTCACCGTCGGTGAGCCAGCTGCGTATCTCGCCTTGGGCGGGCTCTATATGTCCCCACGCCACCGCAACGTAGCGGCGGTCGAAGACCATACCCTTCCAATCCTCTTCGAACTTCTGCGACACTTCCTTGCTTTTGCTCACCACCATCAGTCCGCTGGTGTCGCGGTCGAGACGGTGCACTATATGGGCATGGCAACGCTGGTGTGTAGCGTCAAGGTACTGGTTGAGCACTGTGATGACGGTCTTGTCATTGGGGTGTTTGCTATAGCTGAGAAGGCCCTCATGTTTGTTGATCACCAGCAGATGTTGGTCCTCGAAGACGATATCGAGGTCGCGCGGACGCAGCCTGTCCTTGAACGAAGCTTTTTCTATCGACACCTTCATACCCTTCTGCAGCGGGAAATTGAACTGCGAAGTGCGACGCCCGTCAACAAAAACGTTATGCGCCAGCAGTTCCTTGACGCGGGTGCGACTGGTATCAGGCATCTGCCCAATGAGAAAATCGAGCAGTCCTTGTGGCTCGGTGACGGTATATTCTTGCTTCTTCATTGTTTCACGTGAAACATTGTTTTTACTACGTTATCAACAATTCTGGTCGTACAAATCAACAACCTCGTATGGGTTTCCTATTTCTTTGGCAAACTTCAACATGTCGTCGCGACTTATCACCAACGAGGCGTGATTGTCGTTGGGATGGAAGCTCACCTTATCGGCGTTGAGCAGATTGCGGTCGATGAAGAGCGTAACCTCGTGATTGGCGTCGTTCACAAGCGTGAAAAGCGAGACACTGCCTGGTTTAACGCCTAGGTAGCGCATCATGCGCTCGGGGCTGGCGAAACTGAGCTTACCCTGGTGCAAACGGTGCTCCATGTCGTGTATATCCATGGGGTAGCGACAATCCATGATGACCAGATAGTGGCGGTTGCCCTTATGGTTGCGGAAGAAGAGGTTCTTGCAGAGTGTCGTCCCCTCGCCGCGGTAGAACTGGGCAGCAATCTCTATGGTCGGCGCCTCAGGGTGCTCATAGTAGTCGAACGGTATGCCCATCCGTTCTAAAGTATCATACACTTGCTGTTGTCCTATCATGATTGTGCAGTTTTACGGTAGACATAGCAACCCGCTTCCGAGGGATGATCGTAGACGAGCGCATCGGAGGGATCTTTTCTTATGGCCCACACTATCATGATATCACCTGCGGCAGACATGATGAACACAATGCCCAACAGCAACCACAGAAAACTTCCAATACAGAAAGCCAAAATTGTGGGTACAATACCAAGCAGCAACAGAGGCATCAGCGCACCAATAACATACTGCCTTTTGGGCATAGGTACATCAATATGGCAGTACACTCCGCCCGGAAGAAAGCCGAAACTGAGGTGTCTGAAACTATTATGAGTGAGGATGAGCCAAGTGATGCCGTGTATCAACTCGTGTACCGCAATACCAAGCACCATAAGCAGAACAAACCAGAGTAACATGCCGTTCAACGAATCCAGTTCTCTGCTACCATGAATGGAGTAAAACGCAATACCGAGCACCGCACCAATTACGACAAACATGCCGATCGCCAGCAGGTTTGCAACAAGCATGCTTATTGTCTTCTTCTGCGGCTCGTAACCCTCCACTATTGGAAGCTCTTCGTGCTTCTTCATAGCCCGCACTATTTTATGATGCCCAGCTGGCGGCTCATGTCAAGCATGCGGACGATGGGGCGCTTGGCGGCCTTAATCATCTCAGGGCTCATCAGTATCTCGGGCTGCTCGTCGCGCAGGCAGCGGTAGAGTTTTTCGAGGGTGTTGAGTTTCATATAGGCGCAGTCGTCGCAGGCGCAACTCTTGTTGTCGCGCAGGGTGATGAACTCCTTTTCGTGGTTTTCACGCTTCATCTCGTAGAGGATGCCTGTTTCGGTGGCCACAATGAAACGTTTGGCCGGCGAGGTCTTGATGAAGTTGAGCATAGCCTTGGTGGAACCCACGAAGTCGGCCACCTTGAGTAGCGCGGGGTTGCATTCGGGGTGCGCTATGACGGGGGCATCGGGATTCTCGGACTTGAGCTGCAGCACCGACTCGGCCTGCATGGCGTCGTGCACAATGCATACACCGTTCCACAACACCATCTTGCGGCCGGTGACTTGGTTGATATAGCCGCCGAGGTTACGGTCTGGGGCGAAGATAATCTTCTGGTCTTCCGGCAGCGAGCGCACCAGCTTCTCGGCATTGCCCGAAGTGCAGATGAGGTCGCTGAGAGCCTTGATTTCAGCCGAGCAGTTGACATAGGAGATGACCATGTGGTCGGGATGCTGGGCCTTGAAGGCTGCAAAATCGTCGGCCTTGCAGCTCTCGGCCAGCGAGCAAGAGGCTTCCATGTCGGGCAGCAGCACCTTGCGCTGGGGGTTTAGGATTTTTGCTGTCTCGGCCATGAAATGCACGCCGCAGAAAACTATGATGTCGGCCTCGGTGCGCTGGGCTTCCTGTGCCAAAGCAAGGCTGTCGCCAACAAAGTCGGACAGCTCCTGTATCTCATGGCGCTGATAGTAGTGGCCGAGGATGACGGCATTTTTTTCCTTCTTCAGCCTGACAATTTCCTGCTTCAATTGCTCGTTGTTCATGGTTTCTGATGTTGTGATTTGAAGATGCAAAGATACGAAAAAAAAGCGACACTGCTGCCACTATTGTCGTTAAACACTGTTTTTCTGACACTCATCTTTCTTTCTTACAACGTCTTATCCTATCAACAATGTCCCCTCCGCGCCTTCCCTATGACATCCCTACGGCATTCCTATCGCATCTGGACAATGCTTGGCCGAACCAAGGCCGAGGAGGGTCCGTATGGGGACCGAAGGGGCTTACATTAAATCCAGTACCACAAAGGGGTTCAAGAAATACGTTTTCATAAGATATTGATTTACATTATAATTTTAAATAGAATGAAAGATATTTTTTTTTCTTTTTTATGTGTGTTAATTCTGTTGAAAAGTAGGCTAAGTGTCTTTGGCATGTTAATATCGAATAACACCAATTAACATGGCTTTCAACAGTGCAAGTATTTTATTCTGTGTGATGTCTTCGTTTTATCAACATTGTGTTTATTTGTGAGTAAACAGGTTAATGTGAAAAAGCAGAAAAGCAAGTTAGAGATGGCTAATTTTGTTGATAGAGTTATTGAAAACATGCATTATTTCAACAACGGTTCGGTTTTCAACATGTGGGTATGGATTGTTTAACATTAGTTTTGACAACGGTTGTCAGTAAGTGGTCGTCGATGCTGATAATCAAAGTGTAGAAAGGAGATGTAGAAAATGTGTTAATAATTTGGCTGCGGTGAGAGTGAACGACTTATGATTTATTCGTACCTTTGCAGCCAGAAACAGTTATCAACAAACATCAAAGAGATGAAAGAAATAATACCCATTGCCTGCGACCATGCCGGCTATGAATTGAAGCTGAAAGTCATAGAACATCTGAAAGAGCGTGGCTTCGAAGTTAAGGATTTCGGCACCCATAGTTCCGAAAGTTGCGACTATCCCGACTTTGCCCATCAGGTGGGCACGGCGTTGAACCGCGGAGAGTACAAGCGTGGCATAGTTATTTGCGGCAGCGGCAACGGTGTGCAGATGACAGTGAACAAGTATCCCAATGTGCGTTGCGCCCTTTGCTGGACGCCCGAGATAGCGCACCTTGGTCGTCAACACAACGACTGCAACTGCATCTCAATGCCCGCACGCTTTATCAGCGAGGCGACGGCAATGCAGATTGTCGACGAGTACCTCGACACCGAGTTCGAAGGCGGTCGCCATCAGCGCCGTGTGGAGAAGATAAGCCAGTTGCTTAAATGATGGATCGCGAGTTGGCACGCAGGGTGTTCTCCTGCATCGACAATACTACGCTGACGGGAACAGACACAGTGCAGTCGGTCACCGACTTCTGCTGCCGTACGCTCGACATGCGACTTGACGATGGCACGACGGTGGCCGCCGTGTGTGTTTACCCTCTTTTTGTCGCTGCCGCACGGCATGTCCTCGATGGCAGCAGTGTGAAGGTGGCCTCTGTGGCCGGGGCTTTTCCGCACGGGCAGCTGCCGCTGGGGCTCAAGGTCGAGGAGGTGAAGCAGGCTGTCGGCGACGGTGCCGACGAGGTGGACATCGTGATTAACCGCGGTCTGCTGCGGGCAGGCGATGAGAACGGCATGCGCGACGAGGTGGCGGCGATGAAGGAGGCTTGCCAGGGAAGAACGCTGAAGGTTATATTGGAGTGCTGCGAGCTGCCCTCCCCCACCCTGCTGCGCCGTGCTGCAGAGCTGGCCATCGACGGTGGAGCCGACTTCATAAAGACCTCCACCGGCAAAGGCAGTGGAGGAGCTACCCCCGAGGCGGCGCGAACGATGCTCGAAACAGTGTCAAATTACGTTAAAATTTGTAAAAAAACTGTCGGCTTCAAGGCCGCTGGAGGCATCCGTCAGCCCGAGGAGGCGTTGCTGTATGCCGAAGAAGCAAAAAAAATTATGGGCGATAATTATGTTAATAATCAGACATTTAGAATAGGTGCCAGCAGCCTTACAGACAAGCTGTTTTCATTTTTAACATTATAATTTGCCACTATTTCGGAAAATTTTTGTTTCTTTGCATTTTAAAATAAAATATAATTGTATGAAGCCGCTCCAACAAAAGTTAGCTCAATACACAGTTCCGCAGGAAGCTAAAGCCGCTGGAATTTATCCTTATTTCACCCCCATCTGCAGCGAGCAGAACACAGAAGTCTACGTTAATGGCTACGACCATCCCATCTTGATGTTCGGCTCCAACAGCTACCTTGGCCTCACCAATGACCCTCGTTTGAAAGAAGCCGCCAAGCGCGCCATCGACAAGTACGGCACCGGCTGTGCAGGATCGCCCTTCCTCAACGGCACGTTGGACATACACATACAGCTGCAGGACGAGCTGGCCGAGTTCTTGGGCAAGGATGGCGTGATGCTCTTCTCGGCAGGATTTCTGGCCAACAGCGGCGTTATACCCGATGTGGTATCGCGTGGCGACTATCTTTTCTATGACGAGCGCGACCATGCCTCTATCATGGAAGGCAAGCTGATAACCTATGCCACGACACAGAAGTACAAGCATAACGACATGGCCGACCTGGAACGCGTCCTCTCCAAGGCCCCGTTGGAAGCAAGCAAGCTGGTGGTCACCGACGGTGTCTTCTCCATGGAAGGCGATGTGGCACATGTTGACAAGATGGTCGACATCTGCAACAAGTACAATGCCACTCTTATGGTCGACGAGGCTCACGGTCTGGGAGTCTTCGGACGCGAAGGCCGTGGCACTTGCGACCACTTCGGCAAACTCAAGGATGTCGAACTTGTCATGGGCACGTTCAGCAAGAGTTTGGCCTCGGTGGGTGGCTTCATAGCCGCCGACAAGGAGACCATCAACTGGATGAAACACTCGGTGCGCCCCTATATCTTCACCGCCTCAATCACACCTGCCAGCACCGCCTCGGTGCTCGAAGCTCTGCACATCATGCGCAGCGAGCCCGAACGCAACGCCAAGTTGTGGGATAACCAACGCTATGCTTTCAAGGCCTTCAAGGACCTCGGCTTCGAGGTGGGCAACACACAGACACCTATCATACCGCTCTTTATACGTGACAACAACAAGACTTTCACCATCACGCACGACTTGCTGGTGAACGGAGTCTTTGTCACGCCGGTCATTGCTCCCGCAGTACCCAGCGACGAGACGCTCATACGTTTCGCCCTGATGGCCACGCACACCCACGAGCAGATAGACATCGGAGTGGAGAAGATATACAAGGCCTTCAAGAAACAGGAAGTTTTATGATAGAAATTTGTACTGTTACCTCTCGTCGCGAACTGCGACGCTTTATTGCTTTCCCCAACAAGCTCTTCAAGGATGTGCCAAGTTATATTCCGGCACTGGACTTCGACGAGGTGAACCTGCTCACCGACAAGAACCCCTCGTTGGAGCATTGCAGCAGGGAACTCTATATCGCCTACAGAGACGGCAAAGTGGTGGGCCGTGTGGCAGCCATCATCAACCGCACCGTCAACGAGCACTGGAACAAGAAGGCTGTGCGCTTCGGATGGTTCGACTTTATCGAGGACTACGAAGTTTTCACCGCCCTGCTCGACAAGGTGATAGAGTACGGTAGACGTAACGGTATGAACGAGATAGAGGGTCCTTTCGGCTTCACGGACATGGACAAGGAATGCTGGGCCATAGACAACTTCGACGCCCGCCAGAACACGTCTACCCTCTACAACCCCGAGTATTATGTGCGCTTCATTGAGCGTGCAGGCTACGAGATAAAATGCCGCTGGCAGCAGTACTCTATGCAGGCCAACCAGCCCGTGCCCGACAAGGTGGCGCGCCTCAACAAGCTCATCATGGATAAATACCACCTGAAGCTTGTCAAGGTGAAGCGTCGCAAAGAGCTGATACCCTATGCGTGGCAGTTCTTCCACGCCATCAACGACAGCTTCAAGGACCTTTACGACTTCGTGCCCATGACGGAGAAGGAAATCAAGGTCTATATTGACGAGTACTTCCCCTTTGTGAACATGGATTTCGTGCAGTTTGTGGTGGACGAGAACGACAAACTCGTGGGTTTCGGCCTCTCGATACCAGATCTCACCGGAGCTTACAAGAAGGCCAACGGCAAGTTGTTCCCTTTCGGCTGGTACCATATACTGCGTGCGCTGCATAAGTTCGACACCATTGACCTGCTGCTCAACGGCGTGTTGCCCGAATGGCAGAAACGCGGTGTGCACAGCATCTACTACTGCGACATGAACGAGGCCGCCATAAAATATGGCGTGCATACGGCCTACACCAACCCACAGATCATCGGCAACGAGGCCGTGAAGATATGGGAAACGCAGTATAACACCAAGCCGCTGATGCAACGCGCAGTGTTTGCCAAGAGTATTTAACGTAAGACTATGAATAAGTTTGTTCATCTTCACATGGCAGCCTTGCTTGCCATGCTGTGCCTGTTTGCTGTGTCCTGCACCAAGGATGAGCCTAAAAACATGGAATGTGACATATTGAGTGCCTGGGTTGAGGATGCGCAGTACGAGCAGTACTTCTACCAGAAGGCAGATATGCGCTGTGACAACATAGCGTCGACCGAGACAGAGATTGTCTTTCTGGTGAAGTCGCTCAGCTCGTTGCCGCAGATACCCGTGCATTTCAGCATAACAGAGGGTGCCGCGATAAGCCCGGCCAATGGGTCGTTGCAGGATTTCACGGCCGGGCCTGTTACCTACACCGTGACATCGGAGGATGGCGAGTATCGTCGCCAGTACAAGGTGTCCTTCATGGAGCAGCGTATTATTGTCGACCAGACAACGCTTTACAGCTTTGAGCATGTAGTGGACAGTGTGAACAGCATGTATAACAACGCCACCTACAATGTGTTCTACGAGCTTGGTGCCAACGGTGCTAGAGACTATATTTGGGCGTCAGGCAACGCAGGTGTTGCCATAGTACACATCGACTTCACGCCCGAGCAGTATCCCACCAGCTCGACAGCCAACGGCTATCAAGGCAAAGGTGTGTGTCTGAAAACCATAGATGCCGGTACTTTGGGTCGCTGGATGCACAAACCGATAGCTGCTGGCAACCTGTTCCTCGGCTCTTTTGATGCTGGTCAGGTCCTCTCCGATCCGCTGAAGTGTACGGTGTTCGGCATACCCGTGAACAGGGAACCCGTCAAGGTGACAGGCTATTATAAGTACCAGCCTGGCGCCGAGTTTACCGATGCCAACATGGATATCGTGCCTGGCCGTACCGACGAAGCCAACATCTATGCGGTGTTCTTCCGCAACCAAAACAGCGCTGGGGAGCGCGTAAACCTCTATGGTGACAGTGTGCTCACCAGTTCCTATGTCGTTACCAGGGCACAGGTGGCATCGCTGCCTGCCACCAACGAGTGGACTCGCTTCGAGATGACCTTCGATGAATGTACAGTAGACCTCGAGGTGCTGGCGGCTTTCGGCTACAGCATGACACTCGTATTCTCGTCGAGCAAGGGTGGCGATAGCTTCGAGGGTGCCATAGGAAGCACACTCTGTGTCGATGAAGTTGAGGTTACCTATGATTTAACTAAAGCTGCAAGATGATGAAAAAGATTGCTTTAAACATATTGGTTCTCGTCATGATGATGCCGTCGGTACGCGCGATGGCGGAGGGTTTTGGTGTCGACATGTCGCTTAAAACCCGCGCGGGCTACAGTATCGGTGCTTCCTCCCCCTATGGCATGCCTGCAGCCATCGTTGGCATCGAAGCATTCCGCATGACTCCGTCGTTCCGTGTGGGTGTCGACGTTGCCAAGCCGGTGGACACACAATGGGCTGTATCTATGGGTTTTTTTGTTGAAAATAAGACCATGGATGTTTCCGTGAGGACCAAGGGCTACCATATGGAGATGCGGCGTGGGGCGGAAGGATTGGAAGGCGTCTTTACAGGCCATGTCAGCCAGCAGATATCCATGTTGGTGCTTACGCTGCCGGTGTGCGCCACCTTCTCCGTGAGTACCGAGGTGAACCTCCGTGCCGGCGTCTACGGGTCGCTGCTTATGAACGGAAAGTTCTCCGGCACAGCCTCTGACGGATACATACGCCGCGGCGGTCCGACAGGCCCCAAGATAATCATCGGAGACACCCCTGAGACTAAGGCCACCTACGACTTCTCCGACGACATGCGCAAACTGCAGGCCGGCGCTACCGTTGGCGTCGACTGGATGCCATGGTCACGTCTTGGTTTCTCGCTCGACCTCACCGTCGGCATTACGGGCATATTCAAGGCCGACTTCAAGACCGTAGAGCAGAGCCTCTACCCGATATACGGCACCATAGGGGTGTTCTACAAAATACTATAGAAATTAATAGGTTTTCTGCCACGGGTGCCAAATCCACAGTGTAATGGGTTTGGCGTAGGTCGTTTTTTATTAATATTTTTGCACCTTAGTGTCAGATTTCGGTCTCCAGTCGGGTATTATATTATATATGGAGCGTCATAGTGCATACGCAGAATTGCTTCGCCGCCATCGCGCAATGGTGTGGCGCATGTGCTGGCTGAGGGCACGTGGCGACTGGGAGCAGTGCCGCGACTTGGTACAGGAGGTGTCGGTGGCATTGTGGATGCATCTTGGAGAGTTGCGCACCGGCATCACGTCCGCCGAAGAGCGCGCATGGGTGCGCTGTGTGACGCGTAGCGCGCTGGACCACAAGACACGCAAACGACGCGTGGAGACACTGCCACTCACTCCGATGCACGAGGAGAGCATAGCCGACGAGGACAGACAGTCGCTGAAGGAAGACATAGATGACATGATGGCGTCGCTCAGTCACGACGAACAGCGCATTATGCAGCTGCGGTTGGAAGGTTTCAGAGCGAACGAGATTGCCTCCATCATGGGGCTGAGCAACGACGCCGTCTACCAGCGCATTCACCGCATTGCGGTAAAGCTGCGTCGCCTGATGGCGGTATTGCTTGTGCTGGCATTTACCACTACGCTGGCCATTGCTGTGGTGCCGCAGTGGCGCAAGGCGGTGTTGGAGAAAGTCCGCCATAATGAAAAAAATGATTCTCTGCAGGAAGGGATGCCCACCATCGAGCCAAAGCCTGTTTCGGAACCTTCCTACGACACAGTTCAGGCTGTATATGCTCCGCAGGCGGTACCTGCTGAAGCAGAACCGGCCCCTGTTGCCGAGGTGCAACCGCAGCAACCGCATCAGAAATATGATTTTCTATACTTTGGCACAACGGGGGACACGTTGGCATGCTTCCTCTTGAATGATGGGCGCAGTGTAGCGGTGTCATGTATTGCCGCAGGTGCATGCGTTGTTATACCAGAAACGGTGGAGCGTGACGGGCATGGCTATGCCGTCACGGCGCTGGCCGACAGTGCGTTCTTCCCGCTCTCGTCTATCCGCAGCGTGAGGTTGCCTGCCTCGCTGGCCAGCGTGGGCAGAGATGCTTTCTCACTTTGCTCAGGTATCGACACATTGGAGGTTCTTGCCACGGAGCCTCCCGTGGTGGCTGGCGAATGGTGCTTTTTCGGCTTGGCCGACACCGTGCGTCTGCTGGTACCCTGCGGCACCGCCTCAGCCTATCGTAATGCACCGCAGTGGGATGGATTCGAGTATGTCATAGACCCCTGTGAACCGCAGCATGACCCGCTGCTAGAGGTGACAATCATCGTCAATGGTAATACCATTGTGGTCGAAGGCACAGACGACGAGCCGGTAGAAGTCTACGATGCCCAGGGTCGCCTTGTGGCTACCGCACAGTGCAAGGGGCACTGTTCGCTGTCGATAAACATGGATCATATTGATGACCGCACCTTCAGCAAGCGGACCACTGGTTCCTATTGGGTGAAGGTTGGCTCCAGGCCGCTTAGGCGTGTATCGCTTTTGGAAAAACATATCCCCGCCAGCAATAACATCTTCATACGCTATCGCTCCCCGGAGCTCACCTTCTGACGGTCTACATTACTCGTATATAGACCTTCTGCGCGTCTCCCACCACAGTCATGGTCTCTTCGTCGAGATTGTATGTCAGGCGGCTGGGATTTCCTGCGTAGTCGGAGTGAATGTACAGTTCATGGTTCATTGTGTCGAGCCTGTAGGTCATGGCGACGGTGGTGTCTTGCGTATATCCTGGGTTGCTGCCGGAGTAGTAGACGACGCTTTTGATGGAGACAATTTCTCCGGTGGTGTCGGTCTTGAACAACAGTCGCTCGGTGTAGGAGTCAAACTCCCCGCCCGGCGTTTCATACCAGGCGGCTTCCCACACGGTGCCGTACAGTGGGTTGTGTGTTGTAACGGCAGTTGCAATGGGTTCTGCTTTGTCTTTGCTGCATGAGGCGGCCGCCAGTGCCATCGCGGCGAGCAGTGCGTATAAATATGTGTATTTCATGTTTTGTGTTTTTGGGGTTATTCTTGCGGGTGAAAGACGATACTTCCCTGCGTCAATGTTCTGTTTTCGGGGTTGTAACGAAAGTAGCCCGGGTATGGCGCTTCGTCCTCATAGAGTTCCAAGCCGTTGAGCTCCGGGTGGAATATGTAGCGGAAGCTGTATGTGGTGTCCCACCAAGGGGAATAGGAGTCTTCGCTGCCGATGTAGCTTTCCCCTGTACTGTCGGTCTGAAAAGCAAGGCGCAGTTCCTGTACCACACGGATGCTCATAATGTTTGTGTCGTTGTGGTAAACCCACTTGGTGCCGACGAGGGGGTTGTTGTACGCCAGCATTGCGGGGGTGGGTTCCTCCATTTTCTCTTTTTCGCAGCCTGCCAAGGCCAGTGTCATGGCGGCTAAGGTGGCCGTAATAATTAATGGTGTCTTTTTCATAAAACTGTTTTTTGGGTTGTGTTCTGCAAATATAATACCCTGTTTGGACACGAAATCTGACATCAACGGCATCAGAATGCAAAATAATTGTTATTTTTGCACACTGAAGTCAGATTTATGCCGTCGCAAGTGTATTATATTGTATATGGACCGACAGAGTGCATACACACAGCTGCTTCGCCGCCACCGTGCCATGGTGTGGCGTATGTGTTGGCGTGCCGCCAGGGGCAATTGGGCTCGCTGCAACGATTTAGTGCAGGAAGTCTCCATATTGCTATGGCTGCATTTCGATGTGTTGCGTGCCGACGCCAGTCCTGCCGAGGAGCGTTCGTGGGTGTATTGGCAGTGTCGTTCGTCGCTCTACCAACAGCGGCGCCGTCAGAAGCCTTCTATGCTACCTTTGACGGCCTTGATGGAGGAAACCCTTGCCGACGACAATTCGTTGCAGCAGAAGGAGGAAATAGAGCATTTGATAGCCTCTCTACCCTACGACGACCAGCAGTTGGTGAGGTTGCACCTCGATGGCTACCATGCCGACGAGATTGCCTCTTTGATGAGCCTCAGCCGTGATGCCGTCTATCAGAGGCTGCACCGTATCATCGTCAGGGCCCGGCGGGTAGTGGTGCTGGTTTTGTTGGTGCTTTTGGCCTCGGGATTGGCCGTTGCCGTGGTGCCGCAGTGGCGCAGTGCTGTATTTGGTGGCGCAGTACACCAAGAAGAAAAACATGAGCCACAGCATGAGGAGCCTGCCACGAGGAGGGTTGCGCCGCTAAACGAAGAAGCGGCAGGCATGGAACATGAAGTTGAGCCCGAGGTTCTGCCAGCGATAGTAGAGGAGCGCATGCCCGATGCCGACGTATTGACTATTCTATCAGGCATCAATGATAGGAGCGATACCATGCCGCCCGTGCTCTCTTCTTTGCCACCGGAGCCTACAATATGGGTCAATGGCAACAGACTTATTATCACAGGCGTCTATGATGAACCGGTGAAAGTGTATCAGAAGAGTGGCGTCCTTGTGTCGTCACAGGTTTGCCACGGTTTCTGTGTAATCGACCTTTTCCCTCGCTGCGACATGGATTATCGCATACTTGTCGGGCGTCGGCCGGCAGTGACAATATCTCTGTAAATATGCTACCCATGAGACATATAATGCTGTTGATAGCCTTGGCGATGCTTCCTGTAGCCAAAGCACAGGATGGTGGCGAAAGGCTTACGGTGACAGGAACCGTAATCAATGGCGCTGATGGCAACCCCCTACCCTTCTGCTTTGTGCACCTGATGCGAGATGGGCAGAGCAGGGCAATGGCGGTGACCGACTATGCAGGCAACTATACTCTGCCGCCGGTTGCCGCTGGCACCTATTCTGTTCTTGTGCTGCAGTTTGGCGACACGTTGATGCATTATAAAGGCTTAACGTTGTCGCGCGACACTTGGGTGCGCAGTGTAGTGCTGCCACCAAGCGATGAGAAGCTTAGCAATATGCCGTACTATGATGCTGGAATGTTTCGATATTTGAGACCCATTCTTATTGTGGCTCAGAAGAACATGCTGCACAATATGGGGCTGCTGATTACTAGTCCACATGACCCACGTCTGTGGGACTTTAATGGCCAATTTGATGGCGACCATAGTGCCTCAAGGGATCTCTCGGGTAGCAAAATCCATTTCGGTCTTTTAGTCCACCCTGGTTTTGAAGTGCACCCGTTAGGTAGTGCTATGAAGAATGACCTGATCCTCTATGGGCGCATTCGGGATGTTTTAATCCCAGCACCAACAGTACCTTGGGAGATAATCGCTCCAGCATCCGATAGCACTGCGGTCGATTACAAGATATGGATATTGGGCATTAAGTTTTAGCTCTTGTGGTAATATTTTTCACTCTGCGGTGCTACGTGGTCGAGGACTTATGGGGGACAGGGGACAGTTGGGACAGTTAGTTTTTAAGCCATACACCACGTAATTATACATCTATATCTAGATATAGAAATTATTTTTGGTTTGGTAAGCTATATTTTGAACTGTCCCAACTGTCCTCTGTCCCACTTCAAACATCCCTCCCCAAACTCCCCATAACCATAACACGCTGTCCTACAGCCCTTACTAAAGAGAATAACCATTCTTTACCGCATATTCATTGACAAAACAGCCTCTAGACGGCTAGTAAACGGCTAGTAGACGGCTAGTAGACGGTCTGTAGCCCGTCCTTAATGTAGGCTAAAATATGCTGTACAAGATGGTACTGCTGGGCAACAATGCTGATTAGCTCTTGTAGTAATCCCGAAGAATACCAACCATCTGGTTGCCCGTCAGAACGCGTTTGATGACAGTGCTCAGCCACTGCTCGAGGTTGGCGACGACATTACGCAGAGGCGGCTTTTTCTGCTCGACGAGCTTGACGATGCGGCGCGCCAGCACTTCGGGCTGCAAGCCTCCGTTCTCCTCTTTCTCGATGATGGCTAGCGAGCGCTTGAAGATGGGGCCGTAGTCTGGGTCGTCCATTGTGGTCTGGCTGTTCTTGCGGCTACCGGTGAAGCCTGTGGCGAAGTCGCCGGGCTCAACCATGCAGACGCGGATGCCGAAGCCCGTGACCTCGGCGGCAAGGGCCTCGGTGAAGCCCTCGATGGCGAACTTGGAGGCGGAGTAGAAGCCTTGGTACGGCAGGCCCATGACACCACCTATGGAGCTGAGGTTTATAATCTTGCCCTTGCGCGCCTTGCGCATGTACGGCAGCACGGCTTGACACATGTTGACGCAGCCCATGAAGTTGGTGCCCATCTGCATGTCTATCTCCTCTTCTGTCGCCAGCTCTAGCGCACCTCCTATGCCCATGCCGGCATTGTTGATGAGAACGTCCACCCTACCCTGCTCAACGATAATCTGTGCCACCACTGTGGCAATCTGTTCGCGGTTGCGTACATCGCACTGACGGTAACGGATATTGGTGTCCTGCATCTCGCGGCGGCAAAGGCCGTAGACGGTATTTCCCTTGGCTGCAAGCATCTCGGCGGTGGCTTTGCCAAAGCCCGACGATGCACCGGTGATGATGATTACCTGTTGCTCCATAACTGCTTGAAAATTTTTGCAAAGATACGAATTATTTTAGAGGTTGGAAAATTATTCGTATTTTTGCACGCTCAAAAACAGGTAGGTGAAGCAGCAGCATGACATAATCTCCGCGCTCGACGCCTTCATTAGGAAGTACTACAAGAACCTCCTGATAAGGGGTATTCTTTATGCTGTAGGCCTTGTGGCTGCCATCTTCCTTGCTGCGGTGCTGCTTGAGTATTTCGGTTGGATGTCTTCCTTCGGTCGCGGTCTCGTTTTCTGGCTGGGCTTGGCCGCAGTTCTTGCTGCTCTTGCGTGGCTCGTGGTGAGGCCATTGCTCAAGATGTATGGCCTCGGCAAGCGTATCAGCCGTGAGCAAGCCGCCGTTATCATCGGCCGCCATTTCCCCGAAGTCAGCGACAAGCTTCTCAACCTGCTACAGCTCAATGCACAGCTCTCAACCGCCGATTCGCAACTACTGCAGGCGGCCATTGAGCAGAAAACAGTACAGCTCAAGCCGGTGCCGATGCTTAACGCCATCAACTTGCATGCCAACAATCGTTATCTCAAGTACGCGCTGCCACCGCTCGCTGTCATAGCCATACTCTTGATAGCCACTCCGCAGACCGTCACAGAACCCTCCAAGCGTATTGTGAACTACGGCACCGCCTACGAACGCCCTGCACCCTTCCGTTTCCTTATCCTCAACGAAGGTCTTGCCGTTAGCCAAGGTGATGATTTCACGCTGCAGGTTGTCACCGAGGGTGATGCAGTCCCTGCAGAGGCTTTTGTCATTGTTGACGGTCGCAGGCACAAGCTTATTGCAGAAGGTAGCCGTCAAGCGCCACAGTTCAGCTACACATTCTCCAAAGTGTCGCGCTCCATGGTGTTTTACCTCGACGGTGGTGGTGTGACATCGCCTGAATACACCCTGGAGATGATGCCAAACCCCAGTGTCATCTCGTTCCGCATGCTCCTCTCCTACCCTGCCTACACTGGCCGCGAGTCAGAGACCGTGCTTAACCTCGGCGACGCCGCTGTGCCAGAAGGCACGCAGGTGCGCTGGCTCTTCCAGACACAGGATGCCGACAGCCTTGCCTTTATATTCCACGATTCAAGATACATAATCAGCCCCGACGCCAACGGCCGTGTTGAGGTGAGCCGACGTGTGATGGACAATACAGACTATGCCTTCACTGTGCGCAATGGCTCTGCCGTTGCCGACACCCTGCGCTACGCACTCTCTGCCATCAAGGACGCCGCGCCTATGATTGCCGTCGACGAGATGGCCGATTCACTGTACCTCGACCGTCATATTTTTCGCGGACGCGTAAAAGACGATTACGGCTTCTCTAAACTTGTTTTTGTTCATAAGACCGACAATCCTGCCGATACAAGTCGAAATGCCGTCAGCGAGGCCGAAATTGCCCTTGACGGGGGTGCAAGCCAGGAGTTCTACTTCTCGTTCAATGCAGCAGAGCTGACGTTGGCCCCAGGCGACGTGCTCTCCTATTGGTTCGAGGTGTCGGACAACGACGCCATTCACGGTCCGAAAACCTCTCGCTCACAGGTGTTTGGAATCAAGGTGCCAACTGCCGACGAGCTCGACAGCCTGCTGGAGCAGAGCTCATCGGACGTGCGTCAGAGTGCCGAAAACCAGATGTCCGAGCTTAAGCGATTGCAGGAGGAGATAAACGAGATGATGCGTAAACTGGTGGAAAAGAAGGACCTCGGCTGGCAGGAGAAGAAGGAGCTGGAGCAGATTGCCGAAAAGCAGAAGCAGGTGCGCCAGATGATGCAGCAGATGCAGCAGCAGATAAAGGAAAACAACCGTCTGGAACAGAAATACCGCGAGCAGAGCGAGCAGCTCATGGAGAAGCAACGCGAGTTGGACCGCCTCATGAACGAGGTGATGGACGACAAGATGAAGGAGACCATGGCCGAGATAGAGCGTATGATGAAAGAGCTCGACAAGAAGCAGGTGCAGCAGCAGTTGGAGCAGCTTAAGATGGACAATGCCGAGATTGAGAAGCAGCTTGACCAGAACATTGAGTTGATGAAACGCCTTGAGATAGAGAAAAAGGTGGAGCAGACAATCCAGCGCATGGACAAGCTGGCCCAGGAACAACGCGATGTTTCGCGTGAAACGGAGCAGGCCCGCAACAAAGACCGCGATGAGTTGCTACAGAAACAACAGGCTGTGGATGAGAAGTTCCAGCAGCTCAAGCAGGACATCGACCAGATAAAAAAGGACTACAAAGAGCTTGATCCGAGCACCGAATTCCGTGTGCCACAAGAGCTCGAACAGCAGGTGGAACAGCAGCAGAAGGAGGCCCGTCAGAGCCTGCAGAAGGGCAAGAACAAGGATGCCTCGCAGAAACAACGCGGTGCCGCTGATAGCATGGAGAAATTGAGCGAGGCTCTGGCCGAAGCCGAGGTGGACGCCGAGCAGCAGGACCTGGCCGAGGATGCCGAAGAGGTACGCCAATTGCTCAAAAACCTTGTGCGCCTCTCTTTCAACCAGGAGGAACTCATCACCGACCTCGGTACGACCTACATACAAGACCCGCGTTATCAGTCTATTATCTCGCGTCAGAACCGCATTAGGGACGATTTCCGTGGTGTCGAGGATTCGCTGCGCTCCATGGCCAGCAGGCAGGTGAGGGTGGCCTCGGCCATAAGCAAAGACCTCGCTGAAGTGAACAACGGCATTAGCCGCTCGCTCAACGGGTTGCTCGACATGAACCAGAGTTTCTATGGCAATTATCGCAACACTGTGGCCGCCACCTCGATGCAATACAGCATGACATCGCTCAATAACCTTGCCCTCGTGCTGGCCGAAAGTCTCGACCAGATGCAGAGCGACATGCGTCAGAACAACCAGAAAAAGCGTAGCGGGCAGTGCAAAAAGTCGGGCAAGAGTGGCCAGCAGTGCAGCAACCCAGGCAAAAAGCCGTCACCCAAGTCGATGCGTCAGATGCAGCAAGAGCTTAACCGGCAGATGGAGGCCCTGAAAAAACAGCTCGACAAGCAGGGTAAGAAGCCAGGCGGGCGCCATCAAATAGGCCAGGGACAGTCTATGAGCGAGGAGTTTGCCAAGATGGCGGCGCAGCAGGAGATGATACGCCGCATGATGCAGGAATATGGCCAGGAGCTCAAGGAAGGAGATGCCGGCAACGGCAAGCTGGCGCGTGAAATTGACCAAATGATGCGCCAGATGGAGCAGACGGAGACCGACCTTGTCAACCGCACCATCACCAAGCAGACCATAGCACGCCAACAGCAGATAATGACACGCCTTCTTGAACACGAAAAGGCGGAGATGCAGCGTGAGCGCGAAGAGCGTCGCGAGAGCCATGAGGCCAAGGGTCTATACAGTCAACCCTCGCCCGAAGAGATGGAGAAGTACAACCGCCAGGTCCGTCCGTCCGACGACCAGCTGCGCACTGTCCCCCCCACCCTGCAGCCTTACTACCGGCAGAAGGTGAACGACTACTTTTTCCATTGATTTTTACCCACACCCCCTACGGAGTTCTTTTGGCCTCCGTACCGGAACGGTTCTGGCGCAAGAAGGCATAAAAATGTGTTATACATTGATTGGTAGTGTGTTGTGTGTTGTTGGTAAATTATGTGCTGTCCATTGGCAAATATTATGTATATTTGCATCGGGATAAGAAAATACACGTCATGAAGGAATCGTTTGTTATACAGTCCGATATGGTAAATATGCCCGAGGTGGAGGAGCGATTGTTCCATTTTTGCCGTCAATGCAATGTCGGCAACTACTGTTCGGCAGTATCTGTTGCAACTATGCAGGCTGTGGAAAATGCCATCGTGCATGGCAACCAGGGCGATGCCAACAAACGAGTCACCATCAATCTCGGTCTTTGTCGCGGAGGCATCTATGCCGAGGTGGCAGACGAGGGGAAGGGGTTCGACTATGAGAAGTTCGGAACTTTACCCACGAACGATGAGGTCCATGGCGAAGGTATCTTCATCATGAAACAGCTTGCCGACAAATTGACATTCTCCGATGGTGGCCGACGGGTGCGCTTGGAGTTCGAGGTTGCCGGAATTGATCCGACCGATGCCCTTCAGCGGATAGCTGTCTTGCAGCACCGTCTTGCTATGGTTGCCGCCTGATTGATTCCTCAATTTGCGTTGCCTAACCGGTATACCTGCCGTCCAACTGACAGAATAGCGCAAGGAAAAAGGGGAATTAAAATGCTGAAAGGCTGATTAATTAACTGAAAACCATCTAATTAATACTTAAAATATGCCTATTCGTTTTGCTACACAATCTGGAGATTTTGCGGTGCCGGAGGCACAAAAAGTGCAAAAATGGATTGCCGAAGTGGTAAAACGACGTGATAGGCAAGTCGGCAACATCAACTACCTCTTTTGTGACGATGAGTACCTGCTGCAAGTCAACAGGCAGTATCTTGACCATGACACTTACACCGATATTATTACTTTTGACTACGTGGCTGGAAGTTTGATTTCGGGCGACATAATGATTAGTGTAGAGAGGGTAGGGGAGAATGCCGAAAAATTCGGTGTGCCTTTTGTCAACGAGTTGCATCGTGTCGTAATCCACGGTGTGCTGCACCTTCTTGGACAGGGTGACAAAAGCGACGATGAGGCCCGTGAGATGCGGCGCCAAGAAGAAGAGGCTCTCTGTTTGTGGAACGACTTGTTTCACGAGGAACGGATAGCATAAATGTCTTAGACCATGACATTTGAGCAGTACGATATAGTAGTAGTAGGTGCCGGTCATGCCGGTGCTGAGGCGGCTGCAGCCGCCGCCCGTCTCGGTGCGCGTGTTTTGCTCGTGACGCAAATGCTCGACACTATATGCCAGATGTCGTGCAACCCAGCTATGGGGGGTGTGGCAAAAGGTCAGATTGTGCGCGAGATTGATGCCCTCGGCGGATGGTCTGGCATCGTGACCGACCGCTCGGCCCTTCAGTTCCGTATGCTTAACCGCTCCAAAGGTCCGGCCATGTGGAGCCCGCGTGCACAGTGCGACAGGATGCTTTTCTCGTTGAATTGGCGCCAGGTGCTTGAGTCTATACCGGGTTTGTCTTTATGGCAGGACGAGGTTGTGGGTTTGCTGCATGATGGAGGCGCTGTGGCAGGTGTCACCACCCGCATGGGACACACGATACCGGCCAAAGCGGTGGTGCTCACCAGTGGCACTTTCCTCAACGGCAGGATATATATCGGTGAAGACTCGTGGCAAGGTGGCAGGGTGGGGGAGGCTCCGGCTGTCGGCCTAAGCGATCAGCTGCGTGAACTCGGATTCGAGGTACAACGTCTCAAGACTGGTACGCCAGTGCGTATTGATGGGCGTACGATAGATTTCTCACAGCTTGTGGAGCAACCCGGAGATGATAGCCCGGCCAAATTTTCTTTCTCAGACACCAAGCCTTTGACCGAGCAAAAGTCATGCTATCTGGCAAATACCAACCTTCAGACTCACGATATTCTTCGCACAGGATTCTCCCGCTCACCGATGTTCACGGGCAGGATTCTGGGGCGGGGTCCGCGCTACTGCCCGTCTATTGAGGATAAGATTGAACGTTTTTCAGACAAAGATCATCACCAGCTCTTCGTGGAGCCTGAAGGATGGCGTTCACAGAGTTGGTATCTCAATGGCTTTTCGTCCTCCCTACCTCTGGATGTCCAGCTTGCAGCGCTCCATACTATCAAGGGGTTAGAGCATGCAAGCATCTTTAAACCGGGTTACGCGATAGAATATGATTACTTTCCGCCCACTCAGTTGGCCTATACTCTTGAAACCAAGACTGTTGAGAACCTATACTTCGCAGGGCAGATTAATGGTACTACGGGGTATGAAGAGGCGGCTTGCCAGGGGTTGATAGCGGGGGTCAATGCTGTACTTAAGCTACATGGAATGAAGCCGTTTGTACTCAGCCGATCGCAGGCATACATAGGTGTTCTCATAGATGATCTTGTGACTAAAGGGGTCGACGAGCCGTATCGCATGTTTACCTCGCGTGCCGAATACCGTATCCTGTTGCGGCAAGACAATGCCGACCAGCGGCTCACTCCGCTTTCACATGCTATCGGGTTGGCTGATGATGACCGTATGCGTCGTGTCGAAGAGAAGGTGCGTCAGATTCGTGAGCTTGAGGCTTTGGTCGAAGGTGCCAATGTTATTCCGTCCGATGCTAACGGTTGGCTTGAAGAACACTCATCTGCTCCCCTTGCTCAGCGTGTGAAGTTGTCTTCCCTGCTGCTCCGTCCCGAGTTGTCGTTGCGAGAACTTTCTGCATTGTCTTCCGAAGTGTCCGCTGCTGTCGCCGGTTTGCCGGCAGAAGTGGTGCAGGAGGTTGAGACATCTATAAAGTATCAGCGTTATATTGAGAAGGAGCAGGAAGTAGCCAATCGGATTTTGAAGTTTGAGGAGATTGCTTTGCCACCCGATTTCGATTACTTCTCGTTAGAGGCTCTTAGTTATGAAGCTCGCGAAAAGCTGCGCCGTTATCACCCTGTCTCTATTGGGCAGGCATCGCGCATAAGCGGTGTCTCTCCCGCGGATATTTCTGTTTTACTCCTTACATTTGCCAGATAATAAACGAGATAGCCCTCCTGTTTCGCGTGAAACTGGAGGGCTATTGTTTTGTTTTACCCTGTATTTATGCATTTCCTTCAATATAGTCTTTTGCCTCTGGCCCCAGATTCATGAGCAAGTCAATGGCGCTGAGGTTTGGCGTGAACGGTATGCGGTCACCGAACACTTGATAGTATGGTTTGAGGCTGTCGGTAGGGTAGGGGCGCTTGGGCGTAAATAAATATCGGAAGTCATGCTCGTCGCCCACCGGTGTGCTCCAGTCGGATGTAAGCTCTACTCTACATTTTATTTTGAATTGTTTCAGCAGCCATTGTATGGTGGCAATGTCCAGTTCGAGCAGCGTAGTGTATTTGCCACTGAGCAGATGTTCTATGCCATCGCTATAATATTGGAAGTATGGAGATGCGCTGTAGGCGGCTGTGAGCGTCCGCATGTGGATGATGTTCCAGCGGTCACGGTAATCTATTAGTACCTCTTCGGTCCGGCTATGGTTGTTTCGTATGACGGGTACTGTCAGTACTCGGACACCCCCGGCTGTCATTATCTCGGTGCGGTTGCGGTAGGTCTGTTTGGGATATGTCTCTTTTGCCTCGATGAGTATTGTATCATACCGTCTCGCTGCAGCCATCCACGCAATTGGAGGGAAATAGGCTGTGCCGAACAGGGCTTTCATTGTCCTATGATGATTGATACAAGTTCGTCTTCGTCAAAGAAGAAATCTATATTGCCTTCGGGGAAACTTACGCGTCGCTCTCCCCAGTCTTCCTCGTCGACATCTTGCTCCAGGTATTTGTTCTTCACCATGAGCTCAACCAACTGCCTCTCGGTCATGTCGAAGACATGTTCACCGAAGAGCGTGCAGTCCTCGTTGCTGATGTCTATACAGGCTAAAACGGGATTCTCTCCTTCAAAAAAGAGGGTGATTCCATGGTCGTTATATCGTAATACCGTTGTGGGTTCATCGGCGGCGTTGTCGATGTTCTCAACCTCGTCGGCGTTGCCGATGAGTGCCACAACCTCTTCAACTGGCATCATGAAGCGTATGTCGCCGAGTCCTTGTTTGATGTTTATTGTCAGGTCCATAGTATGTGTGTTTTATGTGCAAAGATACAAATAAAAACATATACGGCAAAATATTTATATTTTTTATGCGTTATTTTGCAAAACGACAACTTATTATGAGGCTCGAACTACTGGCTCCGGCAAAGAATGCGGCGTTCGGCAAGGAGGCCGTCAACCACGGTGCTGACGCGCTGTATGTGGGTGCGCCGGCTTTTGGTGCGCGTGCTGCAGCAACAAATACTGTTGAAGATCTGGACGAGCTGGTTGCGTATGCCCATTTATATGGGGCTAAGGTCTTTGCCACAGTCAATACTCTCTTGTTTGATAATGAATTGGAGGCGGCCGTAAAGATGATACACCGTCTTTACGACATTGGTGTCGACGCTTTGATTATTCAGGATTTAGGGCTGCTGCAGTGTAATCTGCCGCCTATAGAGTTGCATGCCAGCACGCAATGTCACAATGCTAGCATTGAGCGCATAAAGTTCTTGGAACAAGCTGGTTTCAGCCGTGTCGTTCTGGCACGCGAAATGTCTTTGGAGCAGATGAAGCAGATTCGTGCCGCAACCTCCGTCGATCTGGAGGCTTTTGTGCATGGTGCCCTCTGTGTCAGTTATAGTGGGCAATGCTATATGAGCCAGTATCTTAATGGTCGAAGTGGTAACAGGGGCTGTTGTTCGCAGCCGTGCCGTTCGTCATACGACCTTTATGACGGCTCCGGACGACTATTAATAAAGGATCGACATCTGCTCTCGTTACGTGATTTCAACGCCTCTCAACACCTTTGTTCCATGATAGATGCCGGTATTTCTTCGTTCAAGATAGAAGGGCGTCTGAAAGATTTGTCATACGTGAAGAATGTGACGGCATATTATAGGCAGTTGCTTGATAGCATGATGGATGGCCATGAACCATCTTCATCAGGTCGGTGCACTTTCTTTTTCACGCCCGATGTTGACCGAACATTCAATCGTGGTTATACCGATTACTTCCTATCTGACAGACAGCCGATGGCATCCTTCGAGACCCAGAAGGCTCGTGGTAAGTATGTGGGCAAGGTGAAGTCCATCCGTGGTAACTCTTTGGAAATTGTTGGTGATGAGGTGTTTGCCAACGGCGATGGCCTTTGTTATATTGGTGCTGACGGTCGTATGCAGGGTTTCTTGGTCAATGGTGTGAGTGGGTGTCTTGTTACACCCAACAAGATGCCGGAGATTAGCGTTGGTACTATGCTTTGGCGCAACAACGACCAGCGGTTTGAAAAGATGCTTCAAGGGAAGACGGCAGAGCGTAAAATCCTTGTCAATATGTGTTTTAGCGCCACAGATGATGGTTTTACTCTGGTCGTTAAGGATGAGGATTGCCTTTCGGTATCATCCTCCCTCTCAGCCGAACATACTCCGTCTAACGACTCAATTAAGGCAAAAGCCCTTATAGTAAAGCAGTTGTCCAAGACAGGAGATACTCCGTTTGTGGTTTCAGAAGTTGATGATAGCACGGAAGGAGCGTTTTTTGTCCCGGCATCGTCGCTCAATCAGTTGCGCAGAGATGCCCTGACGGCTCTTGCTGACCTGAGAATGAAGCATTTCCATCCTGTTGACAAGCCGTTGGTTCACGTTGATACACCGTATTTTGTAGAGAACCTGGATTATAGAGCCAATGTAGTAAATGCGAAGGCGGATGAATTCTATAAACATCATGGAGTAAAGAATATAGAGCGTGGTATTGAGCAAACATTGGATTACGGCGGGAAAGCCCTGATGACAACAAAGTACTGTCTTCGTTACGAACTTGGCTGTTGTCTGAAAGGGAAGTGCAAGATAAAGCCCAAGATATCGCTCAAACCCTCTGATGTCTTGGTTTTACGCAACAATAATCATCGTTTCCGCCTCGAATTCGACTGTGCGGAGTGTCTTATGCGTATCTACGCAATAGATTGAAAGTAAGGTTTCTTGGTCAGGAATTGACCACCGCGGCGATGCCGCAACCCAGCAGCAGGATGCAGGCGACTATCATCCAGCGGAGAGGTCGTATCGTTACTTTCTGGCGACCGAACATTATTCCCGTGTAACCCAACAGCACCGAGCTGATGAATAGCGGCCAGATCGCCCAGTGTACATGTCCGGCAGGAGGCATCACAAAACCGAGTCCTAATCCGACAAGCAGCACGTTGATGCCGCTGGCAACGGACATTGCTATCACGGAACTCCAGTTCCTTAGGTCAAATACCGGCAGTTGTGGCTTGCGCTTCAGGTGTGGCAGAAGCATTCTTAAGGCCACGAAGATAGTAAGTCCGAGGAAGATATATGCATTTGTGCGTGCATACAGTTGTGGGGCGTCGGCACCTTCGATGCGCAGCAGGTCGCCCAATGTGATGCCTAAAATGAATAGCAAGACGTATATAGTTGCCGTAACAAACATGATTGCAAGGCCTTTCGTCAGTTTTACCGGTGTTGTTTCGGCACATCGGCGCATGAGGAGCATTGCCGTTACGCCGAAGGCAATAGAGAGAACGATGTATGTTGCTATAGACATGATTCTATGGTTTTTGTGATTTCAATGAATTGTGCCACTGAGAGCTGCTCTGCGCGTTTTGCCAGTATTTCTTCACTTATTTTGTCGAGGGGCATATTAAGCTGTCTTAGTGCATTCCGTAGGGTCTTACGTCGTTGGTTGAAGCCGGTTTTTACCACTTGTGTGAATAGCTTTTCGTCACATTCCAAGCCCTTTACGTCATTCCGCTTGAGTCTTATTACCGCTGACTTTACTTTAGGTGGCGGGTTAAAGACATTCTCGTTTACTGTGAAGAGGTATTCTATATTGTAGAACGCTGATAGCAAGACTGAAAGGATGCCGTAGGTCTTGCTTCCGGGGCCGGCGGCGACACGTTCTGCAACCTCTTTCTGGAACATTCCCACCACTTCGGTTACTTTGTCTCGGTTGTCAAATACTTTGAACAGTATCTGTGATGATATGTTGTAGGGGAAGTTGCCTATGATGCTGAAAGTATCTTGGAACAAGGATGTTAAGTTATATTGCAGGAAGTCGCCCTCAATCACATCGAGGGTGGGGTAGTGGTCGTGCAGGTAAGCCACGCTTTCGCGGTCAATCTCAACCACATGGAAGTCAAGTTCCTCTTTTTTAATGAGATACTTCGTCAGCACCCCCATTCCGGGACCTATTTCCAGTACGTGGTTGGTCTCTGGCGAAAGGCTTTCCACTATCCGTTCGGCAATCTTCTCGTCGGTCAGGAAATGTTGCCCGAGGAACTTCTTTGCTTTTACTTCAGTCATCTTGTCTTCAATGCGTTATATCGTTTGCGTGCGTTGTCGGCATACAAGCTGTTCGGGTAGTCGAGAAGCAGCTTTTCATAGCATTCCATTGCTTTGGCTTTGTTGCCCAGTTTGTCCTCGTTCAGTTCGGCCATCATCATCAGCGCATCGTCGGCTGTGATGTCGTAGGGGTAGAAGTCCACTACCTTCTGCAGCAGCGAGTCGGCCTCCGTGTAGCGAGCTTGTTTCATGCGTATCTGGGCTTTCCGCATCAGTACCTCGTCGAGCAGCGGGTGTGACAGGTTGTGCGTCTCTATATTTGTATAGCCCTCCCATGCCGACTCAAGCATCCCGCGGTAGAGCATCAGGTCGGCATCGGCGAAGGTCTCCAGCGTCGTGTAGGTGCTGTCGTCTTCCATGTTGTCCGAAATCAGCAGCGACAGCTCCATTGCGTCGTTGGCCACAAGCTTGCTTGTCGACGCCCTCAGCACTCTGAGCTGCGAGTTGGCCCATTTGAAGTCGTGGTTGTAATAGGACAGCTTGGCGTTTTTGTATTTGGCCATAGCGCCGAGCACGTCGTTGGGGTTGGCTTTCTCCACCTGCATGTACAGCAGCGAGGCGTCCCACACCTCGCCGGCGAAGAGCAGCAGGTCGCCCAGTTCAAGCTTCACCTCGTCGCGCACCTGCTTCTTCAGACGCGGCATCTCAAGTATATCGTCCAGTATGTCGGCGGCTGCCTGTGCGTCGCCGCCGTGATATCCCGTCAAGGTGGCGTAGTTGCGCATCAGGGTGACGGTATTCTCGTTCTTGCCGAGTTCCTCGAATGCTGTTGTGTATTTTTGGCGTAGTGCGGCCAGCTGTTTCTCGTCGATACGGTAGTTGTGGTTGATTTTTGCAAATTCCACCTCCAGCTCTCCCACGCGCGCTTCGAAGTAGTTGGGGCTTTCTTTGCCAAGAATCTGTATGTGGCGGTATCCGTCGGCGGCAACATCCAGCGCCCCGTTGCTTTGCGCTATCTTGGCCACACGCAGCACCTGCTGCCCACCCTTCTCGGGGAAGCGTGCGTCCACGGCTTCGGCCTGCTCTAGCGCGAAGGCAAAGTCTTTCTGCTGCAGCGCAAACCATATCATCATCTCAAGGTACGTCCTGTTGTCGGGATGTTCGCGCACGCGGTTCACCAGTTCCCGTTTCACCCCTGCCGCCAGCTTGCCGTCGGGGGCTTCACGCAGCGTGCGTTGCATCGACACCTGTACCGAACTTATCATCCCCGGCTGGTGATCCAGCAGGTCAAAGTATTCGGCCGTCATCGCGCTGTAGTCTCCCATGGCTTGGTACACGCCCACCAGCTCGTTGAAGTACAGCAACCTGTTGCCGGTCTTCTCCCTCGCCTTGAGGTATGTGCGTGCCGCATAGTCGGGCCGTCCGGCGTTGACGAAGGCCATCGCCAGGTCTTGTACGGGTTGGAGGTTTGATGTGAGCTTCTCGATGGCCTTGTCGAAGCATTTCAGCGCCTTCTTCTCCTCTTTCTGTTTCAGGTACACGCTGCCCTCGTCGACGTAAAGGTAAAGGTCCTTGGGGTTGTTTTTCTGCCTGCGCTCCACGAGCTTCAAGGCGTCGCGGTATTCCCCCAGCTCCATGTACGTCGACAACAGCCTCTGGTAGTAGTATTTCTGCGACGTACGTTTGTAGAGGCTTTCATAGAGTTGCGCAGCCTGCTCGTATTCACCGTGGTCGTAATAGTAGGCAGCCGTCTGCTCCTGGTTATCCTGGGCGACGGCGTGAGGGGCACCTATGTACGATGCCAACAAGCATGCTACCAGTATTATACGGTGTTTTTTTCATACAAAAAAACCGGAATCTTGCATCCGGTTCTTGTTGTTTGGTGACCCAGCTGGGGCTCGAACCCAGGACCCCAACATTAAAAGTGTTGTGCTCTACCTGCTGAGCTACTGAGTCAGTCTTTCGACACTGTTCTCTTCCCTTGAAAGAGTTTGCAAAAGTACTACTTTTTTCCAATACGGCAAAGAAAAATATTAAAAAAGTTTCTTCTGTCGCGTGCATCAGTCATGTACACAGCACTATAGCGACATCGCGTCTGCGTGTCGCCAACGATTGTTTATGCTCTCTTTTTATAAAAAATTGCCGTCCGCAGGGCTGTTTTTGACCCTTCGCGTCATGTGATTCCCGGCGGCTCGGCGGCGTCATCTGTCGCAACCTCGTCGTTTTTTGTCGCCACCTCGGCTCTGACCTCCGGAGCCCTGCTGCTGCCTTCGGCCAGATCTACAAACTCCTGCCATTGGCTGTCGACAGGCATATAGCGCCCGCGCTCCTCGTAGTGGCTCACGCGCCCTATGCCGATATACGTCGAGTTCGATGCGCGACCCTCTTTGTCCACAACGAAGCCGTAGAGGTGAACCTCGTGACCCGCCCACGCCGTGGGGAGCCGCAGGGCCACCTGCTTGCTGCGCCTTGCCGCCGCTGCCGACAGGATGCCGGCACCCAGGTCGGGCGCATATACATAAAGGTATACGCTGTCGTCGCCCGAAGCGCGCAGCGCCATACTATTCTTCTCAAAATCAACGCTCACCGTCTCGTCCTGCTCGAAGCGCGGCTGTTTGAAGTATACATCGGCGGCCGATCCTGCGGCAATCTTCAGCTGCGCGTAGTCGACCTTCACCACACCCTCCTCGCGGTGGAAGTGCTGTTTGTTCTTCAACACGAAGTAGTTGCCTTCGGTCATCTGCGCGTCCATCGACTGCTGGCGGAAACCCAGGCGAAGGGCCCCGTTGGCTTGCGACGCGAAACGCACCATGCTCACGAACCAGTCGCGCTGCTTCTGCTGCAGCTCCGTGTTCGGGTAGTTTATGGCGTGCCGGTAGACGCGGATGCAGGGCCGGCCGCGCCACGTGTAGCCGACCACCATGCCCAGTTTTCCGCTGAATCCGCCCAGCACTCCTTGGTAAATCTTGCCCATACCGATGTTTTTTTTCTCTTTACGGCATAACGCACGTCGGCGTCTTATATTGTGTGAAGAGACATTTTTTCTTGAAGACAGACAGAAGAGCAAAGGAAGAAGATAGAGAGCTTAATCTACACCGGGACACCACCTTGTCTCAGGGCGAAAAGATGCCGCAAACACCCTTTTCAAGATTCGTGAAACCGCGCTTTTTGTCCCTCAACAATCCGCACTCTGTCAGCCCTTTACATACTCTATCTTCTTCATTACTCTTAAGTTTGTCTTTAATTGCTGTTTATTTTCTATTTATTTTGTCATAAATTTGTAAGAGATAGTTATGTGAAATCTATGGTGTGATAAAGTGATTAACCTTCTTTTCATCTGTTATCAATATTGTTTCTGCCGTCCTTCGTGTTTGGCGAAGGCTCGTCGGGTGGGGCGGAAGGGAGCAATAAAAATGGTGAAACTGCGTTATTGGTGACATGATGAAACAAGGGAAAATCGTTTTTGGCGGCCTGACGTCGCTGGCCCGTATGCTTCGTGCGGAAGGGTGGCGCGATGCGCGCTACACCGTGCTGCTCGACGAGAACACTTTCGAGAACTGTCTGCCGGCCCTCGTGTCGAGGGTCGAGGCGCTGCAGGAGGCCGAGTTCATCGAGGTGCCTGTGGGTGAGGAGTGCAAGAGCCTCGAGGTGGCGGCGCAGGTGTGGCAGACGCTGCTTGAGTCGGGTGCCGACCGGCAGGCGGTGTTGGTGTGTCTCGGTGGCGGCGCCGTGTGCGACCTTGGCGGCTTCGTGGCTGCCGGCTACAAGCGCGGCATCCGTCACATCAACGTGCCGACGTCGCTCCTCGCTATGGTCGACGCCGCCATAGGTGGCAAGACGGCCATCGACTTCGGCGGCGTGAAGAACAGCATCGGCCATTTTTATCCCGCCGAGCTCACGGTCGTCGAGCCCTCGTTCCTGGTCACCCTCCCGCAGGCGGAGCTCCTCAACGGCCAGATGGAGATGGTCAAGACCGCCGCAGTCTGCGATGCGTCGCTCTACGGCCGACTGCTGTCGGGCGACACAATAGACAAGGACGGCATCAAGGCTGTGGCGCAGCTCAAGGCGCGTGTCGTCAAAGCCGACCCTTACGACCATGGTATCAGGCGTATACTGAACTTCGGCCACACCTTCGGCCATGCCGTCGAGCTGCATTCCAGCCTGCCCCACGGCCTCGCCGTAGGCATCGGCATGAAGGTGGCCATGTACCTCTCGGTAAAGAAAATAGGCCTGTCGGAAGAGGTCTACAGCACATATTCCCAGTGGCTTAAGGCTCGGCTGGCCGCCGTCGGCCACTCGCTGCCCGCTTATGGGTTGAAGGACATCGAGCAGATGCTCCCCTTGATGCACCAGGACAAGAAAAACACCGCAGGTGGGTTGCGGTGTGTATTGCTGCAGGAGCCTGGCGCTGCGGTCATCGACGTCACGGTCGACGACAACGAGGTGCGCGACGCGCTGCTCAAGCTGGCACGATGAGTTGCTCGGTGGTGCGGCTGCGCTGCTCGAGGAGTATAGGTCGGCCGGCGACGATGCTGTCGATGACCTGCTGGGTGTAGTAGCGGATGGTTATGAGCTGCAGGTTGTCGTTGTAACGCACACGGAACATGTTTTTTAGCTCCTCTATGAGGGGTTGCACCAGCTGCGGGTTGTTGTCGATGCAGATGGAGAAGCTCAGGGCCGAGTTCTGCATGAGGTTCACGCGGATGCCTATCTTGCTGAGTATGCCGAAGATGACCTGTAGGTTGTCTTCGGCTATGAAGGAGTAGTCGCGTGGCAGTATGGAGAGCAGAATCTGGTTGTTCTTGAAGATGTACAGGGGGGTCTCGGGGCTGATAGTATGGTAGTTGCCTATTGCCGAGCCGTCGCCCTGCGGGGTGATGAACGAGCGTATGTAGAGGGGTATGCCTTTGTTCTGGATGGGCTTCACGGTCTTGGGATGGATGACCGAGGCGCCGTAGTAAGCCAGCTCAATGGCCTCGTTGTATGGTATTTGGTTTATCTTTACGGTGTCTGGGAAGTACTTGGGGTCGGCGTTGAGGAAGCCCGGCACATCCTTCCATATGGTGATGTTCTCGGCACCGAGACAGTAGGCGAGGATGGAGGCCGAGTAGTCGGAGCCCTCGCGACCCAGCGTGGTGGTGTGGCCGTCGGTGGTGCCGCCGATAAAGCCTTGTGTAATAATGACCTGATGACGGCCAAGAGCCTCGTTACCGGCGACGAGGTGCTGACAGGCGGCTTGCGTCTTCGTCCAGTCGACGTGCCCCTCGCGGTAGTGGTTGTCGGTGATGATCAGCTGGCGTGCGTCAAGCCATTGGGTGCTGATTCCATGACTGTTGAGGTATTCGGCGATGATTGTTGTGGAGATGAGCTCGCCGAAGGAGACCACCTGGTCGTAGTTGTAGTTATATTGTTCGTTGGAGGGTTGCAGGGAATTGAGTGTGCCGTCGAGCTTGCGGAGCAGCTCCTGTACGGCATTGTCGGCGTCGTCGACGCATGGAATCAGCTCTTTATATATCTTCAGATGGTACTCCTCGAGCTGTCTGCGGAGCTCGTGGGTGTCGTCGGTCACGCCGGGCACGAGCTTCTCCAGCAGGTTGGTGGTCTTGCCCATAGCCGAGACGACCACGACCAGCGGCTTGCCGGGTTCCAGGTGCGACTGTACTATCTGCGCCATGTTGCGCACCGCGTCGGCGCTGTTGACCGAAGCGCCACCGAACTTAAATACTTTCATATTATTTTCAATTATCCCCCTTGGACCTATCAATAATAACCTATACTCTATACTCTATAACTCATAACTCATAATTCATAACTCATAACTCATATCTCCTTGTCACGCCAATTCCCTTTCCATATCGCGACGCGAGTCTTTGGCTTTGATGGTCTCGCGCTTGTCGTAGTGGTGCTTGCCTTTGGCGAGGGCTATGGTGAGCTTGGCGTAGCCGCGTGAGTCGACATACAGCAGCTCGGGCACGATGGTGAAGCCGCGCTCCTTGATTTTGTTCTGCAGCTTGCGGAGCTCGCGGCGGTTGAGGAGCAGCTTGCGGTCGCGCTTTGCCTGGTGGCCCCAGTAGCTGCCGAACTTATACTCCGAGATGTGCATGTCGCGGACAAACAGCTCGTTGCCCACGAAGGTGCACCAGGCGTCGTTGAGGTTGGCCTTGCCTTCGCGTATGCTTTTTATCTCGCTGCCCATCAGCACCAAGCCTGCCTGGTACTCGTCCATGAGGAAGTACTCGTAAGCCGCACGTTTGTTCTTTATCTCAATGAGATTCTTTGCTTCCATGGCCCAATTAACGTGATAATGAAAGAAATATTGTGCGGTATGTCGGCATGTGGAACAATAAAATGTGCTGAGCTGCGTTTCAAAAGAAAAAAGACTATGGATCGTCAATCTCAAATCATCCGCACCAGCTGGGTCGGTATCGGTGCCAACGTCCTTCTGGCGGCTTTCAAGGCTGTGGTGGGCCTTGTGGCGGGCAGCGTGGCCATAGTGATGGATGCCGTCAACAACCTCAGCGATGCTCTGTCGAGCGTCATCACCATCCTGGGCGCCAAGCTCTCCGTGCGTCCTGCCGACCGTGAGCACCCCTTTGGCTTCGGTCGCGTGGAGTATTTCAGCGCCATCATCATAGCCCTCATCGTGCTGGCCGCCGGCGTCACGTCGCTCGTAGAGTCGGTGAGGAAGATTTTCGTTCCGACGACGCCCACCTATACCACTGTCACGCTGGTGGTTATCATCGTCGCCATCGCCGTCAAGCTGTTGCTCGGCCGCTATGTGAAGCACAAAGGCGAGCAACTGAAGAGCGACGCGCTGGTGGCGTCGGGGAGCGACGCCCTGTTCGACGCCATCATCACGCTGGCGACGCTGGTTTCCGCGGGCATCATGCTGCTGTGGAATGTCTCCATCGACGGCTGGCTCGGCGCCGCCATCTCGCTGCTCATCATCAAGGCCGGCTTCGAGATGCTTATCTCGCCCATCAACGAGCTGCTGGGCAAGAAGGTGCCGCCCGAGCTGATACACCAGATCAAGCACGACATAACCGAGCAGAAGGGGGTGCATGGGGTATTCGACATCATACTGCACAACTATGGGCCCGACGTGATGATAGGCTCGCTGCACATAAGCGTTGACGACACGATGAGCGCCCATGACATTCACGGCCTTACGCGTCGCATCGCCACCCTGATGTTCGAGCGTTACGGCATCATCATGACGGTGGGCATCTACGCCAACGTTACGGGTAGCGGTCCTGCGGCCGAGTTGCAGAGTGCCGTCATGAGGCGCCTCTCGGCGCACAAGGAGATTGTGCAGGTGCACGGCTTCTACTATTCGGAGGAGGAAGGTATGCTGTCGGTCGACGTGGTGCCCGACATCAGCGTCCACGACGATGCCGCGCTTGTCGGCGCCCTTGTCGCCGAGTTGCAGCCGTTGGCGCCCGACATGCAGGTGGTCGTCGTTGTCGACCACAACTACAGCGAGTAGTTCTGGAAAATTGAAGGGTAACGGCGAACTTGGGAAATTGAGAATTGAGAATTGTAAATTGAAAGGTAACGGCGAATTGGGCGAACTATGGTCGGCGACCTTGTGGAGCTAAGCTGCGCAGACCTTTCCGAGGATGAGATAGCTTTTATCGAAAAAACAATCAAACCTATGGAATAGATATCCTCACCTGTAGCCTACTGTGTTATTCGGATGCCGACAAAGCCGTTCGGGTATGAATGTACTTCCTCGATGGAACGCTATAGTCACCATATAGTCACCTAAAAAGATGACGAAAAGTGGAGCAGAATGGGAGCAAAACCAATAGAGTGGTGTGACGGGTGCAGGAGGTAACGTGCAAGTTATGCATATTACCATGCTAACGGCTTATGTGTCAAGGAAAACTTGACAGTTGGAATAACACGCATTTTTTGCGTGTTATTTTTCATGCAATTGTTGCAAAAAATGCAACTGTTGCTAAAATGTTCACATGAAGAGAATTGGTGGTTATTGCAAAATATACGACAACCACTATGAGGTCATATGTGCAAAATTTGCACATACCACTACGAATAACGTGCAAAAAACGCACGTTGTTATGATTCCACAGCAATATGAAGCTGTTTGGAAATCCCGAACAACTGCCGAAGATGGTAACTTGTAAGGAATTCTTACAAACTGAAATATGTACCGTCTTTGCATCAAGAAAACCGTCAGAGGTTAGGCAATTCCATTTTATTTTGTATTTTTGCATCGAGAAAACCGACAGGTGTTAGGCGACAGATGTTATAGACAATGAATGACTTTGCGGCGATAGACTTTGAGACGGCCAATGGGCAGCGGAGCAGCGTGTGCAGCGTGGGGGTTGTGGTGGTGCGCGGGGGCGAGGTGACGGACAGGTTCTACAGCCTGATACAGCCGGAGCCTAACTACTACAGCTGGTTCTGCCAGCGGGTGCATGGGCTCTGCCATGAGGACACGGACGACGCCGAGGTGTTCCCGACGGTGTGGCACAAGATAGAGCCGCTGATAGAGGGGTTGCCGCTGGTGGCGCACAACGCGATGTTCGACGAGGGCTGCCTGCGGGCGGTGATGCAGGTGTACCAGATGGAGTGGCCGGGGTATGTCTTCTACGACACGCTGCGGGCTTCGCGCCGCATGCTACGCGACCTCCCCAACCACCAGCTGCATACCGTCAGCGAGGCCTGTGGCTACTGCCTGGAGAACCACCACCACGCGCTGGCTGACGCCGAAGCCTGCGCGGCGATAGCGTTGAGGCTGCTGTAAAACTATCTATAATGTTCCTTGATACGGTCGAGCACCTCGAAGGTGGCTTCGGCCGTGGGGGTTGACACCAGCGCCAGACGGTAGGGTTTGAAGTTGTAGAGGCCTTTGAAGTAGGCGCCGTAGTGCTTGCGCATCTCGAAGATGGCGGTGCGCTCGCCTTTGGCTACGCCTTCTCTCTCCGGCTCGGAAGAGCAAGCGAGTTTGCTCTTCTCTCGCATCTCCGTTCGATTGAAGTCTATGGCCATCAGCAGGTGGCGTCGGCAGACGTCCACGCGTTCCGCGACGCTGATTTCCCGTTCGGGCTCTCCGCGGAGGGCTCGCTGGCATTGCTCGAAGATCCAGGGGTTGCCTATGGCACCGCGACCTATGAGGATGCCGTCGACGCCGTAACGTCGCTTGTTCTCAACGGCTTGCGCTGCGGTGACGATGTCGCCGTTGCCGAAGATGGGTATGTGCATGCGTGGGTTGTTCTTGACGGCGCCTATCATCGACCAGTCGGCGGTGCCGCTATACATCTGAGTCTTAGTGCGTCCGTGGATGCTGAGGGCCACGATGCCGGTGTCCTGGAGTGCTTCGCAGAAGTCTGTAATCATCATGGAATCATGGCTGTAGCCCAGGCGGGTCTTAACGGTCACCGGCAGGTGGGCGTGCTTGACCAGCGATGTGGTGATTGCAAGCATCTTAGGTATGTCCTGGAGGATGCCCGAGCCGGCCCCTTTGCCGGCGACCTTGCGCACGGGGCAGCCCCAGTTGATGTCGATGAAGTCGGGCTCGGCCTGTTCCACCACCTCGAGGCAGCGCAGCAGCTCGTCCTCGTCGGCGCCGAAGATCTGTATGCCTATGGGGCGCTGGCCGTGGGTGAAGCGCATCTTGCGGAGGCTCTTCTCGGCGTCGCGGTTCAGGGCCTCGGAGGCTATGAACTCGGTGATGAGCAGGTCGGCCCCCATCTCCTTGCAGAGTGTGCGGAAGGGGAGGTCTGTGATGTCGTCCATAGGCGAGAGGCCTATGATGCAGTCCTTCTGTGGCAGGAATGTGGCGTTCACTCTTCTGCGGTGTTGTCCGTGGCGGCGTTGTTCTCCTCCTCTTTCTTGGCGAAGGCGCCGAGTTGGCGCATCAGCGACCAGTAGATGAAGATGAAGAGGGCCGCGAACATGATGTCGCCGATGCCCACGAAGCCGCGTCCGAGGAAGAGCATGGGCATGATGAGCAGCAGCAGGCGCGCCAAGGTGTAGCAGTGGAAACCCGTGGGGCGCAGCGTCCACATCAGCGCGCCGCCGAGCACCTCGACGGCATAGAGCACGCCGCAGCCAATATAGTAGGTCTGTGGCACATCCATCATGCGCTCCATGTATACGGAGAACTGCTCAGGCAGCAGCCCCGGGTTGGCGGCATAGTAGTTCTGCACCGTGGGCAGCGTAATCCCCATGATGATATACACCAGCGCCGACAAGCCTGCCGACAGGAAGGTGATTACCAGCAGGATGTGCAGCAGTACGCGGTTGTTGTTCATAGCACGGCAGCCATTTGTTGTTGCAGCTTCAGGGCCTCGCGGCCGGCGGCCTCGGCGAAGTCGGTGCCGTTGGAGGCGTAGATGATGCCGCGTGACGAGTTGACCAGCAGGCCGCAGTCGTTGGTGAGGCCGTAGCGGCACACCTCTTCGAGGCTGCCTCCCTGAGCGCCCACGCCGGGCACCAGCAGGAAGCTGCCGGGCACTATGCGGCGCACGTCGGTCAGCATCTCGGCCTTTGTGGCGCCGACCACATACATCATGTTCTCCTCGTTACCCCACTGCTTGGAGGTCTCCAGCACGCGCTGGTAGAGCGGTGTGCCGTTCTTGTCCTCGGTGAGCTGGAAGTCGAAGGCCCCCTTGTTGGAGGTCAGGGCCAGCAGAATGACCCACTTGCCGTCGTAGACGGTGAAGGGCTGTACCGAGTCGGCGCCCATGTAGGGGGCCACGGTGATGGCGTCGAAGTCAAAGTCGCCTTTGGGGTCGAGGAAGGCTTTGGCGTAGCGCTCGCTGGTGTTGCCAATGTCGCCGCGTTTGGCGTCGGCGATGGTGAAGACGGCCTTTCCCATGCCGTGTATGTAATCCATAGTGAGTTTCAGCTGGCGGAGACCTTCGATGCCGAGGGCTTCGTAGAAGGCCAGGTTGGGCTTGTAGGCCACGCAGTGGTCTATGGTGGCGTCGATGATGGCGCGGTTGAACAGGAAGATGCCGTCCTTCTCGTTGCGCAGGTGCTCGGGCATCTTGGCGGGGTCGGTGTCGAGGCCGACGCAGAGGAACGAGCGGCGCTCGCGGATGAGGTCTATTAACTCTTTGCGTGTCATATCTTTGTCTTACATTGTTAGCTTGTGGAACTGTTCTGTCAGCTTGTTGGCTGTGAGGCCGCTGATGTTCTCGTCGGCCAGTATCTTGCCGTGTCCCATGATGATGGCGCGGCTGCACATAGCCTCCACCTCCTGCATGATGTGTGTGGAGAGCAGCACGGCCTTGTCCTTGCCGGCGTTGCGTATCACGTTGCGTATGAACTCCAGCTGGTTGGGGTCGAGGCCTGTGGTGGGCTCGTCGAGTATCAGCACCTGTGGGTCGTGGATGAGGGCTTGCGCCAAGCCCACGCGCTGGCGGTAGCCCTTGGAGAGCTGTCCTATGCGCTTGTTGGCTTCGGGGGTTAGGCCTGTGAGCTCTATCATCTCGTCGGCGCGCTCGTTGGTGTTCTTCACGCCGCCAAGCCCTGCGGCGAAGCGCAGGTATTCGCGCACGTACATGTCGAGGTACAGCGGGTTGTGTTCGGGCAGGTAGCCTATGCAGCGCCGCACCTCCAGGGTGTCGTCGAAGATGCTGTGTCCGCACACCGAGGCGTCGCCTTCGGTGGGGGGTATGAAGCAGGTGAGTATCTTCATCAGCGTCGATTTGCCGGCGCCGTTGGGGCCCAGCAGGCCCACAATCTCGCCCTTCTTGACGCTGAAGGTGGCATGGTCTACGGCGCGCTGTTCGCCGTACAGTTTGCTGATGTCTTTGACTTCTATCATTTGCCTTTTGGGTTCTGTTGTCGCAGGGCTTTGGCCTGTTCTAAGCTTATGCGTTCGCCGTTGTAGATGGCTATCACGAAGGCGTCTCTGAACTTGGTGGTGCGCTTGATGGTGTTGCAGCGCTTCTGGGCCTCGGCCTGCGAGGTGTAGTCGCCTGCCGTGTGCACGAAGTTGTCGCCTGCCGGTGCCGAGTGGACGTCCTTGATGCCCTGCAGGTCGGGGTCGCCGGACTTCATCTGCTTGCTCGAGGTGCAGAACTGCACACGGTAGGTGAGGCCTTTCACCGGAGCCACGGCCTTGGGTTTCTGTTCGTTTGTCTTTTCCGGCTTCTGTTCGACGGTCTTTGCGGGCTTCTCAGTTTCGGCCTGAGGTGTTGCCGGCTTGGCGGCGGGCTCTTGGAAGATGTGGGCCCAGGCGTCGGTGAACGGGGTGGCGCTCTTGAGGTGTTTGCAGTAGGCGCGGGCCTCGTCGATGGTGTTGAAGCGGCCGGTGTTGTAGGCGTAGCGTTTGCCCTGTTTGCTGACCTTGAACTGGCGCACGCCGCCCAGTTCTGGGGCTCCTGCCTCATACGCCCTCGGGGCGGTGAGGAACTGCACGGTGTAGTATGTCGTGGCGTCGTCGGCTGCGGTGTTCTGCGGGTCCTGCAGGGTCTCCTTCTCCACGGGCGCTGGTTTGGCTGGCGCTGTCGCCGGGGCTTCGGGTGTGGCCTCGGCCTTCGGCTCCTGACGGGACTCTTCCTTGGCGGGCTGCTGCGGTGCCTGTTGCGGTGCGGTCTCGGGCTCGTTCTGAGCTACAGTCTGCTGGGGCAGTTCTGCCGGCGGCAGGGGCTTCTCCTGTGGGGTCTTGGCGGCAGCGACGGGTGTCGCCTCGGGCTGCGGTGCCTCCTTGGGCTCGGCCTTGGGGGCCGGTGCGGGCTCTGCCTTGGGCTCAGGTGTGGGTTCTGCCTTGGGCTCAGGCTTCGGCTCGGGTTTCGGTTCATGTTTCACCTCTTCTTTGGGCTGTGCCTGTGCCACCTGCTGCGCCTCGGCGGCGGCTTTCTTGGCGGTAGCCGGCGCGGTGTAGCCCTTGATGTTTATCACGGGGTTGGTGATGCGGTTGCTGCCTTCCTCGGCGGCCTTGAAGTTCATGAAGGCGTTGAAGAGGCTTATGGCTATCTTGGCCTGCCCCTCGTCGCTGAGCATGAAGGCCTCCTCGGTGGGGTTGCTGATGAAGCCTATCTCCGTGAGCACCGACGGCATGGCGGTCTTGTAGAGCACGAAGAGCTCGGCCTGCTTCACGCCGCGGTTGATGGTGCGGAGGTTATTCTTGTACTGTGACTGGATAGCTTGGGCGAAGTTGAGGCTTTTCTCGAGGTAGGCGTTCTGTGTCAGGGTGAAGATGATGTAGCTCTCTTCGGAGTTGGGGTCGAAGCCGGCGTAGTCCTTGTTGGTTTTGTAGTCGGCCTCGAGCAGTATGTCGGCGTTCTCTTTCTTGGCCACCTCCAGGTTAGCGCGGCTCTCGGAGAGACCCATGACGAAGGTCTCCACGCCCGTGGGCGAGCTGGTGGGGTGCGAGTTGGCGTGGATGCTGATGAAGAGGTCGGCTTTGTTGCGGTTGGCGATGCGGGCGCGCTCGGCGAGCGAGATGTCGACGTCGGTGGTGCGGGTGAAGATGACCTTCACGTCGGGGTAGTTGTCCTGAATCAGCTTGCCGAACTTCTTGGCCACAGAGAGGGTGATGTTCTTCTCCCAAGAGCGGCTGCCCTGGGCGCCTGGTTTGGCGCCGCCGTGACCCGGGTCTATCACCACGGTGCGTACGCGGTATGCCTCCTTTTTTTGCGAAAAAGCACAGCCGCACGAAAGACCCATTACGAGAAATATGATTAATAAACGTTTCATATCCACGACAATATATTTTTGTTTTTCAGTTTGCAGAAATAGTTTTATCTTTGCAATCCAAAATGCAAAGATACAAACATTTTTTGAATATTGAAAATTAATTATTTTGCCAGCCTGTAAAAGACATATCGCCAGCCTCATTCTGCAGCTGTCCGGCTTCGCAACGGCGGCGCTATGGCTTCTCCTCGGCCGTCCTATCGCATCATGTCGACAGGACGCCCTATCGCGGCCGAAGGAAGGCCGAAGTGGGGCCGAAGGGGGGCCGAAGGGGCTCGCCTTAAAGGCTGTCTTTGTGGCTGTTATGATGTGCCTGTGTGGCTATAGCGCTGTAGCTCAGACCGATGTAGACACGCTGATGAGCATCTCGCCCAACGCCGTCGACGAGCTGGTGAAGTACAAGGCGCGCGACTCGGTGGCCATGGACCTCCAGACGCGGCGGGCGTTCCTCTACAGCGAGGGCAAGATAGACTACGGAGAGATGATCCTCGAGGCTGACCGTGTGGAGGTTGACTTCGGCAAGCAGACCCTCCACGCCTACGGCACCACCGATACTGCCGGCGAGGTGGTGGGTCGCCCCTTCTTCAAGCAGGACGAAGACGAGTACCACGCCGACACGATAACCTACAACTACAACTCGCAGAAGGGTATCATCCAGAGCGTTATCACGCAGGAGGGCGAAGGCTACCTGCACGGCGAGAAGGTGAAGAAGCTCAACGACTCGGTGATGTACCTCAGCGGCGGCAGCTACACCACTTGCAACTACGCGCACCCCCATTTCGCCATCAACTTCACCAAGTCGAAGCTCATCACCGGCGACAAGATCGTCACCGGTCCGGCGTGGCTCACCGTCGAGGACTCGCCGACGCCTATAGCGCTGCCCTTTGCCTTCTTCCCCATCACCCACGACCGCGCGTCGGGCATCCTCATTCCCTCCTACGGATGGATGAACTATCGCGGCTACTACCTCAAGGACGGCGGCTACTACTGGGCCGTCAACGACAACCTCGACCTCTCGCTGCTTGCCGAGCTCTACACCAACCTCTCGTGGGCCGGCGAGGTGCAGTCCAACTACTACCGTCGCTATCGCTACAAAGGCTTCTTCGATGCCCGCTACGGCCGCACCTTCACGGGCATCCGCGGCGACCCCAACACCTACAGCGCCTACAGCGACTTCAAGCTCACCTGGCGCCACGACCAGGACGCCAAGGCCAACCCCTACAGCCGCTTCTCGGCCAACGTCAACCTGCAGAGCCGCAACTACAACCGCAACACCACCAACCGCGGCGACTACTTCAACAGCACCACCACCTCGTCCATCAGCTACAACGCCAAGCTGGGTTCCTACTTCAACCTTGCCGCCACAGCGCGCGAGTCGTTCAACGCGCAGACCGGCGTCATCAACATCAAGCTGCCGTCGATAAGCCTCTCGTCGGTGACCATCTACCCCCTGCGGCGCAAGAAGCCCGTGGGCGGCTACCGCTGGTATGAGAATATCTCGCTCTCCTATGTCCTCAACGCCGAGGACAACATCACGGCCCAGGACTCGGACCTCTTCAAGCAGACCACCATAGACCGCATGCAGTACGGCGTGCAGCACACCATACCCATCAGCAGTAGCGTCAAGGTGCTCAAGTACTTCAACTGGACCAACTCCGTCACCTACCACGAGCGCTGGCATTGGAGCACCATAGAGCACACCTTCGACACCGCCACCAACACCCTCCACACCGACACCATACGTGGATTCCGCTCCAACCGTGACTTCAGCTTCTCGTCGTCCTTGAGCACCCGCATCTACGGCATGTTCCAGTTCAAGTTCGGACCTCTGAAAGCCTTGCGCCACGTCATAAACCCCTCGCTGAGTTTCACCTACCGTCCCGACTTCGGCAGCGCCAAGCTCGGCTACTGGAAGGAGTACACCGACAACACGGGCTACGTGCACCGCTACTCGGTCTTCCAGCAGAGCCTCTATGGCGGTCCCCCCGACGGCCGTAGCGGCCAGCTGCGTCTCTCGCTGGGCAACAACTTGGAGATCAAGGTGCAGAACCCCTTCGACACCACCGCCGAGGTCAAGAAGGTCACCCTGCTCGAGAACCTCACCTTCAGCGGCTACTACGACCTCGCCAAGGACTCGCTCAACCTCAGCAACCTCTCCATCACAGGCCGCACCACGCTCTTCCGCTCGCTCGTGCTCAACTACAGCGGCTCCTTCTGCCCCTACGTCGTCGACTCCTTCGGCAACCTGCGCAACCAGTTCCTCTGGACCGCCGAGCGACGGCTCTTCCGCACACAGAACTCCACCTGGAGCGCCCAGCTGGCCTTTAACCTCAACAACAACACCTTCAAGGGTGACGGCGAGAAGAGCCAGGGACACCCCGTCTACTCGCTCCTGCAGACCCCCTACAACTACAGCCCCACAGCCATGATGGGCGGCTATGTCGACTTCTCGGTGCCTTGGAACATCAGCGTAAGCTACTCCTTCAGCCATGTGGGCAACTATGTGGCCCGCGAGATGAACCTCAAGCACGAGACCATACAGAGCATCAGCATCAGCGGCAACGTGAGTCTGACGCCCAACTGGAAGCTCGCCATGACCACGGGTTACGACTTCGTCAATCACGGCATGTCGTACACCACCGTCGACATCTACCGCGACCTGCATTGCTGGGAGATGCGCTTCTCGTGGGTACCCTTCGGCTACTATCGCAGCTGGTCGTTCCAGATCAACATCAAGGCCGACGCGCTGCGCGACGTGAAGTACGAGAAACGCGAGAGCTACCTCGAGAACCAGGGGTACTATTCTTATTAGTTATGAGTTAAGAGTTATGAGTTAAGAGTTATGAGTTATGAGTTAGTTCACTTCGTTCACTCACGTTGCTTGGGCTCGGCATAGAAAGCGAGCTTTCTCTGCTCTCGCTTTGCGCAACGGTATGAGTTAAGAGTTATGAGTTAAGAGTTATGAGTTAAGAGTTATGAGTTAAGAGTTATGAGTTAAATAAGGCGTAGAGACGTAAAGTGGATATATATAATGTATAACTCACTCCACCGCTGAAAAAACAAAACAATATGGAAGATAAACTGTATTATTCTATAGGCGAGGTGGCTGGCATGCTCGGTGTGGCGCCGTCGGTACTGCGCTTCTGGGAGACGGAGTTCGACCAGCTGCACCCCGTCAAGAACCGTCGCGGTGTGCGCTCCTACACGCGCCGCGACGTGGAGCTGCTGCAGCGCATACACTATCTCACACGCGACTGCGGCTACACCCTCGAGGGTGCTCGCGACCAGCTGCGCTCACACCCCGAGGAGGACCCCAAGATGCAGGTGGTGAGGAACCTCAGCGAGCTGCGCTCGTTCCTCGTCGAGCTCAAGGAGCAGCTCTGAGCGCCGCGCGCCAACCGGCGACACATACACAACCGATAGCCCGCGGGGGTGTCTTAAATAATGTTAAATCCACAGGGCTGTGCATCCTTTTGAGGTCGGAAATGCCCTTATTATAGGCGAAAGGGCACTACTATGGACCGCAGCGAACTATTTACCCGATACAGCGAGCTGGTGCTGAGGCACGAGCGGATGATCCGCACGCTGTGTCTGCGCCAGACCGACGACGCCGAGCTTCTGAAGGACTTGGCGCAGGAGGTGCGCATAGGGCTCTGGGAGCGCTACCTGGAGAGCGGCGGGAACCTGGGGATGTGGCCCGAGGCGCTGTGGGTCTATTGGCAGACGCGCACCGTGACCTCGCGCCGCCGGCGCATGCAGCGCTCGGAGCTCGTGAGGCTCAGCGAGCAGATGGTGGAGACCATCGCCGCTGGCGACGATGCGGCTACGGAGCTCGTCGACGAGTTGGCCGAGGGGTTGCCGCCGCTCTATGCCGACCTGCTGCGGCAGTTGCGCGAGGGCTACAGCGTGGCCGAGATAGCGGAACGCTGCGGCGAGCCGCTGGCCACCGTCAAGTCGCGCCGCCAGCGTCTGGTGGAGCAGCTGCGCCGCCGCGCCGAAAGCCTGGGGAAGATACAGGATAATACAAATACACAAACGTCATGAAAGAAGATTATATAGACCGGTTGCTTGTCGACGTCGGGCGCCAAGGGGCGTTGCGGCGCAGCGTGGCGGAGCGCTGCGACGAGCTCGACGGGCGTCTGGCGGCACATGCTGCGGAGCGCCGCCGCTACTACCGCCTTGCGGTGGCGGCGCTGGCGGCGCTGCTCGTGGCTGTGGGCGGCGTCAACGTGGCCCTCGCTGCACGGCAGGAGCAGAGCCTGCGCTGCAACAGCGCCTGCAACGCACAAGAATTACTAACTGCGGCCGACGGTGTGATAGCCAGCTGCCGCCAAAACACAACGATATGAGGAAGATACTTAACATTATGCGCACCGCTGTGGCGGTGCTGGCGGTGACCGCTGTGGCGCAGGCCTGCATGCAGCGCGGCACCGCGGGAGCCCTCGACGGACTCTACGACAGCTATGCCTCGCAGGAGGGCTTGCAGGTGGCCCTGCTGCGCGACAAGGGCGTCTTCTGCGGTCCGGCACAGGGCGACAGCGTCTATGTCGACATGCTCATGCTCACGGCCACCGACGGCGAGGCCTGGCAGCGCCTGCAGGACGACTTCCGCGCCCCGCAGCCCGTGGAGGCCATGCAGTGCAAGATCGCCGCCGGCGAGGACATCGTCACCGTGGGCCGCTACCGCAGCGCGGAGGCCGCCGAAGCCAACGACATGAAGGTGGTCTCCTACCTCAACCGCACGGTGAGCATCATCCACGCCGCCTCGGAGGCCGACATGCACACGGTGCTGCACCGCAACATGGAGAACAACATCAAGTAAGACAGCAAACACTAAAACAGCAACAGATATGAAAAAGAGAACAATAGCAATGGTACTGGCCGCCGCGATGATGGTGCTGGCGGCAGGATGCCAGAAGGAAGAGGCCACACGTGTGGCGCCGGTGAACAGCGTGCGCACGGTGGAATACAGCATCGACAACAACCGTCAGCATGTCACCGTCAAGGGTACGGCGGAGTGGCAGACGCTGCTCGGCGAGTGCCTTGACCGTGCCGCCGAGGGGCACCTCGTCAACATATCCCACGGCGCCGGCGCCAACTACGCCAAGGAGCGCCAGGTGTATGCCACCGAGAGCCGCAATGCCGCTCTGGCGTGGGTCGACGCCCGCTTCAACGAGGGCTATGACGTCACGATGTGGTATGACGAAGAGGAAGGCAAGTACATCTGCGTAGCCAGCAAGCTGGCACCGCCAACGGGCGTCGCACCCAACGGCTTTGTCTATCAACCGCTGCAGCAATATCTTCCAGGCGAATGGACGAAGAGCATGGACCGTGTTGTCACTCTGGCTCCCGGGGCGGCCGGAGTGGATCTCGACCCCCAGTACGGTATCCTGACAATGACATGGGAACAGATATACGACTTCTATAAGATAGAGCCGGGTACACCATTAAATAGTGGCAGTCCTATGTTGCGAATAACGAGTGATACTATAACAATAGTAAACAATACTACCCCAAACGAAACTATCCCGTATGAGATTGTATCAGACATGTTCTTCTCAGTATATGAACCGAATGTTTATAAAAGTTGGAAGTTCCGTGCATATGAGTGGAGCCAGGATACAATGTTGGTATTCCACTATAATGGTTATAATATTATGCCCTATATATATACCAGAAACTAAGTAACTATGAAAAAGACATTGCTTTTATTTACATTTGTTGCATTATGCGCATTATGCGCACATGCACAGAGCACCAAAACAGGATATTACTTCTATGATGGTGCACGAAAGGAAATCTCGGTCAATACAACTGCTTTGCTTGTGTATTTCAATAAGGCCCAGATTAGCTTAGATGAAATAAATCGCATATACACTGTTGAAAAGGAGATGCGTATGAATGAGCAGAAAGCTGATTCGCTGTATGCCTTTGTAATAAGCACCGGAAATAACAATTATGAGACATTTATTGCCGACCTTAAGAGATTACCATATGTCTTTGACGTAGAGCCAGTAATCGGAGAAAGAGGGAGTACGCTTATATCTAATAGATTTTTTGTACAACTTAATTCATTGTCAGATACGAGCATTCTAAAGAACTTGGCAGAACAGACCATGGTGACATACGATGGTGTGCTTTGGAAGGATGTCGAACATGATTTCTATTGGTATGGGCTTTCTACAAACAAAAACGCAGGTGATGCTCTTCAGATGTCTATCGTGTATGGTGAAACAGGGCTTTTCAAAGGAGTTTCTCCCAATATTGTATACACCATCAATATCAATTCACAGCAGCGTAGCAACAGCCCCGGGCCATCGGACAACCTGATATCGAACCAATGGTCAATAACCGATTTGTATGATATATGGGCTGAAGGAATCCGCGGTAATGGAGTAAAGATTGCCCTGATTGATGATGGTGTGGATACAAATCATTATGAGTTTGATTCTCTCTCCCATACTTCTATTGATATTTATTCAGGCTTGATATCCATGCCGTCAGAAATATATGGCCATCATGGAACGCAAATGGCGGGAGTTATTTTCTCGGATCATAGCAATAATGACATTGCCGGTATAGCCCCCAAGGCAAGTTTGTTTGATATTAGTTTCTTCAGCACATATTATGGCGGCGGTATTACGTTGGATGAGGATTTTGTAAGTATGTTTGTAACCGCGGTATCTTATGCTTTGTCCAACAGCAATGTTGACATTATTTTGTGCCCATGGGATTATACGGAAATTAGCGATAGAGTTGAATATCAGAATTATTTAATGGATAATACCCTCGATTATGTTTTGAACAATGGCAGAAATGGTAAGGGAACAATTTTTGTTTTCTCGGCAGGAGGAAAAGGACAGTCCGATTCTGTCGTATACCCAGCATACTATGACGATAGATTTATTGTGGTTGGAGCGACACGGGATGATCATGATTTAAGTTATTATTCGTGTTACGGAAGTAAATTGGATATTGTTGCACCAGGTGAAAATATACTTACAACAGATTCATACCCTTCATACAATTACTATTTTATCAGCAATCTATCGTGGGCCGTAGGAGTGGCCTCTGCGCATGTAGCAGGTGTTATTGCGTTGATGCTTTCTGCAAACCCGGACCTTACTCGCACACAGGTTGATTGGATATTGAAGCACACAGCGTATAAGTCGCCAGACTATACGTTTGGTAATTATGCCAACCATCCCGATGGCACATGGAATGTTGAACTTGGGTATGGTGAGATAAATTCTGCTCGTGCTGTTGAGATGGCACGGGATTTCTCCACTAGCCCTAGAGTGGTCGTCAAGGACAACGGTGGCGACAATGGCGTGGAGCCCACGGCATACAGCACGACGTTCAGTAGCCCGAGTATCGTGGCAAAGGATGCCACAAACACTTACGAGGTTAGTAAGGTGTCGTATGGCTCATTGTACAAAGTGAACGTAACGGTGCACAACTATGAAACATCGAGCGTCACAGTGGATCCGGCTGACGTGAAGCTGTATTACCACACCTATTCTACAGAACAGCTGACATGGCCACAGTCGTTCCCCTACGGCAGCTACCTGACGCCGTCATCGACGACGCCGGTGACGATAGCCGGCAATGGTGGCAGTCAGACGTTTATCTTTACCCTTGACTTGACGAATATATTTCCTGCCAATCAGACAGGGACTTGGTATATCACCTTCGCCGCCGTGATAGGTGATGATCCTAACGAGATACACGATTATAATGGTTACAACATTCCTTTTGATATGTTCGTTGAAGGGAACCGCCTGGTAGCGGGGAAGACCTATATAAACTATGAGGAGCCTCACATAATAATTGACCCTGTACTTCCACCGCATCCGGGCATAAATGCAACACCTAACCCGACGGACGGCCATACGACCATAGGGATAGACATTGACGAATTGCCCCAGAACGTAATGCTTGTGGTTACCGACATGTATGGCAATGTAGTGGTGCGTGAGATGCTACGTGGCACCAGCCAGGAGGTGGACCTTAGCGAAAGACCGGCTGGCAATTACTATGTCTTCGTCACCGCTGGCGACAAGATGATTGGGATGAACAAAATAGTGGTGTACTGAAACACCGATGTTTAACCATAAAACATGAATATTATGAAAAAGACAATTTTAAGCATGGCGGTACTTGCCATCATTGTAAGTGTTGCGGTGTCGGCTTGCAGCAAGGACGATGTAAATGCAGTAAAAGACACCCCAAGAGTTGTCACGCAGACTAACAACGGCTGGCCGGAGGGCGCCCTCATGAGTGGTGACGACACCTATTTGTATGATGTTGATGAGCGAAGAGTCCTCAATCGTATTGATAGTATGTTATGTGTTTATTATCATTATGGTGAGAATCCTCTCAATAATCTTCCAAGTGGTTATTGTCCAGTATTACCTGTGAATTTTCCTATTAGCCAGACAGACTCTCTGAAAGGAATGGTTGTTTTGTTTGAGAATAGAAATAGGGATACTGCTATTGAGGAATTAAAGCGAGTAGAAGGTATCTTGGCAATAGAGCCGGTATATAGAAATGGAGGAAGTCTGGTGCTCTATGGTCCCGGAGTTCAAGTAATGGTTTCACCAGGTCATGAAGAAGAGGAAAGAATGATTGAAAGTATTGCCAATTCGTTGGGATATAGTCTTCAGTATAGTATTCCTTCCTATAGATTGTATGTTGCTAATTATCCCTTGGTAAATGCTGTGGCTGCATGTAATATTATAAAGGAAAGAAGAGTTTTGGATACTGTTTTTATCACCCCAGGTTTTGTGCGTCACGTTCATGAATATAAGTAGGCCATCGCAGGCGTGTAGATGTTTTCGGCGGGAGGTTTTTTGGTGAGCCTCCCGCCGCTGTTTTTTGTGTGGCTCACAATGTGGGTGGCACTTTTTTTGCGTTATGTTGGGAAAAAGTTGTATCTTTGCATTACATAATTTACGTTACAAGATTTACGTAATGCAGCATAAGCAGCTATAAAAGACCGAGATATGAAAAAAAAGATTGTAAATCCCTTTATTTGTCAAGGTTACGAAAGCCCAGAATTCTTTTGCGGCCGTGAGGAAGAGACTAAAACAGTAATGTCAACGCTGTATAACGGACGAAATATTACACTTATTTCACCTAGAAGATTGGGTAAAACGGGGCTTATTTGGAATGTTTTCCACAAGATTAAAAGTGAGAATAAAGATGCTATATGCATATATATAGATATTTTCCCGACCAAAAATCAGTATGAACTGGTCAATATGCTCGGCTCGGCGGTGTTGAGTGATGCGCTATCGAAAGGCAGAACGTTGGGGAAAAGGATGTTGGATGTTTTCGGAGCCTTAAGGCCGGTGGTGGGCATAGACAGCATAACAGGTATGCCCAATGTGACGGTGAATATCGACCCGGCACAGTCAGAGATGTCGCTGAAAGGCATTCTCACCCAGTTGAACCGTCTGGGAAAAGAGGTTTTTGTGGCCATAGATGAGTTCCAGCAGATAGCATATTATCCAGAAACAGGAACAGAAGCGCTGCTCAGGTCTCACATACAGTTCATGAGGAACATTCATTTTATATTCTCAGGCAGCAAGCAACACATGATGTCGGAGATGTTCCTGTCGCCACAGCGACCGTTCTACCAAAGTACTGACATACTGAGCTTAGGGCCACTGGATGAAGAGACATACTACTTGTTTGCCAAAGGATTCTTTGAGGTTAGGGGTGGCGGACTTGACGAGTGTGTGTTCCATGAGTTGTATACATTATTTGACGGATATACATGGTATGTACAGTCAGTATTGAACAGGTTGTATGAAGGGTACAAAAGAGTGGACGCCATGGAACAGCTGCGCGACACAGTGATGTCGGTGACGGCGGGGAAGGCTCCGCAGTATGAGAGCCTGACGCAGTTCCTGAGCGCCAATCAGTTTGCGCTGCTCAAAGCTATCGCAAAGGAGGGCGTTGCCAGAGAGTTGACGGGTAAGGCGTTTTTGGGGAAATACAGGCTTATGGGAGCAAGTAGTGTTAAAGCTGCGCTTGAGACACTTCTCGACAAGGAACTTGTGTATAGGCTGAAAGACGGTTACATAGTATATGACCGTTTTATGGACTTGTGGCTCAAGCGGCTTTAAGGATATGAAGATAGAGGAGGCCATAGCGAAGTTTGTCGACTATATTGCCGTGGAGCGCCGCATGGCGGCGGGGACGGTGCGCAACTACGAGGGTGACCTGCGCGACCTGCAGGCTTTCCTGCTGCCGCTGGAGGTGACGGAGCTCGACGACCTGTCGGCGCGCGACATCCGTGGATGGCAGATGGAGCACCTCGGGGCCGGCGAGGCTGCTGGGACGGTGCGCCGGCGCCTGTCGTCGGTGAGCAGCTGGCTGCGGTGGCTTCGCCGCAGCGGATTCCTGGAGGCCGACCTTATGGCCAAGGTGTCGCCTCCGCGCCAACCCAAGCACCTGCCCGTCTTCTTCAAGGAGAGTGAAACGGAGCACCTGTATGACGAGGGCCTTTTCGGCAGCGACTTCACGGGGCGTCGTGACGCCTTGATGCTGCGCATGCTCTACGAGACGGGCATGCGTCGCTCGGAGCTGGCGGCCCTCCGCGAGGGGTCGGTGGACCTGGGTGCGCTGACGATAAAGGTGCTGGGCAAACGCAACAAGGAGAGGGTGGTGCCGATAGAAATTGAGTTGGCACACAATATTTCCGACTATATGACGTTAAAGAGGCAGACGGTGGGTGAAACCGAATGGCTTTTTGTCAGCGCCAAGGGGAAGCCGGTGAGTGCGGCGATGGTGTACAATATCGTGCGCAAGTATATGGGAGGCCTGAGCAATGCCGACCGCGTGTCGCCGCATGTGTTCCGCCACTCGTTCGCCACGCATATCCTGGCCGAGGGTGGCAACATACAGGCCATCAAGGAGCTGCTGGGGCACGAGAACCTTGCCACCACAGAGGTGTACACCCACGTGACGCGCGAGCACCTGAAGGAGGAGTACAAGCATGCGCATCCGAGGAGCAGGAGGAGGTGAAAATTGAGAATTGAGAATTGAGAATTGAGAATTGAAAAGTGGATAGTGGATAGTGACTAGTGGCCAGTGGATAGTGGAGAATTGACAATTGAGAGTTGTAAGAGAACGGCGAATTGGGCGAATTTTACGAATGGCGGGAGCCGGGCAATTATAAAAGCGAATTACTCGAACTATGGAAATTGGAAATTGAGAATTGAGAATTGAGAATTGAAAAGTGGATAGTGGATAGTGACTAGTGGCCAGTGGATAGTGGAGAATTGACAATTGAGAGTTGTAAGAGAACGGCGAATTGGGCGAATTTTACGAATGGCGGGAGCCGGGCAATTTTAAAGCGAATTACTCGAACTTTGGAAATTGAGGATTTATTGTATGCTGAACACTTATAATACTAACCATCATATATAATAAAAAGGAGGATATTATGAACACAATCATCAATGCCGCGAAGTTTACGGCCGACGAGAAACTGGAGAAGTTCATCAACGAGAAGGTCTCGAAACTGGACCGCATGATAGACAACGCCGTACGTTGCGAGGTGACCTTGAAGGTGGACAAGCCTGAGAGTCACAACAACAAGATAGCCGAGTTGCGCCTGTGTGTGCCCGGCAACGACCTTTTCATTGCCAAACAGGCCGACACTTTTGAGCAGGCTGTTGCCGACTGTGTGGATTCGATGAAGGTGCAGATTGAGAAGTATAAGAATGCCTGAGGCGCGATGTGTGCGTCAAGAAGGCAGAAGCAGACAGGGGGCGCAGATGGCTGCGCCCCTTGTTTTGCTCTGCCGTCGGCGTGTTGTGTGTTATTTGATTGGTTTCTCAGTATGTCAAGGGACGCTTGCGTGGAATTGCGGTGCAAAGGTACGGAGGTTTTTCGTGGCTGTCGGACGATTGCGGTGTTTTGGTGCCGATAATGGATGATTTTGGTGTTTAAGGGTGTTTGGCGTGTGTTTTTTTTGCGGGATGTCCATGCTGTCTTGTAGCCGTCTTGTAGCCGTTTAGTAGCCGTTAAGGTGCTGTTGCGTCGGGTGTGGCAAGGGTTTGGTTGGTTTTATTGTGGCTATAGTGCTGTGTGGCAGACTGTTGCGTGGATGTGGCGGTTTTGGTTGGTGACGAGTGGTGCAAAAAGTGGTTGCTTGGGTGGGCGAAAGGTGTTTTGCGTTGGGAAGAGGAGCTGAGAGGTGGAAAAATTTCAACACAGAGAGTGTTAAAAATCAATGGTTTGAGTTTTTCGTTTGAAAAAAAAGTAAATTTTTCTTTGTGGGAATGTGAAAAAGTAGTATCTTTGCAGCCTCAAAAGTCGAAGTGACGACTGATGAAGAGTGGATTGAAAAAGTGCCAGAAGCCGATGTAACTCAGTTGGTAGAGTAGCTGATTTGTAATCAGCCTGTCGGGGGTTCGAGTCCCTTCATCGGCTCGTGATCCGGCGCTCTGGAAGCTGAGCAGTCGGACAAACATAAAGGGGGAGTCGCATAGCGGCAATTGCAACAGACTGTAAATCTGTCCTCGGAAGAGTTCGGTGGTTCGAGTCCACCCTCCCCCACGAAATACCAATACTTCAGAAAGCGGAAGTAGCTCATTTGGTAGAGCGATAGCCTTCCAAGCTATAGGTGGCGGGTTCGAGCCCCGTCTTCCGCTCAACAAAAGCGGTGAGACAGAGAGAACACAAAGCCCCGCTTTCAAAGAGAAAGGGTACTCAAAAGAGAGAGTGAGTAACAGCAAGCCGCAGTAGCTCAGTGGTAGAGCGCTTCCTTGGTAAGGAAGAGGTCACGAGTCCGACTCTCGTCTGTGGCTCTCTTTTTTTGCCGGAAAGGGCAGGAGAGAAAGAAGAAAACAAGAGGACGCAAGCCGTAGGGCACGCCCTCATTAAACGTGAAATATAGTATTTGTTAACATTTAATACGTATTAAAAATGGCAAAAGAAAAATTCGATCGTTCCAAACCGCACGTCAACATCGGTACCATTGGCCACGTTGACCACGGTAAGACCACTCTGACCGCTGCTATCACCAAGGTTCTCGCTGAGAAGGGCCTTTC
>JAEEGI010000520.1_pt1 | contig 114266 bp, 89 predicted proteins | sample 8958751 | NCBI WGS metagenome assembly JAEEGI01 (sample SAMN16246545, study PRJNA631951) | gut metagenome | biome: gut microbiome; feature: rumen; material: KS-attached | host: Bos | place: Iran: Karaj | collected 2018-10
TCAATGTCCACAGTTCTGGATGCCCGTCGAGATAAGAATTGCCGCAGCCGATCTGGTCGTATGAGATGACTTGCCGACCTGTATCGGCGATGCAGTCGAGCACCTCGAAATAGTTGTGTGTACTGCCCGGACCGCCGTGAAGCAGCAACAAGGGAGCCTTCTCTGAAGGTTCGCCCACGATACGATAGTAGGTCTGGTAACCCATAAAGGGCATATAGCCCTCAGTGATGCGATTGTTCATGTTAATATTCAACGTTTTAGTTATCTTCCGTTTTAGGATGCGAAAATACGGAAAAAACTCCAAATCTGCATGTTTTTAAGGGATTATTAACCTTGATTGTCTTTTTCTTGCAACACAACTTGTTCTGTAGCTGTTATTTTTCCTTTGGCCATTAATTGATGGCGAGCAGTTCGATGTCAAAGATGAGGGTGGAGCCGCCGGGGATGCCAGGCTGCGAGAACTTGCCGTAGCCCATCTCGGCGGGAATGTAGACTTCCCATCGGTCGCCGATGTGCATCTGCTGCATGGCTATGACCCAGCCCTCGATGAGGTCGCGCAGTCGGCACGCCAGGGGAACGTCGCCACGGCTGCTGTCGAATGTCGCCCCATCGATGGTCTTGCCCGTGTAATGGGCGGTGATCACACTGCTGGGCGTTGGGGTCGCGTTCGTTGCGTCGCCCTCGGCCAAAACCTTATAGAAGATGCCTTTTGGCAGCGCCTTCACGCCGTCTTCCTTGGACTTCGCCACCAGCCAATCCTTATTGGCCTGAACGTATTGGCCCTTCGCCTTCTTCTGTCGCGACTCGGCAGAGCTCAAGCAAACTTGGCTCTGCTCTCGCTGCTCCATCAGTTGTTGATTTTTGTTCTTCTTCATATCGGTTGCAGTATTTATAGCTTAAACTATATGACTATAAATAGGATTGAATTTTTAATTCTTCATTCCCTCGCTGTGTTCGGCATGCACTATCGTTCCTAACTCCATGGCTTGAGGCCCAGGAACATTTGCGCCAGGTCGGTGTCGTTGTTGAAGTCGTTGATGAGCGTTTCGCCCTGATCTAAGCGGCCAATGGCCTCCATGTCCTCGCTGGAGAGTTCAAAGTCAAAGATGTCCAGATTGCTTGCCATGCGCTCCCTGTGCGATGTCTTGGGCACCGGCATGATGTCTTGCGACACCAGCCAGTTGAGGGCCACTTGGGCGTTGGTTTTGCCATATTTTGCTCCGATGGCCTTGAGTGTCTCGTTTTCAAAGAAACCGTGTCGGCCTTGTGCCAACGGTCCCCATGCCATGAGTTGCGTGCCATAGTCATTCATTAGTGCACGCATGGCCTTTTGCTGGGCAAACACATGAGTCTCGAGCTGTAGCACAGCGGGCTTGACGTCCAAGTGCTCGGCGATGTCGATAAAACGCACATTATAGAAATTGCTCAGTCCGATGGCCCTTGCTTTGCCAGCCTGATAGGCTTTTTCCATAGCTCGATAGGTGCCATAGCAGTCACCATAGGGCTCATGCACCAGCAGCAGGTCAACATAGTCGGTCTGCAGTTTGCGCAGCGACTCATCGATGCTTAGTGTCGCACGCTTCTCGCCGGCATTGCTAATCCACACCTTGGTGGTGATGAACAGTTGGTCGCGCGGGATGCCGCACTTCTTGATGGCTGCGCCCACACCTTCTTCATTCTTATAGTCTTGGGCCGTGTCGATGCTGCGGTAGCCAATCTCGATGGCGTCCAGCACGCAGCGTTCACATTCGGCTGGAGATAATCTGAATACGCCAAATCCCAGTGCGGGCATCTCCACACCATTGTTCAGTTGAATTGTTTTCATACGGGTGATATCATGTCATCGGGTTACAATTGATGGCAAAGGTAATGATATAAATTGAAACAACGCACTTCTCGGCCACATTGTCAAACATGAAAAGTTCATCGGCGAAGTGCCGCCCACAATCGCAGTAATTCATTTACCGAAAAGGAATGTTTGTGCCATGGGATGGCAAAAGACATCGCCGAGCACACACAATACAGAGGCCATGGCTCGCCTTCTACGGCACCATTACTAATGGCTCAATGATAATTATTTCAAAAGAAACCATCGAGTTTCAATTCTAAATTGCTATCTTTGCGTCAAATTAATTAAAAGTCGATAATTATGGATAAAACTTTATTTTACGTTGTAATCACTCTTGCATTATACGAACTTCTGAAATATGGGTTTAGAGCTCTTGTAAAAAAAGAAAAAATAAACATTCTTGATTCAGTAGTCATGATTATTTGTATGGTCATTGCTGCATTTGCATCTTATTTTATAGTAGGCCATCTTTTATAGTTATCACCCCAAAACAATCCTTTAGGGGATCGTTCGGCGCCAGTTCCCGTAGATGGACAATCGCTCCCCCACCTCAGCTAAATTACTTTGCCGTCATAGGTCGGCAAAAGAAAAAGGTTTTGTATTAGGGTGTCATCTAAAAGCCCCATCAGGGGCGCTCATGGCATAGGCAGGGGTTGCGCTCGGCTTCGCCTCACTGCACCCCTGCAGTAGTGGGCTGCACTTGTCTTAGCCCCATCGGGGCGGCACTAAAACATTGATGCACAGCGTGTCGCCACTAACGTGGCTAATATTCATGTGTAGCGCTCATTTACAGGGGTTACGCTACGCTACACCCCTGCCTATAACCTGACAGTCCTACGGGCTTAGAAGTAAGCCCTTTAAGTTAAACCGCCATTAAGGTGATGATATTCAGTCGTTTATTGAGCTTTATCAATTATTTGCCGGGCAGTATTAAAAGATTTTGTATCTTTGCAGAAAAAAAGACTGATGAGAATGAATGCTAAAGTGCTGGTGACGGTAATCGCTTTTGTCGCCATGGGGCTGGCAACAGCCAGTGCACAGATTACCCAGGAGCAGTTGCGAACCGGAAGTGACGAACAGCTGCTGAGGGAATGGACAAAGGTCCTTGCCAGTGATGAGTTTGGCGGAAGAAAGCCCATGACACCCTATGAGGACAAGACGGTGGACTATCTTGCCCGACAGTTGGAGGTGATGGGTTTGGAGCCTGCCTTCAACGGCAGTTGGTTCCAGCCCTTTGAAATGATCGCGGTCACGGCCAAGCCCGTGGGCGGCAGGCTCACTGTGAGCGGGAAGAAGAAATCGATGCTCCGCTATCCCGACGATTTAATCATCTGGACGACTCGCGCCACCAAGATAATTGACCTGAAGAAGGCGGAGTATGTGTTCTGCGGTTTTGGCATCAACGCGCCTGAATACGGCTGGAACGACTACGAGGGCATCGATGTGAAAGGCAAGATCGTGGTGGTGATGGTCAACGATCCCGGCTTTTATGACAGTCAGCTATTCCGTGGACGTAATATGACCTACTACGGTCGTTGGTTATATAAGTTTGAAGAGGCACAGCGCCAGGGTGCCGCCGGATGTCTGGTCCTCCACCACACCGAAGCCGCCAGTTACGGGTGGCACGTCTGTGTGAATGGCCACCTGAGCGACAATCTCGCCATCTATGATCCGGAAACGCGCAATGCCGGCGAATTGGCCGTCAGGGGGTGGTTGCATGAGGACGGTTGCCGGAAACTGTTTCTCGCGGCCGGCATGGACATGGACAAGGCGCTATCTGAAGCAAAAAAGCCGGGATTCAAGAGCTTTCCCCTGAATGTGAGAGGTGATGTGAAGATGAATGTGACTTACGGCATTCAACAGACCCGCAATGTGGGTGGCATCCTTCGCGGGAGCAGCCAGGACGGTGAGGCTGTAGTGTTCTGTGCCCACTGGGATCACCTGGGAATCGGGAAACCCGATGAGCACGGCGATACGATATATAACGGTGCTGCCGACAATGCATCGGGCATGGCTGGTGCTTTGCTCGTCGCCAAGAAGTTCAAAGAGATGCCCCAGCCGCAACGGGACCTCCTGTTTATCTTCCCCTCGTCAGAGGAAAGCGGACTTTTCGGCTCGGCCTATTACTGCGATCACCCTGCTGTACCAATGGCGAAGACTGTAGCCTGCCTTAATTTTGAAAGCATCGGCCCTGCCGAGCTCACGCGCGATGTCGTGATTTTGGGTGGCGGGGAAAGCGACTTAGACAATTATTATGTAGCAGCCGCTGCTGCTCAGGGCAGGTATATCTACTTCGACGATGACAACTCCGACGGCTGGTTTTACCGTTCCGACCACTATAATTTCGTGAAAAAAGGTGTGCGTGCCGTGGTACTGGAGAACGGCCGTCAGCCAGTGGATGTGACCAAGCCCAATAAATATCCCATGCCCGTGTGGTATCACAAACCATGTGACGAGTACCGTGAGGATTGGGACCTCAGCGGCACATTGTCCAACGTGAACCTGATCTTCAGCGTAGGTCTGTCCTTGTCAAACAATTCCCGATAAGGCATTTCGTGCACTGATTGAAGGCATTATCTATATCTTTGACTTTAATTGGCTTCGATGCATCTCATCTCTCGTTTCCGCCATTATTGCATAGTGCTACCGGCCGGGAGTAAAGAGGACTGGGCTCCGCTATGTTAAAGTCATGTTAAAATCGTCATTTTCTCTTGACTCGTCCCTTAGGGCACACATTAACTTTGCTTTCACTTAGCAATTGCTTCATAACATCGCGCGATATGAGTAAGAAAACAAGGTTAAAAATCGGAGAGTTCTCCCAGTTGATGCAAGTCACAGTAAAAACTTTGCGTCATTATGAGCAGAAGGGTCTGCTGTTACCTGACGAGGTGGACGAGTTGACAGGCTACCGCTACTACAGCATCGACCAGATGCAGAAGTTGCAAGCCATCCGCGACCTGCAGCGCCTTGGATTCTCGTTGGATGAGATCAAGGACTTGTTCGAGGACAACTCGCATATCCCGAGCATCCGGCAACTGACCGAGAAAATCAAGGAAACGGAAGCGCAGCTGAAGCAACTCATAACCCGCCGCAACCGACTGCTCGACTGGAGGAACACTCGCAAAGAGATGAAGACAATGGAAAAATTCAGCATTCAGTCACTGCCCGAAATCATCGTGGCAAGTCATCGTGAAGTCCTTCCAGACTACTCCGCCATCGGCTCCATGTGTGTAGAGATAATCGCTCCCGAGATGCAGCGTCTCGGCTGCAAGTGCCCACCACCGGGCTACTGCTTTACTGTTGAACACAACAGGGATTACAAGCCGACGGACGTGGACATTGAGTATTGCGAACAGGTAGAGGAGATGGGAGAGGACAGTGCCATCATCCAGTTCAAGCGTCTGCCCGCAGTGCCTAAGGCGCTCTGCATGAAGCACGTCGGCCCATATGAAAGATTCTACGAATCGTACATCGAAGCTTTCCGTTACATAGAGGAGCATGGTTACAAGCCTGTTGGTCAGTTCCGCACCTGCTACGTTGATGGAGTCTGGAACCAGGAGGACCCCGAGAAATGGCTTTCAATCATTCAAATACTAATAGAATAGCCGTTTATCCTAACCGCCCCCCAAAAACGATGGGGCGTCTTGGAAACCGGAGGCTATTGTTTTTTCAATGGTCTCCATTTTTCTTTATATCCCCAACCACGCTTAAACCCCATCATATAGCAATCAGGGCTCAGAGCCTTCTTTGAAGTGCCGAGGTGGACAGCCCCCTGATTCCCAATCACACAATGGCAGCTGGATTAGAGTTGGACTTGTTTAACATCATCTACATTTAATTGGAAGCTGGATTGTGGGTCCCTAGTTGCGTTTTCTCCTATTTATATGGCAATTAGAGCGAATAAAATACCAATATTTTGGTATTGCTATGAATGTCATTCCCATTGTACATTTGCAGCCAACTAAAAAGCTAAATGATATGGGATTATTAAAAACGTTCTTTACTAATTGTGCACATCCTAGAGGGATGATGGGGAGAATGATGCTGCGCTTCATGAACTTCGGACACGCGCCGCTGACAAATTGGGGACTTGACCTTGTGGAGTTCCAGCCAGGCTGGTCAATGCTTGACATCGGCTGCGGTGGCGGTGCGACACTGAAGAGACTGCTCAAGCGCAGTGACGGGGCACGGGTCTATGGCATAGACATCTCGGAGGAAAGCGTGGCAAAGGCTCGCAAAGTGAATGCCGCCGTGCTCGACAAGCAAGTATTCGTCTGCCAAGGATCTGCCGAGAAACTACCCTACGAGGACGGGAAGTTCGATCTCGTGACGGCTGTCGAGACGGTATATTTCTGGCCCAACCTGCCAGGGTGCCTGCAGGAAGTGCAACGTGTGTTGAAGCCGGGTGGCCGTTTCGCCATCATGGTGGAGGTCATTGAAGGAGACTCGATGTGGACTGAAGTGGTGGAAGGCATGACAGCCTACTCGCCCGAGCAACTGAAGAAGTTGCTTAACGAGGCGGGCTTCATTGATACTGCCATCCACCGCAAGAAACCCTCGTATGCTGCCATCACTGGCCTAAAACAGGCATCGAAGGAATAGTTATGACCATACTGGTTATCGGGTTACTCATTCCCTTACTGGGCACCATGCTCGGGTCGGCCTTTGTCTTTATGATGAAGGGCGAGATGTCTGTGAGGCTGCAGAAGGCACTGCTGGGCTTCGCTTCGGGGGTAATGGTGGCTGCTTCGGTCTGGTCATTGCTGATTCCCGCAATGGAGATGGAAACATCAGGGAGAGTATGGGCGGTATTGCCCGCTGCCGTAGGATTCCTCTTGGGCATCGGGTTTCTGTTGCTGATTGATGAGTTGACTCCACACCTGCATCTCGGGAGCAGCAAGCCCGAGGGCCTCCGTTCCCACCTGTCCCGCACAGCGATGTTGGCCCTGGCGGTAACCATCCACAACCTGCCCGAGGGCATGGCTGTGGGCGTCGTCTTTGCCGGTGCCGACAGTGGTGTCACAAACATTTCGCTAGCCAGCGCCATTGCTGTATCGCTGGGTATTGCCATCCAGAACGTCCCCGAGGGCGCCATCATCTCGATGCCGATGCGTGCGGCGGGAAACAGCAGCTGGAGGTCTTTCCTCATCGGCTCACTGAGCGGTGCCGTTGAGCCCATCGGTGCCCTTGCGGTCTTGTTGTTGTCATCCCTGATTTTACCCGTTCTGCCCTATATGCTCGCTTTTGCCGCGGGAGCCATGTTCTATGTGGTCATCGAGGAACTGATACCCGAAGCCTCAAGCGGCCAGCACACCAATGTCAGCACCATCGGTTTCGCCATCGGCTTCGTCCTGATGATGGTGCTCGACGTGGTGATGGGTTAGCGATAGTGTGTCATAATAGGCTCCTGGTTTTTTAGTCGGCCTTGCGGCCGATCAAAGCTCTAGGCGCTTATTATGACACACCATCTCAGCAAGCGAGCCTTACCAGTTGAGGGGCTCCTGCAGAATGTTGCCGTCGGTCATGGGACTGTCGGCCTCGGTGAACGGGGTGGCCTTGTACTGGATGCAGAGCATCGTCAGGTCCTCGTTGCCGGTGTTCTTCAACGCACGCTTGCCGTCGGGCGACACGCGGATCACGCTACCCTCGCTAACGGGGAAAATCTCACCGTCGACCTGGTACTGGCCCTCGCCACGAAGGATAAAGTAGAGCTCCTCATGGGTCTTGTGGGTGTGCAGGAAACCGCTGTCCTGTCCAGGAACGAGCGTCTGGAATGAGAACTCGCTGGCAGCTGCGCCAACGGCCTGTCCGCCAAAGACTTTGCCCTGAATCGTGAAGTCCGGGCCCATAGGCAACTCGTGTTCGATAATCTCGCTGATGCGGCCAACGTTGATGGCGGCATAATTTGCACCCTGTGCAATCTTTTCAATCTGTTTCATTGTAGTAAATGTGATTAATGGTTTTTATTGGATGAATAATTCTTGCGGTCGTTCAAGATGTCGGCCAGGTTGGCCAGTGCCCACTCAATCAGGCTGTTGATGTGCGGCATGAGCGACTTGCCGCGCTCGGTGATGCTGTACTCCACGCGTGGCGGTATCTCGGCATAGGCCTGCCTCGATACCAGCCCGTCGGCCTCCAGATTGCGCAGGGCCACAGTGAGCATCTTCTGCGAGATGTCGGGGATGGCCGCCAGGATGTCGGAATAGCGCATCGCCGTGTCCTTCCCGTCGAGCGTGTACAGTATCAGCATCGACCAGCGGTCGTTGATGCGCGACAGGATATTGCGTATCGGGCAATCAGGAAAGTATGGATCAACTATAATGTCTCGTAACATATTTCGTTCTGATTTTCAGTTATACTAACTTTTCTCTCGTTTCGGTTGCAAAGTTACTACCGTTAGTTGACATGACAATGAACCGCCCGAAATGTTCGCTACACACTTTGATGTTAGAAATGGGCAAATCAACGCCTTAGCAAACTCACTTTTATGTTTTGTTAAGACTTGAATGCCCAAACCACGCGTTGAAAAGAAGTTTTTGAACAAAAAATGAAGGTTTTTTTTGAAACGCAAAAAGACTGCGGTCGGGCATATTTCCTTTGCAGCGTCAAACGATGGCTCCGCAGCTCAGCAAGTCAGAGCACCACACTTTTAATGCGGGGGCCTGGGTCACCGCAGGCTCATCTTCGTAGAAGTAGAACACGAAGAGCCCTCGACAACAGACAGCGAGAGTTAAATCACGCAAGTTTAATGAACATATTATACTGATACTCAATCATTGTGGCTGTGTCATAATTCAACGTCGCAATATTTAACCGTGCTACGCACGGGAAATTTATACAAATTAATTGAAAAATTGATATAAAAATTTAATTTGCTTAATTTAAATACAAAATTTGTTGTAATTTCCCGAAACTTGGCGGCACCTCAGCCATTGAAGTAAACTTAATGGCTTTCGGTTTGCACAAGTTTTCCCGCTCGTTAGAGCGGTTATTATTTCGGGCGAACATTTATGACACACCCTCGAGGAAGAAGAGTTCACTGAATATCAAGAAATGATTATATCAATAGGCTATAATTCTTTACGTCGAGGACACTTTTATTTAACCATTAGAAGAAAAGTAGTATATTTGCAGGCATGAACGTGAAAGTGAAAATGCCAAAATTTGGGAAACCAGGAAAGGGCAATTCTTGGACCAAGGAATTGCTGATGAGTGTAATAGGCACTACTATCTCAATTGTACTGACCTTTGGCACGGCTTATCTGATTGAGCAAAAACAGCGCAAGGTCGAAGGGCGTGAAATTGCCATGATGGTTATCCATGACATCGACTTGTATGCCGAAAGTTTCAGGGACTATGCCAAAGAAGAAACTAAGAATCATGACCTGGCTATGTATGTGATGGAACACATCGACAATATTGAGAAGTTACCCAATGACACAATCAATTCGTTAATCAATTACATCTTTACTGCAGAAGGAGTCGAATCCCGAGTTGACGACAGCATTGAGAGGACCTTCCAAAGCAACCAAGAGATATGGCGGAGCATCGATGCCCCGCCGTTTATCGACATGGCAAGGGAATTTTTCAATCACCGTCGGATGACTTTCCAAATTATCAACACGTCTCCCATTTTTCACAAACCTATCAATGATGAAGAGAGTCTACCTTTAATTGCCAAAATAATGAATACTGGCAAGGAAAATGACTGGTATGATTTCCTGCGAAAGAAACTGCAAGACGAGGATGTGCTGACATACATCAATTTTCACGACCAACGTCTGAGAGTACTCAACGCCACTGCCGACGATTATCAAGACATGAGCAATCGGTGCAAGTTTATCATGAACATCACCGACGAGGAACTGCAAGCGTTCCTGGATAAGCGCAAGCGCACCGGCGAGAAACTGACCGACAGCAAGCTGATAGGACGATGGAGCACTCAGGAAGACCAACCACAAACCTTCGAATTCAAAAAAGACCACACATTCAAGCAGATTCTCGTATTTCGCTATCCATCACTAGCCTATCGTGGATACCTGAATGTAACACACACATACACAGGTAGTTGGGAAATCAAGAAGGACACACTCTACCGATACTTTGATGCCGACTTTGACTTCAAGATTGACCGCTCAAGCATCAACTATTCACCCGAGAAACGGGATACTGTCGAGCAGATCCTGAAGAAAGTGGAAGCCTTTACAATTGAGCAAAAGAAGAAGCAAGATCGTGACACCATCGTCCGTGCTGTTGCCATCGACCGTTCGGGTAACAAGGTGGAACTGACCTTCCCCGAAAACGACCAAAACGGCCGCGTCAGCTACCTGATCAGGGAAAAGGCAACGGAAAAACCATAGGTCAACAAAAAGGGACCGACGACCGAGTAGAGACGCAAAATTTTGCGTCTCCACAGGCGAGTGCTCTTGAATAAACTGTTGAGGTTAGGGATTTCTTGCTTTCACCAGCTCGATGGCTTCTTTGCCTGACATGTGCTCGATGTCTAGGCGCAGAAGCATGACATGGTCCAGCGATTTGTCGATTTCGTGTTGCAGCCCGTGCTCGTCGCCTGGCGAGTATCGGTGTCCCAAAAGGCGCAGTGCCTGAACTTTTTCATCGGTCTTCTCCAGAATCTGGATGTGGCCAAAGGCGATCACGCTCCTGAAATAGGTCGTGAACTCAGCCGGTCTAATCTCATCCTGCTCGATGACGCAAAACGAGCAACGGTTGTCTCGCTTGATGGCATCAACCTTGTGTCCCTGCACCGCCGAGTGGAAAATAATCGCCCCATCGGCATAGACATAGCTCAGTGGCACGGCGTAAGGGTAACCGCCTTCACCTGTCAACGCAAGCACTCCTGAGGTGCAACGGCCGAGGATACGCTCACATTCTTCTCTGGATAACTGCTGCCTATGGCGGCGCATGGGTCTGAATTCTGCCATGATGAAATGAGTTTAAGCCAGATCGTTTCAGTTCTCCTTATTCAAGTAATCCCATAAATTGATGGAACCTGCTTCGCTCTCGATATCAAGAGCCGGAACATACTCAACCATTCTTGTCGCTCCACTGGCTTTGTCAACATAAAAATAGACAAATGAGCCTGTATAACTGCGGAATGTCACTTGATACTCTGTTTCGGTCTCATCCTCTATCGCGACATACATCATGGAAGCATTCTTTTTAGCGGCGCTCCAGTCATAATTTTTATGGCAATAGTTATTGACACCCTCATAGGCCATTTCGGAGGTGATGTCACCATGTGAGGAGCCAGGCTTGCATGAGCATAAAAACAAGACCGCCAACGCTAATGATATAACAAGATATCTCATGAATCGGTATTTTTAACGTTCATACAACTCCAAGGCCTGGCCATCAGGATCTTGGAAAAACATGAAACGGCGATTGGTGTATCCATCTATCCTGATGGGTTCATGCTCAATGCCCAGTCTCTCCAACTCTTTTGCCTCTTTGTCGATATCATCTACCTCAAAAGCCAAATGACGAAGCCCTACGGCCTCGGGATGCGTTAGCCGGGCAGGTGGAGACGGGAAAGAGAACAATTCTATCACATATTCATTACCCAGTGCCAAATCGGTCTTGAAACCCTTGCTCTCCTCGCGGTAATGCTCGGCCAGGACGGTAAACCCCAGCACATTTTTATAGAATTCAAGACTCCGCTCATAGTCTGAGCAGATGATGGCAATGTGATGTACTCTATTAATCTGTATCATAATCTGATTTTAAAGTTCGATGACATGAGGCTCGACGTCGGTGTCATGGGTGGCCAGCGAAGCGAGGCAGTCGGGTGAGAGGCTTTGCTCGCGTATCCATTGCAGTGACTGGCGTTGCAACTTTTTGTCCAGCGAGATGCCCGAGGTGATCATGTCGCGCCACGACTTGGTGGCATAACCGCCGTCGGCAAACAGCAGGACATATTTGCCCTCATCATTCTTGACTTTCAAGGCGCAGAGGCCCTCGCTGTGGCCAGGAATATTCACCATGACGAGGCTGCCGTCGCCCAGCACGTCATAGGATTTGCCAACCGGTCCTTCAGTGCCGTTCCAGTCAAAGGTCTGCAGGTTTACCCCATCCCACCAGCGGTGCTGGAAGCGGATGCGGATTTGGAAATTATTACGAGTGGTGCCCTCCATCTCGGCCTTAGAGACCAGGATGTGCTTGGCATCGGCCACTTGATTCAAACCGTTAGCATGGTCACAATCAAGATGAGAGATGAGCACATAGTCCAACTGAGACGGCTTGATGCCCAAGCGGTCGAGATGCTCGTTGATGGCCTCGCCAGGGGCAATGCGGCCCTGATTGATCTGATAGAGCAGGAACGAACCCAGGGATTTGATCTGGGCCTTCTTGTCGAACACACCATCGGGCGACATGTCACGGTGCCAACCCGTGTCAAAGAGGATCATCCCCTTGGGATGCTCAATGAGAAAGCTGAATACAGGTAGCCAAATCCACTTGCTCTTGGGCGTCGTAATGCCCGAAGCCTTGATGATGCTGCAGTTGTCTCCGCCAAAAGGGAGATAAGGAGAGACACGCACCTCGCCAGTGCGCAACACATGTATCTTTATTTTTTCCATGCTCATCGATTTGTCTAATTAGCCCTGCAAAGATAGCGATTTCTAGCGAAAACGCCTACCAGTTTTGGAATTTACTTCGCAATGGTACAGCCAATACAGACAAATCTACATTAAGAACGACTCCAACAAAGCTAAAGCCGAGAAATTGATGGAGGATTTCAAAATGTTCAGCCACGAGGCATAGCTCTTCACCCACATGAACGAGACAGAGGGCCAATACTGTAGCCCATCTAACTCACTGTTCCTGTCCAACTCGGTTTCAATAAAAAAATTACCCAAAAAAGAGTGCCCATTGAGGCACTCTTAAGTCTATTAACTGAAAAAAACTCGTTATTTCAGATTGGTCTTGAAGAAGTCTGCCAGCTTGTCCCAGGGGATGAGATTTTTGGGTTCTCCCTTACCGACAAGTTCGGTGTATCCCCCGTCATAGAGGTCGCAATGCGATGCTCCGGGGATAATCAACAGTTCCTTATTCTCAGGATTGGGGTTGGGCTTGCCAACGGTGTTATAACCCTCGGCCTTACCCTCGACCATGTATTTGTAGGCTGCCTCGCCAAAGTAGCGCGAGTGGGCCTTCTCGCCATGCATCACGAGGACAGCAGAGCGGATCTCGTTGATGTAGTAGAGGAAGCGGGCGTTAGCATAGGCCTGGGTGCCGATGACGCGCCAGCCGTCGTTACTGTTGCCCGAGCGGGCATGATAGCCGCGCGGAGTCTTGTAGTAGTCAAAGTAGTCTTTCACGAATTGGGGCGCATCCTCGGGCAGCGGATCGACAACGCCGCCAGCCATTGCCGTGGGATCGGCAAGACGCTGCTTGGCGATAGCCTCACGTGCAGCATGACGCGACTCCTCCTTGTCCTCGCTGTCATAGTAACCGTTACCGCTCACGCGGGTCATGTCATACATCGTGCTGGCCACGGTTGCCTTGATGCGGGCGTCGGCAGCGGCAGCGTTAAGGGCAATACCACCCCATCCGCAAATGCCGATGATGCCAATCTTCCCAGCATCAATATTCTCCAGTTTCGAGAGGAAATCGACGGCAGCCATGAAATCCTCGGTGTTGATGTCGGGCGATGCCGTGCGGCGAGGCTCTCCACTGCTCTCACCAGTATATGAGGGATCGAAGGCCAGCGCTACAAAGCCACGCTCTGCCATCCTCATGGCATAGAGGCCGCTCGACTGCTCCTTGGTGGCTCCGAATGGACCGCTAACAGCGATAGCGGGCAATTTACCCTCGGTACCCTTCGGCTCATACAAATCAGCCGCCAGAGTCAGGCCATACTGCGTCTCAAACGTCACCTTGCGGTGGTTCACCTTCTCGCTCAGCGGGAACACCTTGTCCCACTCCTGAGTCAATTTCAAATTACTGTTCATATTCTTTTCATTTTGATTGCAGGCCATGAGTAACAAGCTCATGAACACCACAGTGATTAAACCTCGTTTCATCATCGTTAGTTTGTTCATTTTTTCGGTTGCAAAATTATGATGTTCATCGAAAGGGGCTCTTATCTGAAATGACTGAAAACCTACCTATTTTATTTTTTCTCAACAAAACATGATTAATTCTGGTAAATTGACTATTTTTGCCATGAGTTTTATGAAGAATCTATTGTACATCAACAAGGCGAACGATTTCGCTCTAGGGGTGGGGGCCGAAGTGTGGCATCCCATGGTGAGCGTCGTTCATTTTGATGAGTTGGGCGAGATTCCCCACACACTGAACAAAATGGGCGTGTACGCCATCTTCGTGCAGGACAATTTTCCCACCGAGCCCACCTACGGCATGGGCGGCTATGATACATCAAAAGGATCGCTCACGGCGGCCTCGCCCGGGCAGATCATCGGCAAGGCTGATGATGGTCACCGCGAAGTGTATCATGGTTGGGCGTTGCTGTTCGATCCTGAATTCATGCGCGGCACTGTGTTCGAGCAACGGCTTACCGACTACCACTTCTTTTCTTATAATGTGAACGAGGCGCTTCACACCACCGAAGGCGAGAAACAGGTGCTGTGGCAACTGATGGAGCGCATCCGCATATTCATCCGTCACAGGGAGCAAACGCCGTTGACCGACCGCATCGTGCAGGACTATATCGTGCTTGTGTGTGACTACTGCCAGCTTTTCTATCAGCGTCAGTTCCAAACCTCATCGGCACAGCAGAGCGACCTGCTGGCACGCTTCCAAAGGGTGCTAAATGACTACTATGACCGTCAGTTGCAACATCGCCACGGACTGCCCAGCGTGAAGCATTGCGCTTCAGAGCTGTGCCTCTCGCCAAGTTATTTCGGTGACGTGGTTCGCAACGCCACCGGCGACAGCCCCACACGCATCATCCAGCGCTTCCTCATTGACCGCGCCAAGAGCCTGATGATTGGTGGCATGACGGTGTCGCAAGTGGCAGAAGAACTGGGCTTTGAGTATCCCCAGCACTTCACCCGCTATTTCAAGAAGCATGAGGGAATGACGCCCTCGGGTTATGTTGCCTCGAAACGAAAACAATAATCGAGGTAAGTATTCAGCCGTTTCAGATAGCCGTCATTTTACCATTTGTGCCCACCTTTGCAGCCGTATTCAATTAATTCAAGACAAACATGAAGAAACCATACGTGATTTGCCACATGATGGCATCAATTGACGGACGCATAGACTGCGCCATGACCGAACAGATAGAGGGTAACAGCTATTATGAGGCACTTGAAGCCCTGAATCTCGATGCGACAATCGAGGGGAAGATAACGGCCATGATGCACTATGCCGAAAAAAACCTTTTCGAGGACGGCAACAGTCCTGCCGTCGGAGCCGATGAGATTTTCAAGTCTCATGACAGCAAACACTGGGAGGCTATCGTGGAAACGCGCGGCACCCTGCTGTGGCCCGAGGGCGACACGCCCGACCGCTTGTGCATCGTCAGCCAGCTGACCAGCCGTGCCTATCTGGACTACCTGCGCGAGCGCGGCATCTCCTATATCGTGGCAGGACGCGACCACGTGGACCTGGCCCGTGCCACAGCTTTGATGTATAGCGAGTTTGGTGCCGAGCGCATCGGCGTGGTGGGTGGTGGCCATATCAACGGCAGTTTCCTCTCCTTGGGGCTGCTCGACGAGGTGAGCATGGTCTTCGGTCCCGCCATTGATGGTCGAGAGGGATTCGGGGCCGCATTTGACGGCATCGAGGCCAGCCATGAGCATCCTTACAAGCTGCACCTCAAGTCAGTGCGCCAGATGGACGATGAGTGTGTGTGGCTGCGTTATCAATGCTAAAAATCAAAATTGAACAATGACTATTCAGGAATATAAAGAATACATCGCTTCGGGCCAATCGGTCAAGGCTGGCTCCGAGGCCCATCTTCTCATGCATCAGGCGAGTCGAGAGGCACAAAAGATCACTGTCAAATTGAACAGTGAATTTCATGAGCCCGAGGAAATCCGCCAGTTGCTTTCAGAGTTATGGGGCTATGAGGTACCCGACAGTGTAGGCATGTTCCCGCCGTTCAACACCGACTTTGGCAAGAACACTGTGGTTGGCGAGCGCACGTTCATCAACGCTGGATGCAAGTTTCAGGACCAAGGCGGCATCGTCATTGGCGACGACTGCCTAATCGGGCACAATGCCACGCTATGCACCATCAACCATGCCCAGGATCCCGACCGACGGGGCGATATGGAGTTCCGTCCCATCCACATCGGGAACAAGGTTTGGCTCGGTGCCAATGTCACCATCCTGCCGGGCGTGACGATTGGCGAGGGCGCCATCGTGGCTGCAGGAGCCGTGGTCACCAAGGATGTCGCCCCCAGAACCATCGTCGGCGGTGTCCCGGCAAAAGTCATCAAGAAGTTATGACTTTTCAGTGACTACAAGCCGTCAAATGACACGGCCGACGCCATTACCTAGCGATAAAGCGCCCACGTGAGTCTAACAAGGGCAAGCAAAACGGCTGTATCACCATGCCAATCAGGTGTACAGCCGTTCATTTGTGTTTATAGCAGTGAGAACTACAGATTATTTGGCGGGTTCCCACTTGCAGCGGATGGGCGACACGATGGCTCCCTCCTTTTTCAACTCGGCGAAGGCCTTGTCAACGACCTTGCGGTCGAGTCCAGTCAACTCAGCTACTTTGCCTGCGTTCAACGGAACACCAGCCTTGCGCATGGCTTCCAATACTTGTTCTTTTGCTTCCATTGTCATTAAATCATTAAAAAGTTACTGTTTCTACCGGTTCCATGAGCTGGAAGAACGTGGCGGTTGCATCGTTCAGGTAATACATCACGCCATTTTCTCCATTCTCTCCTAGGGCTGGTTTGAGTGCCGGCATCTTATCAACGAGAGCCTTGCCCACTTCGGGTCGGTTGTCCTCGACGAGTTTGCACTCGATGCGTAGTGTCTGACCCTTGAAAGCGCAAATCTCGGCTTTAGCATTTTCGGCAATCTGACGGGTAGCATTGGTCTGCCCGAAGGCCATGATGTAGATTTTGTCATCGTACATCAGCAATGCACCGTAGGGGCGCACGCGGGGCTGGTCGCCCTCAACGGTAGCCAGGTAGAATGTCCCGGCCTTCTCGAGAAAATCGTATACTTTCTTGACGTTTTCCATTGTTGAGTTTTTATTGAAGTTATTAGATGGCTGTCTTCATGAGCCAGGGCTTTGCTCCGATGCACTCGATCAGGCCCAGCTGCTCCTCGCTCCAGTACATGTCCTCTTCCTCGTCCTTGAGGTACTCCTTCATCATGTCAAAGGTGGTCAAGTCGTCCTTGATGCCGTCCATGCATTTGCGCAGCAACTCAATGCCGTCAACCGACACCTTGTAGTCTGCATTGAGGAACTCGATAGGATCCTTGTAAAGGGTCTGAGCCTCAACAGCCTCTTGTTTGAGCTCGCCACCCAAGTCGAGCAAACGGCCAATGAATTGATCTACAAATTCGCCTTCCTCCTTGGCATGCTCGAGATACTTGGTCTCAAGTTTCTTGAAACCCAGCGAGCCGAAGATTTTGGCTTGCAACTTGTGCTGGAATGACTGAGCGTTCAGGTTAGTCACAAAAAATTGTAATGCTTCGATTGATTTCTTTGCGTCCATATTATTTATGATTTAAATTGATAAAAAACTGTGCCACAAAGTTACCACCAAGTCATTCGGCAGCAAAAATCACAACAAACCAATGATTATCCCAAACGAAACAAATCAGATTTTTTTGTAATTTTGCTCGGTCAAAATCTTTTAATGTTATGTATAACCTGCTAGAGTATTACAATCGGCACGGCAAGAAGCACATGCATGAGATGTGGAACGGCAAAATGGCCTGTGCATTCACCGATAAGGAACGCACTTTCACCACCAACGAATTGACCGATTCGCTCAACTGCTACACTTTTACGTTAATCACTCGAGGCGAATTGTCGCTGGTGAGCAGCGATACCGAGCTCTCGTTTTGCCCAAACGATATTTTCACCTACTATCCCGGCAGCGCCATATACGTCAGCAACGTGAGTGATGATTATCAAGGCATTTGCCTGCTGGTTGACGAACAGATGGCTCACGACGCACAAGCATTCCGCAACCTGTTGAGGGCCTCAATGATTCCCCTGTCACAATTCGGCAACTCCAAGCTCTCACTCAATAGCGATGATGCGAACAGGGTGCGATCGGTCTTGATGCTGATTAGCGAATATATTACCCGCCCGTTATCGCTGAAAAATGACATTCTGGAAATGCTTTACTCGGTATTCATCAACGATTTAATCAGCATTCAAGCGTTCCAGAAAGCCCGCCTTTCAATTTCAAGGCAAATCGAAGAAATATTCATCTCTTTCTATGCCCTGTTGCAAAAGAATTACATCAATCATCACAACATCGGCTTTTATGCCGACCACTTAAACATCACCACCACCTACCTGTCTCGCGTTGTTAAAGCTGTCTCGGGCAGGACGGTGATGGAGTGCATCAATGAGATGCTGGCCATCGAGGCGACGTGGCTCATCAAGTCAACTAACCTTACAGTGGCACAAATAGCCGACCGCCTGCATTTCTCAACATCGGCCGCCTTTGACAAGTTTTATATGCGCATGAGAGGTAGTACCCCCTTAGCGGTGAGAACGGCAATCGAACGTAAAGAAAAAGAGTACCATTGACGGCACTCTTAAATAATTAAATGATTTAGAGGGGTTGGCCTTAACCAATAACCTGCTTTTGGCGGGTTCCCTTATCCCAAAACAACGTCGAGGACCATCATCAGGACGAAGCCCGCGGCAAAACCGATGGTGCCAAGGTTACTATGCTCACCCTGTGAAGCCTCGGGAATGAGTTCTTCGACCACGACATATAGCATCGAACCAGCGGCAAAAGCCAACAGGAACGGCAAGACGGGTTGAAGTGTGGATGCGAGCAGGATGATGGCTATACTGCCGATTGGCTCGACCAGTCCGCTTAGCGCTCCTATGCCGAAGGACTTCATGCGGCTATTCCCCTCGCTCCTGAGCGGCATCGAGATGATGGCTCCCTCGGGGATGTTCTGGATAGCTATACCAAGCGACACAGCCAGGGCACTAGCAGCAGTGATGCCGATACCTCCCTGTAACATGGAGGCAATCACCACACCGACTGCCATCCCCTCAGGGATGTTGTGTATAGTGACGGCTAATGCCAGCATCGATGTGCGGGACAAGTGACTGCGCGGTCCCTCGGGCTTATCCTCACCGGGATGAAGGTGGGGAATCAGCATGTCGATCAGCAACAGGAAGCCCATGCCTGACAACAGGCCCAACGCTGCGGGTAACACCGACGAGATGCCATCACCGCCAGCCATCTCGATACTGGGGATAAGCAACGACCACACTGCGGCAGCCACCATCACTCCCGAAGCGAAACCGAGCAGCGTGCGTTGCAACGTGCCCGACATCGTGTCGCGCATCAGGAACACAAAGGCTGCACCCAACACCGTTCCGGCGAAGGGTATCGTGAGCGCAAGTGTCAATCCGTTCATAGGCTATAGGCCTTGTTGTGGTCAGGAATATTACAACTTCATCACGCGCTTCATCTCCAGATTCTCATAGCCCTCGGGGCAATGGGTGGAGAGATAAACGGTGGGATTGTTGCTGATGAATTCGCGCACGCGGTCCAGCGTCTCACGCGTTGCCTCCTTGTCCTCAAAGACAATCGAGAGCTTATTGGCCTTCAATGCGGCGTCACAATAGGTCACGTCGCCGTGGAACATGTAGTAGAGGCCATCATGCTCCAGAATGGCGATGCTGTTGCCCTTGGTGTGACCCTTGGCCTCAATGAACCACAGCCCGTCGGCCACCTGCATCGCGTTGGGGAAGTTGTGATAGGCCTGGCCATACTCGGCGCGGACGATGTTGTCACCCTCCAGTTTCATGGCATCGGCATCCTCAGGCGCAATATATATCTTGGCATTGGGGAACTCGTCAATGCAGTCGCTGTGGTCGTTATGCTTGTGGGTGATGAGGATTTTGGTCACCTGCTCGGGCTGGTAGCCTGTAGCGGCAAATGCCTCCATGTAGTCGGCCACCTTATCGCCCATATAGAGCGGAGTGCCATACTTCTTGGCCGGTGCATTAAAATCAGCCTTGAAGCCCGTGTCAATAAGGATTACCTCATCGCCCGTGTCGATAAGGAAGTTCTGCAGACTGCTGCGGTAGATAATCTGCTCGTCAAAGGCTTCCCTACCCTCCTCGCCACCAAAAGCAAACGGTTGGTTCATGAAGCCTCCATCAAACATGCGGATTGCTAAAATTTTCATAACTGTCTTGAATTTATATGAGTAGATGTTGTTCTACAATTTGTTGACGAGGTCTTGGATCTTCTGCTTCGTGGCGTCGGTCTTCTGCTCATTGACGTTGGCGGTCACGATGCCGGTGTCCTCAACTTTCCAGTAGTTGCAGATGTCACGATACTCAGCCTTAGCGCCGTCATACACGCCTGGTGAATAGGAAGACATGAGCAAAGCCATCTTCTTCACCTTGGCGGGACTGTTCACGCAGTACATGCGTTGGATAGGAGCCTGGATCTGGGCATTCATCGTGAAATAATAGATGGGAGCGGCCAGTACCAGTACCTCGGCCTCTGCCATGAGCGGATACAGCTCCTGCATGTCGTCCTGCTGGATGCAGGCACCGTTGCCCTTGCCGTGGCAATACTCACAGGCCAGACAGCCCGCAATTTTCTTCTTTGACACGTTCACCAGTGTCACCTTATGTCCTGCTGCCTCGGCAGCCTTCTTGTACTCCTCGGCCATCCAAGCCGTGTTACCGTTAGCCCTAGGTGAGCTTTGTAAAATCAGAATGTTCATAGCGGTTTTTGTTTAAAATGATGATAATTGAAGTTATATTGATAATGTACGCGTTAACAACATTTCATTCGTTTCTCAAACACGAACAGGCCGTCGCTGGGGTCAAACTGCTCGGGCATGTTCGGGTCGCGATGATGTGAGTTGAAGAACTCGATGGCATGGAAACCGCAACAGTTGATATAGAAGTGGATGTTGCGGCGGTCGAAATAGGGAGTGCAGGTCTCCCACACCTCAACCTCGGGATGCATCGCCTCAATGGCGTTCCAAATGGCTTGGCCAATGCCCTTGCCCTGCACACCATCCTTCACGTAGAGGAATGACAGTTCCCCATGAAGCTTAGTGCCGTCGATGTCGATAATGGCACCACCCACGCGCTGGCCGTCGGCATCGACAGCCTCATAGGCTTCGGCACCCTCGGCCTGCAATGCCTGGTAAAAGTCTCCATCGGGCAACACCTGCCATTGGTTGGAGTTATCAACATCGTCTTTGATATGCCCCTGAAAGCCTTTCTCAAATGCCTCCTGCATTTCCTCTTTGAAGGCGATAGTACGCTCCTCAGTGAGCCTGATAAGTCTGATTTCTGTTTCCATTGTATTTCGGTTTATGCCGTTAATAAATCTCCTACAGCTTGATATACAGGAGGATGATGTCCTCGTAGTGGCCGTCCTTCATGAGGAAGCCTTGGGGGATTCGGCCCAGCTGCGTGAAGCCCAAGCGCTCATAGAGATGCAAGGCATGGACATTGGCAGCCACAACCGCGTTGAATTGCATGAGGCGAAAACCCAAACGGGCACCCATGGCCAGCGAGTCCTTCACGAGTTGCTCGCCAATGTGAAGGCCGCGCTTGTCAGATCTGACGGCATAACTGGTATTGCAGATGTGTCCACAACGGCCCACGTTGTTGGGGTGCAGGATATAAAGACCCACAACCTCGCCCGTTTCGCCATCCACTGCAACGCCAGTATAAGATTGGCCGCTAAAGAAGTCGTCTGCTTCCTGCTCCGTCAGTTCCTCAACCTGCGGAAACGCGACACCCTCACGCACCACTTCGTTCCAGATTTCCATAGCTTCGGCCCAGTCCTGTTTCTTATATGCCCTGATTGTGATCATATCGACAATATCCGATTCATCTAATATCAACTTCCGCAAAAGTAGCGATTTTTCACGAAACATCCGCTTGATTTTGGAATTTACTTCGCTGCAATCCAGCAACCAGCCGCCATGATGGCCGAGGCAATGACGAATAACAGTGTGATGGGCTCGCCCAGCATCACAATCGACAACAGGGCACCGATAAAAGGCGCTAGAGCGTAGAAGGTGCTGGTCTTTGCCGCACCGATGGCCCGTTGGGCATAGGTATAGAAATAGATGCTTAGTCCATAGGCCACATAGCCCAGCAGCAGTATAATGGCTAGATGCTGCCACTGAGGCAGGTGCTCGCCAATAGCGAAGGCAATAGCGAGGGCACCCAGGCCAGAACCGAAGCCCTTGATGGTGACAATCTGCATCGGATCACGGTCGGCAATCTGGCGAGTGCAGTTGTTCTCCAGACCCCAACATACGGTGGCGCCAAGCACGAGCAGGGATCCACGCGAGAAGGTCAACGCCTCGCCGAGACTGCCGTCATCGAGCGAAAGCAGGATGCTAGCCACAGTGACTAAAGCGATGGCCAGCCACAATCGGCGGCCGACTGCCTCACTGAAGAACAGCAACGCGATAAGGGCCGTAGCCACAATCTCGAAGTTGTTCAGCAGCGAGGTGTTGGCGGCGGAGCACGTCTTGAGGCCGTACATCATCAGGATGGGAGCAATGATATCGAGCACCACCATCGCAGCGGCGTACGGCACATCGCGGCGATGCAGCCGTTCCTCGGTCGATGCCTTGGTCCGTTTGCCTCGCACTAACATCATCGCCCCAACACCAATGCCCGCTCCCAAGTAGAGGAACGCCGCCACCATCGTGGGCGGTACCAGCTGCAGCATCACCTTGGACACAGGAGTGCTGATGGCATAAAGCGCTGCAGCCAGCACCGCCAGCAGGATGGCAGTGGAATTCTTTTTCCTAGACATGCCTAGAGCAAAATCAGAACTCGAGGGGGATGGTGAGTTTGAAGATGATGTTGCGGCCCATGTTCAGCACGCCCTGGCGGCCCGTGACGGGATTGACATCAGCATACTTGAGGCGGCTCAGGTGGCTCTGATAGGCCTTGTTGGTAAGGTTGGTCCCCATGATGCTCAAGCATGCCACGCGCTGTCCCTTGCACATAATATCGGCACCGATAGCGGCATTGAGCAGGCAATAGGCCGGTGTGGCGGTCTCGGTGTCGTCGGCACGGTAGAAGTGGTTCTGCTTGAAGTTGTAGTCCACACCCAGCGAGATGAAGGCGTTGTTCATCACGCGTCCGTCATGCAGGATTTCCCACTTGATGTCGGACTGCCAACGCGGAGCCGGGGTGAACGGCAGGTACTTGGATTCCTCGGGCTGATGCAACTGCACGGCATTGACCAGGGAGAAACTGGAACCCAAATGCAGGAAGTGCCAGGGGTGAATGTCCACGGCAAACTCGCCGCCCAGCAACTGGGCATCGCCGCTGTCGTAGCGATAGGTCATGAACTGATTGTAGATGACGGCGCCAGTGCGATGAATGAAAATGTAATTGTCGATGCGGTTGCTGAAAAGCGACAGTTGTGCGTCCATCCATGAGGTGGTGAGTTCCGCGCCAAGGTCGAACTGCAGGCTGAACTCGGGCTTGAGGTCACGGTTGCCTACCTCGTAGCGCAGCGAGCCCTCATGCACGCCGTTGCTTGCCAACTCGCTGATGTTGGGCGCACGGAAGCCACGGGCCGCGTTAGCCCTCAAGTCCAAGTGCTCGGTGGCGTGCCACACGGCACCCACGCTGGCGGTAAAGCCACTAAAGTTGCGCTTGAAGGCCTGGAAGCGCACGTCGCCATATTCCGTCAGTTTGCGGCTGTCGAGATGGCGGTTGTCGAAACGCATACCTCCATTCAAGGCCCAGTTGCCAACGTTGGCGGTCGTCGTGATGAACACACCGAAGTCAAATAGGTTATAGTTGGGAATCAGGAACTCGTAGCCCTTGTTGAGCGAACTCTGCCACATGCCGCTCACGCCGCTGGTGATGCGCCAGTCTCCCAAGCGCCTGGTCACGTAGTGGATGTTATAGTTGACCGTGTGCAGCTTGAGATAGAGACCGTACTCATCCGGATACTCAAACTCCTGGCGACGGTTCTGCTGGTAAGCCAGCACGGCATTGAAACGGCCGTCAGCCAGATAGAACGAATTATCAAGCACAGCCTTGTAATGATACACCTGTTGGTAAGGCAAGCCGTGGTGATAGGTCTTAGTGTCGGTATAAGGTTGTTCCAATTCGCCCGTCAACGGGTCGCGCTCGCCCTCGGCGATGCTGGGCGTGAGGTGGAAATATGAACCAATCAGACGCGTGTGACCCCACGCCTTATTGATACCCAGCATGCCCGAAAATGCACGCTCGCGGAACTGGGTGTTGGGCACATAGCCGTCAATGGGGGTCTTGTAGGCATGGGCAAACTTGTCGCCATAGCGGACATTCCATGACAGGCCCCGCTTGTTGCCGCCATAGTTGAACGAGTAGTTCACGAGACCGCTGTTAGTGTGGTACTCGGTGTTCACATTCAGACGCATCTTGCCCAACGGCACAACGGGGTCGGTGTTGAGTTTGAGAACTCCCGCTAGGGCGTCCGAGCCATAGAGCAGGCTCGCAGGTCCCTTGAGCACCTCGACCGAGCTCACGGCATTGGCGTCAATTTCCACGCCGTGCTCGTCGCCCCACTGCTGCCCCTCCTGGCGTACGCCGTCGGCAACAACGACCACACGGTTATATCCCAAACCGCGGATGACGGGCTTGGAGATGCCGCTGCCGGTGCTCACCTGAGACACCCCAGGCAACTTGGCCACAGCATCGACAATGTTGGTTGCCGGAGTCATGCGCAACCTGTTGCGGTCAACGATTCCTGCAGGCATCGACATGTCCTGCATCTTCACGGCACCTGTCGGGCCGGTAACTACCACTTGTTTAAGTTCTATGTGGCGAAAGAACACATCGGTCGAGTCGAGCACGGCCGTTTCTTGAGCTGCCATCGTGCAAGCGCACGCCAACAGCAGAATCGATAAGTATGATTTCATTCTGTGATTCTTTTTAATGAGTAAATAGGATGTTGAAACAGCCAGATAATCAATCTATAGCAGACTATCTGACACACACTAATGAATCACAAAACGAATGGTGGTGCACGCAACGAGGGATGGGCCACGACCCGATCAACCAGCTCGATGGCCAAGAAAAACTCCAAATGAGATGTTACCTGCTTTACCACAAGGGTGGCTACCGCGCGGGGAACATCTATCTGTGTGCTGAGGAACCTGCACGACAAGCACTCATCAATATGGTGGTGGCTTGCAGTGATGTGGCCCGAGTGATGAACCGCAGTGTGGCACTGATCGCAGTCAACAACCCTGGAGAAGTCATTGAGTGTATGGACATGAAGCGAAGCAAGCAGCAGCATCGGCACATAAACCAACAGCATAATCCAGGCGAACAAACGTTGCCTGCGAGTGATGCCGTTATGTAAGTGCTCGCTTCTCATGCGCCGCAAAGATAGTGCTATTTCTAAAAAAACAAATCTAAAACCACAATAATTCACTCTTTTCGGGTGGGATGCGCTAAAAATGTAATTATCCTAAATTTATATAGAATAGGATGATGTCCTCGTAGTGGCCGTCCTTCATGAGGAAGCCTTGGGGGATTCGGCCCAGTTGTGTGAAGCCCAAGCGCTCATAGAGATGCAAGGCATGGGCAGCTACAACCATAATTATAAAAAAACCGTGACTAGAAAAATCACATCAGATGCCGTTAAGATACAGCTGCTCCTAGTTATTTATATCGCGTGCGATATAATGTTAAACTATCTTAAAGTTTAGGGTAAATCGCTTGCGATATAAATTTTTTGCCCTACATTTGTATCGCGAACGATATAAATAACAATTATAACATCAATTGAAATGGAAAAGATTTATGATTTCAAGGCTCTGTCGAGCAGAGGTAAAGAGATTGATTTCTCGGAGTTTAAGGGTAAGGTATTGCTGATTGTGAACACGGCCAGCAAGTGCGGTTTCACACCCCAGTTCGCTGGACTGGAGGAGTTGAACCAGAAGTATAAGGAGCAAGGTTTGGTGATCATCGGTTTTCCCTGCAACCAATTCAAGGAGCAGGATCCAGGCACTGACGGAGAGATTGAACAATTCTGCCAGTTGAACTACGGCGTGACGTTCCAAATCATGAAGAAGGTCGATGTAAACGGCCCCGCAGCAGAGCCCATCTTTGAGTATCTGAAGGCTCAAGCCCCCACCGAGGTGTACCACGGCCTGAAGGCAAAGGCCATGTCCAAACTCATCAAATCCATCAGCAAGAGCGTGGAGAAGGACAGCGACATCAAGTGGAACTTCACCAAATTCTTGATCTCGAAGGATGGCGAGACCATCAAGCGTTATGCTCCCACCACCGAGCCTAAGGACTTTGAGAGGGATGTTGAGGCAATGCTGGCTTAATACTGGGTTATGCATCCTGAATTACAATTAGATAACCAAATCTGCTTTCGCCTCTATTCGGCGGCGAGGCTGGTCACCCAGGCCTATACGCCGATGCTCAAGACCCTGGGCATCACCTATCCGCAGTACCTCGTGCTGATGGTGCTGTGGGAAAAGGACTGCCAGCCCGTCAACGACATCGCCCAACGCCTGCTGCTGGAGACCAACACCGTCACCCCCCTACTCCAGCGCATGGAGAGGCTTGGGCTCCTGAGCCGCAAGAAGTGTGAGCGGGACAAGCGCCAGCACATCGTCTGCCTCACTGCAAGAGGCAAGCAGCTGGAAGAGAAAGCTTACGAACTGATTCCTGCAGGTATGGGCGAGCAGCTTGATGCCTGTCACCTTAAGCTACAGGAATTCCAACTGTTAGCTCAAGAATTAGACTCAATTATCAACACATTGAAAAAATAATCAAGAAATGATGGCACATGGATGCAATAAACAGCTAATCCCGTGCTATCAGCTATCACAAACCCCACACCTTGATGGGTTAGCTCAAGAAACAGTATAACTAATTTATAAAGGAATAACTCTATGAAAAAAATGATGACTATCTGCCTGCTGGCAGCCGCAAGTGCGCTGAGCCTATCGGCCCAATCCATCTATGACATCACCGTGAAGGATGATATGGGTAAAGACATCTCACTTGCCGACTATAAGGGCAAGGTGTTGCTGATCGTGAACACAGCTACCCGTTGCGGTTTCACGCCACAGTACAACGAACTGGAGGCGCTCTATGAGAAGTATCATGCCGACGGGCTCGAAATCCTCGACTTCCCCTGCAACCAGTTTGGAGAACAGGCTCCCAGCACAATCGAGGAGATTCACCAGTTCTGCACGGCCAACTTCAACATCCAGTTCCCGCAGTTTGACAAAATCGATGTGAACGGAGCCAATGAGTCACCACTGTTCACCTATCTGAAAGCCAAGAAGGGATTTGGCGGCTTCGACCTTAACGACCAGACTGGCAAGTTCATGGATGAGATGCTCCGCAAGCGTGATGCCGACTATGACAAGAAGAGTGACATCAAGTGGAACTTCACCAAGTTCCTTGTTTCCCGTGACGGGCGTGTCGTGAAGCGCTATGAGCCCACCGACAAGATGACCGACATCGATGCCGATATTGAGATTGAAATGAATCCCGTCATCAGTAACATCATGGCCCGCCGTTCTATCCGCAAGTATCTTGACAAGCCCGTTGAGCACGAGAAACTGGAGATGGTCGTGCGCTGTGGCATCAACGCTCCGAGCGGCATGAACCGCCAGCCGTGGATAGTCCGCGTGGTGGAGGACCAGCAACTGATTGCCGACGTGACCGAGGTCTATAAGCGCAATAACCCCGAACAGGTAAAGCGCGACAAGGACTTCAAAAACATGTTCCGCAATGCCCCCAACCTCATCTGCGTCTGCACTCCGGCCGAGGGCGGCGGTGAGCTCGATGCCGGCCTTCTTGGCGAGAACATGATGCTGGCAGCACAGTCCTTAGGACTCGGCACTTGCTGCCTTGGTGGCCCCGTGCGCTTCCTGAACGCTAACTCAGATGCTAAGTTCTTCCTTGACCGACTCGACATTCCCGAGGGCTACAAGCTGAACTACATCCTCGCCATCGGCTACCCCGACGAGCAGCCCGATGCCAAGCCTCGTGACGCGGCTAAAGTAAAGTATATCAAATAATCATATGAACATGACGATGAAAAGTTTCAATGCTAAACCGTGGATACTTCCACAACCTGTGCTGATTATCGGCACTTATGACAACGACGGCAAACCCAATGCGATGAACGCAGCATGGGGCGGCCAGTGGGACATGAACGAAATCATGATTTCGCTCGGCTCTCATGCCACGACCGACAATCTTAAAGTGAATGACGGCTTCACCGTTGCATTTGCCACGGTCGGGACGATGGTGGCCGCCGACTATGTGGGCATCGTGAGCGGACGCAACACGCCCGACAAGATGCAAAAGGCGGGCTGGACTGCCCAAAAGGCGCCCAACGTGAATGCGCCCGTATTCATGGAGCTACCCATGACAATGGAATGCCGCGTGAAAGAGAAGCTGGATGAATCAGAATCAGGCTATAATCTCGTTGCCGAAATCGTCAACGTCCTATGTGACGAGAAATACCTTGATCTTGACGGCAATCCCGATGTGGAGAAAATGGAACTGATTACCTACAACCCGGTTCAACACACCTACATCCAGCTGGGCAAAACTGTCGGCAAGGCTTTCTCTGACGGCGCGAAATTGAAATAACGCGGCCTTAAGATAAATAAAGCACTGATAATCAAGCTATTTGTATAGTAGAGACGCAAGATTTTGCGTCTCTACTATTATTAATGGCAATATATTTAAATTTTTAGTTTAAAAACAGCATATCAATTTACTGATGTTCAATATTTACCATAATTCAAAGATAAACCAATAGGTCTCTTGATTATTGCCATAAACACAGGGCCATCCATCATTATTGCGCCTATAGTTTTCCTGTACCATGGTTGGAGGTATGATGGATTTATTGTATCTTTGCAGCGTTAGTCGTTACCCATTGACGGTACGGCACGCGAGCAAACCATTCAGAACATTCTAACCAATAAATTGATATAACGATGAAAAAACTCTTAATTATCGCCGCTGTGTTGCTTGCCACCACCATCGCACTCACAGCATGTGGTGACGATGAGCCCAGCGAACAAACCACTGCGACCGCCACCTATTCCCTGACGTTATCACAGGATCTGCTTGATGCCTGCAACGTGTTTATCACTTACAAAGCCGAGAATGGGCGCAATGTCCATGAAGCGGTATTGACGCCCCGCTGGACCAAAACCGTGACTTCGACCCGATTTCCTGCCGAGTTTGGAGTGGAGTACACTTTCAGCACCAAAAGCGACGGCGAACTGGTCAAGGACAAGTATGACCTGGAATGCATCTTCCAGTTCTCGGTTTACACATCCAAGGGCGCATCTTACACTAACAGCACTGTCATCTTGAGCGACGATGATGTTGCCAAAAACAGGGTAGTTGAATTCCTAAAACGCTATAGCGGTAAATCCACTGGATATAAGGTAACCGAGAACGGTAACGTATCCCCAGCCAATAACATGGACTACTCTTATTAAATTATCATCGGGAGAGTTGTGGCCCGTTATCATTCATCAAGATAACTTTTCCGCAAAAATTAGCTACATTTTTTTGGCAGAATTAATCTTTTTCTATATTTTTGTGGCTAAATAAAGCAATAAGACCATTAATTTATTATTATTATAGTTTTCCAATTGACTATCATTTAGTGTTTTAACCAATATTTTTTATTAACTTTAATTTCATTATTGTATGAAGAAATTATCTGTACTCTTGGTTGCCATGGCAGTTGCTGTAAGTGCATCGGCAGGTGTAACCAAATTAGTGAAGAGTGAAATGAGTGCAAAGCAAGTAAAGGCTAAGGCCGAACTTCGCGAGGCCAACAGGTTCACTCGTGGTAGCCAGACCCTCGTTCAGGGTATGAATGTTCAAGCTATGGATTGGTCGGTTCGTCCCGCCAGCCACGTTTTGAGGGATGGTGCATCTCTCTTCTGGGACTTTGAGACTCAGGCTCAGGCTGATGAGTGGACCATGTGGGACAATGATGGTGACGGCTACGGCTGGCAGTACTTCAACATGACCGGTGTTGAGACTGGCCGTATGACTCCCTACAGTGGTGAAGGCCTTATGGCATCAGCAAGCTATGACAACGAACTTCAGATCGCCCTGTATCCCGACAACTGGCTGATTTCACCCGTTGTAACTCTCAACAAGACTTTGTCATTCTATGCAGCAGGTCAGGATGCCAGCTACGCAGCCGAGAAGTTCTCGGTATATGTTTGCGTTGGCCAGCCCACCGGCGTTAACGATTTCGTACAGGTTGGTGTCGAGAGGACTGCTACTGGTAGCTATACCAAGTATCAGTATGACCTGAGCGAGTATGCAGGTCAGGAAGGCTGCATCGCCATCCGCCACTACAATGTTACCGACATGTTCTGGCTGAACATTGACGATGTTGCTATCAACGACGACGAGCTTGAGCCCGAGCCCGAGATCCCCACCGTTATTTATGACATCCCCGAGGGTTGCGTTGTTAAGACCTACTGGCGCAACAGTGCTTGCATCTACAGCAGCATCTTTGGCATTGGCCAGACCGCAACCGACGGCAAGTTCAATATTGCCTTCGACGAGGCTAATGGTGAGGTTTACGTTCAGAACCCCTCTTGGTGGAATGACACCTATGACACCTGGGTAAAGGGTACCTATGATGCAGCTACTGGCATCATCACTATCCCCACTGGCCAGTACCTGATGTACTCTGACTACGGCTACGGCATCGTTCTTGGCCTGGGTTCAACCTATGTTTATGAGGAGGATGGCGAGACCTACATGGGCTACGAGATCAACGATCGCGATACCGAGTTCCAGATGATGGTCGATGGTGACAACATCTATCTGCTGGGCACCGAGGGCGACGTTAACGCTGAGTTCCCCTTGAACTACAATGCTACCGGTCTGATGACTTATTACAGCGACGACCTGAGCATGACATCCCTTGAGTTCTGCTACTTTGACGAGGAAGGCAATCCTCTGCCCTTCGGTATGAACTTCGAGCTCGCTCCTGCTGTTCCCGCTAATCCCAGCGCTGACGAGTGGTATGACTGTGGTGACGAGACTGGTTACAGCCGCTTCTACTTCACCCTGCCCAAAACCGATGTTGATGGCAACATGATCGATCCCAGCCTCTTGAGCTACAGCATCTTTATTGACAACGGTAACGGTCCTGAGATCTTCCACTTCACTGGTGATGACTACACCTATGACCTGTACCCTGATGATGACATCACCGAGGTTCCCTACGAGCTCTACACCAACGCTGTTGACTTCAGCACCTACTATGTTTACATGTATCGCACCAACATGGAGGGTTACGAGCCCCTGTTCACCAAGAACATCGGTATCCAGGTTTACTACACCGTTGACGGTGAGAGGAACGCTTCTGAGATCGTTTGGCTGTATGACACTCCCGTTAACGTTGACGAGCTCAACGCTGGCAAGACCGTTGCTAACGTACGCTACTTCAACGTAGCTGGTCAAGAGGTAGCTCAGCCCGAGGGCATGGCTATCAAGGTGATCACCTACACCGACGGCACCAAGAGCGCTGTTAAGGTTGTGAAGTAAGCTATTAGCTTCAACAATTTATCTAGTAGAGACGCAAGATTTTGCGTCTCTACTTTTCTATTGGCCCAAACGCCAATTTCTTTCCCTTTGAATGGGGGCAAATCGACTTGTCGGTAGTTGCCATACAGGTTGATTTAGTTGTCCCCAAGAACTGTTAAAATCATTTCCCTAAGCCATCTATTGATTTTTTTAGCAAAAATTCGGCTACCATATTTGGTATAATAAATTTTAGTTTGTATTTTTGCGCCTAATTAAAACTACCATTTCTTGTAATAAACCATCAATGATTTATTATTTAGTGTATTAACTACCTTTTTTTTAACTTAATTTCGTTTTCATTATGAAGAAATTATCAGTACTTTTGGTTGCTATGGCAGTGGCTGTTAGTGCATCTGCAGGTGTGAACCTGAAGGCTAACCGCGCCATCAAGAGCAACAAAATCATGCCTAAGACCGAGATGACCAAGTCAACGGTTAAGGTGAATGACCTTAAGGCCAACACCCAGCTGCGTGCCACTATCGCAGATCCTGAGGGCGAGGCTAAAACCTACCTCCGCGCAGGTGGTTCTGTTTATGTTAGCGGTGGCTACATCACCTACGGTGAGCAGAGCAAGCGCATCGACATGGTTTACGGTGAGAATGGCAAGGTTTACATGAAGAACCTGTTGTTCGGTAGCGGTGACCGCTTTGGTGACAACTGGGTTGAGGGTCAGCTCAACGAGGATGGTACCATCATCACTGTCGAGATGGGCCAGTCAATCTATTGGAGCGATGAGTACCAGGCTGACGTCGTTCTGTGCTGGGGTTCAACCATTGTAGAGGGCACCACCCTGTCAATGATTCCCGACGATCGCGTGACCGAGGTTGAGTTCGCTGTTGACGGCGAGACCATCACCATGCTTGGTGACATGGCTGCTCCCGATCCCGAAAGTGGTCACGAGTACTACCAGTACGAGGCCACCGGTCTGACCTGCATCTGGACCGATGACGACAGCTGGGGTGGTCACCTTGACTACAACAGTGTCTTCACCGAGACCGAGGCTCCCGTTGCTCCCACCATCATCACCGAGATCCCCGAGGGTTGCGTGGTTAACACCTACTATCGCAACAGTGCTTGCATCTACAACAGCATCTTTGGCATTGGCGAACAAGCTACCGACGGCAAGTTGATTGTTGCCTTCGACGAGGCCAATGGCGAAGTTTACATCCAGAACCCCGCTTGGTGGCACGACAGCTATAACAGCTGGGTAAAGGGTACCTATGATGCTGAAACCGGCATCATCACCATCCCCGCTGGCCAATACCTGACCTACAGCGAAGCTTATGAGTATGGTATCGTCCTCGGTTGGGGTAGCACCTACACCTACATCGACACCGACGAGAATGGCGAGGAAGGCTACTACCTTGGCTATGAGATCGACGAGCGCACCACCGAGATTCAGTTCATGATCGATGGCGACAAGATCTATCTGCTGGGTTGCGAGGGCGACATGAATGCCGAGTTCCCCGAGAGCTACAACGCTACCGGTTTGATGACTTATTACAACGACGACCTGAGCATGACCGCTCTCGAGTTCACCAACCCCGGTGAGGCCATCGGCCAAATGGTTAACCTCGTTCCCGCTGTTCCCGCTAATCCTAGCGCTGACGAGTGGTATGACTGCGGTGACGAGACTGGCTTCAGCCGCTTCTACTTCACCATGCCCACCACCGATGTTGATGGCAACATGCTCGATCCCGAGTACCTGAGCTACAGCGTCTTCGTCGACAACGGTAATGGTCCCGAGATCTTCCACTTCACTGGTGCTGACTACACCTATGACCTGGCAGCCGAGGATGACATCACCGAGGTTACCTATGACCTCTACAGCAACGCTGTAGACTTCAAGAACTACTTCGTTTACATGTATCGCACCAACGCTGAGGGTTACGAGCCCCTGTTCACCAAGAACATCGGTATCCAGGTTTACTACACCGTAGAAGGTGAGAAGAACGCTTCCGACATCGTTTGGTTGTATGACAACAACGTTAACGTTGACGAGCTCAACGCTGGCAAGACTGTTGCTAACGTACGCTACTTCAACGTAGCTGGTCAGGAGATGGCACAGCCCGAGGGCATCGCTATCAAGGTGATCACCTACACCGACGGCAGCAAGAGCGCTGTTAAGGTTGTGAAGTAAGCCATTAGCTTCAACAATTTATCTAGTAGAGACGCAAAATTTTGCGTCTCTACTTTTTTTATTGGACCAAAGGCAGTAACTTTGTCGGGTATGGAAAAAGAAGCAAATTATCAGTTGCTGGCCAAGCAGGTCGATAGCCTGCTTGAGGGCGAGGACAACGTCATGGGTCAGTTGGCCAATGCAGCCGCGATCATCCACGACACCTTGCACGCATGGTGGACAGGTTTTTATGTGGTCAAAGGTGAAGAATTACTTTTAGGACCGTTTCAGGGGCCTGTGGCCTGCTACCGCATCAAGCGAGGCCGGGGCGTGTGTGGTACGGCATGGCAAGAAAACCGCACCCTCGTCGTCCCCGACGTGGAACAGTTCCCTGGTCACATCGCCTGCAGCAGTCTGTCTCGAAGCGAGATTGTCGTCCCCTTGCGCGACAGCCAGGGCGAAGTCATCGCCGTGCTCGATATCGACAGCCGTGAGTTAGCAGCCTTTGACGACGTGGACGCCCGCGGTCTTGAAGTCGTCTGCCACGCCATCGAGCGACATGCCTTCAAATCTTAAATATTTACTTTAGATTTTATGAGCTACGAACCTCTTGCTGAGCGATTGCGACCACGGTCGCTTGATGATTACATCGGGCAACGCCACCTGGTGGGCGAGGGTGCCGTGATTCGTCGCATGATCGAGAGCGGCAACATCTCGTCATTCATCCTGTGGGGACCGCCAGGAGTGGGCAAGACCACACTGGCGCGCATCATCGCCGAGCAGACCCAAGTGCCGTTCTACACCCTCAGTGCCGTCACATCGGGCGTGAAGGACGTGCGCGAGATACTCGACCGCTGCCAAGCCGACGCGCGAAGCGTGTTTGCCAAGGGGCGCCCAATCCTGTTCATCGACGAGATCCACCGCTTCAACAAGTCGCAGCAGGATTCGTTGCTCGGCGCAGTGGAGCGCGGCACGGTCACGCTCATTGGGGCGACGACCGAGAACCCCTCGTTTGAGGTCATCCGCCCCCTACTCTCTCGCGCCCAAGTTTATGTGCTCAACCCGCTGGACCGCGACGACCTCCTGCAACTGCTGGACCATGCCTTGAAGACCGACAAGATGTTCCAGGGGCGTGAGGTGCGTGTGGAGCAAACCGAGGCGTTGCTGCGCTTTGCAGGTGGCGACGCACGCAAACTGCTCAACATCCTAGACCTCATCCTGCAATCGCTTCAGGACAGCGAGCCCTTTGTAATTACCGATGACATTGTTACCAGCCGCTTGCAGCAAAACCCGCTCGCCTTTGACAAGAACGGCGAGATGCACTATGACATCATCTCGGCCTTCATTAAATGCATACGCGGCAGCGATCCCGATGCGGCAGTTTACTGGCTGGCTAGGCTCATCGCTGGCGGTGAAGACCCCAAGTTTATCGCGCGGCGGTTGTGCATCCTTGCTGCCGAGGATATTGGCCTGGCTAACCCCAACGCGCTGCTGCTGGCCAATGCCACATTTGACATCATCAATAAGATCGGCTGGCCCGAGGGACGCATCCCCCTGAGCGAATGTGCCATCTACCTCGCCACCAGTGCCAAGAGCAACAGTGCCTACCTGGCCATTGACAGTGCGCTGGCTCTGGTCAATGAGACGGGCAACGCGCCCGTGCCATTGCACCTGCGCAATGCCCCCACGGGACTCATGGAGCAACTGGGATACGGCAAGGATTACATGTATGCCCACGACTATCCAGGGCATTTCGTCAAGCAGGAATATATGCCCGCCGAACTGAATCACCCGCAGTTGTGGCATCCGCAGGACAACCCTAGCGAGAACCAAATGGCCGCACGCCAGCAAAGCCGATGGGGCAAGCCCAACGACAAGAATTCTTAATCTCTAATCACTGCTGTCAGTAAATCCGATAGGCCCTATACTCTTTCCTATTCTCCGTTGCGCGCCTGAGTGGGCGTCATCTTGTAGTAATTACGGAACACCCTCGAGAAATAGGCGACATCGACAAAGCCACACTTCTCAGCCACGTCGCCGATGAGCATATCGGGATTCTTCTTGAGCAAGCGCATGGCTTTCTCCATACGCAACTGGGATATGAACGCTGTTACATTCTTGCCGGTAAGGGTTTGGATGCGTTGTTTGAGCTGACTCTCACCGATCTTGAACGCTAACGCGATTTTATCCAAATCGGGCTTTGTCTCACCGCTGGCAAACTGTTCATCAACCAGTTGAGCAAAACGGTACAAGAATGACCTGTCATCAAGACTCACATCAGCGCTCAAGGCTGGAGCAATGGTGACATTAGCGCTTTCGGGGGCCCGCTTCAACTGGCCTCGCACTACCAGATGGTCAACCCATGCCAGCAATTCCAAGCCCACAAACGGTTTAACCAAGTAAACATCGGCGCCGGCTTTGATGCCTTTAATGCGGTCGGCGCTGCCAGTACGGGCGCTGAGCATGAGAATAGGAATATCACATAACTGGCTGTTCGCCCTGATCTTGCGGCACATCTCACAACCGTCCATCTGGGGCATCTTCACGTCGGTGATCAGCACAGCGGGATTCAACTCCAACGCCCTGGCCAGGCCTTGCTCGCCATCATAGGCATATTGCACATCATAATTGTCCTTAAGGACACTTCCCACCAGATGGGCCACATCATTATGATCCTCGACAACAAGCACCACAGGTTTACCCTTGCTGCAACCCTCTTCCAGCACATCGGGAGCCTCATTTCGGCGAGCGCCTTGCACAAACTTGACCGCGGTATCTACGACACTGTCAAAACGTTCTTTCACGTCCTGCTCTTGCTTGCACGGCAATTTAACGGTAAACACGGCACCTTGATCCTTCATGCTGTCCACAGCTACCGTGCCGCCCATCGCCATTACCATGTCACGTACAACCGTCAGGCCGATGCCCATACCCTCGACCAGTCGCTCGGCCTCGGTCGAACGGTAGAACGGCTCAAACACATGGAGCAGATCTTCCTTTCTGATGCCCATACCGTTATCGGCTACCCTGATGATAAACATACCCCCATCGACCCGAGAGGTCACCGTTATCTTACAGAACTCGCGGCAATAGTTCAGGGAATTGTCCACAAGACTGCCCACAATAGTACTCAGGTAACTGGGCACCATGTCAATCTCAACACTATCCTCAAGAGGGGCATAGATGAGCTCGATATGGCGTTCCACACACTGCTCACGGTATTTCTCCAATGTCATGCGCATGAATGCCACCACGTCGCCTCGGCGCCACTCGAGATCATTAATCCTACTGCGCACGCTACCCACTTCCAGAATGCGGTCCACGAGCAGCAGCAGGTTATGAACCTGACGATCAATTATCTCGACATTCTTTCGTTGCTCAGGGGGAACATCGGCAGTATCTGCGTGGGTCACGATATTGTCGGCCGCACCCATGATAGCGGCCAAGGGTGTACGCAACAAGTGAACCACATTAGTGAAGAACAACGAGCGTGTCTCCTCCACCTGGCTCATGAGACGCTGCGTGCGGTTCCTTACCCTCATGGCATAGACCAGAGCGGCAATGATACCGCCGGCCATGAGCAACAACGCGAGGATAAACAGGAATTGCATGTTGCGCATGCGTTTCAAGTGGGTAATATCCTTGTTGAGCAGGTCAACCTGTCCCGAAGCGCGAGTGCGTTCATAGTCCACAAACTGCGAGCGCATTTCATCATTTTTCTTCAGGCCATAAACGCTGTCGAGTAGCTCTGTTCCTTTCACATAGTGATCCAATGCCTCCTGTGGGTTACCCTCAAGCCGCGCAAGCTCGTAATGCGTCAAGTGGCCACGTGCCTGGTGTTCACGGCTACCTATAAGTAACGCCTCGGCCTCGGCCTGTTGCAGGTACTCCTGTGCTTCTTCCTTCTCTCCCATCTTGATGCTCACGCGGGCCAATGCCAAACATGACTCAAGCCAGTACCACCGCTCATTCAGGTCTTTCAACTGATCATAGGCTTTGTGGTACTCGTCGATGGCGTGAGAGAAGCGGCGTTCATCCTCGTGCAACTCGCCAAAGTGCAAGTGACACAAAGCGATACCTATCTTATTGTCAGCCATTTGATTGCACTCTAAAGACTTGCGATAATAGTACCAAGCGGAATCCAACTGACCAAAAGCCTGCTTGACTGCTCCCAACCGGGAATAGTTCACTGCTTTCCCCACATCGCGGCCAAGCTTGATTTCTCCTTGAAGCGCCTCGTGAAACACACTGTCGGCTATCGGATAATTGCACATATCAATCTCAATCATACCGATGCCGTTGAGCGTCTTCACACGCATCGACAAAGCCTCCTCGCTCTCATGTTTACTGTAGGCGTCGGTCAGTTTGAGTGCCCTGATCAGATGGTCATTGGCGATGGTCAAATCGCCTTGACGGCGACAGTCGGTGCCCAGGTCGTTAAGTGCCTCTACCATCTCGATAGTGTCCTCGGCCACAATGGCTAAAGCCAGACAGCGGTTATGGGCCGCTATAGCATCATCAAAACGAGACTGTTTACGCATCTCCCGGCCATAGTACTTACTCGCGAGCATCTCACCCATGACATCCTGCTCGGCATGATAGCTTCTCATCATCATGGCAAGGCTGTCGGCCGACGTCACATGGCCAATCATGCTGTCCAGCTGGGCATAACGCACCTCATCACCATGACCAACTGAGCTACCGCGATGGCACGATTGCAGCGACAGCAATCCTCCCATAACCATCATCACGATGAGCACGGTTGGAAATAGGATTCTTTTTGACCTTGCAATGCAAGGACTGAGGTGTTTCATAACACGAGCAATATCACAAACAAGAAGTGAATAAGACGCGCAAAAATAACACTTATTTTGAAACAATCGGCTTGTTTTCACAAAATTTTTCACTATTTCATGGTAATCCCTCAGATAAACCCGTTTTTCACTCATTTTTCACCATTTTAGGCCACATTTTTCACTCACAAAAAAACTACTGAAAAACAACAAAACCCAAAAACATCATTTTTTTAACGACCAGTAGCCCCATTATCGATTAATTTGCCTAATTTTGCAGGTTATCTCATGGAAAAGAAAAAAAGCATATATCAACGCGCAGCTGAATGGGGTGTTCCATTCGGTCTTTACCTTGCTTGCGCGGCAATGCCATATATCTTCAGCGACTATTTTCCGCCGCTCAGTTTCTTGTTCATCATAATGGTACTTGGCATACCTTTCATCGTCGGCTATTTTCAGCGACGCAAATTCATTGAGGATGACGGCTTTACCGAGTATGCGGGCCTGTGGATGCTAGGCATCATGCTGTTCTTGTTGGGAACGTTGGTGGCCAGCCTAATTGTCTATCTCGTGCTTCAATATTTCAGGCCCACCTTCATGTATGACCAAGCTCAAGTGATTATCAACGCTTACAAGGACATGCCCGAGATGAAGAACAGTGACATGTTGCGAGTAATCAAGCGCATGGTGGATGAGAAACTCATGCCGTCACCCATCGAGGTCGTGATGAACATGTACTGGTTAATCACTTTCTCCGGGTCATTATTGAGCGCCATCACAGCGTGGCCCGCCCAACGTGCAATCAAAAAAAGCCGCCGAAACAATTAATGCATATCACTATAAAACGATAATTTCTAGACAATTATATGGATATTTCAGTTGTCATTCCACTGTATAACGAAGCCGAGTCGCTGCCCGAACTGGCACAATGGATCGAGCGCGTCATGGACGAGAACAAGTTCTCTTATGAAGTGCTATTCATCAACGACGGCTCCACCGATGACTCTTGGGAAGTAATCAAGGGACTTCACGACAAGAATCCCCGCATGAAAGGTATCTCTTTCAGGCGCAATTACGGTAAATCACCCGCACTGAACACTGGTTTTGAACAGGCTCAGGGTGATGTGATCATCACAATGGATGCCGACCTCCAGGATAGTCCTGACGAGATTCCTGAGCTCTACCGCATGATCACACAAGATGGTTATGATCTCGTGAGTGGCTGGAAAAAGAAACGTTATGACCCGCTCAGCAAGACCATACCCACCAAACTATTCAACGCTACCGCGCGACGCGTGAGCGGCATCCACAACCTGCACGACTTCAACTGCGGCTTGAAAGCCTACCGCAAGAAGGTCGTGAAGCACATCGAGGTGTATGGCGACATGCACCGCTATGTGCCCTACCTGGCCAAGATCGCTGGATTCACACGCATTGGCGAGAAAGAGGTTAAGCACCGCGCACGCAAGTACGGCTCGACCAAATTCGGACTGGACCGCTTCGTCAACGGCTATCTGGACTTGATTACCCTGTGGTTCCAAGCCAAGTTCGGGGTCAAGCCTATGCACTTCTTCGGTTTGCTGGGCAGCCTCATGTTCCTGCTGGGTTTTGTCGCCGTCATCGTCGTGGGAGCCCTCAAGCTCTACAACATGTATAGCGGCCACAGCTACAGGTTGGTTACCGAATCTCCTTACTTCTACCTCTCACTCACGATGATGATTTTGGGCACTCAACTATTCCTCACGGGATTTTTGGGAGAGCTCATCATCCGCCACAGCTACGACCGTAACCATTACGAGATCAACGAGCGTATCACCGACGAGGTCGACTCAAAAGCCCTGCCTTCACGCCAAGTTGATGAGTTACCCGAGCAGATAAAAGAAACCGTCAAGGCCACCGAGAACATAGACGCGCAATGAACCGACTGTCCTTCATAGCACTCCTATCACTGCTCGCTCTGACCATTGGTTTGGGGGCGTGCAGCGACGACAGTTGCTATGACAACGGCAGCAGTCTGCCTCTGGCCACCCTCCATATTGGCGAGAATCAGCAAACCGTCACGGGTTTATCCATCATGGGCATCGGGGTTCCCGGTGACAGCCTCCTGGTGGACTCCAGTTCAATCAACGAGGTTTACCTCCCGCTGCGCGCTAGCGTGAGCAGCACCAGTTACGCCCTGTGGAGGTGGGTCACTACCGATAATGTCAGAACGATGTTGCGAGACACCATCACATTTGATTATGAGCCCGTTGAGTATTTCCACTCGATAGAATGTGGCGCCATGTTCAACTTTGACATCAATAACGTGAGCACCACTCATCATGGCATTGACTCGGTTGTCTTGCTCACCCCCCATGTCACTAACTCGCGCACGCCCGCCCTGCGCATCCATTTCTCCCAATCCGCCCTATGAGAACCAGCCCACATAAAGCCATTGACATCAAGGGGACGATTCTCTTGATAGCATTGATTCTCATGACTGCATTGGGCGCTGGAGCGCAAGAGCCTGACAAGCGGCACGTCACACCCGTCAAGCCCGAGACCAACCGCGTGCAACCGCCTCCCAAGGGCACCGACGAGAAGATCATCCAACAATACATCAGCGGTGACAGCACCGCCGCTATCCAAGAGGCGCTAAAGGACTCTCTCAGGCGTGTTTACAAGCGCTATCCCCGCTTGACCGACCTGTCAATTGGCATCAATCTGGCCGAACCGTTATTCATGGCATTCGGGCAAAGTTATGCCAGCGCCGACGTGAACGCGACGCTCAACATGTGGAACCGCATCCAGCCTACGGTTGAGCTGGGTCTAGGTTGGGCCAACAAATCGCCCGATGACATGAACTTCACTTACAAGGGTAAACCATCTCCTTATTTCAAGGTAGGTGCCAACTACAATTTCTTATTCAAAAACACCCCTGATTATCAGGTGTTTTTGGGCGTAAGATTAGGTTACAGCACATTCTCTTATGATGTGACCAACGTCCGTTATGTGAACAGCTACTGGAACGAGGATATCCCCTATGCTATCAAGGGTGAACGCTCCCATGCCCTGTGGGGCGAGGCGGGAGTGGGCCTAAAAGTCAAACTGTTTGGTCAACTGGCCATGGGGTGGATGATTCGTTACCACGGCATCTTTGACTATGGCAAAAACGCCAATTCAAAGCCCTGGTTCATACCTGGTTATGGGCCTCGCGGCAGTTCCTTGGGCTTGTCGCTTGGCATCTTCTACACGCTTCCCCTCCACCGTGAAACAACGGTTAGCGGGAGCGACAATAACCAACAACCTTAACTTTGCACTAAAGAATGAGAAAATCCTTTGGCATTCAACATCCTAGCGAGAAAATACCCAAGATAAGGCCTGCGGCAAAACCCGGCTGGTATAAGCGTTTCAGGCAATTGGCTGCGCTAGCCGACAAATCGTTCAAGATCAAGTTATGACAAGATTGACTAAGTTCCTGCCACTCTTGATGTTATTGGCCGCTATCTGGTGTGTGTCAGCGTGCGACCACGATGAGCCGCGCAACAGGCATACGGGCAATGGCAATACGATTGTGACCAATGACACCACAGGAAGAGTCAATCCGTCAGACACCACCCGCGACACGACCGGCAATGTCACGCCGAAAGACACAATCGGAACAGACACCACAAATTATCCCCCACCACCTGCGGCTTTCACCATCACGCTAAATGCTGATAGGGATTATGCCTATATGGGACAGAGCCTCCAAGTCCATGCCATCACTAGTGAGACAGCTACCGTGAAATGGAGATCCACTAACTCCATGGTGGCAACGGTCAACAACGAGGGGCTGGTGATGATGGCCAATGTGCGCGACGACTGCGAGACACACATCATCGCCACCGCTAACAACATGTCCGACTCCCTATTGCTGCATAACCGTGTGTGGCACGTCGCCATGAAGGAAAACAACGCATGGATAACCGAGGGAACCCGCAAGGTTCATCCTGGAGATACCATCCTGATGACCATTGTCAACAGTTCGTCACAACTCATTAACGATGAAGGTTTCAATGCGGGCACCTGCCAGTGGACAGTTACCTGCCGTGAGGCCGATGTGGACAGCCTCTTCTCGGCCATCGAGGCACCTTCCCAAGCCAATGGCTGGCAAGCGAAATATGTGGTTGCACCTGGGTCGCCCCTCAATGTCACTTTCTCGATCCAAGTGCGTTACAATGAAGCAGCCACAGCGCTATCCTGCATGATCCTTCCTTAAAAAACAACCGCAAAAAATGTTTAGAGATGGGAAGTAAGGAAACCAGACGGCTCATCTCGGTACCCAAAAACGATTGTTAATTTTTTCGGTTGTCAATAAAAAAATTTGGTCAGTCCAAAAAAAGTTTGTAATATTGTACTCTGAAAAGGGGGAAAAATAGCCACTTTTGTGTGCAATTTTCTCATTTTCAGGTTAGTACAAGTGCCCGTTGCCAGCATGTTGGTAATGTGCTTTATTGGAATTAATTAGCAACAAAACTAAAAAAAATATTAATTGACATTATTACTAACAATTTAATTCATTTAACTATGAAGATTAAAAGTTTACTTCTTTTTGCTGCCGCAGCATCGCTGAGCGTTTCCGCTTTCGCTGATGATCTGTCAACTGGTGAATTGGCATGGCTGTCCAGTGGCGAACCCGCCATGACTGGTCAAGCAACCCAGGACCACTTCTTTGTTCGTGGTGACTATGACGACATGGGCGATATGCAGACCTATGACAACACCTTGAGCTTCAAGAGTGGCGCCGTGCAGACCATTTGGTTCTATCTGAACGACGATGAGATCTATCAGAACGAGGCTGTTCAGGCACTCACTCCCATCGCTTACAACTCAGCAGGCGACCTCTATAACGAGATCACTTATAACTCATTCCAGTTGGACATTTATCTGCCCGAGGGTCTTGAGTTCACCGTTAACGACGATGATGAGCAGTTTGCACAGGGTGACCGCATGCCCAACACCAGCAACCTCACATTGGGTCTGAAAGAAGGAACCAAGGTGATTGACGGCAAGAACTACGCTGCCTATACCGTTGTAGTTTACAACTCAAACGCTTATGGCTCACACCTGTCAGCCCAGACCGCTGGTAAGTACAGAGCAAATGGTGCCCTCAAGAAAGACTATACCGTGTTTGGTCTGTTCATTAAGAACAACAACCAGGATGCTATCGAAGGTCAGATTGACGACATCGTTCTTGGTAACATGATTCTGAACTTCCGTGAGAGCGCTATCGCTGAGTGGAGCTCAAACGAGGGTACTTTCTTCTATGGCACCGGTGGTAACGCCGAGACCCAGCGCTTCATGCTGTACAACCGCGTGAGCACCTTCGGTAGCGCCAACGTGGTTGAGAACCTGGCCCAGAAGACCATCAACAACGTGAAGTACTACAACATCGCTGGTATGGAGAACAACGAGCCCTTTGATGGCGTGAACATCAAGGTCGTTACCTACAACGATGGTACCACCAGCACCTGCAAGGTGATCAAGTAAGAAACTACATTTTTCATAATGCTTTAAAGTCCGCAAGCCAAATTGGCTGCGGACTTTTTTATTGTCACATCTTGTGTTGACCAACGAGCCAGTGGTCCTTTGCCAGTGACTTGTCAGGAGGTGGAGTGCTGGGGTTGATACGCTTGTCCTGGATAAGCAACAGACCGATGGCGCGGGTCATGAGGATGTCATCATGTTTGCCCGAGCGCGCACCATAGCGCCCCTTACGTTCCTCATAGTCACGCATCTCGTTCACCGCCTCGATGTCACGCTCCACATAGGAGTTTTTCCTCAAAGCGGCAATTAGGGCAACAATGGCCTCGCCCTTGGTCTTCACGTTAGTGTGGAAACCCAATTTGTGTGGCCCGCGTTGATACACATTGCTATAAACCGCATGAACCTTTTGCAGGATATAGTCGCTCTCCCCTGCCCTTGCCGCCTCGTTAGTGAGGGTATTGCTCTCCACAGCGAGCAGGGCATTGTTATAATACTTCGACAACTGCATCGCCTTCCACGCCAACAAGTCATGGTCAATGTGACCTCGCCACTGGGCGACAATGGCATGTTTACAGCCCTGGCCTCCCAGGCGCCACACGGCGATCACCGAGTAGTCACTGCTGTCAGCCCTGCCTCCCACATCAACCACGGTTAAATACTTCACCACGACAGGAGAATCCCGTTCAGGGTATTCCCACACCTTGAGATGCCCGCCCAGTTCCTTGACCAAATGAATGCCGCTCTTGGCCTCATTGCCGCTCAAGCCCTCGCCTTGGATATCACCCACAAGCAATGGTTCCGTCGAGCAACCTTCTTCCAATCGGTCAAGATAATCGGTAGGGAAAGGATTGAAACCGGTCGCCGTGAAAGCCTCGCTGGCAGTGCTCGGATATTCGGCCATCATTAGTTCATGGCTGCGATACTCACGCCGCTTTTGATGATACCAGTTGATCTGCTCCAGCGTGCAACCGTCTTCATATAATTTGTGTTCATATTCGTCCATCTGCTCCCACAACGCTTGAGCGTCATCCACCGCCACCGAGTAAATGCCTATCTCGCGCCACGGCACAAATATCGGGGCCTTATCGCTGCGACCCATTTGGGCGCGAAGCCACTCGTCGTGAAAGTAGTCGCCCACGCCATTGGCCGTGGATTCAAGCACGATAACCGTCTCGGGTTTCAGGGCAATGCTGCCACACACGCTGCGCACCACCTCGTCAGGGTTATGCATCACGCTCGACTGCCAGAATGCCACCTCGCTCAGATGGGCCATTGAAATGTCATAGCCTCTCACGGCATCCTCGCTGCGTGAGCTGCCAGTGAGAACCAAACATTCGCGCGCCTCAATCTGCTGGACATTGGGCTGGCCTTCAAGTTTGGTGAAAACCAACCGTTCGCCATCTTCAATCAGTTCACGGGGATAATGGCGCAGCATCAGGTTATACATCCGCTTGATGCTCTTGCTCGTCGCGTGCAGGTGACCACATATAAGGCTGTTCCAGCCCTTGTGGCGCACGAGCTGCATCCATGCCAGGTACATTTGCACCAGGGTTGAACCACCCCACTGACGCGCCTTAAGCAGAATCACCCTCACCGGCTTTCCTGCCGCCCGCTGTTCCTCCATCACGCCCAACAGGCGGCGTTGGGGACGATTAAGAATGAGCGGCACATTACGGCCGCTCATCTTGTCCTTGATGGTCACGCAACGGGCACACCAGAACTCAAAATCCTCCTTGATGCGCTGCCGTTCTTGTTCCAACGGTTCCAACTTGGCATAATCAGGACACGCCTGCAACACCGCGCGGGGCACATGACAGTCGCCAACCGCCACGCGGTCACCCCAACAACCCACGCCCGCCAGTGGGTCATAGCGGTCACGGGCGAGCATGCTTTTACGGCGCTCGTTCTCGATGAGCACCGCCTCCAGAGTGATAGCTCTCTTTTCCATGCTATTTCTCATTGATAAGCGTGGGCAACAAGAGGGTGCCAGTGGTTGCCATACCCGACATCTGCATCCTCAAGGTACGTGCCGGCACCAGGATGGGTGCAGTAGCCAGCGGTTGATCGATGATGCCCGTCACATTAATAAGACTCACGTCGCGGTCAATAGCCATGATGCCCCATTGACCCGTGACCCGCAATGTCAAGTCAGCTCCCGCGCTCGACAGGTGCCACACAATACGTCTAGCCTTTCTTGACATCAGCGGGGACAACGCGATGGGATGACTGTGCCACTTCACGGACACCTCGACGGCCTCTTCCCGTTCCAAATCCAACAAACTGCCCGTGTCGCTCACTGCCACAGCGTGCAAGGGATCACTGTAGAGGCTTGCAGCATCAATAGTGCGATCGCTCATCGCTCCGCTGGCCATCATCGCCACGGGATAGCCCCGCGACGGCAAGAGCCACAATTCATTGTAAGCATTACACCAAGCCATCGCAATATATGAGACATGATGCTGGCACACGGTCACCCGCGATGCCTGCAAGCGGCATAGGTGCCCATGACGAGAAATGAACCAAATGTCACCCCCGCCCTCAACCGGCGGCACGTCGGCAGCGATAACCGTGCGATCAACAAGGCGCGCCTCGCCTAATGTTCCTGTAGAACGCTGCGGAATCGCAAAAATACCGTCATCGGTAAACAGATAGACCGGATAACGGCCAAAGCCGCCCGAATACAGTGGTTTAGTGACAACAGCCATTGCTAACGGCGTTGCGCCCGCCACGATTTGACTATGGGATTGTGCCATTGCATTGCCTGGAGCCGAAACGACGACTTCACCGGCCGATGTGCAACAATAAAGCCTACCACTGGCAGCAGTTGAGCAAACCACGCCATTCAACCGAGTCATCGCTCCGATAGTGGCACATTGGGCTGAGGTGAGCGACAACTGCTCAACAGGAGCAGCAAAATCACCGCCAGAAAGGGCAGCTGTTGCCGGGGCAGTGGCGACGAGCCGCCATGGCGAGGAATTTAACTGACGTGTGATCGCATCCGGGCTCAAATGGGATAGCCCCATTTCCAATATATACTCGCGTTCACCTTCGGTACGTGTGATGCAGCGATAATCCAGCGAACGGCTCGACGAGAGCAGACGGGCAGCATCGGTGGCAAACACGTCGATACTCTTGACGAGCGGCAACCACTCAGGCGAGATGCCACTTGTCACATCTACCGTCAAGGAATAATGTGTCAACGCGAGGGTTGTGTTTTCAGTTCCTGTGAATCCGCTGTTGTTATTCACCACTTGGGCAGCAATGCGGTCAGCATTGGCAAGGGTCTCATCACCCACTCTAACGGGTTCACTCATCCATAAATAGGAATCATCTTGCAGGCGCACTGCCCATCTCACCAGCATGGGACCGACATGATGCCCATCGGCAACCGCATCGGCATTCAGGGCATTCCATACCGCTCGCAACTGTCGTTCCAAGCCTCTGGCATCGGCATCGGCAAGCGGAGCCTGCCATCGGCTATAGGGCGCAGCAAATGAATATGCTCCCACATCAGCGCGAGTGACCGCAGTTGCCGCGCTGAATGCCAACGATGGCACCGCTTCGTCGGGTTCCAATACTGTCCACTCACCCTCAAACTGTGACAGATAAGTCAACCCACCGGAAGCCACCACAACAATCACCTCGCCGATGAGATATGCGCCTTTAATCGCGCCCTCGACAGTGGCAACAGGTTGTCCATCGATTTTTACCGTCGTTTGGCTTGCGGTCACAATATGCTCGCCCGTCATGAGCAGCAAACGTTCGCCTGGCGTGATAGCGCCCACCGTAGCGGGAACGCCTGTCACCTGTAGCGAGAGTTCTTGCTCACGCACATTCTGGGCCAGCACGGCCTCGCCTAAACGTGCCGCCTCGCCATTGGCGTGCGGCACCATCGCCTTGGGAACGACCAGGGTTTCTTTGAAATTGTGTTTCTTCATGGTATATTTTATATTATTAATGTGTAAAAAATCTTCGGGTGCAAAAATATCCCGATTCTCACCCCTTATGCAAGCACAAAAAGCAAAAGAGCGCAACAACAACCCCGTGCTTGCTCATATCGCAAGCACGGGGCCTCAATTCTTAATTCCTATATTTCACACAATTACCATGCGTTGCTCAACAGATAGTCAACCAATGCACTAACATCGGCAATATTTACATTACCATCCTGATTGCAATCGGCATTCTCCAAAACAATGACACTGGTGTCACCACTCAGCAAATAGTCAATCAATGCACTAATGTCGGCAATGTTCACATTACCATCTCCGTTCACGTCGCCACGCACTACTGTGGAAGTGCCAGGAACCACAAACTGTGAGCCATCGGTAAAATAAAGCTTGTTAAGGTACCAACCCGGCCAATTCGTGTTGTTGTCACTGGGAATTGTCAAGCCCCAAGTAATCATTTGGGAGTTCACTTCACCTTCGTTTCCTGGATTGCCCTGGCTAGTGGTATTGTACCACACGCCATCTCCATTAGGATTCTCAGCGTCACTGATGTCGGCAATAGGCTGACCAGGGAATGACATCGTACCGTCGCTGCTAAGAATCATGTGGTCGCCAAGCCATCCCAAACCATACAGGTTAGTCACATATACCGTGTCACCCGATTGACGCATATAAACATCGTTAGTATAGGTCACACCATTTGACTGGCCTTTGTACTCATGTTTACCATTCGGTGTTTGCAATCTGGTATTTCGCATCAGCAATGAGATTGAGAAGGTCGTGTCATTGTACACCTGGGTGCGTCCTTTCACAGTCACGGTCGTCGTCTTGATATTCTCAATATAGAAGCAAAAGCCCTCATCAATCACGATTGATCCATCGTTTTCGATCCTGCCGGTCACGTCGGCAAGCGGGCCAGCGTTAACAAGCCAATCCTCGTTTACTACATAATAGCACAACGTGCTGTCAACAGTGGTAGTAGTAATGCCACTAGTGGTAGTCACGCTACCCGAGGTCGTGCCAAACGGCTCGTCACCCACTTCAAGAGTAACCTTACCAGTTGCATAGTTTACCTTGATTGGCTGCGTCACCTCATACATCGTGAAACCGCCCAACAGCAACAAGTGCTCAGCATCATCGCCTGCTGCCACCGTTGTTGACCAGCCACCCGAGTAAAACAGGTCATTGGGCTCAACAGTCACGCGGCCTTGTGCATCCTCAGTCCAATCATAGAGTTGGAGAAGGCAGATTCGGCTACCTGCCATATCACCGGCATTCGCCCTTAATGAGGGAGAAACCTGGCACGACTGGCGCGATGTCTTAAGCGACTTGACAACATGGGAACGCTGCAACGGCACCCCTGCCAAAGAGCTCAAGCCCACAAACACACTTAATAGTACTAATATTCTTTTCATGTACATTATATATAATTATGGTTTAACGCTTTGTTTCCAACTTGCAAAGTTACACATTTCGCAGCAAACCTCACAAACATTCTCATTAATTTCTCTTAATCAAGAAAAAATCCCCCTTAGCCACACATCTGTTCAATTCGTCACTCCATCCGATCGGTTAGCCCAACATGGCAATAAATAAAAAATCAGGACCCGCAAAATGTGCGGATCCTGACTTTATGGTTGTTAAGCTAGTTAGCTTAAGTAATCGAGATTACTCAGCAGGCCATGCACCACTCAGCATGAAGTCGATCAATGCTGAGACGTCAGCAATGTTAACGGTACCATCCAGGTTGCAGTCAGCGTTATCATAGTTGATGCTGTCCCAATCCTGTGACAACAGAGCGTCGATAATAGCGCTCACGTCAGCGATGCTAATGCTTCCACTGTCGTCAGCATCACCACGCATGCCCTGAGGCTCGGGAGTGGGAAGTACGAACTGGTTGCCATTGGTCCACTTCAGAACGTTGTTCTGGTAGCCATAGAGGAAGTGATAACCGTTGCAAGGCATGGTGTAGTCCCAAGTGATCTGGTCGGGAGTAGCGTTAGCCTCAAAGCCCCAAGTGTAGTCAACAATGTAACCCTCGTCATCGAGCTCATAGCTACCAACGGGGTAGAACATGCCGAGACCACCGCTGATCCAAGCATCGTTAACGTCCCAGATGGGGTTCGACAGATAGGTGACTGAATCTTCGGGATTAAACTCAGCGCAGTTGTAAACAGCCTTACCATCGCTGGTCAGAACCATGTAAGCGCTGGGCATACCATAGTCCCACAGGTTGCCTACGAATACAGTGTCATTGCTCTGATACATGAACACGTTAGCGCTCTGTGCGCTACCATCCTGCTCCTTGTTGTAGGTGAGGACACCATTACCGGTCAGGATCTCGGTGCCAACAAACATGTTAAGGGTCTCAACAGTGTCAATGCTAGAGAGGTTATTGTTTTGATATGTTTTAAACACTGCTTGCTCATAGAATACATAGTTGTCATCGAAGATGATTGAACCGTCGGTGTAGAGCGTACCCATACAGTCATTCTGCTCGTTGTTATCCCAGTAGTCCTGAGAAACAAGGATACTGTAGAGAATAGTATCGACACGATTGCGGCCAGAACCTGCTAATGTGTCATCATCGAGCAGGATACCCCATGACAGAGCAACCTCACCAGTGGTGTAGTCGATGTCCAGAGGCAGATAGTAGGTGCTACCAGTTGTTGGGCTCCAATAAAGACCTGCGAAGTAAACGCCATCGCTGGCATCAGGATACCAGTAAGCACCGCTTCCAGCATAGAACGGATCAGCGGGAACAGGGCTTTCACCAGTGATGTCATAAGCATAGAGGAAGCAAACGCTGGGAAGACCAATCATGTCGGCGTCACTCAACTGACGGGGAGCCTTGCGAACCTCAACCAGATTGTTGGGGGTGAAGCGGCTCTTCATGGGAGTCATGTTCTTGGCCTGCATGTTCATCACATTGCTGGTGAACTGGGTTGCGGCGGGAGTAGCCTTCATCACCATCTGGCCCTTGTTTGCCTGAACGAGGTCAGCCTTGTTAACATGCGGAGCTGCCATTGCGGTCAGACCAGCGCATACGAAAAGTAATGCTAAAAATTTTTTCATAAATCAATAATAAGATTTAGGAGTTAATAAATATTAGTTAAATAAAAAGGTTCTCTCTCAATTCTATTATAAAGGTTTACTTTCACTTTAAAGGACAGCACATAGCTGCACTTCTCAAAAAGATGCGACAAATTTACACCCATTTTTTGAATTCTACAACTTTTTAACACAAAAATTACTAACATGCTCACATTATTCCACAATTACAATAACGCCAAACTACAATTGATCTGTAAGGCGCCAATGAAGTGGAACGAGGGACTTCACTCATTCATTGTGAAAACAGAAAAACCACCCATCTTTAAGGGTAGGCAGCCATCAGTCGGCGGGAAGAAGCATGCCAGCAGCAACCTGGGCAGCAGCAGCTTGGCCCAAGGTCTCAGCAACGATGGCCAGGGCAAAGGGAGCAGCTGCGGCGGGACCGCGGCCCGTGACGATGTGACCATCGACAGCAACAAGTGTTTGTGCCCAATTAACACCCTCGACCGTGTCTTCCAGTCCAGGATAGCACACAGCCTCACGACCATAAAGGATACCCAACGTTCCAAGTACCATAGCGGGCGAAGCACAGATGGCAGCGATCTTGCCTCCACGCTCGTCACGTTCGCTCAAGACCTCACACAATTCTTCATGCGCCGCCAGGTTGGGAGCGCCAGGAATGCCACCGGGCAATACAAGCCACTCGGCATCGCTGTAATCGTTATCAGCAAAGAGGCTGTCGGCTACAACGGTCACGCCATGGGCGCCCTTTACCTCCAAACCGGGATTAATCGAAACGGTCGTCACGGGCATACCGGCCCGACGCAACACGTCCACACTCGTCAAAGCCTCGATTTCCTCAAAGCCATCAGCTAAAAACACATACGTCTGTTTCATGTCTATCTTATTAATAATATTGTGTTAGTTGTCCAGCTTGTCTGTATTTGGGTCAAAACTCATTTCAAAATGACCCATAGAGAAGGCGAAATTAGCGTTTTTCCCCTAAAAAATCGGCCTATTTTAGAAAAAAAGTACTTTTTTTTGAAAAAAATCCGAATTTTGTTTGGTGGTTAAGAAAAAAGCAGTACCTTTGCATCGCTTTTGACGGCAACATGGGCAGTTAGCGCAGTTGGTTCAGAGCATCTGCCTTACAAGCAGAGGGTCGGGGGTTCGAATCCCTCACTGCCCACCACACGAGTCTTGCACGATGTGCAGGACTTTTTTTGTTATATTCCGGTACTCCAGGTCAAGCCGTGATAAATTATGTGAAAAACGCTGAGTGATTGGGAAAATATGTGTAGCTTTGGAGCGAAATTATCAGGCCTATTGGGATAGCTTAGGTTTTAACGTTCAAATCATCATGGTGCTAGCCACCTCTTTGATAGCGTTTTTTCACCTGCTGAACATTTCATACATTAATCCCCACCTTTCATCCAATATGGCCTGAAACATTTGGCAATAGTGGTTTTTCAATCCTAATTTTGCATCATCAAAACAACGATTAACCACTATTTTAAAACTTAAGAATTATGACAAACTTTACAACCCACAGTCAGGGCATCGCCCTGAACAAGCAGAGCGAAACAGTGAGCATCAACAAGCGCCCATTCGTTAGAGCATTACAGCTCGCCACTATGGCCGTTCTTATTTTTATCACAACAGCAACACCCGCCACAGCCCAAGTGAGATTGGGTGTGAGAGGAGGCCTCACGCTCAACAAGTTGCACTTTGACCGCGAGATCATCAACAGTGAGAACCGCATCGGTTACTCTGCCGGTCTGGTGCTTGATATCAACATTCCTGTCGTGGGGCTTGGCGTGGAAGCCTCAGCGATGTATACCCACCGCGATGACCGGCTCTTTGACAACACCCACAACTACAAGCGTCACTACATCGAGATCCCGGTATATGCCCGATATCGTTTGACTTTACCTAAGGTAGAAAGGATTGTGGCGCCATATGTCTTCACGGGACCCAATTTCTCGATATTGTTCAAGGATGACGCCCCCACGAGCATCAACAACAGCAGGACATGCACGTCATGGGATGTGGGTGCGGGCGTGGACCTGTTCAAGCACTTGCGCCTGTCAGCCACCTACGGCATCGGCATGTCCAAGGCGATGCAATACATTGACCGGGAATATGACGGTGGTGTCGTGAACGGAAAAGACAAGCACTGGACGCTAAGTGCCGCTTGGTTGTTCTAAGCATCACTTCACTCACCCGAATGATCAATAACTTAAAAACCGACTACCGGGTGTCCTGAATGGAAGGGACATCCGGTTTTTTGCCACAATCATTGAGGGCAATCAGATTTTTTGTGTAATTTTGCGCCACAATCATCTTTAATAAGGAATATGACAATGAAAAAAATAGCCTTACTGATAACCGCCTTGCTCATTGCCAGCACAGCCGCAATGGCACAGACGTCTTCGCGCTGGGGTGTGACGGCAGGTGCCAATTTCAACAGCATCCACTTCAAGCAGAGTGATATCATACCCAGCCAACGGGCATGGGGGCCTCAAGTGGGTGTTATTGGTGAAATGAACTTCAGCGGCTTGGGTTTTGGTGTGGACGGATCTTTGCTCTACACCATGAAACAAGGCAAGGTCAACTATGGCGACCGCGTCATCTGGTCGTCCCTTGGCGCCGGCAACGAAAATGTAGCGATGCATTATATCGATGTGCCCTTACACCTCAAATTCCAGTTTCGCCGCTTGGGAGGCATGGAAACGACTTTCATGCCATTGCTTTATGCAGGCCCGCAATTCTCATTCCTAGCCCACGGCAGTCACAGCAACCTCAATTCCTATCCCTTTGTCAACGTCTATCTGGACATGGGAGCAGGCTTCGAACTGTTTGAGCGCTGGCAGGTAAGGGCTGGATACAATTTCTCAGTCGGTCAGTCGCTGCACACCAAATTACTTGACGATAACGTTGCTAAAAACCGCACCTGGTACGTCAATTTGACTTATTTCCTGAAGTGACCAAACGCTATGCTGCCATATTGATAGCCCTGGCGCTTGCTGTGGTGGGGCTTTTTGTGATGCGTGACCGCAAGCACTTCTATGCCCATGAGGGTGTGGTATGGACCACCGATTACCACATCACCTATGAGGCCGCTCACGACCTCAGCGACAGCATCCAAGCGATCTTCAACAACCTGGACATGAGCGTGTCACCTTACAACAAGGCATCGCTCATCACCGCCTTGAATGAGAACACCTCTATAAAGACCGACGCCTATATCCGACGCCTGCTGGAAGCCTCTTGGGCTATACACGGCAAGAGCGACGGCGCCTTTGACCCCACGGTAATGCCACTGGTCAACGCCTGGGGGTTTGGCTACAAGAGCGGCACCCTACCCTCGCGCTCTCAACTAGACAGCATCCTCAGTTTCGTGGGCATGGACAAATTGGCCCTACATGGTGATTCCCTAGCGAAACAGGACCCGAGGGTGATGCTGGATTTCAGCAGCATTGCTAAGGGACTGGCATGTGACGAAATAGGAAGGATGCTCGCTCGCAACGGCGCCCGCAACTGGCTTGTCGAGATAGGCGGCGAGGTCATGGCCAGCGGCGTGAACAAGCGCGGAACGACGTGGCAAGTATCGGTTGACATGCCAACAGATGAGCAGGACGATGTATCACACGAGAGCGCAATGGTACTGGCCATCGACAGCGGTGCCGTCGCGACTAGCGGCAACTACCGCAAGTGGCGCATGGAAGGCGGCAACAAGCTATCCCACATCATTGACCCACACACTGGTGACAGCCACGCCGGAACACTGCTGAGTGTGACGGTGACCGCCCCCGATTGCATGACAGCCGACGCATGGGCAACAGCATGCATGGTAATGGGAGAAGACCAGGTGAAACGCATGATGAATAATCGCAATGACCTGGGCGTGATGACCATCAGTGCCGATACCACCTCAGGCGCGCTCATCGTTTGGAGCAACCGCACCTTTGCCGACCTCATCAACAGCCAGCGCTAATCCTTTTTTCCAGAACACATCAAATAATACTTATATCACAAAAAGGAGGTGTAACATAATTGTTCACCCCAAAAAAAGAACCGCTCTAACGAGCGGGAAAACTTGTGCAAAAGCCATTAAGTTTACTTCAATGGCTGAGGTGCCGCCAAGTTTCGGGAAATTAAAACAAATATGTATAATTTCCCGTGCGTAGCACGGTTAAACATTACGACTTTGAGATGACATAGCCCTTTTGCTATTTCTCAATATAAGTCGCCTAGAACATCTTAATTCTTTTATTGGGCAATGATGAGCTCGATGCCCAAATCCTCAATCTTTTTAATGGTTTTTGGCGAGATGCCAGCATCGGTGATAATCAGGTCTACGGCATCGATATCGGCAATTTTCGCGAACCCCCTCCTACCGAACTTGGTGCTGTCGGCCAGCACAATGGTCTTTTGGGCAGCGGCGATCATCTTCTGGTTAAGTTCCGCCTCGCGCATCTCGGTGGTCGTGATGCCAAACTCCAGGTCGATACCGTCAACGCCCAAATACAGCTTGCTGAAAGAGCAGCGGTCAAGGATGCGCGACGCATACTCGCCAACAACCGACAAACTGCTGTGGCGCAAGTGGCCGCCCAACTGCACAATATCAATGTTCTCATGCTCAGACAGGATGTTGCTCACCGGCAGCGACGCCGACACAACCGTTAGTTTGTGAATGGGCACGATATTGCGGGCCAGGGCGTGCACCGTCGTTCCCGAGGCGATGCAGATGCTGTCATTGCGGGTGATGAGTCGAGCAGCCTCACGTCCGATAGCATGTTTCTCGTCGGTAGCGAGCTTTTCCTTCTCGTTCACCGACCTGTTATTGATATATGGATTGATGAGCACAGCCTTGCCGTGGCTACGATACAGTTTGTCACTCTTTTCCAGTTCGGTAAGATCCTTGCGAATAGTTACCGCCGACACATCAAGCAGTTTCACGAGATCGGAGACCATGACCGACCCGTGCTTGATGAGTTCCTCCATTATCATTTCGTGACGTTGTTCTTTCGTCATGATGGCAGTTGGTTTTCTTTTTGACGAGGCAAAAGTAGGAAAAAGATAAATACCGACCAAATAAAATGACAAAAATCTTTCATTTTTCACCAAAACAAAACGAATCATAGATTGAAATAGCTATTTATTTATTTCGTTTTAATATCAAAACGAAACTATTTCTTAAAATAAACGAAATATTATTTTCGGTGAATCCACAAAATAAGATTCATTGTATTTTACTGATTTATAACCAATTATTCGAATTACAACAAATGCCACCTAAAAAAGATGTGAAATTATTTTGTTATTTCAAAAAGATAATATACCTTTGCAGCGAAACCAGTTAACAATGGTTATGCTACCTTAAAATTGCAATTAATGGTAACAAACGAAATTTACAAAAAAGAATATGACGTGATCATCATCGGCGGCGGCGCCACGGGCGCCGGCACGGCGAGGGATTGCGCATTAAGGGGGCTGAGCGTGTTGCTTGTGGAGCGCGACGACTACAGCACTGGAGCCACGGGCCGCAACCATGGCCTGATGCACAGTGGAGCCCGATATGCAGTGACCGACGGCGAGAGTGCCGCCGAATGCATCAAGGAGAACATGATCCTGCGCCGCATCGCCCGCCATTGCGTTGAAGAGACCGATGGCCTGTTCATCACGCTTCCCGAGGACGATTTGGCCTACCAACAGACATTTGTTGAAGCATGTGGCCGCGCCGGCATCCGTGCCGAAGTCATTGCTCCCGACGAGGCCCGCGCCATCGAGCCGTCAGTGAATCCCGACCTCATCGGCGCCGTTCGTATCCCCGACGCCGCAATCGACCCGTTCCGCCTCACTGTCGCCAACTTGCTCGACGCCCGCATCAACGGCGCCGAGACACTCAACCACCATGAGGTGGAAGGGCTGATCGTCAACCAGGGCCGGGCTGAGGGCGTGAAGCTCCACAACAAGCTTAACGGCGAGCACGTTGAGGTGCGTGGTAAGGTTGTGGTAAACGCTGCCGGCATCTGGGGTCAGCGCATCGCCAAAATGGCCGGGGTAAACATCTCGATGTTCCCCGCAAGGGGCGCGCTGCTCATCTTTGGCCATCGCGTGAACCGCATGGTCATCAACCGCTGCCGCAAGCCGGCCAACGCCGACATCCTTGTTCCCGACGACACCGTTTGCGTTATTGGCACGACGAGCGACCGTATCCCCATCGAGACCGTTGACGACATGCGCGTGACACGCGAGGAGGTCGATGTCCTGCTCAAGGAGGGCATCAAGCTTGCCCCGTCACTCGCCACCACTAGGGTCATCCGCGCATATGCAGGCGTTCGTCCCCTAGTCGCTAGCGACGACGATCCCAGTGGCCGCAGCATCAGCCGTGGCATCGTGTGTCTGGATCATGCCAAGCGCGATGGGCTGGAGGGATTTATCACCATCACCGGCGGCAAAATGATGACCTACCGACTGATGGGCGAAATCGCCACCAACGCCGTTTGTGCCAAACTGGGCAACTCCAAGCCTTGTATCACGGCCACCCTGCCACTACCGGGCTCAGAAGATGACGCGCCCAGCCAGAGCGACGCGACAAAACGTTACAGTTTTGGCGAGCGAGCCGCCATAGGCCGCCATGGCTCCCTGGCAGCACGCATCGAGAAAGACAACGATATAGACAACGCCCTGGTGTGCGAGTGTGAAGGCGTCACTGTGGGTGAGATCAAATATGCCGTACATCAGCTGCACGTTCAGAATCTGGTGAACCTTCGCCGGCGCACGCGCGTAGGAATGGGCACATGCCAAGGTAAGCTCTGCTCCTGCCGCGCAGCGTCTCTGCTGGGCGAATTCAACCATGACGTGAAACGTGCGCAGAAAGACCTTGCCACGTTCCTTGATGAGCGATGGAAGGGCATGAGGCCCGTTGCGTGGGGCGACACCCTGCGCGAAGCACAACTCACCGCCGCCATCTACGAGGGCCTGTGCGGATTGGACCAGGCAGTTAGCACCCAAAGAAAGGAGGACGAGCAATGAGAACCGACACCGTCATCATCGGCGGAGGCTTGAGCGGCCTCACCTGTGGCATCGCGCTCGCTAAGCGCGGTCAACGCGTCACCATCGTCGCCAGCGGCCAGAGTACGCTGCTGTTCAACGGCGGATCGATGGAGTTGCTGGGCAATATTGACGGCATAGCAGTCACCACACCGTTGGAAGCCATCGGCACCCTGCCCCAGAGTCACCCTTACAGCAAGATCGGAGCAGACAAGATCGCCGGACTCGCTGATGAAGCCAAGCAGTTGCTTGCCGACGCCGGCATCGACATGGAAGGCAATGCTTCAGCTAACCACTGGCGCATCACCCCAATGGGAGTCGCCAAGCCCGCATGGCTCACACTTAAGGAGAACTTGCGCATTGACGATCTCGACAAGCTGCCCGCCAAGCGTGTGGCTCTGATGTGCATCAGGGGCTACTTTGACCAGCCCAATGGCATGTTGGCACAAGGACTGCGTGAACTGGGTTTTGATGTGAAGGCCATTGAATTCACCACCGACGACATCACCTCATTGCGCCGCAGCCCTAGCGAGATGCGTGCCACCACCCTTGCTAAGCGACTCATCAGCAATAGCGCCCTACAACGCATAGCCGACCAAATCAACAACCTGTCGGACGATGCCGAACTGGTGCTGCTACCTAGCGTATTCGGTCAGACCGACGCCACCGACTTCCAGACCCTGCAGTCAATGGTAAAGAAGCCGCTGCGCTTTGTTGCCACACTGCCGCCCTCAGTTGCAGGCGGCAGAATCCAAGCGCTGCTTCGCCACTACTTCAAGATGTTGGGCGGCAACTACCTGATGGGCGACAGTGCCGTGAGCGGCCAGTTTGACGGCGACAAGTTACTGGGTGTCACCACTGCCAAGTTGGGCGACATGCCACTGAAAGCCAACAATTTCGTGCTCGCCAGCGGCTCTTTCATTAGCCGTGGACTCGTTGCCAACTACGAGCGCGTTTTTGAGCCCGTTTTTGACCTTGACGTGGATGCCGACGGCGAACGCGAGCAATGGACCCGATTCGGCGTGCTTGAACCTCAGGCCTATTCAAGGTATGGCGTTGCCACTGATAACGACTTGCGTTGCATGAAGGATGGCAAACCCATCCAGAACCTGCGGGCCATCGGCTCGGTACTGAGCGGTCATGACGCGGTCAAGATGGGTGACGGGACAGGTGTGTCAATGCTGACGGCACTCGCCGTGACTAAAGGTATCATTAGCGGCAAATAGAATAGAATCATAGCCGCTTGATCGCCCTACGTCACATAAAGTAAAGATTTAAATAAGACTAGATAAGGATTTGATTGATGATTTTTTAATGGGATATTATGGCTGAAAGAATGCAACTCTGCAACATCAGCGACAACAACTTTGAACAGTGCACCAAGTGCAGCATCTGCACCACCGTGTGTCCGGTTGCCGCTGTGACTACAGATTATCCCGGTCCCAAGCAGGCCGGCCCCGACGGCGAACGCTATCGCTTGAAGGATCACGCCTATTACGACAAGGCGTTAAAGCTTTGCTTGAACTGCAAACGGTGTGAAGTGGCATGCCCGAGTGGCGTGAACATCGCCGATATCATACAGCACGCCCGCATGAAAGCCGGCGAGGGTCAACGAGCCAGCCTGCGCGACACGATGCTAGCCAACACCGACCTTTTAGGCATGGTTGCCAACCTGGTTGCACCTGTTGCTAATGCCACGCTAGGTCTAGCACCTACCAAACTGGTGATGGACAGCGTGATGGCCATTGACAAGCACCGAACCTTCCCCGCCTATAGCCGCACCAAATTCACTACATGGTTTAAGCGTCATGCCGCTAAGGAACAGGACGCCTACCCTAACCACGTGAGCTACTTCCACGGCTGTTACGTCAACTACAATTTTCCCAAGTTGGGCCAAGACCTGGTCAAGCTGATGAATGCTGTGGGCTATGGAGTACACCTCCTTGACAAGGAGCAGTGCTGCGGCGTCGCCCTCATTGCCAATGGGTTATATAAGCAGGCTAAACGCCAGGCACGCACCAACGCCGACAGCATCCGCAAGTCGGTGAAAGACGACCACCTTACTGTTTTGACTACCAGCTCGAGCTGCACGTTCAACCTGCGCGACGAATATCCCTCGCTATTAGGCGTTGACACCAGCGACGTGCGTGATGGCATCATGATCGCAACACGATTTATCTATAATCTTGTGGATGAGGAGAAAATAAAGCTTATTTTCAAGCAAGACTTTAAGAAAAGGATGGCTTATCACACGGCCTGTCACATGCAACGCATGGGCTGGCAACTGTACAGCATCGAACTGCTACGCAGGATTCCGGGCCTTGACCTGCAGGTGCTGGAACAAGAGTGCTGCGGCATCTCGGGAACTTATGGTTTCAAGAAAGAGAACTACGAGCGCTCCCAGGCTATCGGCTCCATCCTGTTCAAGCACATCGAGGACGCCAAGGTCGAAGCAGTCATCACCGACTGTGAGACATGTAAATGGCAGATCGAGATGTCAACGGGCCTGCCTGTGGAGAATCCCATCAGCGTCCTCGCCGATGCCCTTGATGTGGAAGCCACCCGCCGCGCTAACGGCCTTCAGATATGATATCATTTCATTTAATCAATCAATAACAACTTAAAAACTTTAAGAATTATGGCAAGCTTTTTAGCTCCCCCGGCCTATAAGCCCGAGAGAACCGACGCCAATGTCGATGCCGACTACAAGAGACTGCGTTGGCAAGTGTTTATCGGTATCTTTATCGGCTATGCCGGCTTCTATCTTGTGAGGCAGAACATGTCTATGGTGAAACCTCTTTTAACAGGCACAACCTTTGGATATACAAATGCCGAAGTAGCGACAGCCGCATCTTCCTTATCAATTGCTTACGCATTGTCTAAGTTCTTGATGGGTAGCATCAGCGACAGAAGCAATGCGCGTAAATTTCTCCCATTGGGACTTATTTTGACTGCAGTAGCAATGTTCTTTATGATGGTTCCCATCAACATTTGGGGTAAAACTAATCATGCATTAACCATTGGCTGCCTAACAGTCTGCAACTTCCTTGTTGGCTGGTTTAGTGGTATGGGTTGGCCTCCATGCGGTCGCGTTCTTGCACATTGGTTTAGTCCAAAAGAAAGAGGCTCTTGGATGAGTGTTTGGAATTGTGCCCACAATGTTGGTGGCGCCTTAATGCCATTAATGGTACCCCTTGGTGCAGCCGCTTTCGGTAGTTGGGTGTATGGTCAAGATGAAGAAATGTACACTTTGGTTGGCGCATTTGCTTTCCCGTCTGCTGTTGCAATTCTTGTTGCTATCATAGCTTATATCTTGATTCGTGACACCCCCCAATCTTGCGGATTACCTGCCGTTGAGAAATGGAGAAATGATTACCCTAAAGGATATAGTGAGAAATCAGAAACTGTCCTTTCGTTTAAGGAAATTTTCTTAAAATACGTTTTGCCCAACAAATTCTTATGGTTCATCGCATTTGCAAATGTATTTGTCTATATGGTTCGTTACGGATGCTTTACATGGGCACCAACGTTCCTGAAAGCTGAGCATGGCTTTGATATCTCTCAAGCCGGTTGGGTTAACAGTTTATATGAATGGGCAGCCATCCCTGGCACCATCCTTTGTGGCTTTATCAGCGACAAAGTCTTTAATGGCAAACGTGCTATGCCTACTATAATATTTATGGCTCTTGTTGGCATTTTTGTCTTTTTATATTGGCAATTTAGCAATAACACTATCATGGTATATGTCTGCATGATTGCTATTGGATGCCTCATTTATGGTCCTGTAATGTTAATCGGCGTGCAGGCTCTTGACCTTGCACCAAAAAATGCAGCTGGTACAGCTGCCGGTCTCACAGGCTTCTTTGGTTACTTCTTTGGAACCGCTATCCTATCCGAATATGTACTTGGCAAAGTTGCTGATGCATATGGCTGGAACGCGACCTTTGTTTGCCTTTTAATTGCATGTGGTTTATCTATTCTTTTTATGAGTTTAACCTATAAAGAAGAGAATAAAAAAGCCCTTGAAGAGAAGAAATAATCATTAAAATCACAATAATTTATTCATTTAAAACCATTTAACTTATGTTTAAAAATCTCGTTAGAGTAGGTTTGTTGAGCGCCGTTGTGCTCGCGACCTTCACCTCATGTGAGGAAGAACAGCAGTTCACCAATGAGAAGCTTGATGCCAAGCGTGTTGAAGTTCAGGTGCTGAACGATAACTTGGCCAAGGTGCGTGACTATGTGCCCCTGTACGCAGTCATCGCTCACCGCGGCTCCACCTTCTGGGCTCCCGAGGAGACCGAAGCATCATGGCGTTGGGCCCGCGAAATGGGTGCCGACTATCTCGAGAGCGACGTGCAGTGCACCAAGGACGGCATCGTGCTGGCTAACCACGATGAGAACCTGAAGCGCACCACCAACATCGAGAACGTCTTCAGTGAGAACGTGCCTGCAAGCCGTGTGGACTTCTACATGAGTCTGGGTTTCACCCGCGCTGACGCCGAGGCACAATACGGCCGCGACATGGCTGCTTTCCGCCCCTTCTACACCCTGAGCTACTATTATGCCGAGCTGCTCATGCTGGATGCTGGTAGCTGGTTTAACGAGAGCTCGCTGGAGCAGTCCCGTCCCACCTTCAAGGCTACCGAGAACGGTCGCTTTGAGAATGGCCACATCGTTTACAGCAATGGTCTGTACATCAGTGCCATCCAGGACCAAATCGCCTATGCCGAGGGCAAACGCCTGGTGCGTGACGCCAATGGCCGCCGCTTGCTCACCTATAAGGTAAAGGACGAGTATCAAGGCATGACTCTGCAGCAGATCTACGATGCCATCAAGGCCAAGGGCGAGTACAATGCCAAGTACATGGACTTCATCGAGTACGACTTCGCTAACGCTTATGAGGCTGACCCCGAGGATACCGGCAACCGTCCCGGCATCTATGTCGAGTTCAAGGAGAGCTGGCTGAACCCCGGCAACATGGAGCAGCGCGTTTATGACGCTCTGGCCGAGTGTGGCTGGAACATCATCACCAACGATCCCGGTGAGCAGCCCTTCTACAGGAACGGTAAGGTGAACGTGGGTAACACCCGTGGCCGCGTCATCCTGCAAACCTTCTCGTTTGACGCGCTTCGTCGTGCTAACGACATCTTCAAGGGTCGCATCCCCATGTGCTATCTGCTCTGGATCAGCGAGCCGGCTTATGCTACCGATATCGCCTATGACACCCCCACCGGCTATGCCGCCTTCATCAAGTGGGCACAGGACAATGGCGCACACATCATCGGTCCGGCCATCAGTGGCGCCCCCAACAACTATCCTGAGATGAACGCTCCCTGGCAGGCTTACATGATTCGCCGTGCCGGCATGATCAACCATCCCTACAGCTTCGACAGCTGGGCCCAGATGTGCAAGTACATGGGCTACTACAACTATGGATGGGAAACCGAGTTTGATGACCTGCTCCGTCTGGAGATTCCCGCTACCCCCTACTGCACCAGCAGTTATCCCAACAGTGTTCCCGTCTATATGGACGGCTTCTTCACCAACCGCACCGAGATGTCGCTGCGCTACATGATTGAGAACGGTTTCCGCGGTAACGCTCAGTTACCCAACCCCTTCCTCGCTGGTCAGAAGTATGACAACTCACAGGCCAATGTCATCGTTCCCGATGCCGTTGCTACCCTCGAGCGTCTGGGTTACTAATCAGGTGTAATAAACATTATCAATAACATTAAATCGACACAATTCAGTATGAAAAAATATATTTTGATGCCTGTTCTGGCAATCTTCGCGCTGGCAGCAGCCGCTCAGGACTTTGACACCGATCCCACTCTGGAGCTCGAGAACGCTGAGAAGCAAGTGAAGTTCACCGTAGGTGCCCGCATGATGGCCGATGCCGCTTACTATCACAGCGACTTCACCCCGCTGCAGAGCGGCGCTTCAATCACCGACGCCCGCATCCGCACCTCGATGACCTATAAGGACTGGTATTTCTATGCTGACTTCGGCTTTGGTGGCGGCAAATTTGCTCAGAAGAACATCTTCGTGCAGTACAGCACGCTTGACAACAGCGACAACACTCATGCCGTGAAGGTGGGTTACTACAACGACCCCGCCGGTTCTATGGCACGCAACACCTCGCTGGGTAGCTATCACTTCATCAGCCGTCCCGGCTCCTCCATGGCGCTGGGTGAAGGCCGTGAACTGGGTATCTCCTACAAGTTCAACAACGATCATTTTATGGCCTATCAGGGTGTGTTCACCGAGAATGCCTACAATAAGATCGAAGCCGGCTTCAACGGCGTGACTGTTGCCGGTCGTTACCTGTTCCGTCCCATCGCCGATGACTTCCAGACCCTGCACGTGGGCGTGAACGCTCGCTACGCACACCTGGGCGGTGGCACCGTTTATAACAACGTCCTCAAGAAGACCCTCAGCCTGGGTCAGCCGCTGGAGACCTACGTAGATCAGGACGAGCAGTTCGTCAGCGCAGATCTCGACTGGGCCAACAACGTGGTGAACCTGGGTGCCGAGGCTCTCTATCGCAACGACAAGTTCTTTGCTCGTGGCGAGTTCTTCTACAAACACGTTACCAAGAAGCGCGATAGCTACTCGCTCTACATCGATGCTCAGAACAACATCGACGGTTGGGGCGACATCGAATGGTGGGAGAATGCCAACAAGCTGAAGAACAACAATTTCTTCGGTGGTTACGTGGAGGCTGGCATCCAGCTCCTTGGCAACGGCTACAAGTACAACTACCAGGAAGGTCTGCTGGGCGGCATGGACGGTAAGTCACTCGAAATCGTGGCTCGTTACAACTACACCGGCCTGAACAACCTCACCGATGGTGAGTACTACAACGCTGGTCGTGGCCACTACTATGCTAACGGCTATATGGAGGACTGGCCAGGCACTGGTGCAACCAGCGTCGGCGGTGGCGACATCCACAGCATCACCCTGGGTTTGAACTACGCTTTCAACCGCTATGTGCTGTGCATGTTTGACTACACCTTCCACAAGCTCGACAAGCCCTTCCTTCCCAATGACAAGAACTTCCACGTGGCCCAAGCCCGCGTACAGTTTACTTTCTAACCGTTTTGGGATTCAACTGGAAAGAATAGAATTAACATCTATATACCATCTAGATTAATTATTCAGATTTTTCCTATCAATCACTGTAATCCCGCCTCTCCCGTGATGGGAACAGGCGGGATTTTTTGCCCACATGGAATGTGGCATTAACAAGAAAGGAATGACAAAACGAGCGGCGCGGCCCATTTATATCGGGTCGCGCCGTTATCGTTATGAGAGACGGTCGTTACTTGATGACCTTGGTCGCACTGGTGGTGCCGTCGGTAAAGGTGGTCACCTTGATGGTCAAGCCTTCAGGCTGTGAGAGTTCTTGGCCTGCCATGTTGAAGTAGCGCACGCCGCTCACCTCCTTGCCACCAGCAAGCTCGTTGACTGCCGACGGATTGGGATAAACCTCGAGATAGACGATATCTGACGAGTTGCGTACACCTTCAACGGTATAGTGTACCTGAATACCGATGCGCCATGTGAAGAACGGATTATCGCCCTGATTGGTGCGGTAGAAGTAAACGCGGCGCAGGTAGAAGTCATAACCGCTATAGCCGTAAGGAATCTCGGTCATGTCGGTATCAAAACCGTTGTTTGCGCCATAGGTGTCATAATCAAAAGTGAACAACTCATCATTGTCGACATAGATGCTATAGGTCAGGAAGTCAGAGTTCAGCGGATTGCCGTCAACGTCAAACAGGTTGATGTTGAAGTCCAAACGGGTATAACCTTCCTCACGACCGCTGTCAAAGAAGTCGGTGACCTCGGGATTGGCGGGAACAGCAGGAACAGTCTCACCCATCACGGTCCAAGTCGAGCCCCACTCGATAGTGGCTACCGAGCCGTCGTCGCTCCACACGCCAGCCAGTCCCGTAGCCTCGCAATCATAGGGATAAGGATTATCCACGCTACCCTCGCTACCCAGCATCGTGATGGTGCCGTTTTCTGGGTCAACGGCATAGCACACCTCGGTAACGGTATCATCGGCATAAAAATCGAGCCAGTAGAAGTCATCGCCCAAGTCGATAACCATCGTCGAGCCCCATGCAAGGATCAAGCCATAATCATATTCCTCGTTATAGGCGACATACTGTCCCAGCGGCACACTGATCGTCGAGCCGTCATCGCTTAACTGACCTTGAACCCACGCGCCAACGCCTTCACCATAGCACAAGGGATCCTGGATGTAAACAGTCTGTCCGTCATCAGCATAGACCAACTTCACGCGGCCCGTCTGATAACCGGATTCATAGCCATAGAGGCTCACCGTCATATACTCACCGCCACGGGTATAGTTCACGACAGTGCCCTCGGGTTGCTCGGTGATGATGTCCACACGCGACGGGGCTTTCATTTTGCTTGCATGCTGCATCTTGTCAATCGGGCGATAGGCGTTGCCCGATGATTTAACGACTGCCGACGCCGAGAGCGCAACAGCCACACAGGTAATGAGTAAAGCTAATTTCTTCATAATGATTCTTTATTAAGTGGTTTAAATAATATAGGGTTAACTGTTTGATGACTTAGAGCGCAAAAATAATAATAAAACCAAAAACTTACAACTAAAATCACTATCTTTGCACTTTCAACCTTAAAACGACAATGCATTGATGGAGACCTTGAATGACTTTTTTGCACTCTTGAGTGGCTACCTTTGGGGCTGGCCCATGATCATATTGCTGTTGGGAACCCACATCTATCTCACCTTCAGGCTTGGCGTGCCACAGCGCAAGTTATTTACCGCCATACGGCTATCAATCAGTAAAGACAAAGACTCGACGGGTGACGTGTCACAGTTCGGTGCCTTGGCTACCGCACTGGCAGCCACCATCGGCACGGGCAACATCGTGGGTGTCGCTACGGCAGTAGCGTTAGGCGGTCCTGGCGCAGTGCTGTGGTGCTGGCTGTCGGGTGTGTTTGGCATGGCCACCAAGTACAGTGAGGGCCTGCTGGCGATCAAGTACCGTGTGAAAGCAGCTGATGGCCGCATGTTGGGCGGCCCGATGTACGCGCTGGAGCGTGGCTTGGGCTGGAAATGGCTCGCCGTGTTGTTTGCTATCTTCACCGCACTGGCCTCGTTCGGCATCGGCAATACGGTTCAAGCCAACGCCATCTCGACGATCGCCAATGAATCCTATAGCATTCCCACATGGCTCACTGGCGGCGCTGTGTGCCTGCTCACGGCACTTGTCCTGCTGGGCGGCATCAAGAGCATCGCCCGCGTGTGCAGCGCATTGGTCCCGTTCATGGCGTTCTTCTATGTCATCGGCTGCATCTATATCCTGTTTGCCAACGGCCAGTATGTTTGGCCTGCCATCAAGCTCATCTGTGAATCGGCATTCACACCTCAGGCAGCTGGCGGCGGCTTTGTGGGCACCACGGTCATTGTAGCGGCCCGCATGGGTATTGCCCGAGGCCTGTTCAGCAACGAGTCGGGTCTTGGTTCAGCGCCTATTGTCGCAGCAGCCGCCCAGACGCGCAATCCCGTGCGTCAGGCCCTTGTATCCTCGACAGGTACTTTTTGGGACACGGTCGTCATCTGTGCTTTCACTGGACTGGTAATCGTGAGCTCTATCATCGCCTACCCCGACATCAGCAGCACCGACGGAGCCGCATTGACCAAGGCCGCTTTTTCCAAGATTCCCTACGTCGGCACCCCGTTGCTCACTTTCGGCCTGCTCACCTTTGCCTTCACCACGATCCTGGGCTGGTGCTATTATGGCGAGCGCGCTGTTGAGTACCTCAAGGGCAAACGCTGGATGCTGGGCTATCGCATCCTGTTTGTCGCTATGGTGTTTGTAGGCAGCATTATCAGCCTTGACGTGGTTTGGAATGCCGCCGACTGCATGAACGCGCTCATGGCCATTCCTAACCTTGTGGCGCTGTTGCTCCTGAGCAACGTCATCGCCCGCGAGACGCGCCATTACCTGTATGGCGGCCGTCTCGACCATCACGAGGGCCAAAAAGACATGGAATAAAACCCACGATTAAACGAAACAAGAAAGCCCGCAATCTTTTGGGGTTGCGGGCTTTCAAATTATATTATATCAATCTGATTACCAGATAATTGCGCGGTCATCGGGATCGAGCCACATCTTGTCGCCAGCCTTGATACCAAAGGCGTCAAAGAAGGTGTCGATGTTTCTCAACGTAGCATTAACGCGATAGCGGCCGATGCTGTGAGGATCGCTCTTGGTCTGCTGGAAAATGGCCTCGTCGGTCATGTTGTCAGCCCAAATGCGGCCATAGCTCAGGTAGAAGCGCTGAGTGGGCGTGAAGCCGTCAATCATCTTACCGTCACGGTACTGCTGAGTGGTCTTGAAAGCGTCATAAGCAATGCGCAGGCCACCCTGGTCGGCGATGTTCTCGCCCAGGGTCAAGTGACCATTGGCATGCTGATCTTTTACCACAACAATCTGGTCGAACTGTGCGGCGAGCTTCTCGGCAGCAGCTTGGAACTTCTCGCTATCCTCCTCGGTCCACCAGTCGGTCATGTTGCCATACTGGTCGAACATGCGGCCCTGGTCGTCAAAGCCGTGGGTCATCTCGTGGCCAATCACAACGCCGATAGCACCAAAGTTGGTGGCATCATCGGCCTCCACATCAAAGAAGGGAGGTTGCAGGATGGCGGCGGGGAAGCAAATCTCGTTGGTGGTCGGGTTGTAGTAAGCATTTACCGTTTGAGGTGTCATGCCCCACTCGTCCTTGTCCACGGGCTTGCCCATCTTGTCAAGGTTGCGACGGGTCTCATACAGGCTAGCAGCCTTGATGTTGTCATACAGGCTCTTGCTGGGATCCACCTGCAAGCCACTGTAGTCGCGCCACTTGTCGGGATAACCGATCTTGACGGTGAATGCGTTGAGCTTCACGAGGGCGTTGATCTTGGTTTGCTCGCTCATCCAGGTCAGGCCAGCGATGTGTGCGGCCAGCGATTTACGCAACTCACTGATGAGCTTTAACATCTTCTCCTTGCTGCCATGAGCGAAGTACTTGCTGACGTAAACCTCGCCGACGGCCTCGCCCAGCAGGCTGTTGGGGAAGCCCAGGGCACGTTTCCAGCGCGGCTTGCGCTCCTTCTGTCCGCTCAGCATGCGGCCATAGAAGTCAAATGCCGTCTCACCAAACTCATCGCTCAAGTAATTGGCGGAGCCACGAACGAGAAGACCAGCCATATAGTCGCGCATCTGCTGCTCGGTGAGCTTGGTCATCAGGTCGTTGGCAACGGCCATCACCTTAGGCTCGGTAAGGATGACCCATTCCACCTGCGGGGTGCCCATCAGTTTGAAGTACTCCTTCCAGTTGATGGCGGGATAGTCCTGCTGAAGCTGGTCCAGGGTGCGGATGTTGTACAGCTTGTTGTAGTCACGGGCCTCGGCACGGCTCATCTTGGCCTGGGCAAACTTGTACTCGATGTCATAGATGGTCTTGCTGGCACGATTAGCCTCTTTCTTGCTGTAACCGGCGAGCTGGAACATCTTCACCAGATAATCCTTGTAGGCCTGTTGGATCTTCTTGCTGTCGGCGTCAGTGTTCAAGTAGTAATCCCTGTCGGGAAGACCGCTGGTACCGGCCTCGAGCCACATCACGTTCATGTCACTGTTCTTCAAGTCGGTTTCCACACCAATGCTGTAGAACGGGTTGCTCAGGTACAGATGCTGCTCGGCAATGGCGGCGGTCAAGTCTTTTTTCTTGAAGGCTTTGATTTTGGCCAGGTCGGCGAGCATGGGCTTAGCACCCTCGCGGTTCAAGCGGTCACTGTCCATCGCCATCTTGTACAGGTCGGCGACTTTCTGATCTACAGTACCGAATTTGTGATCGGTTTTGCCCAGTTCCAAGAACATGTCGCGCAGACGGTTCTCGTTCTCCTCAGCGAGCACGTTAAACACGCCATAGCTGGAATACTCGGGATGCAAGCTCAGCGGATTGGCTTTCATCCAGCCACCACCGGCATACTCATAGAAATCATCACCCGGCTTAACGCTCAGGTCCATGTCGGCACGGTTCACGCCGTGCGTCACTTGTGCCTGCACGCCAGGCACAGCAGCCATCATAATGGCCATAGCTAATAACATTTTCTTCATTATTACTACTGTTAATTATATAGGTATATGTTTTGGTTTCAGCTGGCAAATTTAGGGAAAATCCCTAAAACACACGACATTCTTGAGAAAAATCCCTTATTATGGGCGGCATAGCATGCGTCAATAAACAAAACGGCATTTTTGGCAATCCAAGCACAAATAGCTGATTTTTAAATAATTCCAAGACAAGCAAAATCGCGGGAGGGAGGGCGCGGAATAACTAAAGATTGTTAAATGTCATTTTTGCTCATTTCTGCAGCAAAGATAGAATATGTTTTTAAAGCGCGCCATAATAAAAGGCAACTGTGGCGCGGTATCAAATTTTAGGATACGATTTCGTCAAATTCTTGCTGAACTCGTCACACATGAAGAATAATCTATGTAATTTTGCAAAATAAAACCTAACACTTAACATCATGAAAAGAACAAAGAGATTGATGGCACCACTGGCATTGCTACTTTTATCGTGGCTCATGCCGCTGGATGCCTTTGCAGCAAACACGACAGGAGACGTAAATGGTGATGGAGAGGTCAACATTGCTGATATCAATGCTGTCATCGACGTCATCTTGGGCGGAGCAACTAACCCGGGTGCTGATGTCAACAACGACGGTGAGGTCAACATTGCCGATATTAATGTCGTTATCGACATCATCTTGGGTGGAGGTGTCCCTGCACCCGAAGACCATGAGTGGGTTGACCTGGGTTTGCCCAGCGGCACACTGTGGGCAACGTGCAACATCGGTGCTACGAATCCCGAAGACTATGGCGATCACTTCGCCTGGGGCGAGACAGAACCGAAACAGGTCTATGATTGGCTAACCTATAAATGGGGTTACTATTTCCAAGGGGGCATGTCGAAGTACGTCACAGACAGCGAATACGGCATGATTGACTACAAGACGGAGTTGGAACTTGAAGACGATGCCGCTAGTGCGAATTGGGGTCCGTCGTGGTGCACGCCGTCCATTGAACAGCTGTCAGAACTAAACGATGAGTGCTCCTGGGAGTGGACCTCGATGAACGGCGTGAACGGGTACATGGCCACCGGTCCCAACGGGAACACGTTATTCTTGCCTGCTGCAGGCTACTATTCTGAGTTTGGTTCAAACTACAGCGAGGGTTCTCAAGGCGATTATTGGTCTCGCTCACTGTGTGCCAACTACGCCATCAAAGCTTACACCCTACACCTTTATGGTGGATACTATGGGAGTGTGAGTATGTCTGAAGAAACCCGCGAGAAAGGTCTCGGTGTACGTGCAGTGCGCGTGTCGCCCGACGACCTCCACATCGAGCAACAGAGCCTTGACTTGGGTGTTGTACCCATTGGGGAGACATGCACAGGCGACCTGACCTTCGTCAATTGCACCATGAATTCCATGACCTTGACACTCACTGCTGATGCGCCGTTCTCGTTGAATCATGAACAGGACAATGCCTCGAGCATCACCGTTGTGGTACCCGGCAACAGCCGCGACACGGTAAAGGTGATGTTCACGGCGACCACTCCAGGCGAGTTCAACGGCAATGTGACCATCCAGAACTCAGCACCTGATGGGAGTCAGAGGGTTATTCCTATCCATGCTCGCGCCATCACCGATGATTTTCCGCCACACGAGTATGTTGACTTGGGTCTGCCCAGCGGCACGCTGTGGGCCACCATGAACATTGGTGCCAACAGCCCCGAGGAGTACGGCGACTACTTCGCCTGGGGTGAGATCACCCCCAAGGAGGACTATTCGTGGGAAACCTACAAGTGGTGTGACGGAACATCTTCCTCGATGACAAAATACTGCATTGATAGTTACAACGGCCTGATTGACCACAAGTTTGAACTGGAACCTGCCGATGATGCCGCCTACATGAACTGGGGCCCGTCGTGGCGCATACCCTCCAGAGAGCAGCTTAGAGAACTAGGCCAGTATTGCACATGGCAGATTACCTCAATCAACGGCATAACAGGCCATCTGGCTACTGGCCCCAACGGGAACACGTTGTTCTTCCCTCGTGCAGGCATGTATGTAAACGGTTCGACCAACTATTTTGCAGGTCAATTCGGATTCTACTGGTCGCGCACACTTACACGTTTCTCCACCAGTGCATGCAGTACTTACAGTATGGATTTTACGGGGGAAAGGAGCCAAAACCGCTGCAATGGGTTGACCGTGCGCGCCGTGCGCGTATGTCAATAAGCAAAATCGCAGAGGGAGGTGCGGTGCTACTACTGCACGTCTTCTACATGCGATTTCTGAGGGTTATGTTCATCCCCATAGTGGGCGTGACATCATTCAACGTCGCTATGTCTAACCGTGCTTGCTACACACGGGGAAATTTATAAAAATTTAGTTTTAATACAAAATAAAAATTATTCAAAAAAGAATAATAAAAATGGGGATTGGTGATTTTCGTCAACCAACTCCCCATTAATGCCTTTGTCACTTGGCGGGTTCCCACTTGCAGCGCACGGGCGACACAATGGCTCCCTCCTTTTTCAACTCGGCAAACGCCTTGTCAACGACCTTGCGGTCAAGACCCGTCAGCTCTGCCACTTTACCTGCATTCAAAGGCTCACCGGCCTTGCGCATGGCTTCCAATACTTGATCTTTAGCTTCCATAATGTTAGGAATGATAAATTGATTATTAAAAATATAGGGTTAACTTCTTTAGCCAATGGTGGTTAAATCACGATAGCAGTACCGCTGGTAGCGACCATGAGCATGGAGTTGTCCTTGCCGATGGTCTCATAGTCGATGTCGATGCCCACGATGGCGTTGGCTCCCATTTCCTGGGCGCGTTCAATCATCTCGTTCATGGCGATGTCCTTGGCCTGACGAAGCACTTTCTCATAGCTGGCCGAACGTCCGCCGACGATGTCGCGGATGCCAGCGAAAATGTCTTTCAAGAAGTTGGCGCCGATAATGGTCTCGCCAGTAACAATGCCTTTGTATTCACGAATGGCGTAGCCTTCGATTTGCGGAGTTGTTGATAGTAACATAACTTTATTCATTTAATTAATTAGTCTAACAAGAATTATGTCCTGCAAAAATGATGCCAAGTTCTAGCCTAAGCTCGCTGCGCTCGCAGTATAGAGGTTAGAGAGGCATCCGCACCTTTTTATTAAACAACTGTTAGAAGGGCGTGGGTTGCTCCTCGGGACCGGGGAGGAAGTCCACGTTGGGCGGTGGAGGGGTCATCCCGTCGTTAGCAGGAGAAGCGCCAGTGTCGGGAGCAGTAGCGTTCATCTTGGACTCATAGGTGGTCTCGCCAGTGAGGTTAAAGCTGTCCTCCTGGTTCTCAAAGCGTGCGTACTGCTCTACAAAGTGCAGGTTGATGTCCTTGGTCGCACCACTACGGTGCTTGGCGACGATGAATTCGGCCAAGCCCTTGATGTTATTGCCCTCGGCATCAACGGCCGATTTGGTGTACTTCTCAGGACGATGGATGAAGCACACGATGTCGGCATCCTGCTCGATGGCGCCCGACTCACGCAGGTCGCTCAACTGCGGCCGCTTGCCCATCTTGTCATCGACTGAACGGGTCTCGACACTTCGGTTCAACTGCGACAGGGCAATGATGGGGATGTCGAGCTCCTTGGCGAGCTGCTTGAGATTACGGGAGATGGTGCTCACCTCCTGCTCACGGCTACCGAACTTCATGCCCGTGGCGTTCATGAGCTGCAGGTAGTCGATGATGATGATTTTCACGCCCTGTTCACGCACGAGGCGGCGGGCCTTGGTCCTGAGTTCAAAGATGGAGAGCGAGGGCGTGTCGTCGATATACAACGGTGCCGTGCTCAGGCTACGGGTGCGGGTCATCAGGTTCTCCCACTCGGGCTGGTTGAGTTGGCCATTCCTGATCTTGGTGCTCTCGAGTGAGCAGACGTTGCTGATGAGACGGTTAACGAGCTGGAGGCTCGACATCTCGAGCGAGAACACAGCGACGGCAATGTTGTAATCGACCGCCATGTTCTTGGCCATCGACAGGACGAAAGCAGTCTTACCCATCGCGGGACGGGCAGCGATGATGATAAGGTCGCTGTTCTGCCAGCCACTGGTCAAGCGGTCGAGGTCATGGAAGCCCGACTGGAGTCCGCTGAGTCCCTCGGGACGGTTGGCGGCCTCCTCGATTTTCTTGATCGCATCCTGGACAGCGTTCTGGATGGGGATGACGTCGCGCTTGAGGGTGTTCTTGGATATTTCGAACAGCTTGCCCTCGGCCTCCTGCATGAGGTCATAGACGTCGATCGACTCGTCAAAGGCCAACGACTGCACCTGGCTGCTGTAGCTGATGAGCTCGCGGGCGAGGTACTTCTGGGCCACGATGCGGGCATGGAACTCGGCGTTGGCGGCACTGGAGACCAGACCCGTCAACTCGCTGATGCGCACGGCACCACCCACCTCGTCGAGCACCTTGTTGGTGCGCAACTGGTCGGTGACGGTGAGCATATCGATGGGCTTGCCGTTAGCGGCCAGCGTCTGGATAGCCTCATATATCTTTTGGTTGGCAGGGTTATAAAACGCTTCGGGCTTGAGGATCTCACACACGTTGTTGTAAGCGTCTCTCTCAAGCATGATGGCACCCAGTACGGCATCCTCGAGCGAGGTGTCCTGGGGTGGCAATTTGCCGAATTCGCCCACGATTTCGGGCTCGTGGGTGGGACGGGTGCGGCGGCGTGCCTGCTTGCCTACTTCAAATTCTTCCATTGTCTTTCTTAAAACTACGAATTACACGAATTCAACGAAATTCTACCGCGTTATTTGTCAAACTACGAATTACGCGAATTTAACGAACTTGCTTCTGCGATTCTTTTTTTTATGAGGACAAAAGTACAACAAAACATTGGGATGTCACACAGGGATTATCTACATAATATTTACAAGGTGTTGACAAATGATGTGATTTTTGAATGAGAGCGGTTGATTATTCCAACAATAGTTAGTAATTTTGCAACAAAGTAATTAAATAAGTGCGTGTTATGACCGAAGAAGAAAGAAACAAAGAGATAGAGTGGTTAATGGGAAGCATCAAGCGATCGGCTATCGGAGGGAGTAGCACGACTTATATGCTCCTCTTCTTGTCCATTATACTCATCGCCTTTGGTCTATTAATAATGTTCTTCTCTGGTGGCTTTAATGATGATACAGGAGCGCCCCTTTTATTGTTAATGGGGGGAATGCTCCTTCTCGTAACACTGATAAGTTATGTCTCTAATAAAAGAATAGCCCGTGCCGAGACTCCCCGGGAATTATTGGCCACTCATGACCGGATGTTGATAATCCAGTCGGCCTTTTTTATGGTTATTATTGTTGTCATGGCGGTTTTTCTCCCTGGTGGTTTTGTGTCTAAAGCATGCTTCATCTTGAGCGGGGTATTGCCAATCATCGCTGGATGGCTGGCCATGCAGCAAAGATTGAGATTATGGATGGGGATTATTCTATTGATAGTTGAGAGTGTCTTGCTATACTTCTCTGGAGTTGGCCTTCTCTTGGAATTGACCCTTCTTATAGCGATGCTTTCAATCATGAGAGGGGAAAAATCATTATTTACGAGTAAAGAAAGTGAAGGTCTGGATGAGGAAGATAAACAGGATATCAAGCGCTTGCGAGAACTCGTGAAAGAGAGCGAGTCAAGAATTGAAATGAATACAAACATAAAAAATAATGAATAGAAATATGAGACTTATCAGGATGATAACCATGGCCGTTGTGGCCATGCTGGCGATGACGGCTGTTGCCCAGCAAGCGTCTTTGACCGTTAACGACGAGGCGCGTCACCAGACCATCACCTTTACCGCCATCAGCGATGACATTGTGAAGGTGGATGTGATGCCCGAGGGTTGGAACGGCACGCGGTTACAAACCCTAGCCAGCGACAAGGCCTTGAACGGCCGTGTCCCCAAGGTGAAGACCACTGAAGGCGACGTTTCTGCCAAAATGGTTACCGAGAATGGGCTGAGTGTGACTTTTCTAAAGTCAATGGGCCAGATACGAATGGGTCATGGAGATACTGATTATCTGGTTGACGCCATATCCATGCGCGATTCGTCACGGGTGGTGCTTATACATAAGCCAGGAGAATCGTTCTACGGAGCTGGCGAACGTGGTTACTCGTTTAACCTCGCCGGCGACACGCTCATCAACTATAATAGCCAGAACTATGGCTACCAGATGGGCGAGGCCCGCACCAAGCTGATGGGCATCACCATGCCGATGGTGATTTCGTCCAAGGGCTACGGCCTGTTGTTTGACGACTTCTGCAAGTCCTCGCTCGTCCTGGGCGACAAGCAGCTGGAATACACCACTACCTCGCCGCAACCTATCTCCTATTATGTCATCGACGGCAACGGCCGTGTCGAGAACGTGGTCAAGAACTTCACCTGGCTCACGGGTCGCCAAGAACTGCCGCCGCTGTGGACGCTGGGTTACATTACCTCTAAGTATGGCTACCACGACCAGCGCGAGAGCGAGGGCGTGGTCGATACCCTCAAGCGCGAGGGCTATCCGCTGGACGGCATCGTGTTTGACCTGTACTGGTATGGCAAGGAGGAGGACATGGGCCGCCTGGAATGGGACAAGCAGCAGTGGCCCGACCACCGCCAGATGATGCACGACTTCAAGGAGAAAGGCGTGAACGTGGTGACCATCTCACAGCCCTATGTGCTGACCAACGGCCGCGCCATCGACAACTACCGCCTGCTGGACCCGCAGGGACTGTTCTGCAAGACCGACGGCACCGACACGACCCACACGGTGACCATCTGGGTGGGCCAGGGCGGCATGTTTGACGTGTCTAATCCCGCCACGCGTCAATGGCTGCGCAACCGCTACAAATCGCTCACCGAGGAGGGCGTGACCGGCTGGTGGGGCGACCTGGGCGAGCCCGAAAAGCACCCACTTGAAATCCGCCACTGGAACGGCCTTACCGCCGAACAATATCACAACTACTATGGCAACGAGTGGAGCAAGATCATCTATGACATGTTCAAGGAGGAGTACCCCGACCGTCGCCCGATGGTGATGATGCGCGCCGGCACGGCTGGCCTGCAGCGCTACTCGGTCTTCCCCTGGTCCACCGACGTTTCCCGCTCGTGGGGCGGTATGCAGCCCCAGGTGACCATCATGCTCAACACGGGCCTGAGCGGACTGGGCTATATGTCTCATGACGTGGGCGGATTTGCTGTCGATCCCGAGAACAAGCGCGACGGCGAACTCTACATCCGATGGCTGCAATTGGGCCTGTTCTCGCCCATGCTGCGCACCCACTCGACCTATCAGGCCGAGCCCTACAACTACAAGGAGTTTGGCGACCTGACGCTGCGCATCATCAAGGAGCGCTACAGGTGGCTGCCCTACAACTACACGCTGGCATACGATAACGCCCGCAACGGTCTGCCCATGGTGAGGCCGCTGGGCATGTATGAGGACGACATGAACTTTGCCCGCTATGACCACATCAATGACCAGTACCTGTGGGGTCGCAACGTGATGGTGGCCCCCGTGATGCAACAGGGCGCCGTGAGCCGCCAGATCACCTTCCCCGACGGCACATGGGTGGATATGAACCACCCCGAGCGCCGCTATGAGGGTCACAGCACAATCAACTATGACGCACCCATCGAGGTTCTGCCGCTGTTTGTCCGTGCCGGATCGTTCATCCCGCAGGCCAACTATGAGATGCAGAACGTGGGCGATTACAATCCCGACAAGCTGGACATTATTTACTACAGCAACGACACGCCGTCAACCTATACCCTGTTTGACGACGATCTGCATTCCACGGGCACACTCGATAGAGATAAGCACCGCGAGATCCAGTTTGTCGCCACGCCGCAGGGCAGGACGTGTTTCATCAACATCCAGGGCAGGGGCAACATCGACGGAGACACACCCAACAAGGACTATCGCCTGGTGATTCCCGCCACGCCTAAGCCTAAGAAAGTGAAAATCAACGGCAAGAAAGTGAAGGGTGTGAACTATGATAAGCTCACCGGGACGCTCACCATCCCCGTCACCATAGCCGACATCACCCAAACCACTATCATCGAAATCGACAAGTGGTAGATGAGTGCTTGTCACAATTCATCTATTGGATTTTAACCGCCCTTCGGGCGGGAAATTAAAACAAATTTTAATAGTTATTGGCCCTCTTCGAGGCCCAACTACTCCTTATCTGCATACCCCAGGCCACACGAGGTCTTACGACCTGTGCGCCCTGGGGTTAGGCAAGTCAAGGCTTACAGCCTTGTGCAGGCCTTCAGCCTGCTTTCTTTAGCTGAGAGCAATATTTTTGGAAAAAAATCATTATTGCTGTAGTTTTTGAGTGGGTGCGTGCGTCTAAGGAGCAAAAACCATAAAAACCTGAAGATTATGGAACAGAATGAAATCAATATCGAGAAGCGAGAGCTAGTGAAGCGCATCAAAGACGATTATCGCTCAAAGCTAAACTTAAACAAATGGCTTTGTGGTTTTGGTTTGGGTGTGTTCGTTGTTGAGCTAGCTTGGAAGGTGATTAATGGTACAGTCATTGAGGACCTCACCACTTTATTGGTGATCATGTTGTTAACGGCGATTATTCTCATCAATTACATCTACATTAAATCAGTTGAGCCTATTGAAGATGCCAAGGAATTATTGCGCCAATATGATAAGGCGACATATAAGGGTATAATCGCCATTCTTATTTTCGCTGCCATTCAGGCCATCCGTTTAGCCTTGGAACACAATTATCTCCTAATCGTGAAAGCCGCCATTGCTATAGCCATAGCGTTTTTATTCGGCTTGATATTTAGCGGGTTTCAGAATAAAGAAATTAATCGGTTGCGGAAACTTGTCAAGCAGGAAGATGAAAAAAAGTGAGGGTAGCGTGTTGCAAATTGATGCCCTCGCGCGTTAAATAAATAAGAACAAATAAAACCTAAAGATTATGGAACAGGATAAGATGAATGTCGATGCCCGTGGTGGTAATCAGGGTGCCATCGATACAAAGCAAGAGTTGAACGAGCGTGTTGACCAAGCTCTTGCCAAGATTATGAAAACTTCAAGATGGAGTGTGGTGTTCGCTCTTGCATTGATCACTTTTTACCTATGGCTGTCACTCTATCGACGCCCCATTGAGCCTCAAATGGGCTACAAGATGATTATTGTTTCGGTCTTTGCGCTGGTGTACATGATCCTATCGGTAATCGACCAGCTCTGGGTCGGTAAGTTCAAGCATGCGACCCGACAAGAACAGCTCGAAGGGGTTTTGCGCTACAGGAAACGCGGGAGGACTGCCAGTTTATTGGCACTGTTCTGTTTTTACCTCTATGTATTAGTGGATATCATTTATGGCACAAGTGGCATCGGCAGGATAGTATTTGCAGTGATCCTTTTTGCGGTCTTTGTGTTTGTATACTGGGTGACATATGATAAATCGTCAGTCTACAAGAGCGCAGCAGATTTGGAGGACGATGTCCGCGAATTGGCAAAGAGAGAACAATAAATCAAGAAGAGATAGAAACAAAGAAAATCTTTAAAAAATGTTAAATAATTTGGAAAATAGGATTGAGTTGTTATACCTTTGCAGTGTACTAGTTAAGTAGTACACTAGAAAAGTATAATTCAACTCTAAAATACTTCTTCATTATGGAAACTTCACAATTCAACAACAACGAGAAAGAACAGCGCATTCAGGAGCTGTTTGAACAATCAATCGAAAAGTGTGACCGTGCCGCCAAGACAAAAAAGATGGTAATGATACCGGGTATCGTCGCCCTTGCATGCTTCTTGTTCTTAGTATGGACCACCTCCACCCTGCCTATTGCTATTAAGGCCTGTGAATCGGCTGGCTTCATACTATTGTATTTCATTTCAACCTGGCTGACGATCCGGTTTAATTCCCGCATGAGCAAAGCCCGTGATGTAAATGAACTCCTGAGAGTGAATGACAAGTACAGGAAGAAACTGGCTATCTATTTGACAATAGTGTTGGTGGCATTCTTTGCCATCATCTTTGGATTTGAATATCTAAATGGTACGATGAAACCGAATATTTTCATTGCCATCCTGTGGATCGTGATTTGCGTGATGTGCTATATTACTACTTCTAGGGATTGTCGTGAGGTGAGGGAAATCAAGGAACTCATGGGAGAGAAATGAAAAAAAGGTCCCATGGTTGAAACTTTTTGAGTTGCTCATGCATCTAACAGACAACAAAAACAATTAAACCCAGAGATAATTATGAAACGAGTCAATTTAAAACACCTAATGCTCGCCACGATGCTGCTGTTGACCTGCAGCATGACAACACAGGCCCAGGAACAGCAAGACTTCAACGGGAAGTGGAACGGCACCCTTGAGGTAAAGCAAATGCAGTTCAGCGTAAACATGACGCTGACCCTGGAACAGACCGAAAAAGGTATTAACGCATTTCTTGACATCCCCGAGCAGGGATTAAACAACTATGAAGCCAAAGCCTCGCTCAAGGGCGGTAAACTGACTGTGGGATTTCCTGAAATGTATGCGACATATAACGCCACGCTGCGCGGCGACACGCTGGATGGCAAATTCACCCAGATGGGCTATGAGCTGCCGCTGATCATGGTTCGCGAGCGTGCCCGTGTGAGCAACGATGATGACGACTGGGTGAACGACTCGCTGCTGAGCGTGTTTGACAACATCCAACTGAAGGATGTGACCGTGACGGCCCAGCGCCAGCTCATCAAGCAGGAGGTGGACCGCATCGGCTACAGTGTCGCCGATGATGCCGACAGCAAGACCAACAACGTGTTGACGATGCTGCGCAAAGTGCCCATGGTGAGCGTTGACGCCAGTGATGAGATCCGTGTCAATGGCCAGACGAACTTCAAGATTTTCCGCAACGGTCACCCCGATCCCTCGCTCTCGCGCAATGCCAAGGAGATCCTCAAGGCGATGCCCGCCAGCAGCGTCAAGCGCATCGAGGTCATCACCGAGCCAGGAGCCAAGTATGACGCCGAGGGCACGACCATGATCCTCAACATCGTCATGGCCGACAACTCGACACTCAAGGGCGTCTCGGGCATGGCCTCGGCCAGGGCTGACCACAAGGGTGCAATAGGCGGATCATTAAACCTGACGAGCCAGCTCGACAAGGTGGTGTTGTCGGTGGATTATGGTATCCATCACGATGGCAACAACGGACAAGGCTATCGTTCATCAATGCTTAACCACTATACCCAAAGCGGTGCAGAACTGCAGGGCAATACCAAATTTGATGTCGACAAAATGACTGTCCACTTTGCTGACGTGAGCGCCAGCTGGGAGCCCGATACGCTGAACCTCCTGGCGTGGTCGTTAAGCGGATTTGCCTACAATTATGCCGGCAACGGCGTGACTAGCAACCTGATGAGTGACGCAGGGGGGCAACCTCTCTACAGCTTCGGGCTGGGCAATCACACCAAGTCTGACAGCTACAACTTTGATACCCGCATGGACTACCAGCGCCGCACGGGCCTCAAAGGCGAGACCATCACGTTGAGCTATATGCTCTCGGCCTTCCGTAACAAGAACTTGGACAACTCTCGCTATACCGACCTTGTTAACATGCCTGTGGCATACTATGGCATTGACCAGGACGGCAAGGAGAACTTCAACGAGCACACGGTACAGCTCGACTGGACCCGTCCGCTCGCCAAGAGGCACACCATCGAGACTGGCGCTAAGTACATCTACCGCATGAACCGCAGCCACAACGTGTTGGACTATCTGGGTGTTGACGACGACACCGACTTGCGATACAAGCATGTGACCCAGGTGGGTGCCGCCTACTTGAGCTACACCTTCCATAGCGGTAGCTGGGATGCCCGCGCGGGCCTGCGCTATGAGCACAGCTACCTGCGTGCCACCTATCCCGACGGCCAGCAGTCCGCCTATGAGGCTCACTTGAACGACTTCGTGCCTAGTGCGAGTGTGCGCTACCAGTTTGACTTTGCCAACAGCCTCAAGCTGTCATACGCCGCCAGCATCAACCGTCCCGGCATCAGCTACCTGAATCCGGCTGTGATCGAGACCCCCACAAGCCGTTCATACGGTAACACCGACCTGGGCAGTGTGCACTACCACTCGGTGAGCTTGACCTACATGCGCGTGGGTCCCAAGCTGACGTTTAATGTCACCCCACAGTTCCAGTTCAGCAACAACGGCATCGGTGCCGTGAAGTGGGCCGACGGCCTGGTGCAGGTATCGACATACGCCAACACGCTCAAGACCTACTCGACGACGCTGTCGGCTTTTGTTCAGTGGATGGTGAGCCAAAAGACCAACTTCATGCTCAACGGCTCAATTGGTTACAATTATTACAAGAGCAACGAACTGAACCTGAAGAATGACCGCGTGAGTGGCAACTTCTTTGCCAACGTCACTCAGTTCCTGCCGTGGAAGCTGCAGCTGTCGGGCTTCGCTGGCATGTGGGGCGGCGGCATCAACGATTTGTATGGCCGCATGGGTACCGTGTTCTTCCACGGATTCTCCCTGCAGCGCTCGTTCCTCAAGGAGGACCGCCTGACCGTCCAGTTGCAAGCAATAGTTCCCTTCAGTGGCAAGTATATGAGCATGAAGGAATACATGACTCAAGGCGATGTGACGGGATGGACGCGCTATGAGCAACAGGCCCGCAGGTTCGGTATCAACATCAGTTACCGCTTCGGTTCACTTAAGTCTTCGGTGAAGAAGTCCAGCAAGACCATCGAGAACGACGACCTCATCGGTAGCGGCAAGCAATCGGGCAATACTGGTGCTGGCAGCATTAACGGCAGCGGAATGGGGGGAAATTAAGGTTAAAGGCTTTAGGTGATATCTTTAACATATGGAAATTTGTGATGGATAATCGTTGATTATTCTCGCGGGAGTGGCAATAATTTGACCACTCCCGCCGTTTTAAAGTTAAGAAGTCAATCACAATTCAATTATACCAAGAGATGCTGAAAAAAACGAGATTCTTGCTGATGTTTGCTGTGGCGCTGCTGGCTATGACAGCTTGCGAGAGTGACCATAAGTTCATCGAGACCGACTGGACCACGCTCGAAACGGTGGACTTGAATGACCAGTACCGCAAGTACATGGATGGGGAATGGGTCTATCAATATGATGACAGCATCCACTATATTGAGATGAAATATAACTTTAGCACCAAGGACAGCCTTTTCTCGGGTTACTATAACGAATTGATCAACATGGCGCCCGATCGTGAGGACCCAGATTGGCAGTTACTGTGGCAAGGCAGTTTCTCGGGCAAGTGGGCCTTGCTGCACAGTGTGGACCTGGATCAGGATTATATTTACATGGGTGACATGGTTTTCGATAACGTTCACGGCGTGCTGGCAAGATATGATGTGCTGGGAGGTCGTGTGCTGTTCTATGGTGTCAACAAAAACACGTTGCGGGTGACGACTCCGCTCACGTTCCGCAGAATCGACATGCATCATCCTAGTAACTAGGCTTTAGGTGTTAGGCTTTAGGCTTTAGGAAAAAAGCGAGACTTATAGAAGATTATTCTTTAGGCATGAAGCGGGCAGGGTCTTCCTTGTCCTCTTCTTGTGTTTGAGCAGGTTCAACGGGTGGTTGAGGCAACTCGTGAATGTGCTTGGCCGCACCTTTGGACTTGTGATGGGAACGGGTGGCGGTCTCTAATCGCTTAAATTCTTCGCGCACATGGCGACGGCCGTCCTCGAAGGTGTCATCGACCGCTCGCTCAATGGTCTCATTGAACTTGAAGGGCAGCAACGAGATGATGGCCGAAATCAGTGAAAGCACCATGAGAATGCACGAGAGCGTGTGCCCAATCCCCAAGCCGGTGATAGAAAAGCCCTCACCCAAGTCGTTGTCGGGGGTGATTTCGGGCTGATGGCGCAACATAATCTCGTGATGACTGCTGGTGTGCATGAAGAACCACAATCCAACGAGTATCAAGGCGATAGCGCCTATTGTCCACCAGCGGTTCTTCAGACAGTTCAGGGCAACAGCTCCAAATATAGAGATGAAGGGGAGCAGTGCGAGAAGCACATGGCCCATAGAAAGTGATTGCGATATGGTGCCTGCGGTGAAGCCTAAGCCAGTTACCGTTCCAAGCAATGAAATGCCATAGAAAGGCAGGAAGAGATAGCAAATCAGCGCCAACACAAGCAATATATTTGTAATCGGTTTCATGTCATTCCAGTTTAAAAGATGCGGATTTTTTGACCGCATGAGTTGCGAAATTACTAAAAAATGAAGAAACAGGGGCATTATGAAACCAATTTTTACACTTATTCACGTTTATTAGTTGAGTATCGGAGGTATGCGATGAACAGTATTTTATTCTTGGGGAAGAATCCCATGTCACGCATTTCTTGACTCACTCTCAAGATTTTGGCAAATATTTTTGCTCACGTCAAGAATTTTGACGTAATTTGCACAACTATTGATTGAGCATCCAACAACTCAATTCGTATTTGCACATAACTCACTCGTAATTAACAAAATACAAAAGTCATTAACATTAAATGATTAACCATTTATTCTCACTTGGAGATTAAATAATAACACTTTTTAGGTATGAGAAACGTTCTGGTATTATTATCACTGGGATTGATGTGCCTTGTTGCACGTGCAGTCCCGGCCGATCCAACCCCTGCACAGCTAACCCAACCTGATGGCACTAAGTTCACCGCTGTACTGCACGGTGACGAGTTCTTCAACTACCTGACGACTGCCGACGGCTATACTATCGTCAAGAACAAGGCGGGTTACTATACTTATGCCCAGCTTGAAGGCAACCACTTGGTTGCGGGTAGTCTCATCGCCCGCGATGAGGCAAACCGTAGCGCTGCCGACCGTGCCGTCCTTGCCTCAATTCCCAAAGGGCTGACAAGCATGGAGATGGCACAGCGTGGCAAGATGATGAAGAGCCAGCGTAACGATTTACTGCGTGGCATTGGCCATGGTGGCCACATGGACTACAGCAAGTTCCGCGGCTTGATCATCCTGATCAACTACACCGACAGGAAGTTTGTTGATTATGTTCCCAGTAACTATACGCCTATTGACTTCTACGAGGCTATGATCAATAGCCACGACTATCAGGGCTACACCCTGCCCTTTGGCACCAAGATTGAAGCGATGGGCAGCGTGAGAGATTACTACTATGACAACTCATTCCAGCAGTTTGACCCGCATTTTGACATCCTGGGTCCGGTGGATGTCCCCTACGCTTGCACCGACGCTCATCAGTTCAGATGCGATTCCATTTTCTTTGCCGCCCTCGAGGCGCTGGATCCCGATGTGGACTTCAGCCAGTATGATACCGATGAGGATGGCACTGCCGACATGGTGTTCTTCATGGTTGCCGGTCACGGCTCGGATGTCACTGCCAATAACCGTGACTACCTGTGGCCCCACATGAAAAACTTTGAGAATTCACCCGTGCTTGACGGCGTGAACTTCAGGCTCTATGCTTGCTCAACCAATATGACAGGAGAAGAGAACGAGTACTACATCAACTACAACAATGTTGCCGGCATCGGCACCATCTGCCACGAGTTCAGCCACTGCCTGGGATTGCCCGACTTCTATGACGCCGACGGTGAGGGCAGCGGTGGTGTCAACAGCAAGCACCCGATGACCTGGTCGGTCATGGCTAGCGGTTTCAGGAGCAACAACGGCCGCAACCCTGCCGGTTACAGCCTGTTTGAGCGCTATGCCCTGGGCTTTGCCCAGCCCACCCTCATCGAGGGAACGGGTACCATTTCGATACCTGCCCTTGAAAAGAGCAACACGGGTTACCGCCTGAACACGGCCAACGAGGGTGAATACTTCATCATCGAGAACCGCCAGCGCGTGAAGTGGGACAAGAACCTGGCTGGCCCCGGCATGCTCATCTGGCGTGTTGATTCAACCAATGTCGATGTTTGGGAGAACAATTTGGTCAACTCCAATCCCACCCACATGTACTATGAGTTGCTGCGTGCAAAATTCAGTGGAATTAGCGACAGCTACAATGACCCGTTCCCCGGTGTTTCCAATGTGACATCGATTACTAACGTCACCATGCCCAGCCTGCGCACGTGGGACGGCAAGATGAGCCACTATGCCTTCACCAACATCGCTGAGGCCGACAGCATCATCACGCTTGACGTGGTTGTTGACAACTCCAAAAGCTCTATCGAGGACTTTGAGAAGATGCCCGTGGGCGCAACGCTCAACGAGCGCGGCGTAGCTGGCGTGTATGCCAACTGGGACTTCTATAACTGCGCTGTAGTGGACACCGCACAGGTGAACAACGGCCATTCAGTTGCTATGAGGAACGGCAGCTACCTCAACACTGCCGAGAACCTGAACAAGATTCCGATGGTGGTACGCTTTACCGTCACCAACCCGACCGACGCTAAGGCAGTATTCTATGTGTACTACTCCAAGAATGGCGGCTCAAGATGGTATGAGGCAGAATATCCCGGTTATGTGGAGGTTCCTGCTGGGTCAACGGCTACTGCAGCTGTTACCACCCTGCCCACCAATGAGCCCATCATGTTGCGCATCAAGCAGACCATGGGCAATTCGACAGACTACTGCTTCCTTGATAACATCGAGATTTGCTACGAGAACACGTGGACTCCCGAATTCATCCCTGGTGATGTGAACGATGACGGTGAGGTAACCATCAAGGACGTGACCACACTCATCGACTACCTGCTGGGCAGTGACGTGACCATTAACGAGCTGGCCGCTGACGTCAAGACTGACAGCGAAATCACGATTGCCGACGTGACAGCCCTGATTGACATGTTGCTGGGCGCTAATTGATTTTGAAGATACTACTAAATTATATTAATGTTTAAATTTTTTATTTCACAATGAAAAAATTCGTATTATTAATTGCACTGTTCGCGTTATGCTCGCAGAACATTGATGCTAAAAGTGTGAGTGTTGACCAGGCTATGGCCATTGCTAAACAGCAGTTGGCTCCATCGACCAAACTCAATGCTTCAAACGCCAAGATGACCTTGAGCTATACAGCTATGAGCTTGAAGGGTCAGAACGACTACTATGTGTTCAACCGTGACGGCGGTCAGGGTTACGTGATCGTTTCCGGTGACGACATGACTGATCCCGTGCTGGCCTACAGCGACCGTGGCTCGTTTAACCTCAACGATGCTCCCGAGGCCTTGAAGATCATGCTTGAGCGCTATCAGCTGAGCTTGGACTTGATGCGTAAGAATCCTCAAGCTACTAAGGCTCCCTCATTGACGATGAATCCCAATGGTGTAGCTCCCATGTTCTTGAACGAATATGGTGAGGGTCCCCACTGGCATCAGTTTGCTCCCTACAACAACTATTTCCCCGTTTACAATGGTGAGCACTGCTATGCAGGTTGTGTGCCCATCGCTGTTGCCCACATCATGAAGGGCTTGCAGTTCCCCGCCTATGGTAATGGTTCAAACACCTTCCACTACATGCTGGGTGACCAAGAGAGAACCGCTACTGCCAACTTCAACCACAGCTACAAGTATCGCAACATGAAGAACGGTTATACCGAGTCTTCTACCAATTGGCAGGATTGTGCACAGATGATTTATGATATCGCTGTCGCCCTCCAAGCCAGGTTCTCGACCAGCAGCACCAATGTAAGCTATGACCAGATCATGAAGGGTATGGTTGCCTACTTCGACTACAACCCCAACATGCAGTTCCTGCAGAAGGCCAATTATGCTGACGCTACCTGGCGTGAGATGGTTTACACCGAGCTCGATGAGGGCCGTCCCGTTCTCTACTTTGGCTACAGGACTGTTCTCAACGATGGTACCGAGAACGCTCACGTTGGTCACGCCTTCGTAATGGACGGTTATGATTCAGAGGGTAGGGTTCGCATCATCTGGGGCTTCCAGCCCGAGGAGTACAACAGCTGGTTCAGCTTCGACCTGCTGTCGCCGCGCATCTACGGTGACACCCCCTATGAGCACGATGAGTACAAGGAAGGCTTCAACGCCGACCAGTATGCTATCATGGGCATCCGTCCCTCTCAAGAGGGTGAGAATGGTGGTGTAGTTGTTACTGGTACCACCTATCTGCAGGAGGTTATGCCCGCCAACGACGTTCGCGGTTCGTTTGAGGTTAAGGCTCTGAGCGGTCCCTGGCAGGGCACCATCCGCTGGGCTCTCGCAACCAAGGGCAACGATGGCAAGTACAGTGTAGCTACTTCAGCTTACACTTCTCAGGTGGATCTGCAGGAGAATGAGACCGCTACTATCGACATCAGCGGTTCTTACTACCTGACCGAGGGCACCCAGTATTATGTTGTTGTTTGGTCACCTTACTTCCCCAACAACTATGACTGGAACTGGTTCTTCAACGATCCCATCCCCTTCACCGTGGGTAACTGGGTAACTCCTCCCGATCCTCAGTTCATCCTGGGTGACGTGAATGGTGACACCTTCGTGACCATCGCCGATGTTACCGCCCTGATCGACATGCTGCTCAACGGCGACGTTACTGTTGAGGATTGCCCTGCTGCTGACATGAACGAAGATGGTGAAGTCACCATCGCTGATGTCACCGCAATCATCGACTACCTGCTGAACAACACCACCGAGGGTTGATTGGCTATCGATTAGAAATCGATTGATATTACTGTGCCGCGAGCGTTGATGCCCGCGGCACAGTTGCTTTTTATCAAATGCCGGTACAGATCAGGCGGGCGATTGTGCGGGTTAACAACCTGCGTTACTGAACGAAACAGCTGTAGAGGCTGGTGCGACCTGAATTTAACGCAAGTTCGATGAATTTGTCGTTTGTCAATCAGGGCGTTAGCTACTCCCCCTCTTGGATAAGAGGGGGTGCCGCGGGAGCGGCGGGGGCGTTGATACTATCTAAGATTATAATACGAGGACAAATCATACTCCTCCGGCGCTTCGCGCCACCTCCCCTAGCTTAGGGGAGGAGTTGATAGACAGCACTTTATTCTCATCGAACTCACGTGAATTTAGTGGTACGACCTGAATTTAATTGATGGCGGTGGAAAGGACCTGCTCGCAGAAGGCCTGGTCGCTCTGGAGACGGTCAAGCGCTTTCTTGGAGGCGCTTTGATGGGATTCTTTTTTGCTGTAGCCCACGGCATCGCTGGCGTAGATGCCGCCTAAGATGACTGCCGTGCGGAAGACGGGGTTCTTGTCGGCATCGGTATAGGAGTCCACGAGTTCAAACTCGATGGTGACACGATACTTTTGGGTCCACTCGATAAGACGTGATTTGAAATTCTGTTCGGTCTTGACCAGGTCGTTGAGGTCGAAATGCTTTTTTATGAGGCGGTTAATGATGAATTTGCGGCAGCGCTTATATCCCTGGTCAAGATAGACGGCGCCCACGAGCGCTTCGAGCGCGTTGCCGCTGATGTAACTGTTGTGGGAAGAGGAATGGGTCAAAGCCCGCACATGGCTGTCGAGATGCAACGAGTTGCCTATGCGGTTCAGGCTCTCGCGCTGAACAATCTTGGCACGGGTCGATGTCAGGAAGCCCTCATGCTTGCCGGGATAGGTGTTGTAGAGGAAATCGGCCACAACAGTATCCATGACGGCATCGCCCAGAAACTCCAACCGTTCGTTGTTGGCCCATTGCCCGCTCTCCAGTTTCACTGGTCTGGAGCGATGGATCATCGCCAGCTTATAGAGCTTGATGTCACGGGGATAGTAGCCCGTGATACGGTGAATAAAAACATAAAGCTCCTTATCCTTGACGAAAAGGAGCTTTATGAGTGATATGGCGTTGCTTAAGGGCATCAGAGTCTTGTCATCATCCCAGTGTTGATTTTACTTCTGGTATTTCTTGACAATGATGCTCGCATTGTGTCCGCCGAATCCAAACGTGTTGGAAAGTGCAATGTTAACTGTTCGCTTCTGAGCCTTGTTGAAGGTGAAGTTCATCTTGTAGTCGATGTTCTCGTCCTCATCGCCATCGGCATGGTTGATGGTGGGAGGCACGATGTCATCGCGGCATGCCAACAGGCAGAACACAGCCTCCATGGCGCCAGTGGCACCCAACATGTGACCGGTCATGGACTTGGTGCTGCTCACGTTGAGTTTGTAAGCGTGCTCACCAAACACATCCTTCACAGCTTGAGCCTCACTGAGGTCGCCAACGGGGGTCGAGGTGCCGTGGGCATTGACATAGTCAACATCCTCGGGCTTGATGCCGGCGTCCTCGATGGCACGCTGCATCACGAGCTTAGCGCCCAAACCCTCGGGGTGGCTTGCCGTGATGTGATAAGCATCGGCACTCATGCCGCCGCCAATCACCTCGCCGTAAATCTTGGCACCGCGAGCCAGCGCATGCTCCAGTTCCTCGAACACGAGGCATACGCCGCCTTCACCCATGACGAAACCGTCGCGTGAAGCGCTGAAGGGGCGCGAAGCACCCTCGGGATCGTCGTTGCGCAACGAGATAGCCTTCATGGCGTTAAAGCCACCCACGCCAGCGGGGAACAAGGGAGCCTCGCTACCGCCAGTGACGATAGCCTTGGCCTTGCCCAGACGGACGTAGTTAAAGGCGTCGATAAGCGCGTTGGTCGATGTGGCACAAGCCGAAACGACACCGAAGTTGGGACCACGGAATCCATACTTGATGGAAATCTGGCCCGCAGCAATATCGGCAATCATCGTCGGGATGAAGAATGGGCTGTACATGGGGCCGCGGTCCTCATGCCTGGCATAATCACCGGCCTGATCCTCAAAGGTGTGCAGGCCGCCGATACCCGAAGCGAAGATCACGCCCACCTCGTCACGGTCAATACCCTCATCCAGCAGATGTGCATCCTCAACAGCCTGTTTGGCACAGGCGAGGGCATACTGCGTGTACAGGTCGTTGCGCTTGAAGTCCTTGATCTCGCGCCTATCATTGGGGTCGCTCACATAGTTGAGCGGATCAAACCCCTTGATCTCGCATGCGAAATGGGTCTTGAACAGTGTTGTGTCAAAATGAGTAATAGGTCCTGCACCGCTCACTCCTTTAAGGGCGTTGTTCCAGGTGGTTTCAACGTCCAATCCTAAGGGAGTGATGGCACCAAGACCTGTTACCACAACTCTCTTTAATTCCATGTGGTATATAGGGAACTAAAAGAATTTATTCGGCTGCCTTAGCGTCCTCAATGAACTTGATGGCGTCGCCTACGTTTTGGATGGTCTCAGACTTATCATCGGGGATCTTGATGTCGAACTGCTTCTCAAATTCCATGATCAGCTCGACGGTATCAAGGCTATCAGCACCCAGATCCTGGCTAAAAGTAGCCTCGGGAGTTACCTCAGACTCGCTAACACCTAACTTGTCAACGATAATTTGTTTTACTCTTTCTTCAATTTCTGACATAGTCGTAAAATTTAAAATGTAATAAATATAATGTTCAAAATATAAAGTAAAATTGGCCTCGTATCGCCCATTGACGCATGCGTCACGGCTTTAAGCGCCAGTTTTGAGACTGCAAAGGAAATACAAATAATTCAAATAATAAAGAAAAATTTACTTAATTTGAGCCCCATTGGGGATTTTTTAAACTTTATATAGGTGAATCACAGTGTTTTTAAACTTATTTTCAAAGTTTTTACTTGAAACGAGTGTTAAAAACTGTAATAAATTCACTTTTTTGCCCTTTGTGCCCCTCCCCTAAAAAGGCCTTCCCGGCGCAAAATCACCCATAAGACTGAGTAATCAGGCTAGGGTTTAACCATGTGGGATTTTTTTTGAGGAATAGAAGCTATAGGAACTATAGATGCTATAGAAACACAGGAGGAATTGAGCTTTTAGAGCTGGTTCAGGTCGATGACCAGCCCCTCGTTGGCCAAGCGGACGTCGGGGAAGACGGCACGGGCCTCGTCGAGCAAAATGGTCTCATCCAAGTATCGCTTGGAGTAGTGCCCCAATATAAGTTGACGCACACCAGCTTCACGAGCGACGGTGGCGGCCTCATGGGCCGTGCTGTGATGGCGCTTGTGGGCCTTGAGGCGCAGACTCTCATCATAGGTTGCCTCGTGGTATAGCCAGTCCACGCCCTCAACGTTACGGATAACGCGCCTCGAGAACTTGGTGTCACTGCAATAGGCATAACTGATGGCCGGATCTGCCGGTGTGGTAAGTTGGCTGTTTGGAACGACGATTCCCTCAGGACTCACCCAGTCCTGACCCTGCCTCAGCCCATTCATGGCATAGTGAGGAACACCCAATCGCTTGGCCTCCTCACCATTGATGTGGCGCAGCTTGGGCTTCTCGGCGATGATGAAACCCACGGCGGGCACACGGTGCAGCAAGGGAAACGAGGTCACCGTGACAGCATCATCCTCGTGGATTACCGCCTTGTGGGTGTCGATGACATTGAAGCGCACCTCAAAAGGCCGCTCGCGGCAAAAGTAATCGAGCATCCTCGAGAACAGATCCGCCCCATCCTTGAAAGTGTGGATGGTGAGCGAATTGGTGCGTTTCAACAAGGCCATGGTCGATACCAGTCCAGGCAGACCGAAGCAGTGGTCGCCGTGCAGGTGGCTGATAAAGATGTGGTTAAGCCGCATGAGCTTGAGCCCCATGCGACGGACACCCAGCTGAGCGCCCTCGCCACAATCGATCATCATCAGGTTGTCGCGCACGTTGAGCACCTGGCACGAGGGGCTGTGCCTGGGAGTCATAGTGGCGCTGCCGCAACCCAGTATGTTCAGTTCCAATCTAGTCATTAAATAGATGTATTAGCGATGGCAAAAATACTAATTATCCCTGAAACCCGCAAACGCCCTGGTACCCTGATGCCGCAACAAGCCATTTCGGCCAGTCAGTCCAGGATGGATAGTGTGATTGTATTAATTTGTATGAAATTCACAAAAAATCTAAATAATCGTAACTTCCTATTGCATAATCAAATAATAATGAGTACTTTTGCGCCCAAATTACGAGAACTTGATGTTACGGCATTATTTCTATATACATTTCAGGTTCAGTGTCGCTGGCATAACGACGCCCGAGTTAAGTCGGCCTCTGCAAGAAAGTATCGCCATCATAGCTGCGCTACGTTAGACGGATAAGACCGCTAATGTGGCGCTGATTGTTTTTTAGGGATGACACTCTTTATTTTTTGTGGTTACTTACATTATACAATTAGTTAAATTTATTTTTAGGAATGAAAAAATTTTTCTTTATGGTACTGTTCGCAATGTGTTGGATGGCATTGTCAGTACAGGCTCAATCGTTGCCCTCAGGAATTAAGTATGGCAACCTCTCCTCCACGGTCTTTGGAGACCTGAATTTTGACAACGAGGTCAACATCGCCGACATCAACGTGCTGGTTGACCTTATCCTCAGGGGCCCGGTTACCCCACCAAGTTCTTATATGACCATTGCTGAGTTTAAGGCCAATCACTGGCAAGATGCGGTCAATTACGTCGACACGATTACCGAGGATGAAGTGATCCACGGTTGGGTGGTGAGCAGCGACGAGTCGGGCAACATCTACAAGTCGCTCTACATCATGGACGAGTCGGGTGCAGGAATCACTATCTCGATCAACAAGACGAACCTCTACCAGGACTACCCCATCGGCCAGGAGATTATCCTGTCGATGAAGGATCACTGGGTGGGCAAGTACTGTGGCCAGCAGCTGATCGGCCACCCATCATGGTATGCTAACGGCGAAGTGTGGGAAACGACATTCCTGCCTGTTGACGAGTGGGAAGAGATTGCCACCGTTCAGGGCAGCCCAGATCCTAGCCAAGCCCAGCCTGTTGACGTCAGCTTGGCCGACTTTGCCGGCAAGACCGACGCTGAGACACTGCTGCGCTACCAGGGCATGCTGGTGCGCATCAGCGACGTGAGCTTTGAGGCAGCCGACGGGTATGTCACCTTCGGCGAAACCACGTCATCGTCGACCAACCGCATTATCGTTGATGCTAATGGCAATGAGCTCATCGTGCGCAACAGCAATTACGCAGACTTCATCAACGACATTCTGCCCAGGGGCCTTGTCGACGTGGTGGGTGTGCTCAGTTTCTATGCCTCTAGGGAAAATGCCAGTGGCAGATGGCAACTCTACCTGCGCGACAGGAATGACGTGATAGGCGGCGACGTCACGCCTCCTGCCGCTGAAACCTTGACTGAATTGAACGAGGACTTTGAGAATGGTTTGCCTGGTCCGTGGACAAACGAACAGGTAAGCGGTGACAAGACCTGGTATAATGGCCAATATAACAATAACGGATATGCCGCCATGACAGGCTATAGAGGCATACAGCCTCCATTTGACGCCTGGCTCATCACCCCGGCGCTCAACATCAAGGACGCTGCCAGGAAGGTGCTGAATTTCCGCACCGAGGTGAACGGCTACGGCAGCACAACAAGTACGTTTGAGGTGTATGTACTTAACAGCAACTCACCATTTACGGCTTCCGTCAAGGTGAAGCTCAACCCCACTCTCCCCACAGCGCCCGCGAGCGGCTACAGCAACTGGGTTGAATCGGGCGACATCGACCTGAGCCAGTGGGGTGACGGTGTGTATTACATCGGTTTCCGCTATTATGCCACACCCGATGCCAACTATGCCACCTGGTGCCTCGACGACGTGAAATTTAACGTCGCTGAATAAGCTCGAGAATGATTATTTATCAAATAATTAGCCACCATTAATCACAACGGGTCCATTTCCATCAAAGAGAACCCACAGGGGTGGACCCGTTGCTTTTAACCCTAAACTACAATGAAAAAAATCTTTACGCTCCTCATGATGTGTGTGATGGCCAGTGCGGCACTCGCCCAAAAAGCGTCGGGTGAACCAGCCATCAACTGGTCGGCACCCGCGACCATCGCTTTGACCGATGACTATACCAGGATTTTCCCTGATGCCATCGTGCTGTGGCAGCATAACAAATACCTGTACTTGAAATACCAAGAGGACTTAGGCCCAATCACTTACCTGCTTGTTTATGGCGAGACAGGACAGATCTACCAACAAGGTGATGTGATTCCTGCCGGATTTGGAGGAAGGTTAACCGAGTATAACGGAGAGCCTGAACTCACCAATCTATTTGGATTCATGCCCCCCATCGGTCATGTGGAAGTGGTTCCTGATGACATCCCGGTAACAGATATAGGTCATGACTACTTTGCCCACTATGTCTCACTCAAGCATGTTACCGTGAGCGACCTGAATGGGAAGAATTTTAAGATTACCGATGCCCAAGGCAATGAGGCCGTCGGGTTTAACCAGTTTGACCAGGCTGTGGAAAACGGGTATTATGAAGAGCTCACCGGCATTATCGGCTCGTATGCTAGAGACGTAATTGTTTATGAGTTCCTACCCATCATCTGGCACGATTCTTTCACAGTGAATTGTCTGGAAGATCTTTATGAACTCGGGGCTGGCTATGTCGGCCGAATCAAGCTCAAAGCCATCTATCAGAACAGGAGTTACTTGTATGTTCAGGATTTTTGTGGTCAATATGGCCTGATATATGGCGACATAGGCATCGTGATCAACGATGGCGACATCATCGAGGGCACTTGTACCCTCTCCACCTATGCGGGCAGCTTTCAATTAACCCCGGTTGGAGACTGGGAAGTCATTAGCCATGGGCCAAAAGTTGAACCTGAAGTGCTGCCGATTGAAGAATTGACACTTGACATGGTACACTGGTACGTGAAAATCTATGATATCGAGATTGCTAAGATGTTATCGCACAACAAGTATTTGATCAGGGATTCAACGGGTGGTGTTATCATGTATAACAGATTTGATATTAATATCCCGTTCAATGGTCTTAAAGGCTACTGGGAATCTAAATTAGACGTGAACAAAGACGGAGAAATCAACATTGCCGACGTCAATTACGTCATGGAAGAAATCCTCACCGGACAGCACGACACGGTTGGCAGCAGGAGCTATGTGATTGGATTTGTGGGGGTTTATCAAGGAATGATTCAGATTTATCCTATCGAGATATCTGAGGAGGATCAACGCGCGAGCTGTGACGTGAATTGGGATAACGAGGTCAATATCGGCGATATAAACATGATTATTGAATATATCATCAGACATTGACATTCAATCCACAAGAGAGCTGACGAGATGTGACGGTTTTTTCTTGGCACGGTGGCAAAAAAGCATTACCTTTGCCAACACGAGAAGAAATGGAGCACCAGTACGAAAATATCATCATCGGCATCGACCCGGGCACCAATGTGATGGGTTATGCCTTGCTGGGGGTGAACGGCAAGACTCCCGAGCTCATCGTCATGGGCGTGCTGCAGCTGGGCCGCATGGAGGACCACTACATGAAGCTCAGGCACATCTATGAGCGCGTGAGCGGCGTGATTGCCGAGTACCTGCCCGACGAGATGGCGATTGAGGCCCCATTCTATGGCAAGAACGTGCAGTCGATGCTCAAGCTTGGCCGTGCCCAGGGTGTGGCGATGGTCGCCGCCCTGAACCGCGAGATTCCCATCACCGAGTATGAGCCGCGCAAGATCAAGATGGCCATCACGGGCAATGGTGCCGCCAGCAAGGAACAGGTGGCACTGATGCTACAACGCACGCTGCACATCGACGAGGCCCAGATGCCTGCCCTTCTCGACGCCACCGATGCCCTCGCCGCCGCGCTGTGCCATTTTTATGAGCGCCAGAAACCCGTCCAGTCCCACGGCTCCAAATCGTGGAAAGCGTTCATCGCCCAGCATCCTGACCGCGTGGTTTAAGCCATGCGGACAGCTTTAGGGACAATGATAGTGTAACAAAACACATCTGTTGGAAGTATAACCGCCCTGCGGGCGGGAAATTAAGACAAATTTTCAATTCCATAATAAGCTTATGAAAAAAATATTATCACTAGCAATAATGTGGGTGGTGGCACTTAATGCATTCGCCACATTTGTGTGCACGTTTGACCCGGCAGTGGACAGGGACATCTCTGGCAATGAGGGCATCGGCAGTTATGAACTGCAAAAAAACGGCATCACAGTCAAGGTTGATGGCGGCCGCGTGACCGACATCCACTACCGGGTGTACAAGCATTACAACATGACCATCAGTTCTAGTTCGGGTCCAATTACCAACATCACGCTTGAATGCATTGCCCCGAATGATATCCAGTTTGGCCCAGGCTGCTTTGAGTGTAACACGGGAAGCTATGACTGGATTGAAAAGATTGGCCAATGGAGCGGCATGAGCGACACGGTGACATTCACCGCCAGCACAGCACAAGTGCGCATGAGCCTCATCACCGTGACCATTGACGGCGATGGAAGTGAGCAGATAACGCTTATGCCTCCTATCATAACCCCTGAAGAAGGCATCTACACATCACCGATTCAGGTAAAAATGAGATGCCCCACCAGCGGTGCGGTGATTCACTACACCACTGACGGCAGCGACCCCACGACGGCCTCGGCACTTTATGAAGCGCCCTTCAATTTAAACGAGAACTGCACAGTTAAAGCCATCTCAGCCATTGACAGCCTAATAAGTCCAGTGGTGAGCGCGACTTATGAATTCCAGCCACGCATCTACGGGCTGGGCGACGCCAGTTCACTCCCCACAGGAGCCACAGTTGAGTTTGGCTATAATGCGACAGTATTATACAACGACTATTACATTACCTTCTTGAAGGACGAGACAGGGTATGCGGCTCTAAATATCGACCACACAAGCTTAAATGACGGCGATGTCATCCAAGCAGGCTATACTGCTACTGCTGGAGGTTCCTTTAACCTTAGGATGCCCGAGATATCCCATGCTACAGGCTTGAGAGTGGCACCCTACCCCAATCAGCCCATCGCCCGCCAAGTTTCCATCAGGCAACTCAGCAGCTGCATACCAGGCGAGTTTGTGGTCCTGCGCGATGTGACTCTGAACCCCTATACCCGCACATTGACCGATGCCCAAGGTAATTCTTGCGGGGTATATCAAGAGTTTTACTTCCCCACAGTGGTTCCCAATGGCGAATATGAATATGAGCCCGATGACGAATATGTCATCGTGTTAAATAGTAACTTGGTTTACTTGACGAGGAATATTCATTACTACGGCCTTGGATATGACTATAGCGGCTTGAGGGACAATGACGAGGTGAGGTTACGTTTTAACACGACGGTGCTGTATCAACACGATGACCGCCTATTTGCCAAGGATTGCACGGGTTACGGAATGATATATGGCCTAAACGGGTACACCTTTGCCCCGGGAGACGTCATCCCACCTGAAATCTATCTCAAAAAGACCCTAGTCGATGGAGAGATGAGATTGAAATACTCCAGATATGAGGTCCGACCAGTATCAGGCAACGAGCCTGTTGAGCCCGAGGAGATCGGGGTGAATGACATGGGACACGGCTATTGGGCCCACTATGTTGTGCTCAGGGATGTCACCGTGAGCGCCCTCGACAACGGCGATTTCATCATGACCGATGCCCAGGGCAACACCTGCTTGGGGCGCAACAGCTTTGAGCAGCCGCTCCCCGAGGGGCATTATCCGGAGCTATTGGGCATTGTGGACTGTTATCAGTCATCTGAGGGGGGGCTGGTTTATGGCTTGTTGCCCATTGTCAACATCATCGCCGAGGTGAGCACCCTTAACGAGCTGTATGCCCTTGAGGGAACCCAGATTGCACGGTTCACCGAGCCCTTGACGGTGATTTACCAGTATGGACCCATGCTGTATGTGACCGATAAAGAGTATACCGATGGACTGGTTTACGGTTCCCAGACCACGACATTCAACAACGGCGACATCATTTCCGACGCAATGGGTCACTGGTCTATCCATAACTTTGGCAACAGCTACTATCCACGCGACACCAGGGTTGTCACCCCCATTGGCAATTGGGAAGTGAGCGGCCAGGGTGCCGCCATACGGCCAGCCGAAATCAACATTGAGGACATCACTCCCGACATGGTGCATCGCTACGTTGAGGTACGAGACTTGTTGAGGTATCTCAGTTATGAGTTGTATAAACCGGGTGTATATCCCAGGCTGACTCTGGAAAACAAATTCAGAATCGACTTGCCGACATTAAAAAATGACAAAATGTATGATGTCATAGGATTTTTGGCATCCGATAACATCATTTATCCTCTAGAGGTCATCGAACACGACATCGTGACCTATCCCACGGGTGACGTGAACGGCGACAACGAGGTGAACGTGTCGGACATCGGGGCACTCATCCATGTCATTGAGGGCGCTCATGACAACAGCAACGGTCGAGCCGACGTGAACGGTGACGGTGAAGTGAACATCAGCGACGTGAACTCCGTTATCTCCATCATTCTGGCTGGCGGGGCGCAGGATTGACGCACCTTTATCAACTGATATTGATATTGACGGGCGACGCCATAATTGTTCGCCCGAAAAAAGCTGCGCTCTAACGGGCGGGAAAACTTGTGCAAACCAATGGCCATGAAGTTCACTTCAATGGCTAAGGTGCCGCATAGTTTCGGATTATTAAATCAAACCTGAATAAAAATTCATTCAATAACAGAATATTTTTATTTAATTATTTTTGAAATTTGATTTTTTTCCCGTGCGATAGCACGGTCAATAAAGCCAATCTTTATTATTACACACCCCCACAAATAGGATTATTTCTGTTAAGAGAGCCCAATTTTCTCCGAAAAATTTCGGTAAATTCTAAAAAAATGCTAATTTAGCGGGCTGATTTTAATGACTGATAGCAATTATGACTACAAATCAATCAACTTGACACCAATACATTATTTATAATTAACCATTATTTATTCACCAAAAAACTAAAAGGCATGAAAGAGAAAGAAAACCTTTTCAACTTCATCAAGAGAGCCGGTTTGACGGTTGCCTTCGCGTTTATGGCAATGATTGCACTGGCCCAAGTGAACGGTGTGGTCGTTGACCCGAACGGGGAGCCTGTCATCGGTGCCTCAGTCAAAGTTTTAGGCGGTTCCATGGGTACTGTTACCGACATAGGAGGTAACTTCACCTTGAACTGCCCGACGACCAGTACGCTGGAGATCAGCTACATTGGTTATCAGACCCAGGCTGTCGACCTGAAGGGCCGCAGCTCAGTCAACATCGAGATGCACGAGGCTGCTAACGCGCTGAGTGAAGTCGTTGTGACTGGTATGGGTATCAAGAAAGACCAGAAGAAGCTGGGTTACGCTGTGAGCTCGGTAACTGCCGAGGAGCTCGTGAAGACGGGTGCTCCCAACTTTGCTACCGCCCTCTATGGTAAGGCAGCTGGTGTGCGCATCGCCGCCGCTCCTGGTGGTAACGTTTCGGCTGTTTCTATCAACATCCGTGGCTTCTCGTCAATCACTGGTACCACCCAGCCGCTGATCGTTCTTGACGGTGTGCCCATTCACAATGGCGACACCAATAACGACGGTTACTGGGACAACCAGCGCATCAACTCCAACGGTTTGGTGGACATCAACCCCGATGACATCGAGAACATCTCGATCCTGAAGGGTGCCGCCGCATCGGCCCTCTATGGTTCAGAGGCTGCCAACGGCGTTGTGATGATCACCACCAAGAAGGGTGCTGCCGGTACTGGCACCAATGTCGAGTTCGGTGTTAACCTGAGCTGGGACAAGGTGGCCTATATGCCCGACATCCAGCGCGAGTTCGGTCCCGGTTATGACAACTGGGTACTGGGTGACAACAACCCCGACGCTTTATCAGGTTTCCGTCAGACACGCTTTGACCGCAACGGCAACAAGATCTGGACACCCAACCGTGAGACTTATTACAGCTACGGTGCCCGCTACGACGGCCGTGAGGTAACCTACTTTGACGGTACCACGCGCCCCTACGAGCCCATTAAGGGCAACCAGTGGAACGAGGTGTTCCGCACCGGTTTCAACCAGGCTTACAATGTGGCCATCACCAACGCCACCGAGAAGAACAACGTTCGTTTCTCTTACACCTACAATGACGTACAGGCTACTCAGTTCAACTCGAACAACAACAAGCACAACTTCAACCTGAGCGGTACCTTCGGTATCACCAAGAACATCAAGTTGAACTATGCTGCTACCTACATGAGCCAGTACATCAAGAACCGTCCCTATCGTATCAGCCGTATCGTCTGCAACTATTCGGGTATGTTCGGCGGCTTCACCGATGTGAAGTACATCCGTGAGCACACCATGACCAGCCTGGGTTACATGAACAGCGTTGCTGCTGTCAACGGCGGTTCAGCCAACACCCTGACTCCCGATGAGCAGTTCCTCTACTCGCCCATGGGCTCGACCTCACTGATCAGCGAGTACTTCTGGAACATTATGGGTAAGGTACAGGAGGAGCGCCACAACCGTTTCATCGGTTCGGTGAACCCCACCTGGGAAATCATCCCCGGCCTGACCCTGGGTGCCCGCATCGCTACCGACTTGACCACCGACAAGATCGAGAACAAGAACTACAGTGAGAACTCTCACATGTTCTCGAGCAATGGTGAATACAGCGACAGCTATGCTCTGGCTAACAGCAAGTATGAGATCATCTACGGCGACGTGATGTTGAGCTGGGACAAGACCTTTAACGATGTCCACAACTTTACCGCCAACATCGGTTACAACGCCCGTCAAGAGAACTACTTCCGTTCTAACGTGAGCACCAGCAAGGGTCTGAGCCAGGAGAACTGGTTCAACCTGAATGCTTCGGTGGGCACCAAGAACGCCAACATGAACAAGCAGGAATTGCTCCGTACCGGTATGTTCCTGACCGCCAGCTACGGTTATGACTACTGGGCATACATCGAGGGTACCATCCGCAACGAGAAGACCTCGACCTTGAAGAAGGGCAACAACTCCTTCTGGTATCCTTCGGTGAGCGGTAGCATCCTGTTCTCCGAGATGATGAAGGATAAGCGTCCCGACTGGTTTGACTATGGTAAGCTCCGCGCTTCGTTCGGTATCGTGGGTAACGCCCCCGGCATCTACAGCGCCGTTAACGCCTACAGCCAGGGAACCATCAACCGTGGTGACACCTACATCTACAACTACATCGACACCAGGGTTGGTAACGAGAGTATCCGTCCCGAGAAGAAGTACGAGTTTGAGGTTGGTCTCGAGGGCAAGTTCTTACACGATCGTCTGGGCTTTGAGTTCTCGTTCTACAGCAACGACATCAAGGATCAGATCCTGCAAACCACCGCTGCCTACTCTATGGGTGCTGCCAGCATGCTGATGAACGTCGGTGAGCTGACCAACAAGGGTGTTGAGCTCGGTATCTACGGCACTCCCGTTCAGACCTCCGACTTCCGTTGGGATCTGCGCGCCAACATTGCCTTCAACAAGAACAAGGTTAAAAAGCTTGCCGATGGTCTTGACATCTTGGCACATCAGAACTTTGACAATGGTGCCGCTCAGCTCGAGTCTCACGTTGGTGAGCCTATGGGTGACTGGTACACCTACACTTGGAAGACCGATGACAAGGGTAACTACTTGACCAGCAACGGTCTCTACATCACCGATACCGAGACCCGTCACAAGGTGGGTAACGCTATGCCGGACGCCGTCGGTGGTTTCGGTACCAGCTTCACTTGGAAGAACTGGACCCTGGATGCCGCCTTCGACTTCCGCATCGGTGGTGACGTGCTGAACCTGCCGTGGCAGTACTACATGGACACCGGTATCATCGGCGAGGCCGTTGGTGCTCGTGATGCCCAGAGCGGCGGTCTGTTCTACTACAGCACTGTTGATGATGTAAACGACAAGGGCAGCATCGTTCAAGTTAGCGCTCCCGCTAACTACAAGCGCGGCGAGACCATGATCGACGGTCACTATGTTTGGGACAATGGTGTGATCCAGCCCGGTGTTAACGAAGATGGCACCCCCAACACGACCATCGTTACCCAGTTCGAGATCAACGACATGCAGTATGGTTGGGGTACCAGCTCCACCCAGAGCTATGCCATGGCTATCCAGGACAACAGCTACGTTAAGTGCCGTGAGCTCAGCCTCACCTACATGTTGCCCAAGTCGCTGACCAGCAAGTTCGCTTGCAGCCGCCTGTCGATTTCGGCATTTGCCCGCAACCCGTTCTATGTATATCGTGCTCTCAAGATCTTTGATGCTGAGACCACCGATGGTACCAACTGGATCTACCAAGCACAGGTTGGTGGTTCTACCGCCAGCACCCGCACCTTTGGTGTCGCCCTGCGTGCAAACTTCTAATGCGTGAACCAGTAAAAATTGCAAACAATTTAAGAAGACAATGTATATGAAAAAGATATTTTTATTGCTCTTTGCCGCAGTGGGTTTGATGACCGCTCTCTCATCGTGCTCTGATGATGACTTCAACGAGAAGTATGCCGATCCATCAAAGACCACTACTGTGGGTGTGCCCCAGGTATTCACCGGCATCATGCACAATGGTAACCGCTGGATGAATCCCACCTACTGGCGCTACTACACCCAGTCCACTACGTCCGGCTGCTTCTCGGGCGTAATCGGCAATACCAATGGCCGCGGTCGTTTCCGTGGTGCCAGCGAGGGTTATTTCAACATCCGTTGGCAGGACTACTACAAGATGCTCACCCAGTACCGTCTGCTTGAGTATAACTACAACAACATGAACGAGACCGAGAAACCCGCCAACGAGATTTTCTATCTGCTGGGTCGCACCATGGTAGAGGCTCAGTTGCACGAGGTGCTCTCGATCTGGGGTGACGTGCCCTACAAGGGTGCCGGTACCCTGTGGATGACTGGTGACTATGACGCCGCCAAGCAGGCTGTTGCCTATGACGACGACGTTGAGCTCTACAAGATGATTCTCGCCGACCTCAAGGAAGTGGGTGACTACTTCGCAAGCGGCAACGTTAACGCTGCCGGTCTGAGTTCGCTGGCCCGTCAGGACATCTCCTGCGCCGCCGGTTCAGCCGACATCTGGCAGAGGTATGTCAACTCGCTACGCCTGCGCATCGCCCTGCACCTGGCCACCAATGGTGACCTCACCAGTGAAGCCCGCAATGCCATCGCCGAGATCCTGAACAACCCGAGCAAGTATCCCTTGATTGAGAACAATGACCAGAATATTGGTGTCAACGGTGAGACCTCAACCGATGACTACAACTATGGTAAGGGTATCGCCCAGGCTCTCGCTGGCCGCAGCGAAGGCTCTGGTTCTAAGGCCATGCTCGATGCTATGAACGTTCCCGCCAACGGTATTCCCGATGCCAACACCGACCCCAGGATTGCTGCCATCTATGACTGCAACCCCGACGGTGAGTATGTTGCCTATGACAACTCCCTGACCGACGCTCAGATCAGTGACATTGCCACTGCCAAGGACGCCGAGTACAAGGAGCGTGGTATCCCCTACTGCAACTACTACTGCTACATCGACACCATCGCTATGGCTGGTTGGACGACCTATCAGGGTAATGCCAACCTGAACGGTATCTGGGTCAGCGCAGCCGAGGTTGCACTGAGCAAGGCCGAGGCCTATCTGATGGGCTATGGTGTGGGCGCCGATGCTGCCATGGCTAAGCAGTGCTTCATCAACGGTGTAGTCCTCTCCAACGAGTACTACTGGAACATGAAGCTGAATTCATCGCTGGCTAAGGATGGCAACGACAGCTACAACGGCTATCGTGAGCTGGTAATCCCCACCACCGAGGACTTCACCGCCTATGCCAACAATATCTGGCAGGCTACCCAGGAGTGTGTTGCCACTCAGCTGTGGCTCAACTTCGGTTTCATGAATGAGCTTGAGGCTTGGAATGTTACTCGCCGCACCGGTTATCCCAACGTGAAGTTCATGAGGGACAACCAGCAGAATGACTATCCCACTCCTCCCCATCGTCTGCCTTATCCCAGCGATGAGCTGAACTTCAACTCCACCAACGTTCAGAACGCTATCCAGATCAACTACAGTGAGCCCACTGGTTACTACACCAAGCTCTTCTGGGCAAAGGAGAACTACTATTCACTCTTCTAATGAAGACTGACATCAGTCCTGGTGACTGATTGAGATAGAATCCCCGGCGGGCAACGGCTTGTCGGGGATTTTTCTTGTTTCCAGGATTCCAGCAACAGCTACCATCATATAACAAAAAAATATCATTGGTGTCTGAGGTAAAAGCTCCGTTAGGAGCTGCCAGATCATAGGCAGGGGGGCAACGAGGCGAAGCCGAGTGAAACCCCTGTAATAGTAGACAGCACTGGTCTTAGACCCATCGGGGTGGCAGTAAATCATAGAGACACAGTCTATCGCCACTAACGTGGCTATTATTTTTGTGAAGCATTCAATTACATGGGTTCCGCTACGTTACACCCCTGCCTACAACCTGTCAGCTCTATGAGCTTAAAAGTAAGCCCGAAGATGTTTGCCAAGGCCATGACTTAAAAAGAAAACTTACATTCATTTCATTTCAGACTATCACAAAGTAACTATATCATTGGATACTAGTAGTTTACTACGGCCAAATGAAATTGTTGATAAATTATTTTTCTTCTTTTTTGCCATGTCAGGAAAAAAGAATACCTTTGCACCCGTATTAAAGGATAGAATGTTGATACATAAATTCGGCATACCTTTCAAGATAACTTGTAGCGGAGAGGCGGCAAGCCAATTCTATAACCCGTTACAAGGTAGGGAGACCAGCAATCAACGCGCTGCATTAGAAGGGGAATACCCCGCTAATGTGGCGCGAAATCTTTTGTCAACCCGTAAAGTAAACAATCAAAAAATTAATAATTCATCATTTATTCATCATTTTAAACAAAACATTTGTATGTTGAGAACAGTTAAGTTTTTGGCATTGGTGGCAATGTTCTTTGTTGCATTGTCGGCAAGTGCCCAGGTAACAACTTCAGCATTATCTGGTGTTGTGACCGATGAAAACAAGCAGGCGATGATTGGTGCTACGATCACCGCATTGCACACGCCCTCGGGCACTAAGTACAACGCCGTGACCAACATGGATGGCCGTTACACCATCCAGGGTATGCGTCCCGGTGGCCCCTACACCGTAACGGTGAGCTATGTAGGCTATCAGCCCTACAATATCGAAGGCGTGATGCTGCAATTGGCCGAGACCTCTAACCTGGATGTTGACATGAGTGTTGACGCTAATGCACTGGGTGAGGTAGTCGTAACAGCTGCTGCTACCAAGTTCAGGGCTGAGAAGACTGGTGCTGCCACTAACATCAACAGCGCCCAGATCACCAACCTGCCCACGGTGACCCGCAGCTTGACCGACATTACCCGTCTGTCGCCCTACGGTGGTAACGGCATGAGCTTTGCCGGTACCGACGGTCGTACAGCCAACTTCACGGTCGATGGTGCAAACTTCAACAACAACTTCGGTTTGAGCGACAATCTGCCTGGTGGTGGTAACCCTATCAGCATTGAAGCCATCGAGGAAATGCAGGTTGTGATTTCGCCTTACGATGTTCGTCAGACCAACTTCATTGGTGGTGGTGTGAACGCTGTAACCAAGAGCGGTACCAACAAGTTCCGCGGCAGTGCCTACATCTTCCACCGCAACGAGAACATGCGTGGTGATGCTGTTGACCGCACTCAGATTGGTCAGGCCCGTGAGAAATTCAAGGTGACCACCTACGGTGCTACCATCGGCGGCCCGATCATCAAGGACAAGCTGTTCTTCTTTGTGAACGGTGAGATGACCAAGCAACCGACTATCGTCAACATGTGGCGTGCTTCACAGAATGGTGTTGCCATTCCTGACCAGTACGTCTCTCGTACCTCTTTAGCCGACCTGGAGCGCGTGAGCAATTTCGTTAAGAGCAAGTATGGTTATGACACGGGTTCATGGACCAACTTCCCCGCCGACGAGAACAACTACAAGCTGCTCGCCCGCCTGGACTGGAACATCAACCATGACCACCACTTGGCACTGCGCTACAACTACACCAAGAACCGCTACTGGAGCAATCCTAACGCTACCTCGATGGACGGTGGCACGCGTATGGCTACTGCCCGTGTATCACAGAAGTCCTTCTCGTTTGCCAACTCAATGTATGGCATGGACAACCTGGTACACTCCTTCTCATTTGACCTGAACAGCCGCCTGAGCGACAACCTGTCGAACCAGTTCCTGGCTACCCTGTCTAAGCTGGATGATATCCGCGCCAGCAACTCGAGCGAGTTCCCCTTCATCGACATCACGATGACCGATGAGAATGGCGACAAGGATAACTACATGGCCCTGGGCTATGAGTTGTTCACCTGGAACAATGCCGTTCATAACACCATCTGGAACCTGCGTGACGACGTGACCTGGTACTATGGCAACCACAAGATCATGGGTGGTCTGTCATTTGAGCATCAGATGGCCGACAACCAGTACATGCGTAACGGTACCGGTTACTATCGCTACAACAGCGTTGACGACTTTATCAACGGCGCCGCTCCCGAGGTCGTTTGCTTGACCTACGGTTACGGTAGCGAGACCAAGCCTGCTGCCCGCGTACAGTTCAACAAGGCTGGTATCTATGCTCAGGACGAGTGGAACGTGACCAAGAACTTCAAGCTGACCTACGGTCTGCGTCTTGATGGTCTGTTCTTCAATAATGGTGACCTGATCACCAACAACGCCATTCTGGCACTCAACTATTATGACAACGACGGCAACGTTCGCCACATCGACACTGGCAAGTGGCCGAGCAGCAACCTGATTGTGCAGCCTCGCTTGGGCTTCAACTGGGACGTATTCGGCAACAAGGCGCTCAGATTGCGCGGTGGTACGGGTCTGTTCTCGGGCCGTCTGCCCCTGGTATTCTTCACCAACATGCCCACCAACGGTGGTCTGGTACAGTATCAGGCACAGCTCAGCAGCAAGAACACCGACATGAGCCAGTTTGCTGGCGGTCTGGTAACCGATGCTGAGGGTCATGCCACTATCGCTGCCCTGCGCAACAAACTCATCGCTATGGGTTATCCCGAGAACGTGACCTCTGACATGGGTACCGTTCCCTCGGCTGTCAACGGTGTTGATCCCGACTTCAAGATGCCGATGGTATGGAAGACCTCATTGGCTGTTGACTATCAGATTCCCGTATCGTTCCCCTTCAGCGTAACTATCGAGGGTATCTTCAACAAGAACATCAACGCAGCCAGCATCAGCGACTGGTCTATCCCCAGCGTGGGTGGATATGCACGCTTCAACGGTGCTGACAACCGTCCCATCTATCCCGCCGGTTACCGCATGGGCACCAAGGCATTCGTCCTGGAGAACACTAGCCGTGGTTATGGCTGGATTGCTAACATCACCCTGAATGCCGATCCCACCGACTGGTTGAGCCTGATGGCTGCCTATACCCACACCGTTCAGAAGGACGTTACCGGTATGCCCGGTAGCGCTGCTGAGAGTGCCTTCACCTATGTTCCCACCGTTGAGGGTCCCAACAACATCAAGCTGCACAACTCGCAGTATGTAACTCCTGACCGTTTCATCTTCTCGGCAACCGGTCATGACCACAGCGGTAACCACTACGGCCTGATTTATGAGGCATGGCGCGGCGGTTACAACTACTCCTACATGATGGCCAACGACATGAACGGCGACGGATACAACTACGATGCACTCTACATCCCCACCGACGAGCAGGTGGCTAACCGCGAGTTCCGTTTCGTGAGCGAGGGCGACAAGACCCGCTTCATGGACTATGTTCATGCCAACGACTACCTGAAGAACCATCAGGGCGAGTATGCCGAGGCCTATAGCCTGTACAGCCCCTGGGTTCACCGCGTTGACTTGAGCTACAAGCACGACTTCCGTCTCAACGTTTGTGGCGCAAAGCACACCCTGCAGCTGCTCCTCGACGTGAAGAACGTTCTGAACCTGTTCAACTCGAGCTGGGGCGTGAGCAAGTATCTCAACCCTGAGATCGGCAGTGATCCCCGCATCCTCAAGTATGAGGGCGTTGACGCACAGGGTTATGCCACCTTCTCGACTCCCAAGTCGATTGACGGTGCCACTAAGACCTTCGTTCCCAACAAGGCTATCGGTCAGTGCTGGAACGCTTCTATCGGTATTAAGTACATCTTTAACTAATTCCTAAAGACTAAGACAATATTATGAAACTCAAATATTTTATTTCGTTTTTTGCACTGGTCGCCCTCTTGTCGAGCTGCTCAGATGACGATGCGATGACATTGTTTGATGAGATTCAGGTTTCTTCTTCCTATGTGGCCATTGATGAGGCTGGTGGATCTAACACGATTACCTTGAACGCCAAGGAAGCTTGGACGTTTGACGCCGAGGAACTGCCCGAATGGTTGACCGTCAGCCCGATGAATGGTGGCGCCGGTGAGACCAACGTGACCTTCACTGCACCTGCCACCCCCGACGGCCGCACCGCTGTCCTGCATATTGCTTGTGGCGACAAGAAGCAGACCATCAACGTGATCCAGGGTCTCTCTACTGTTAGCGAGGCTACTTGCGCCGAGGTCATTTCAGGCCCCGAGAGCAAGACCTATCGCGTGACCGGTACTGTGAAGTCGATTGTTAACACCACCTATGGTAACTGGTATCTGGAAGATGAGACCGGTGAGGTTTACATCTATGGTACGCTGGACGCCAAGGGTAACACCAAGAACTTCCTCAGCCTCGGCCTTGAGGTTGGTGACATTGTCACCGTCGAGGGTCCCAAGACCGTTTATAACGGTACTGTAGAGCTGGTTGACGTGACCGTCATCAATATCCAGAAGTCACTGGTTAAGGTCGAGGGTTATGACCCCGAGGATGCTACCATTCCTCTGGAGGGTGGCAACGTAACCGTTAACCTGAGCTGCAAGACCAACAACGGCATCTCGGTTGAGATTCCCGAGGAGGCCAAGAGCTGGCTGGGCATCGTGTCGATTGTTGGTGGCGCTGAGCCCGTGGTAACCTTCCACGCCAACGCCAACAATGGTGGCGACCGCAGCACTACTGTAGTCTTCAAGACCTCCGATGACAAGGGTAAGGAATACACTGCCCAGGCAACCATCAATCAGAAGGGTGCTATCGTGGCTGCTACCATCGCCGAGTTCCTGGAGGCTCCCGTGGGCGATACCCAGTATCGCATCACTGGCGTGATCACCAGCGTGACTAACCCGACCTATGGCAACGTTTACGTTCGTGACTGGTCAGGCGAGACCTACGTCTATGGCATTGGTGCCAGGGGCGACTTTGAGGCTGCAGGCCTGAAGGTTGGTGACGTTGTAACCCTCGTGGGCAAGCGCGGCGAGTACAATGGTAATGCTCAGATGACAGGTGCAATCCTTGAGGCCAGCATCCCCGTGACCCCGATCGACATCGACTCGTTCCTGGATCAGCCCGATGATCCCAACACCTATTACATGTTGACCGGTACCATCACCGAGATCGCTAACCCGACTTATGGTAACCTCTACCTGGAGGATGACACCAACATCACCTACGTGTATGGCTGCTATCCCGGCTGGGGCGCTACTGGCGACAACCGCAAGAACTGCCTCGAGACCAAAGACATTACCGTAGGCGACAAGCTGAGTGTTATCGGTGTGAAGAGCACCTACAACGGCACCCCGCAGCTGTCTAACGGTATCTACTTCTCTCACGAGAAGGCCCAGTAAGCCATTCAAACATGAATTTCAAAAAGGGGGAGTATCACCTGAACGGGTATTCCCCCTTTTCTTTAAAAAAGTCTAAAAATAATGATGCGCAGATTGTTTTTCATTCTCTTGCTGGTGGCTGTGTTGCCGTGGCAAGCTCAGGCGACAGGACGGGACACTTACACCGTGATCATATCGCTCGACGGCTTGCGATGGGACTATCTGGATACCTATGACGTGCCCTTCATGAACCAGCTGGCTCGTGAGGGCGTCAAGGCTGTAATGCAACCCTCGTTCCCGAGCAAGACATTCCCCAACCACTACACGCTGGCTACAGGTCTCACACCCGACCACCACGGCATCATTGCCAACACCTTTTGGGATCGTGAAAAGGGCGTGGAGTTCTCGCTGGGCAACAAGGAGACACGTGCCGATGGCCGTTATTACGGCGGCGACCCCGTTTGGCTCACGGCCAAGCATCAGGGTGTAAAGACGGCCACCGTGTTTTGGGTGGGTAGCGATGTGACTATCAATGGTGATCATCCCACCTATTGGCTTGACTACCAGACACAACAGATTGACTATCCAGGACGCGTGGATGAAATCATCCGCTTGCTCAAGCTGCCCGAGAAGGACCGTCCCCACCTGGTGATGGCCTACTTTGAGGAGCCTGACCGCAGCGGACACAATTATGGACCGATGAACCGCCTGACTCGCCGCGCGATAGAGGACATGGACCTGCTGTTGAGCAACCTGTGGGCACGTATCCAGTTGTTGCCCATTGCCGACAAGGTGAATTTTATCGTTACCGGTGACCACGGCATGACCAGCGTGGATCCCAAGCGATTTGTCGATATCGACGACGTGGTGCCCAAGGAGTGGTATGACCGTTTCTGCAACGACTACCCCACCCTTATCTATGCCAGCGCACCCGAATACATCGACTCGATTTATAACGCATTGCAGAGCGTGGACCATATCCGCGCTTGGAAAAAGGAAGATGTGCCCGCCTATCTGGGCTACGGCACCAACAAGAACATAGGCGACGTAGTGGTGCTGCCCGACGTGGGATGGCTCTTTGCCGACAAGCCCAGCAAGAAGCAGCGCGGCAGCCACGGCTTTGACCACATGGCGGCCGACATGCAGGTGGGATTCCGAGCTATTGGCCCCGACTTCAAGGTGGGCTATGAGAAGCCTGACCGCTTCCGCAACGTGTGCATCTACCCGCTATTGTGCTACCTGCTAGGCGTCACTCCCTCACCTAACGATGGCACCCTTGACGAGGTACGCGACATGCTACGCTAGCCTCCCGAATGGGATACCATACTAAAAAACAAGATGATGCATCATGCTTTAAGCGTGGCGCATCATCAGTTATATCAAGAATAATTACCGTTGTTTACTGTAGTTGTATTCTTTAAAAGATTCAACCTCAAGCTATTGGCTAAAGATATTACCTATTGCCAAGCAATATATCGATTATGACGGTTAAGTCAGATACTGCAACGATACCATCACCATCCATGTCGACATGCACATCGTAATAACCATACTGATTAAGCAGGATGTCAACAAGACTTGTTACATCGGCAATGTTTACATCGCCATCGCCGTTGGCATCGCCGTAGAGAATAGGCTCGGGAATATTGATTACTTTTTCGGCCTGGGTCAGAACGTATCCATCATACCATTCTCCCGTCAACAAGAGATCCATCAATTTGCTTGAATCCAAGATGTTGATGACACCGTCTTGAACGACGTCTCCACATTGGGCACAAAAATCATCACTACTATTAATCAAATAGTCCAAAATGTAAGTGTAATCTGCTATATTGATCGTTCCGTCGAGATTCACGTCTCCTGGATAAAACCCCTCACCATATTCCATGGTTGACAGATATAGGGTGTTGAACTCATTTCGAGTGTCTAATCCGCATGTGGTTTTAGAGTTGATAATGATCTCCCCACCATCGTACCACTCTTCAACTCTTATCGTTAACAACATCATCTCGTCATATTGACCAGCATTCCATTTCACAGTTCCACAGAATTCATATTCGTCATAATCATTGAGCTGATAATCCGCATTGAACCCTGCAGTTCCGATACAATGGGTCATATCAGAACTGGTGGCCAACTGACCTTGAGAAATCTGTTCATTTCCATCTTCATCACAATAATTGACATTCATGTCATTTCCTCGTTTGAGACGAACGGGTGTCAACCCATCAGAGAACGAGAACTGGACATCCCACATGCTGACGTAGGAATCAAATGAAGCTTTGACTGGAACAGTGATGTTTTTGCCTAAGTCATTCATTGTAATATTCAGATTGTCAATATAAAAATAATTATTAGCAACATGTTCGGGAGAAGGCACAAATGAGGCTGTTTGAGAACTCTCATCGACAACATAACCTTCAAACCACTGGCGATAAAAAACATAATCCCAGATTCTTTCAAGATCCAATACATCGATAATGCCATCCTGATTCACATCGGTGGCAATAACATTTAATGTACTATTATTGCCAATGATGTAATTCATAGTGGAATCCATGTCTTCAAGATACACATTACCATTACCACTCGCATCACCAGGTATATAGTCCCCAAAATCCTCGGTATTGATTATGGTCGGCACAATTCCAGCTGATACATTCCATGGATCATATCCCATTACTGTCTTTGATATGACTTCAATATCTCCACCTGTGAAGTTTTCATCAACGTGAATCGTCAGCCACAAAATGTCATCAAAGGTTCGAGGGTTCCAATGGGCTATGCTAGTGGCACTATAACCGCCATTTGAATTGAGTGAGAAACTACCCTGATAGGTAAGAGCAACACAACGGGTGAAATCTTGGCTGTAACAAACGCGAGGGTCAGCATAATCCTGCATTCCCACCCAATTCACAAAACCGAACATCATACCACCTCCAGTCACATTGGTAAGTGTTAATCCTTCGGGGAGCACAAACTGCACGTACCAACTACTCACATTCTTATCAAAACGAGCCTTGACGGGGACTTTGATTTCTCCTCCCATAGCTGTGGGGGGGATGCGTGTATTGTCTATGTAGAAAATGTTGTCGGCGTGAGCCACTAGACCTGCTAGAGCAGCCATTACAAACATCACAATCTTGAAATTAAATGTTTTAGTCATCATAATCATTGTGTTTTATAGTTTAATCATCAGACATAAGCTATAAAATCGCTTCAGAAAACGCTCAACGGCATGAGGCTTACTGAATTGTCTCATGTGGGCGAAATCATTGGTCAAGTATTGATTTCGCAAATATAAATAAAAAAAACGAACTACTGCTATTATGGATGAAAAATGTGGTAGGGGTACAAAAAAGGGCAAGTGAGCTACAGCGCGCCGCTACAACCTCGTTACCCTTGCTCCGGTCAAGGCCTGGGGGATTGGGAGGGAGCTGGCCGTGTAGGACTTACCCGGCTGCAAGGGTACT
>JAEEGI010000524.1_pt1 | contig 113394 bp, 109 predicted proteins | sample 8958751 | NCBI WGS metagenome assembly JAEEGI01 (sample SAMN16246545, study PRJNA631951) | gut metagenome | biome: gut microbiome; feature: rumen; material: KS-attached | host: Bos | place: Iran: Karaj | collected 2018-10
GGCTCGTCCCCGGCGCAGCCCCCTGCGAGCCGGCTGACTCCTCGCTGTGCAGTCCTCTGGCGTCATTCCCTCCGGCTCGTCCCCGGTATAGACCCTCGCGAGCCGGCAGGACAGGTCTGAGACTACTATCGGACGCTATTTCGGCGGGCTCGGGCGAGTAGGATAGGGAACAGAAAAGCAATAATCGAGAGGATTACCCAGAATGCGGGATGGCTTGAGAGAGGGGAGTGACGCTGATCCGGAGTGACCGGGTGGAAATAAAAAAAGCGCCGGATGGCGCGAGGTCGGGGCGGAACCCCGGAAAAATCGGAAATCGTGTAGGGACGATCGGATTCGAACCGATGACCTCTTCAATGTGACTGAAGCGCTCTAAACCAGCTGAGCTACGCCCCTGTTTCCCTCATCGGGACTGCAAATATGAGAATTATTTTGGGATTACCCAAAAATAATTCAAAAAACGTTCAATTACCAATGGCAAACCCCCGAAAAACAAAAAGCGCCACGAGGCGCTAGCGAAGGCCGTTGCGGCGGGCGAGTGAGATAGCAGGCCGAAGCGGCGGGGTTCGGGGCAGAGCCCCGTAAACAAAAAGCGCCATCAGGCGCCAGCGAAGGCCGTTGCGGCGGGCGAGTGAGATAGCAGGCCGAAGCGGTGGGGTTCGGGGCAGAGCCCCGTAAACAAAAAGCGCCACGAGGCGCTAGCGAAGGCCGTTGCGGCGGGCGAGTGTGATAGCAGGCCGAAGCGGCGGGGTTCGGGGCAGAGCCCCGTAAAAACAGGAGCGGTAGACGAGTCTCGAACTCGCGACCTTCGGCTTGGGAAGCCAACGCTCTACCAACTGAGCTACTACCGCATTGGGACTGCAAATATATCAAATAATTCCAAAACGGAAAAGAAATAATTGCTACCTTTAAAGGTTAAAAGGAAAGTAATGCTAAAACGATTCTTTACCATTTGCTTGGCTGCAGTCTTGATGGCAGCCAGTTGTAACAAACCAGAACCTGAACCCACACCGGAACCTGTGACGGACATCGCCCGTGGGGCGGATGTGAGTTGGCTGACCCAGATGGAGCACGATGGTTGCAAATTCTATACGAGTCAAGGGAAAGAGATGGAGTGCATGGCACTTCTCAAGACGTTGGGTGTCAATGCCATCCGCCTGCGTGTATGGGTCAATCCCGAAAACGGCTGGTGCGGGACTGAAGATTTGGTAGCGAAAGCCATCCGGGCTCGTTCTTTGGGTCTGGACATCATGATTGATTTCCATTACAGCGATTATTGGGCTGATCCGGGCAAGCAGAACAAGCCTGCCGCCTGGGCGAAACTCAACTTCTCCGACCTCCAGAATGCCGTGTACGAACATACCTGCGACGTGCTGACCGCCCTTCATGAAGCCGGGATCACCCCGAAATGGATCCAGATCGGCAATGAGACGACAGGCGGTATGCTCTGGCCCGATGGCCAGAATTATACCGACAAGGGATTCAGCCAGTACGTTCAGCTCAGCAACCGGGGCTACCAGGCTGCCAAGGAGATCTTCCCGAATGCCCTTGTCATTATCCATGTGGACGGCGGCGAGAAGGCTGACACGCTCGACTGGTTCTTCCGGAGCTGCGCCCAGCACGGTGCCCAATACGACATGATTGGTCTTTCGCTCTATCCGGAGGCAAGCAACTGGCGCCAATATGTACAGCAGATTACGGACAATATCAACAACCTGTACGCAAAATACGACAAGGAGTGCATGATTTGCGAAGTGGGGATGTCCTGGCAGGCGGAGCAGGAGTGTAAAGATTTCCTGTCCGCCCTGATTGCCAATATGGGCAGCGAGATGCATGGCCATTGCCGTGGCGTATTTTACTGGGAGCCTGAAGGCTATGAGTCCTGGAGCCATTACAGCAAAGCGGCTTTCAGTAATAACGGGCGCCCCACAGTAGCCCTCAGTGCTTTTGCCAACTAAGTTTTGCCGATGAAAAACCATATTCTTCTTTTTTCCCTCCTGGCGCTGGCCATCTCCTGCCAGTCTGGCGCGCCGCATGACAATTCATTCCGTCAGGAAACCCTCCTGACCCAATGGGAATTCAGCCGCGACAGCCTCGCCTGGCAAGCGGTCACCGTGCCGCATGACTGGGCTATTGAAGGCCCTTTTGACAGGGCGAATGACCTGCAAGCTGTCCAGGTGACCCAGAATTTTGAGACGGCCATCACCGAACACACCGGCCGCACGGGCGGCCTGCCCTACATGGGGAAGGGCTGGTACCGCACCCATTTTGACGTGGAAGACTACCTTTCCGGCCGTGACGCGGTAACGCTCCTGTTTGACGGGGCGATGAGCCAGGCTCGCGTGAAGGTCAATGGCCAACATGTCATCGAATGGCCCTACGGCTACAATGCCTTCCATGCCGATATCACACCGTATCTGACAGAGGACGGGAAGGATAATTTCCTGGAAGTGAGCCTCGAGAACCTCCCGCACTCGTCGCGTTGGTATCCGGGCGCCGGCCTCTACCGCAACGTGCATCTGATCCGGACGCACGCAGCCCATGTCCCCGTTTGGGGCACGTATATCACAACTCCTGAGGTGACGCCCCAAGAGGCATCGGTGGAACTGCGGATTGCGATTCAAGATGGGGAAGATTTCCTGCGGGTCCGGACTACGATCTTCGACCCGCGAGGCGATATAAAGGCAGTAGCCGATACGCCCGCCGAAGCGGACCTGCTGCAGACTTTCCGCGTGAAGGAGCCACAGCTATGGTCGCCCGAATCGCCCGCCCTCTACAAGGCTGTGACGCAGATTTATGACGATGATGCGATTCTCGATGAATATACTACCCGCTTCGGGATCCGCACGCTGGCACTGGTGCCTGACAAGGGCTTCTTCCTGAATGGCCAGTTGCGGAAAATCCAGGGGGTGTGCAACCATCACGACCTCGGTCCGCTCGGCGCAGCGGTCAACCGCGCTGCGCTGCGGCACCAGCTCGCGCTCCTCAAGGACATGGGCTGCGACGCGATCCGTACCTCGCACAACATGCCGGCTCCCGAACTCGTGGAGCTCTGCGACGAGATGGGCTTCATGATGATGATCGAAGCCTTTGACGAATGGGATATCGCCAAATGCGAGAACGGCTACCATTTGTACTTCGACCAGTGGGCGGAAAAAGACATGGTCAACATGATCCACCATTTCCGCAACAGCCCGTCGGTCATCATGTGGGGAATCGGCAACGAAGTACCGACCCAGTGTGCCGATGAAGGCTACAAGGTGGCGGCATTCCTGCAGGACATCTGCCACAGGGAAGATCCCACGCGACTGGTGACGGCTGGCATGGACCAGGCCGACTGCGTGGTCCGCAATGGCTTTGCACAACTCCTTGATGTCGTGGGCTTCAACTATCGTACCCACAAATACCAAAGCGCCTACGAGATCCTGCCCCAGAAGATCCTGCTGGGTTCCGAGACGGCTTCGACGGTCAGTTCCCGGGGCGTCTATAAGCTGCCGGCCGAACTCCGCTACGGCGCAGTCTATCCTGACCAGCAAAGCTCTTCCTACGATGTGGAATACTGCTGGTGGTCGAATGTCCCGGATGTGGATTTCGCCTTGCAAGACGACCTGCCCTGGACCATCGGCCAGTTCGTCTGGACAGGATTCGATTACCTGGGTGAGCCTACACCCTATGATGTGGATGCCTGGCCGAGCCACAGTTCCTATTTCGGGATCTTTGACTTGGCTTCCCTGCCCAAGGACCGCTATTGGCTCTACCGTTCCCAATGGCGGCACGATGCCCCGACCCTGCATCTGCTCCCCCACTGGAACTGGGAAGGTCGGGAAGGGGAGAAGGTCCCCGTGTTCTGCTATACCAGTTTCCCGGCTGTGGAACTCTTTGTCAACGGGGTTTCGCAGGGCGTTCAGCAATTTGACCCGAATGGTCAATTGACGCGCTACCGGCTCATTTGGCCTGACGTGGTCTATGAGCCCGGCGAGATCGAAGCGGTGGCATACGATGCTACAGGCGCTGAGCAGATGCGGACGCAAATCCATACAGCAGGTGCACCTGCCCGGATTGAACTGGAATCCGACCGCAACCAACTCGAGGCGGATGGCCTTGATCTGGCTTATATCACTGTCCGAATTGTGGATAAAGACGGCAACCTCTGTCCGTTGGCCGACAATCCTGTCTCTTTCGAAGTGACCGGCGCAGGCTCTTTCCGTGCCGCTGCCAATGGTGATGCCACGTGCCTTGTCCCGTTTCAATCGCCGCAAATGCCCGCCTTCAGCGGCCAACTTACCGCTATCGTCCAGGCGGGGAACACTCGCGGAATGGCTACTCTCACAGCCCGCTCCGACGGGCTCCAAACAGCAGAAATAAAACTCAAAATCAAATAGATATGATCGACAACAACATCCTGAAAGAAAAATTTGCTTCATTTTTTGGCGAAGGAACGCCGCGTCTTTTCACCGCGCCGGGCCGTATCAACATCATTGGCGAGCATACCGACTACAACGGGGGCTTCGTCCTCCCGGGCGCTGTGGACAAGGCCATCACGATGGCCATCGTGCCCAACGGAACCCCGTTCGTCAACCTGGTTTCCATCGACCATGACGATGCGCACCTCTTCTTCCGTATCGGCGGTCCCCAGCCGAAAGAACAGTGGGCTTCCTATTTTTACGGCGTCATCGAAGAAATGCGCAAACGCGGCGCTACTGTAGGCGGCTTCAACGCCGTGTTCGGCGGGGATGTGCCCCTCGGAGCCGGCATGTCGTCGTCGGCTGCCCTCGAATCCTGCATCGGTACGGCCTTGAATGCCCTTTTCGACCTGCATTTCACCAAGGAAGAACTGGCCAAGATCGGCCAGATGACCGAGCACAACTACATTGGCGTGCGTTGCGGCATCATGGACCAGTTCGCCTCTATCTTCGGCCAGAAGGGCCATGTCGTGCGCCTCGACTGCCGGAGCCTTGAGTACCAGCTCGTTCCCTTCAACCCCAAGGGTGTTGAAATCGTGCTGATCGACACCATGGTCAAGCACCTGCTGGCCTCCTCGGAATACAATGTGCGCCGGGCCCAGTGCGAGGAAGGCGTGGCTGTCATCAAGAAATACCTCCCGCATGTGGAACTCCTGCGCGACGTCACGATGGAGGAACTCGAAGCGCACCGCGCTGAGATGGATCCCATGTCCTTCCGTCGCTGTGCCTTCGTCATCAACGAGAACAAACGCCTGATGGATGCCTGCGCTGCTATGGAGAAAGGCGATTTCGTGGAAGTCGGCAAGCTGGTGTACGCCACGCATGAAGGCCTGAGCAAAGAATATGGCGTGAGCTGCCCCGAGCTCGATTTCATCGTGAACATCGCTCACGAGCACGAGGCTGTGCTGGGTGCCCGCATGATGGGTGGCGGCTTCGGCGGCTGCGTCATCGCGCTGGTCAAGAAAGAAGGCGTAGCGGATTACATTGCCGATGTCAAGAAGCGCTACCAGGTGGAATTCGACAAGGATCCGCGCGTCATCGAAGTGGAAATCTCTGACGGAGCCCGGGAGATCTAGCCATGATTAATCCCGAAGAAATCCGCCTGTTCAGCATCGTGAATGCGGACGGCTCGGAGGTGGTCCTTTCCAACCTCGGCGCCGGCATCGTCTCGATCGTCGTTCCCGATCGCAACGGACGTCTGGCCGATGTCGTGCTGGGGTATCGCGATCCGGCTGACTACGAATGTGACGGACCCTGCATGGGCAAGGTACCAGGCCGCTATGCCAACCGCATCGCGGCCGGCCGCTTCGCCATCGGCGACCACAAGTATGAACTGGCCATCAACAATGGGCCGAACCACCTGCACGGCGGTCCCGGTGCCCAGTGTTTTGCCAACCGGATCTGGGACGCCGAAGAGACACCCGACGGCATCCTTTTTACGCTCGATAGCCCTGCCGGTGATGCTGGATACCCTGGGAACCTGCACGTTGAGGCTAACTATAGCTGGAGCGACGACCATAAACTTACGCTCGAACTCGCCGCTACCTCCGATGCCGAGACCATCGTCAACCTCACCAACCACGCCTATTTCAATCTGAAAGGGGAGGAGGTCGGCGATGTGACCGACCACCAGTTGAAGCTCTTTGCTTCGCGCTATCTGCCTACCGATCCGACTCTCATTCCAATCGGAGAAATGGCTCCTGTGGCCGGCACGCCAATGGACTTTACGTTGCCCAAGCGTTTGGGAGCCGAGCTAAAAACTGATTTTCCGGCCCTCAATTATGGCAAAGGCTACGACAATTGCTTTGTCGTGGATGACTGGCAGAAAGGGGTTGTTCGCCCGGTCGCGGAACTGACGGAGGCTACCTCCGGCCGCCGCTTGCTGGTATCGACGGATGCACCTGGTATTCAGGTCTATACGGGAAACTGGCTGTCCGGTTGCCCGGTCTCCAAGAGCGGCCGCGCGTATCAGGACTACGACGGTGTCGCACTTGAGTGCCAGTTCTTCCCGGATGCGCCCAACAAACCTCAGTTCCCCTTTGAGACACTCAAACCGGGGCAGGTTTACGAAAATACCATCGTATTTGCCTTCTCGTGAGTGCCAGTCGTTTCATAGCGTCGAAACTGTCCGACGGAGACGGCCGCCTGAGCCGGACGAGCAACACCATCGCGTGGATCTCGGTCTGTCTGAGCGTGGCTATCATGATTATTGCTATCGCCGTGGTCGCGGGTTTCAAAGCCGAAATCCGCGCCCGGGCGACGGGCTTCATGGGTTCCGTAATGCTCATCCAACCCGGTCAGTCGCCGCTGAACGAACAATATCCTTTTTCCGAGAATCTCTCTTATCGGGAACGTTTACAGGCTGAGCCCGGCATCACCGGTGTGTCGGGCGTGGCCTGGCGTTCCGGCCTGATCAAGACCGACGAGAACATCGACGGCCTCTACTTCAAAGGCGTTGATTCGCTCTACGATTTCTCTTTCTTTGCCAACTGTCTGGTAGATGGCTCGTTGCCCGATTATCACGGCCGCATCTCCAACGATGTCCTGCTTTCGCGGACAACCGCCTCGAAACTTGGTTTCAAGGTGGGGGATGACGTAGTTGTCTATTTCATTGGCGAAGAAGTCAAGGTCCGCAAATTCAAGCTCTGCGGCCTCTATGATGCTGGTCTGGAGGAGATAGACACGAAGATGGCTGTTGCTGACCGCCGTCACGTCCAGCGGCTGAACGGTTGGTCTGCTGATGAGGTCTCATCCATCGAGATCCGTATTGCTCCAGAAACTTCCATCGAGTTCATGAACGACCGGGTCGAAGAACTTATTTTCACATCAATGCAAGAAGACGACAAGCCGCTCTTCGTCACCAATGTGAAGAAACTCTACGGCCACCTCTTCGACTGGCTGTCCCTTCTCGATCTCAATGTCCTGATGATTCTCCTGCTGATGGTCGTCGTAGCCGGCTTCAACATGATCTCGGCGATCCTGATCATCCTTTTCGAAAAAATCTCTACGATCGGCCTCCTCAAAGCCCTGGGCATGACATCCCGTGAGGTAACGAAGGTCTTCCTGCTTCGCGCCGGTGCCCTCGTCGCAAAGGGCATGCTCTGGGGCAACATCGTCGGCATCGGCCTCTGTCTCATCCAGAAATTTACGAGGATCATCAAACTCGATCCCGCCAACTATTTTGTCAGCGCCGTCCCGATCCATCTTTCCGTCGGCAGTATCCTCTTGCTCAACATCATCGCTGCCATCCTGATGATGGCCATCATCTCACTTTCCGCCCGCTTCATCTCCCGCGTTTCTCCCGACCGTACGATGCGTGTGGAATAGAGTTAAACTCTATTCGATAATCTGCTGATAGAGTCGATAGGTATCAAGAATAGCCTCGATATAAGCCGGGGTGACGGTGCTGTAACGGTTGTATGCAACAGCGACGTCGTCCCAGTCGTTGGGATTGAGGCCCATGTCGAATGCTTCAGCACGGCGTTTGGCGAGGGCCCCACCGCCGGAGTTGTAGGAAGCCAGCGCGAATTTGATGACATTGGCCGAATCCAGCCCTTCCGCTCGGAAATCCCGCAACAAGTCATCGAACAGCATCGTGCCGACCCGGATATTCACGTCCGGATCGAAGAGGTCGTCGGTAGGGATTCCGTAGTGGTCGGCCGTCACGTCACGGACCTGCATCAAGCCTTTGGCCGAACGGTTCGACATCGCATCGATGTTGAATTGCGACTCATGGAAAATGATGGCCGACAACAGCCGCCAGTCCATGCCGATGCGTTCCGCATGCCGCCGGATCAGATCGTCGTACGGCGAAAGACCCTGAACAGGCCCCTTGTCGAGCAGCGACCGCAAATAGTCCGTGTTGTACGAACGGAAATAACGCCGCGACATCTGCCGGTAAAACGCCTCCCCCTGAAACTCCGAATACCAGAAGTTGATGGCATTGAGCAGCCGCGTCTTGTCCCGCCGGACAGCCCATACGATGTCTCCCTTGACCGGCAGCGAGAACAACAGCGTATCCCGCCAGGCCTCCGGAATCGTATCAGTGACGTCGCATACCACGATCGACAAACTGTCGCAAGCCAGTTGCCGCCAGCAGTCCGGACTCGGCATCGGCTGGAAGATGCGCATATAACTGCCATTATCGTCGCCAAAAGCGCCTAAGAGTTCATAATTGAACCCCACATTACGCCGCATGGCGGCACTTCGGTCGAGCCGGATGGCACAGCGGAGGGTGTCGGCCTCATAGCCCCAACCGACCGCTTCATGGCTCCGCTGCTTCCACAGAGCCGCGCCTTGCAGACCCAGGAGCACAAGCAGACAGAAGCAGATTCGGAGAATACGCGCCAACATCGTGAAAATAAATGATTTACCAAGCGTAGAACGGCCAGAGGATGCCGAACTTGATGCCCGTTTGCGGCTTGATGTAGTGGTAGGCCGAGAAATACTGCGGCCGGTCCCAACTCGCCATGAACGCGTTCGTGTACTTGATGTAGATGCTGGCCCGCTTCCACTGGAGATTGGCAAAGATGTCGAGGTAGGGGATATTGCCGTATTTTTCGCGTGTCTGCAGATAGAACTGACCGAGGTCCGGACTGTAAGCCGGTTCGAACCAACGCGTATGGGCGATGGCGTTGACGCCGATCTGGGCATTCAGCACCTCTTTGACGACATCGAGGTCGAAATACCAGCGCAGGTTGAGCGCCACTTTCGGCAGCGGCAGCACATCCGGCGCCGAGCTCAACTGGAACAGTGCCCGGTTGTCGAAATGCAGCCGCCACAACGTGAAATCCTTGTGCAGCGTTGCCGTCATGATATTGACAGGCGCGCTGTGTTGCCGGATAACAGCCGTGGTGTCGTAGTAGAGCATATTGGCCATCAGCGCATAGCCGAACGAGGCATCGAGCCGCCACTTCGGGATGGAAAGCTCTGCCTCCAGCGTGCTCTTCGAAACTTTCCCGAAATCATTGTCCCACTTGTGGTGGCTCAGGTAGATGTGCTGCTCGAACGGATGCGGCGTCTTCAGACCCGTGTGGATCTTGCCGGTAAGATGGATGCCCCCATCAAACGGATACACCGAGAGCCGCACTTTGCCGTTGATGTCAAAATCAAACATTCGGTAGCCGGCAAAATAATACGTGGCATCGGCATCCCACGCAATGTATTTCTTCAGTTGCCCGGAAGCACCGCCATACACATAAAGGTTGTGCTGGGTGTCAAAGCGCCGGCCCGTCAAATAATCAGAAGGTTTGAAAGCGTAAGTGGAGAGAATCTGGTAACCGAAGCCCGCATTGATCTTGGCCAGGAGCGCATCCGGTGCAAAAGGCTGCAACTTGATGTAGAAACGGTTCTCGAAATTGCGCACCGCCAGCTCATCGGCGCTGGCTGTCTCGTTGAGATAGAACTGGTTGCGGTAGAAGTTGCGGGCAGCCGTCGCAGACGCTTCAATCGCGTCCGTGTACATCTTGTTGTAGGTCGTAAACTCGCCGCTGTGCCCGATGTGGGCCATGGTCCCTTCGCCCAGCGCCAGCGAATCGCGGTCCTTGCGCAGGAAGTTCAGCGAAACGGCCAGGGTCTGGTGGATGAACCAGCTGCGCCGTTTGTACGTGTTGGCCGCCTGTGCCAGATTCACATCAATGGACTTCGACTCGACAGACGTATCCCGGATCCAGAAGATATCCTGCACGCCGCCGTTCTCGTTATGCTCCACCCTTTGGCGGATGGTCCCGAAATTGGCGAAATAGCGCTTTCCCAGATAGTTGCCGACGATGATGGTCGTTCGGTGGTCGGTATCCTCCCGGTTCAGCATACCGTGCGAACCGAGACGATGGTAGGCGAGCGTGAAATTGAAGGCCGGCGTGATGTTCTGCGTAGAGAGCAGTTTCAGGTTCGACTCCTCTTTCTTGCGGTTCACGAACGGCGTGCCCCAATAACCCAGCTCCGTATAAGGCGTCTTGGTATTGTACTGTGGGATAGTTTCGTCTGTAAACGAATCTCCGATATACGGCGTGAACATGGGCGCATCTTCCACCTCCTCGCGCTTGAACCAGTTATAGTACTGCGTGGCCGAGCCGACGGTACCCAAATACGAGGCCCCCACATCCTTTCGGTACATGGGATATTCCGAGAAATTGGCATTGGCCGTGGTGTCCAGCCCGCCAAGCGTGGGCTCATTGAACTTCTTGTCGGAAGTCCAGACCAGGATGCGCCGGTAGTAGAGGGAATCCGGGAACACAAAGGTTTCCATCACGCGCGGAATCTCCGCTTTGATGCTGTCGCGTTCTTGTCTGCGCAGGCGGCGCTTGAGTTTCTTGATATCCGAAGAGTCGGGCAGTCGCCGCGCAATGGAATCCTCATAGGCCCGGTAGATGGAATCGAGGCGGGGCAGGGTCGTGGTGTCCAACTCTCCCCAGAAGAAGTGATCCAGGGAATCATACAGATGGGCAAGCCGCAACGAATCGTCGTAAGCCGCCTGCGCCGCTGAGTCGCGCGGCACCTGGGCAATGGAATCGCGAAGGGCCAGGGAATCCTGCAGCTGACGGAAATAGCGGCTGCGTTCCGCCCCGGACGAATGTCCGGGCAGAAGCAGCAGCGCAGCCGCAAACAGGGCGGCTGCCCCCAGCACAAGATTCCGAATCCCTCGCATCGCTGGCTCCTTTATACAATCTTCACGCCAATCCGGGCGAGTTCGCTGAGCGTCCGGTTGTGCCCTTCCTTGTCGATGTAGGCCAGACCGCGCTCCAACAGGAATACGTTGTGGCCCGTCTTGATCAGGTCGAAGCAGGTCTCGCGGATGCAATACTCCGTAGCGATACCGCTCACCAACACATTCTTGGTCAAATAGTTGTTGAGCTCGATGCCCTCCGCGTTATGGCTCTCGAATCCCGAGTATTGCTCTTTACCCGCATTGACGCCCTTGTAGAACATATTCTCCTTCGAAGGCCGGTGTTCCGGTTTTGTCACCTTCTTGTAGAAGTCCTCATGGATATCGCCCCCGTGGCTTTTCATCACGCAGTGAGGCGGCCAGGGGCCACCCTGCGCCTTGAACGAGCAGTGGTCGGCCGGATGATGGTCGCACACGTAAAGCACTTGGTCGTTGGGATAACGGTTGATGGTCTCTACGGAAGCCGCTACGGCACTCTCGGCATTGGCACAGGCCATCGAGCCGTCGATGAAGTCGTAGAGCATATCGACCACCACATGGGTGTACTGCTTCACTTCGCCTTTCTCCTCCGCCTGCATCTGGTTGATCTGGTGGATGAGGCGGTTGATGAGCCGCATCTTCACATCATAAAGGTCATCGGAGATGTCCACCTTGTAATAGTGCGGATTGATGATACGCGTCTGTGTCTCGTTGAACGCGGCCAGATTGGCCTTGTAGTAGTCGCGTTTTTCAAAGATCGTACGGGTGTCCTCAAAGATGCGGCCATTGTCGAAGGCCAGTTCCTGCAGCGGCCGGAACGTATAGGAGCCGGCCGGGAACGTAGTGTACTTGGTTTCGTCGGCCTCGTCGGTAATGCGCAGTTCGCCGCCGCTTTCAATGATCTTCGCAAAGCTGTCGCCCCGCAAGCAGGTTACGTCCGCCTTGAACTTGCCGTTCTGGATGATGCGGTAGGTAATCTGGAAGCCCGGGTTGATGAGTTTCGCTTTGTCTTCACTGCGCTTGAGGATCGGTTCGTCATCCACCTGCACGAGCTTGTACACGTTGCCGAAGCAAGGATTGTGCTTGCTGGTGGCAATGGCATCGCCCACGCCGTAGCTGTCGATGCGGGCACCCTGCTTCTCCAGGTCGGAGATGATGTACTCATCCAGCGAATTGGTCGCGAAGATCTTGCAGTTATGCAGACCGGCTTCGTCCAGCGCCTCGCGGCACTTGACCGAAAGATAGGCGAGGTCACCGCTATCCAGGCGGATGCCGTAGCCCTGCGGGTAGCTGTCGTCGATGCCGTTGGCCTTGAACGCCTTGATGGCATTCTTCACGCCGCATTTGAGCGTATCGAACGTATCCACGAGCAGGATGAGCCCCTCGCCGCGATGCGTCTTGATATAGGTATCGAAGGCTTTGTATTCTCCGAAGATGGAGCAACCGAACGAAGTCGTATAACTGTGCGCCATCGTGCCGCTTGCCTCGAAACCGAATTCCACACCCGTCAAGATATTGGAGGTGGAGGCGCAGCCGCCGATGAAGGCAGCCTTGGCACCATATTCGGCCGCCCAGGGCCCGTGGGCCCGGCGCGAACCGAACTCGCTCACCGGATGCGAAGCCGCGCGCGTCACGCGCGAAGCCTTCGTGGCGATGGCCATCTGGTGGTTCATGATGCAAAGCAGCGGCGTTTCCAGCACCTGCGCTTCGATGATCGGACCGACAATCGTCAGGATAGGCTGTTTCGGGAAAGCGATCTCGCCCTCCTTCATGGCGTACACCTTGCCGGTGAATTTCATCGTGGCCAGGTACTCCCGGAATTCCCGGTAATCCTCCCCGGGCAGGAATTTCTCAAAGAATGTGATATCCTCACTCCCCAGGCCTGCAATCATCTGCAGTGCTTCGCGGATGCCGCTGACCACCGCCCAGTTGTTGTTGTCGGGCGCTTTGCGGAAGAAGAGGTTGAACACGGCGATCTTGTCTTTCATCCCGTTGTCGTAGAAAGACTTGCCCATCGTGTACTGATATTTGTCGGAGCAATAGGAAATATTGAGCATAACAATCGAAGAATAACTTATCCGAAAATGGTTTCATTCTGCCGGGCCAGCTGCCGCACCTTGTCCATCTGGGCGGATGTGATCTGAAAACCGGAGAAATGATCGATCTGACGCCGGGAATGCACGTCAGTGCCGATAAAGCTGTACATGTCGTGGTCGAGCAGCCAGCGGACGATGGCCATCGACGGCTCGCCGTAGGCGCCTGTGAGCGACATCACATTGAGCTGCAGCGCACAACCGGCATTGACGAAGTCGTCCAGTTCCGCCACCCCGTGTTTCTTGTTGACGACTTTCTGGTAGAAGACATAGCGTTCGGGGTGGGCGAGCACGGGCTGGAAACCATCCATCTGGAGATTGAAGATCGTGTCGCGGATCTCGCGGCTCCGTTCGTAGTACGACATCTCGATGAGGATATGCTTTCCGTCGGGCCAGCAGAGCCGGTCGCCGTCGGCCGCAAAGAACTCATCCACCATGTATTCCGAGGCCAAGTGAAAGCGCATGTCCGACCGAAGCGACTCGGGCAGACCGGCCACGAACTCCGTGAAACGGACCTTCAAGTCGTCTGCCTTGTTGGGAAACATCGAACGGGAAACGTGGGGCGTAAAGATGACTTTCCGTACGCCCCGCTCATGCAAGGCTTCCAGAATAGCAACGGATTCCTCTGCATCCGGGGAGCCGTCATCCACACCCGGCAGGATATGCGAATGGACATCGGCCGTAAGACCGATGTCCATGAATGAGAAATTGACTTTCTCTTTTTTCTTGAAAAACAGCATGGCTTATTTGGTCTCCGGCTCCGCGTTTTCGGCCTGGCCGACTTTCTTCTTGTCGCCGTAGCCATACCCGTAGCCATACCCGTATTTGTTCTTGCCGTAGCCGTAGTGGCCATAGCCGTAACCATAGTGATAACCATACGAACGGGCCTTGATATCCACGCCGTTGAGCACGATGTACACGTTCTTCAGCTTCTTGTCGCGGACCGTCTCGTCGAGGTCTTCCACGAAGCGCAGTTCGCAAACGCCCGCGCGCAGCATGAAGATGTTGGCATCCACATAGCGGTTGAACGTCGTCGCATCGGCCACCGGCAGATACGGTGAACTGTCGAAGAGGATGTAGTCGTAGTTCATCGCCTTGAGTTCGTTCACAGTCCGCTCCATCTTGTCCGATTCAATAAGTTCGGACGGGTTCGGCGGAATCGCACCGGCGGGCAGCACGTCGAGCGTGGCCACTCCATTGACGCCGCGGGCGATGGAACCGGCCAGATCGCTTGTCTTGCCGACGAGGTAGGGAACAAGGCCTTGGTTGTGCTCCTGGTGGATGTTGAATATCTTGGCCAACTGCGGCTTGCGGAGGTCGATACCGACGAGCAGCACCTTGAAGCCCGTGTGGGCAATGGACAGGGCCAGGTTGGAGGAAATGTATGACTTACCTTCGCCCGGCACGCTCGAGGTGATCTGGAACACGCGGTGGCCCAGGTAACGGACATTCGAACGAAGGATACGGATAGTCTCTTCGAACGGATCACGTCCGGTGACTTCCATCAGCTGATCCGGATGTTCGCTGATTGGAATCGATGCCAGCACCGGAATGTCAGTACGGTTCGTGATATCAAGCTTGCCTTCCACCTTGCTCTTGAGCATCTGGCGCAGGAAGAAAATGGCCGGCGGCAGGATGAAGCCCAGCAGGAAAGCCAGCAGGTAGATCATCTTGCGGTTCGGCGCGGTCGCGTAAGCAGTGTTGTGAGCGGGATCAACGACCTTACAACGGTCTGCGATGGCATAGAGGGAGATCAAAGCCTCTTCCTTCTTCTGCTGGAGCAGGATGTAAAGCGGCTCTTTCACCTGCTGCTGGCGGCCGAAGCGCGTGAGTTCCAGCTGCTGCGAAGGCATGGCGGAAAGACGGCTCTTCGACTGGCGGAGTTTGGCGTTGATGTTGTTGCGCTGCAGGCTCAGCGATTTCTCCTGGTTGCGCACCGAAGTTACGATGTTGGAGAGCAATTCCTGCAGTTGTTTATCCGACTGGATGACCAGCGGGTTCGATTCACTGGAGGAAGCCACCATCCGGTTACGCTCCATGAGCAGGGTGTTGAACTGGTTGATGGTACTGTTGAGTCCCGTGTCGCTGATACCGATGTTGGCCGGAATCAGCATCAGAGCCGCATCCATCTGGCCCACGTAATCCTTGATGATACTCAACAACTCGATCTGCACGTCGATAGCGTTGAGCTGTTCTTCATATTTAGCGTCCGAAGAAAGGCTCAACTGCGACTGGGAGGCCACGTCCACCACAGTGTTGCTCCGGCGGTAATTCTGGAACTGGCCCTCGATCGTGCTCAGTTCGTCTTCAATCACGCCTAGCCGGTCGGTGAGGAAATCGATGGTATTCTCCACCGCCTTGCTGCTGAATTCCTTGGCATCGATGTTATATTTGTCGATGAGGCAGTCCAGGATGTCTTCGGCGCGCCTCGGTACCACATCGTTGTAGCTGAGGTTGATCACGTCGGAACGGGCGGAAGAGGTCTTAAGCTGGGCGTTTACCGATAAATTCTTGCGCATACGGTTGGCCGTATTGCGAGAAGGTTCCATCGTGATGATGTAGGTATCACCTGGCTCAAACTTGCCCAAATGCGTCTTCTCGATGATGAAGTTGTGGTCGCTGACGGCGAATTCCTCCCCGAACTTGTAAGACTTGTTCTCGATCGGATACTTGTTCTTGCCCATATACAGTTTGCTGATCTGGAAAGAACTGGAGTCAGTCGGTGAGAAGAAAAGCTGCATCTGCGGCGGCTCGCTGAAGTTTTCAGTCGAATCGACCAACACCCGGAACGGGTTGTTCCCGTAATAATTGATGCTTTTAATCGGGCGTTTCTTCTCGTACGTATAGTTGAGACCGAATTCCTCCACGACCCGCTGCATGAGCGTCCGCGAGTTGAGGATCTCCGTTTCGTTGGCGATATAGCTGTTCTCGAAACCGGAGATCAGGTCGGAAAGGTTGATCAGGTCGGAACGGCCTTTCATGTTGACCAGCATGATCTTGGCGTTGGCGGTATAACGGGTCTTGGTGACCTTGTTGTAACACCAGGCGAGAAGGAGGCAGAGGAGGACGGAGGCGAGGATGATCCAGCGCATACCCCACACGACGTTGAGAATCTTCTTGAGGTCGAGACTGGCCTCTTCGTCGTGGTAATTGTGGGAAGTATAGTTGTTCTCTTGCATAATCGTCGTTATTTGGCAGGAAGTCTAACAATGAAGAAAGTGGCGACGGTCACCAGCGTGGAAAGCGTGCTCAGGATGATCGACCACAGGCCGGTCGGGGTGGTTCCGCTGGCGATGCGTTTCGCGCTCTGGGGTACGTAAAGCACGTCGTTCTGGTGCATGTAGAAGAGTTCTGAGTTGAGGATTTCACTCTTCGTCAGGTCAATCTTGTAGTGAACCTGCTTGCCGTCCTCGTCCCGGATCAGGATAATATCGTGGCGGTCGGCCTGCAGGCCCAGGTCGCCTGCCATACCAAGTGCCTGAAGGATTGTGACGCGTTCACTCGGCATCGTATAGGTGCCCGGCATGCGGACTTCGCCAAGCACTGTGATGCGGTAGTTCAAAAAAGCGACCGAAACGACAGGCTCTTTAACCAAACCGCGTTCGACCAATGTGTTGGTAATGAATTCCACCAGCTCGGTCCGTCTCATGCCTTCGACATGGATGCGGCCGATGCCCGGCATGTCAATGTACCCTTGGGAATCTACGAGGTAGGGGATGACATTGGTAGGAGACATGCCATATCCAGTAGTTGTTCCGTTGTTCAGCGTGAAGTTGTAAGGCATGACCACGCTCTTGTCGGGGCCGGAAATGATGATCTGCAGCTTGTCGTCCTTCATGATGACGGGCTGGTATTCCGCGTCGATCTTTTGTGGCGTCACCTGGTCGATGTCCTGGAAATAAAGGATCTCCTTCGGCGATGTACAACCCGACAGGGCGCTGAGCACAGCCCCTGCGAGAATGACACTCCAAAGAAGTGATCTCAAAGAATTTGTCATAATGCTATCGATAGTTTTTATATATTTTTCTTCAACTTACAAATATACGTATTATTCTGGAACTTTGCAATCCAACTGCGACAATTTGCCCACATCGTGGAGTTCCAGCCCCGGCATGACAGCGGCCCGGACCGTATGGGTCCGACAGATCGACAAATAAAAGTCCACAATGCCAAACTTCTCGGGCCAGTCCAGCATCAACGGCAAAATGGCCGGCGAGATGCAGTGGATGCCTGAGAAAGCGAGCCGTGTACACTGGTCCGGGTCGATGCCCGCATACGGACTCCGTACCTCTCCCGTCGCGATATTGGTCCAGCCCACGAGCCTCATTTCGTCATCGAACAGGAAATAGCGCTGCGTCTCGCGTGCACTCACGAGAAGGGTAGCCAGGTCTTCCTGCCGGTGCTGCGCCCGGAACCAGGTAAGGTCGAGATTGGACAGAATGTCCACGTTATGCACCAGAAATGGGTCCGGCCCGTCCAGCAAGGGAGCTGCGTGGCGAATGCCACCGCCTGTCTCGCGCAGCAGATCGGTCTCGTCGGAAAACTCGACCTTCACGCCCCAGTTGTTGTGTGCGGCTACATAGTCGCGGATCTGGTCGGCGAAATGATGGATGTTGATGACCAGTTCGTCATAGCCAGCGGCAATCAACTTGCCCGCGACATGCTCCAGCAGCGGTTTGCCGCCCACAGGCACCAGCGCCTTGGGCATCGTGTCGGTCAAGGGCTTGAGCCGCGTGCCCAGCCCGGCCGCAAAGATCAGCGCCTTCATCGGCTAGAATTCTTTTTCAATCTCCAGCTCGCGGTGCGTCACGCGCACCTTGATGCTGAATTTCTTCGTGAGATGCTCGGCCAGGTGCTCGGCACAATACACCGACCGGTGCTGGCCGCCCGTGCAGCCGAAACTCACCATCAGATGGGTGAATTTGCGTTGGATGAAGCGCTGTACATGCGCGTCCACCAGCTCGTAGGCATGGTCGAGGAATTTGAGTACGCCGCCGTCATCCTCCATAAACTTGATGACCTCGGCATCCATGCCCGTAAAGTGTTTGTAATGTTCGTATTTGCCTGGATTCTCGAGGCCGCGGCAGTCGAATACATAGCCGCCGCCATTGCCGCTGGCATCGTTGGGAATGCCTTTCTTGTAGGCGAAACTGAAGATGTCCACTTCCAGCCCGCGCTCCTGGTTCATGTCGGAGAACTGCTTCATGCGCGTCAATTCTTCCAGGATCTTGGTCAGGTAGGGATACTCCTCAAATGGGCCTTTGAGCAGCCGGCGCAGGTTCTCCATGGCGTAAGGCACACTCTGCAGGAAATGCGGCTTCTTCTCGAAATAGCCCCGGAAACCATACGCACCCAGCACCTGCAGCGTGCGGAACAGTACGAAGTGACGCAGCGTCTTGAGGAAAGCCTGTTTCGGAATCGGGGCATAGGGGCGCAGCGCATCCAGATAGGCATCGATGAGCTCCATCTTGAACGCTTCGCTGTAGGCCGCTTTGGCCTGCCAGATGAACGAAGCGACGTCGTAGTAGATCGGACCCTTGCGGCCGCCCTGGAAATCGATGAAATAGGGCTCGCCGTACTTGATCATGACATTGCGCGCCTGGAAGTCCCGGTACAGAAATGTGTCAGACATACTGCGCATCAGCACGTCCGACATGGCGTGGAAATCCTTGTCGAGTTCGATCTCGCTAAACTCTAAGCCTGTGGCTTTTAGGAAGCAATACTTAAAGTAATTCTGATCGAACGAGATCATCCGCTCGTCGAACTCCGGCTGCGGGAAGCAGACGGAGAAATCGAGCCCTTGGGCGCCTTCGAACTGGATCTTGGGCAGGGCGCGGATGGCTTTGACGATCAACGCTTTTTCAGCTGGGGAATAGACCCCTTTTTCGCGCCCCTCCGCCACCAGGCTGAAGAGGGTATCGTTCCCCAAGTCTTCCTGGAGATAACAGGAGAAATCATCGTTGTGGGCCAGCACTTTAGGCACGTTAAGTCCCTTTGCGTAGAAGTGCGTGGCCATCTTCCAGAAAGCGATGTTCTCGGGGATGGAGGTGCCCCGTGCACCAATCAGCGTCACGTCGTCTCCCGTGATGCGGAAGTACCGGCGGTTGCTGCCCGACGAGGGCAATTCTTCGAAAAGCCGGACGCTCTGCCCGGTATATTTTTCAAACAGCAGTCTTACAGGATCCATATCGTTTTTGTGTCATGCCCGGCTCCGACCGGGGCATCTTCACAAAGATAGGTATTATTCCCCGGATTTCCAACCCACCGTCTGCACGAGCGTGATCTCCTGTGCCGGTGTCAGCCCGAGTTCTTCCCCAAGCGCCTCCTTCGGCACCATGGCCCGCACTACCGTGCCGAGTCCTTCTGCTGCACAGAACAGGTAGATATTTTGCGAGATGAATCCTGTGTCCGCATAAATCGTCTCGATGATGCCACGGGATGTTTTTCCCGTGATCTTTGCCGTGTCGGCCACGAAGGCGATCTCTGCGGCGGCCGTGCCGACATAATCCTGGGCGCCGGAAGCGGCGCGCAGGTCCCGGTCGGTCACGGCCGCCAGCCGGTTTTCGGCCGGCTCATAGACGAAGGCTCCCTCGGGCAGCAGCACATAGAGTTCCGTTTCCTGTCGGTTGTGCGAGGAGGGCGCGGTACGACGCTTTGGAGAGACGTGGCCCCAAGCGGCCCAGAGCAGGTCTGCCAGCAACTGGAGATCCTTTCCATCTGTCAAATCAAAACGACGCGGCGCATACTGCCTGACCGAACGGCGTGCCCCTATAGCATCGCGCAGCGGCATTCCGCCGCTGCGCTGTGCTTCTGGTAAGATGATTTCTTTCAACGTCTTACTCGGCTTTCGGACCGGCGGAGACCAGCGCCTTGCCGGCTTTGTTGTAGGTGTACTTCTTGAAGTTCTTGACAAAGCGGCCGGCGAGGTCCTTGGCCTTCTCTTCCCACTGCTTGGGATCGGCGTAAGTGTCGCGCGGGTCGAGGATCTTCGGATCCACACCTTCCAGTTGCGTCGGGACTTCGAAGTCGAAGAACGGAATCTTCTTGGTCGGGGCCTTGTCGATGCTGTGGTCGAGGATAGCGTCGATGATGCCGCGGGTATCCTTGATGGAGATGCGTTTGCCGGTGCCGTTCCAGCCGGTGTTCACCAGGTAGGCCTTGGCGCCCGATTTCTTCATCTTCTTCACGAGTTCTTCCGCGTACTTGGTCGGGTGCAGTTCGAGGAATGCCTGGCCGAAGCAAGCCGAGAAGGTCGGGGTCGGCTCGGTGATGCCACGCTCGGTACCTGCCAGTTTGGCAGTGAAACCGCTCAGGAAGTAATACTTCGTCTGCTCGGGGGTCAGGATGCTGACCGGCGGCAGCACGCCGAAAGCGTCGGCAGAGAGGAAGATCACCTGCTCAGCGGCAGGGCCCTGGCTCTCCGGACGGACGATCTTCTCGATGTGGTAGATCGGGTAGCTCACGCGGGTGTTCTCGGTCACGCTCTTGTCGGCGAAATCGATCTTGCCTTTCTCATCGACGGTCACGTTCTCGAGGAGGGCGTCGCGGTGGATAGCGTTGTAGATGTCAGGCTCTGCGTCCTTGTCGAGGTTGATGACCTTGGCATAGCAGCCGCCTTCGAGGTTGAACACGCCCTTGCGGTCCCAGCCATGCTCGTCGTCACCGATGAGCAGACGTTTCGGGTCGGTGGACAGAGTGGTCTTGCCGGTGCCGGACAGGCCGAAGAAGATAGCGGTGTTCTCGCCGTTCATGTCGGTGTTGGCCGAGCAGTGCATCGAAGCGATACCCTTGAGCGGGAGGTAGTAGTTCATCATCGAGAACATACCCTTCTTCATTTCGCCGCCATACCAGGTGTTGAGGATTACCTGCTCGCGGCTGGTCACGTTGAACGCCACGCAGGTGTCGCTGCGGAGACCCAACTCCTTGTAGTTGTCAACCTTGGCTTTCGAAGCGCAATAGACGATGAAGTCCGGCTCCTGGTCGAATTCCTTCTGGTTCTTCGGACGGATGAACATGTTGGTCACGAAATGGGCCTGCCATGCCACCTCCATGATGAAGCGCACCTTCATACGGGTGTCGGTATGCGTACCGCAAAAACCATCCACCACATAGAGGCGTTTGCCGCTGAGCTGTTTCTGAGCCATCTTCTTGACCTCTTTCCAAACGGCTTCCGACATCTTGTGGTTGTCGTTCGGATACTCCTCGGTGGTCCACCAGATCTCGCCCGGTGCGCCTTCCTTCGTGGTCTTGTCATAGACGATGTATTTGTCTTTAGGGCTGCGGCCGGTGAACTCGCCGGTCATCACGTTGATAGCGCCGAGTTCCGTCACGACGCCTTTGTCGAAGCCTTCCAGCCCCGGTTTGGTCTCTTCGTTGTAAAGAACTTCATAAGTAGGATTATAGAGCACTTCTTTGGCACCCCGGATCCCGTACTTCAGCAGATTGATTTTAGGCATAGGATTTATCTTTTTGATTAAACTAATTTATCGGGTATTAATTTGTATTTTTCAGCAGTTCGTCAGGCTATCTGGAGCCATGCGCAAAGATAACCTTTTTACTGATTCCAGCGCCCCATCACTACAAAAATTATTCCACGCGTTATCAACAATCCCCACGCCTGCCAAAACTCCAGTGCGGCCGATTTCTGGATTGGCCAATCGTCTTGTCGGTCAGCCCCGTTTTTGACTCCTCGCGAGCCGGGCGACCCCGCACCTGGTAGCCCTCTACCGCCATTTCCTCCGGCTCGCACCCGTCGTAGGGGACCCCGAGCCGGAAGACCCCACCTGCAAGTACCTTCAGTGACCATCCTCTCCGGCTCGCCCCCGGCTCAGACCCTCGCGAGCCCGTCACCCCCTCGCTGGGCGGCCTTCTATCGTTATCCTCTCCGGCTCGCCCCTGGCGTAGACCCTCGTGAGCCGGGCGATTCCTCGCTGTATCGTCCTCTAACGTCACTCCCGCCGGCTCGCACCTTTGACTGGCCATCGTTAGTTCGCGAGATTGCGTAGAAGTCGCGCCAATAGCCTTCGCCCGAACAACTCACGGCGATCCGCTAACGCCAGACTCCCGCCCCAACGTGGCGTCGCGAAGACTTGACTGCCATTTGCGCACTACGGCTCGCGCTCCGCCTTCCTTGTCGGTCTGGCGGGCCAGTCCGACAAGGCCATCTTCAGTCTCGACAGACACTCCAACTCCCGGATCACTACATCCGGCGCACTGAACGACGGTGAGGCTTGTTATAAAACAACCAAACAAAGCAGCGGCTGCAGTCGCTGCTAAAAGTGATGTCCGTAGTTGATTAGGATATCAAACTACACGAGACAGATCTTGTCAAGTTTTTTTTATTGAATTATACTGGCGCTCGAAGTGCCGGACGGTCGCATCGGCAATGAAGTGGGACTGGCGGTGGTACATGGCCTTGACGGGCTGCATGCCAGACCGCCAAGGAAGGCGGAGCGCGAACTGTACTGTGCAAGTGGTAGTTTGGTCTTCGCGACGCCACTTTGGGGCGGGAGCCTGGCGAGGGTTAACCGCTGTTTGTAGTGCGGGAGCCGGCGACTGGCATATCTGTGCTGAAGTTCGCAAAAACGAGAAGGGCGAGCCGGTGGGAGTGGCTGTGGATAGCTTCAGGCAAGGGTCTGGCCGGCTCGCAGGGGTCTGAGCCGGGGGCGAGCCGGCGGGGATGACGACTGAGGACGGTACAGCGAGGGGTCGCCCGGCTCACGAGGGTCTACCGAAGGGGTGGCGGCTTTTGCATGATGAGTTTACGTTTTTTTTCGTATATTTGAAATTTGAACGATTGACAACAAAATACAAAAAGATATGAAAGACAACCGACCGACAATCATCGATTTCGTTGAAACTTACACCAGTCGATTTGCCAATAACGTCTATCTTCGCGAGAAGGTGGACGGCGTATGGAAAGAGATTACCCAGGCGCAGACCCGGACCGAGGCGTATCGCATCGGCGCTGGCCTGATGGCGCTCGGGCTTCAGAAGGGGGAGAAGATCGCTTTGCTTTCCGAGAGCCGGGCGATGTGGATTCTTGCCGAGATTGGCGCCCTGTATGCCGGCGCTGTGGATGTGCCGCTTTCCGTCAACTTGGGCGAAGGGCAGGACCTGCTGTTCCGTATCCACCATTCCGATGCGAAATGGATTCTTGTGTCGGCCAATCAGTTGCCGAAGATCCGCGCCATCATCGCCGAATGCCCTGCCGTGAAGAAAGTTATCGTCTTCGACGACACGGCTTTCCATGTGGACAACCTACGCGAGGGCGAGATCAAGATGTCGGAAGTGCAGCGCATGGGCGACACCTTCCTGGCCGAGAACCGTCAATTGTTCGTGAATCGCTACAAATCCATCGGCCCCGATGATTATGCGAACATCAGCTATACTTCAGGTACGACGGCTGACCCGAAAGGCATCCTGCTTACACATCGTAACTATACGGCCAATGTGGAGCAAGGCCACTCGGTGATTTCCATTGGTGAGAACGAGGTGATGCTGATCATCCTGCCGCTCGACCACTGCTTCGCGCACGTGGCCGGTATGTACACCATGATGTACTATGGCGGTTCCATTGCCTTCGTCCCGATTGGCCGCAACTCGCTGGCTACGCTGAAAAATGTGCCCACCGCCATCAAGGAGACGCGCCCGCACGTGATGCTCTCCGTGCCGGCCCTGGCCCGCAACTTCAAGAAGAATATCGAGACGAGCGTCAAGGCCAAGGGCCCGAAGGTCGAGAAGCTCTTCAATTTCGCGGTGAAGAATGCGATCGCATACAATAAAGAATACTATAATCGCGGCGGCCTGAAGGACTGCTGGCGCAAACCTTTGATGTGGCTCTTCGACAAGTTAATATTCAAGAGTGTCCGTGAGGGATTCGGGGGCCGCATGAAGTTCTTCGTGGGTGGCGGCGCATTGCTCGACATCGAGTTGCAGCGTTTCTTCTGCGCCGTGGGCATGCCGATGTTCCAGGGCTATGGCCTGACGGAGGCTACGCCGATTATCTGCGCCAACTCCGCCGGGCATGCCATCTTCGGCTCGTCGGGCCGTATTGTCCGTCCGATGGACTGCAAGATTTGCGACGAACAAGGCAACGAGGTGCCGATTGGCCAGAAGGGTGAGATCGTTATCCGCGGCGAGAATGTGATGGCGGGTTACTGGAAGAATCCGAAAGCGACGGCCGACACGGTAGTGGATGGCTGGCTGCATACCGGCGACATGGGTTATATCTGCCCGTGGGACACGGATTTCCTCTATGTGGTGGGCCGTTTCAAGAGCCTGCTGATCTCGTCGGATGGGGAGAAGTATTCGCCGGAGGGTTTTGAAGACAGTCTCCCGGAGGTGTCGAAATTCGTGTCGCAGGTAGTCTTGCACAACAACCAGGATCCGTACACGATGGTGATGATCGTGCCGGAGAAGGAAGCGCTCAAGGACTTTGTCCAGAAGCAGGGCCTGGATCCGGAAAGCCGGGACGGCAAGGTGGCGATGCTCCAGAAGATTCAGGCGGAAATCGATTCGTACCGTAAGGGCGGTGCGCACTATGGTCTTTTCCCGGAGCGCTGGCTCCCGGCGGCTGTGGTGATCTGTGACGAGCCTTTCACCATCGCCAATCGTATGATGAACTCGACGATGAAGATTGTCCGTGGCAAGGTGGAAGAGCACTATGCTGACCGCATCGCCTACGCTTACACCTCCGAAGGAAAACAACTTCTTAACGAGAAGAATATAGCTTCCATCTAACGCTTGATCAGCGCTTCGGGGTATTGCTCTGGAAACGTCGCGCTCCGCGCGACCCCTCCCAAGCAGAGCTTGGGCCCCTCCCTCTTACAATGCCGAGGGTGGCATGTTTTCCAGAGCAATACCCCGAAGCGCTGATCAAGCTGCGCATCCATGCTAGAGACATTAAAGAAATACTGGGGTTACAAGCGGTTCCGGCCGGGGCAGGAGGAGATTATTACCGAGGTGCTAGCTGGAAGGGACGTGTTGGCGATCTTGCCGACGGGCGGTGGGAAGTCGGTGTGTTTCCAGGTGCCGGCGCTCATGAAGGAGGGGATTTGCCTGGTGGTTTCACCCCTCATTGCACTGATGAAAGACCAGGTGCAGAACCTGCGGGACAGGGGAATTCCGGCACTGGCCGTCTATGCTGGAATGACCTATCGCGAGATTGACATAGCGCTCGATAACGCCATCTATGGCGACTACAAATTTCTTTATGTTTCCCCCGAGCGATTGCGTACTGAATTGTTTCAAACGCGTCTGGCGCGGATGCAAGTCTGCCAGTTGGTGGTAGATGAAGCCCATTGCATCTCGCAGTGGGGATATGACTTCCGGCCGGATTATCTTCAAATCGCTGAAATACGGAAAATTATCGGCCTTCAAATACCCGTTGTCGCGCTGACTGCAACAGCCACGCCTGCCGTAGCCGACGATATCATGGACAAGCTACAGTTCCGTCGGCCGAACAAGCTTGTTGGTGATTTTGCAAGGCCTAATTTATCCTATGTTTTCCGTGAAACCGAGAATAAAATGGGGCAACTGTTGCGCGTCTGCCAGGGCGTTTCCGGCAGTGGAATTGTGTACGTCTCCCGACGTAAAAGTGCCGAAGATCTGGCGGCCTTCCTGCAGCAACATGGGGTAGGGGCCGAAGGGTATCATGCCGGCCTAAACCGCGACTCCCGAGCCCGTATCCAAGACGCCTGGAAAACCGGTGAAACCCGCGTCATCGTATCGACCAATGCTTTCGGCATGGGCATCGACAAACCCGATGTCCGCTTCGTCTGCCACTACGATATGCCCGATTCCCTCGAAGCGTATTTCCAGGAAGCGGGTAGGGCAGGACGTGACGGACAGCAGGCCTATGCGGTTCTGCTTTGGAACCGAAGCGATATCGCAAGGCTTCGCCAGACCGTCCGCGCCATGTATCCGCCTCTCGACTACATCCGCGATATCTACCAGAAAGTCTTCGTTTTCCTGGGCTATGCCTACGAGGAAGGAAGGGGCGCCAGCGCCAAGTTTGAGATTGAAAAGTTCGCCGCCCATTTCCATCTCCATGCCCGCACAGCCTACTACGCCATCAAGTATCTGGAAACTGCTGGCTACTGGACACTTACCGAGACCTTGCAGATCCCGGCCAAAGTGCAGTTTACCGTATCGCGCGACGAATTGTACCGCATCCAACTCGGCAGCGATGACATCGACCGCTTCGTGAAGCTGCTTTTGCGGATGTACACCGGCATCTTCACGGAATACGTGCCTGTGGACGAAGAGAAGATCGCCAAGGCCGGCCGTTATGCACCAGCCGTGGTGATTGAAAAGTTCAAACAGCTCGCCCGCCGGCAGGTGCTGAAATACATTCCCGCCATCAATGCTCCCATGCTTTGCCTGAACTACGAACGGCTGCACGAGAAGAATCTGCGCTTGCCCCAGTCCGAATACGATGCCCGTGTCAGTCGCCGGGCCGATCGGCTCGAAGCGCTGATCCGGTTGGTGGAAAACGACAAAGAGTGCCGCTGTACGCAAATGTACCGCTATTTTGGGCAGGAAGGGGGGCATCCCTGCGGCCGCTGCGACGTTTGCAAAAAGTAGCTTTTCTTTATAATTATTTGTATGCATTGTTGATTTTTTGTATTTTTGTTAAGTTTTTACGTGCCTTGCTGGCAGGTAAAAACGGTCGGTTCGCGGACACCGCCTATGGATGTAGGCAGGCCTGAAGTGCAGGGAGAAATGTTGGAAAATCCTGCCGAACCGTGGCTGTTGTGCGTACTTCGTACGCGCAGGAGTGAAAACTATGTCCCTATGGCAACGGAAGAAGTTCGCTGGTACGCCCTTAAGATTTTCTACAGTCGCTTGCTCCACATCAAGGCCGAACTCGACGGCATGGGCATCACCACCTATGTGGCGATGACCACGATTGAAAAGTTCGAAAATGGCAAGCTGACGTACGTCAACAAACCCCTTGTAGCCTCGCTCCTTTTCCTACGGACTACCGAGAACTTCCTGCGTTCGTTCAAGACGAAGCACAACAGCGACCTGATGTTTTACCAGGACTTCGCCACCAAGAAACCGGCGCCCATCGACGACACCGAGATGCGCAGCTTCATCATCCTGACCGCCGCCGACCGCGGCACCCGCGTGCAGTACCTGGGCGAAAGCGTGCCCGACTTCAAGCGCGGCGAGCACGTCCGGGTGATCGACGGAATCTACAAGGGCGCCGAAGGCTACATCAAGAAAGTCCGTTCCGACCGCAAACTCATCGTGGAAGTCAAGGGCGTCGCCGTGGTGGCCGTCTCGTACATCCACCCCGCCTTCCTCGAAAAGATCTGATCAAGCTCGCGATGAATCTCTTAATCACCGGCTCAGCCGGTTTCATCGGCGCCAACCTGGTGCTGCGTCTGCTGGAGAGTGAAGAACCCCTCAGCATCACGGGCTTCGACAATCTCAACGACTATTACGATCCGTCGCTCAAGACCTATCGGCTGGGCTTGATCGAAGAGAAGGCCCGGCAAAAAGCCATACATAATTATCGCTTCGTCAAAGGAGACCTGGCTGACAAGCCGCTGATCGACAGTTTGTTCGAAGAGGGCCATTACGACATCGTCGTGAACCTTGCCGCCCAAGCCGGCGTCCGCTACAGCATCGAGAACCCCGACGCTTATATCCAGAGCAACATGATCGGCTTCTACAATATTTTGGAAGCCTGCCGGCACCATCCCGTGCAGCATCTGGTATATGCCTCCAGCAGCAGCGTATATGGCGGCAACAAGAAAGTGCCGTTCAGCGTGGAAGACCGGGTGGACAATCCAGTGAGCCTGTATGCGGCGACGAAAAAGAGCAATGAGCTCTTTGCCCACTGCTACAGCAAACTCTACGATATCCCGACCACGGGCTTGCGCTTTTTCACGGTCTATGGCCCTGCCGGTCGCCCCGATATGGCGTACTTTGGCTTCACCAACAAACTCATCAAGGGCCAGACCATCCAGATTTTCAACTATGGCAACTGCCGCCGCGACTTCACCTATGTGGATGACATCGTGGAAGGTATTGTGCGGGTGATGGCCAAGGCTCCGGAGCGCAGAAAGGGCGAAGATGGACTTCCCATCCCGCCCTATGCCGTTTACAACATCGGTGGTGGGCAGCCGGAGAACCTGCTGGATTTCGTCCAGATCCTGCAGGAGGAATTGCTCCGGGCTGGCGTCCTGCCACAGGACTACGATTTCGAGGCGCATAAGCAACTGGTTCCGATGCAGCCTGGTGACGTGCCTGTCACTTATGCTGATGCCACGGCGCTGGAACGGGATTTCGGTTTCACCCCGAAGATCAAGCTCCGCGAAGGACTCCGGAAGTTCGCGGAGTGGTACAAAGCTTACTATCAATAAAATGAACATTGCAGTTGCTGGAACCGGCTACGTGGGAATGAGCATCGCGACGCTGCTTGCGCAGCATCACCACGTGACCGCGGTGGATGTGATTCCCGAGAAGGTAGATCTCATCAATCAGAAAAAATCGCCGGTCCGAGACGAATATATTGAAAAATACCTGGCTGAAAAAACTCTTGACCTCGTTGCCACGCTCGACGGCGCCACCGCCTACCGCGACGCCGATTTTGTCGTCATTGCGACGCCGACCAATTACGACCCGCAGAAGAATTTCTTTGATACACGACACGTGGAAGAGGTCATCGACCTGGTGCTCAGTGTCAATCCCGATGCCACGATGGTCATCAAATCGACCATCCCGGTGGGATACACGCGCAGCCTTTACGTGAAATATGCAGCGAAAGGTGTCCAAAAGTTCAACCTGCTCTTCTCGCCGGAATTCCTCCGCGAGAGCAAGGCCTTGTACGACAACCTGTATCCCAGCCGCATCATCGTGGGTTTTCCAAAGCCTATTGCGGGCTTTGAAGAAGAAAATGCTGCTATCCAGCGCATTGTGAGCCAGGACTTGGAAGAGAGGGCCCATACTTTCGCTGCGCTGTTGCAGGAAGGGGCTCTCAAACCAGCTATCCCCACACTCATCATGGGCATGAAAGAGGCTGAAGCAGTGAAACTTTTCGCCAATACCTACCTGGCCCTCCGCGTGAGCTATTTCAACGAACTCGATACGTATGCTGAGATCAAGGGGCTTGACACCCAGGCTATTATCGATGGCGTGTGCCTTGACCCGCGTATTGGCAGCCACTATAACAACCCGAGCTTCGGTTACGGTGGCTACTGCTTGCCGAAGGATACGAAACAGTTGCTTGCCAACTATGAAGACGTGCCGGAGAACCTGATCCAGGCCATCGTCGAAAGCAACCGGACCCGTAAAGATTACATTGCTGACCAGGTACTGCGGCGGGCTGGATACTATGAAGCATCGGCGCAGTGGGATGAATCCCGCGAGGGAAGTGTCGTGGTCGGTGTCTATCGCCTGACCATGAAGTCGAATTCCGACAACTTCCGCCAGAGTGCCATCCAGGGCATCATGAAACGCATCAAGGCCAAAGGCGCCACGGTTATCATCTATGAACCCACGTTGCCCGATGGTACACGTTTCTTCGGCAGCTTGATCGTCAATGACCTGGAAGAGTTCAAGAAGCAAAGCCGGGCTATCATCGCCAACCGCTACGACAGCGTGCTGGACGATGTGTACGACAAAGTTTATACACGGGATATTTTCAAACGCGATTAATCACGAGGTACGATGATTCTTTCCAAAATCAGACAAGCTTTCGCAGTGTTGCGACACAAGTCCGATTATGTGAACGGACCATCCTATTACCCCAACTGTGCCCACAAGACTTCCCGGGAGATCCTGCGAGATCAGTTGTATTTCTGCCTCAAGTACGGAAAGCCCGAACCGTTCTATTATACCTACGGTTTTGACCGCAAGGAAATGACCCGTGAACGGATGTGCAGCGAATACCTGATTCCTTACAAGCTTTTTCAGAAACGCATCAATAAACTGAACTTCCAGAACCCGCGGTACGACGATTTCCATGGGAAACTGACCGGGCGGGTCATTACGGGTGACAAGTTCTATTTCAGCATCTTTCTGGAGAAGTTCGGCATTCCGACGCCTAAAGTGCTCTGCTTCATCAAAGACCGGAAGGTTTTGTATGTGGATTCCAAGTTCCAAGTAGATGATTCCGCAACGGGTAAAGAGCAACTGCAGTCGTTTCTTGCGAATGACATGGATGCCTTTGCAAAGCCTTCCGACGGCCAGTTGGGAAATGGCATCTTTTCGTTGAAGGTCCAGGGCGCAGATGTCTATGTCGATGGAAAACTTGCCTCCAAAGAGGGAGTTATAGAAAAACTCCTGTCTGCGGATTATCTGGTTCAGGAGCGAATCACCCAGCATCCGAAAATGGCCACTTTGTGCCCCTCGACGATCAATACCATCCGGCTGCAGACCGTCATGGACAAAGAAGGCAAAGTTCATGCATTTGGTGCTGCTTTGCGGGTGGGACGGGAAGGACTTTCGGTGGACAACTGGGCGAAAGGCGGTGTGCTAATCGGTATCGATATGGCCAAAGGCACTTTGCTGGAAATGGGCTTTTTGAAGCCGAAGTTTGGTACTTCGACCCAAGAGCATCCCGATACGCATATTCAGTTCAAAGGCTTTGAGATTCCCTTCTACAAGGAAGCTGAAGCCTTGGCTGTCAAACTCCATCACTACTTGTATCGCTGTCATTCCGTAGGCTGGGATATAGCTATCACGGAAAAAGGACCAGTATTCATCGAAGGCAATGGCTGGTGGGAAATCTCCATGCCACAAGCGGTCCACGGGGGGCTGAGAAAGGAAATTGAACCGTATTTTTATGGATAAGTCCTTTCTGCATGCCATTCGGCGTCAGCGCTACTTGATGCGCTGGGCCGCCACCCTCTCCGATTCTCCTGCCGAGAAACGGGCCATTGTCCGCGATTACAAGCGCTTGCACAAGGCTAAAGCACTCAGCACGGAAGAATACTACCAGTTCGAGTTTGAGAAGCGTAGTGAGGCTTTCCGCCAGTCCTTCCTGGGCCTGCAGGAGCAGCGGTACTATCTGGATTACTTGAATCCGCTCAAGTATTATTCGCTGGCGCGCAACAAGTATTTGTCGCACAAGATGCTCGAACATGCCGGCGTCCGCAAGTCCGAGCTGTACTGTTACTATCAGCCGGAAGCCCGCTATGCTGCGAGCGACGAGAATGCGTGTGATCTGGCGCAAGTACTGCGCATCCTAAGACAGAAAAACGTCCAGTCCTGTGTCGTCAAGACAACCGAGAGTTCGCATGGCGACAATGTTTGGGTGATCAAAGCGATAGCGTATCAGGAGGACGATGCGCTCTTGACCCGGTTCGATGACAAGACATTGCGGCTGTCCGCCGTCCTGGGGGAAGATTCGCTGGTGTTTGAGAGTGTCGTCAGGCAGACGGCGCAGTTCGCCGCCTTTAATGCTTCGTCGGTCAATACTGTCCGTTTCATGACCACGCTCTGGCCCGACGGCTCGGCGCGGATCATTGCCACTTTCATCAAGATCGGCCGTGCGGGCAAATGTGTCGATAATGCGGGTGGCGGCGGTAACGGCGGCAACGTGGATGTCTGTATTGATACGGAAACCGGCAAGACCCAGTATGCTATCCTGTATGAAGGATGGCGGCACATCAAAGACATTGCGGTACATCCGGACAGTGGAAGCCCGTTGAATGACGTGGTCATCGAGCACTGGGATTCCATCAAATCGGAAGTGCTCCGCTTCCAGCAGGCTTTTCCATTCTGCAAGGCAGCCGGATGGGATATCGCCATCACGGACGAAGGCCCCGTGGTAATCGAAGTAAATGATTTTTGGGACCGGACGGGCCAGTATTTCATCCGTCGCGGCTGGCGCGATGAAATCCGGGCATGTTACCTGGCCTGGCAGAAGACAGGAAAGAAGTATGAGACTGGGGTTTGGCGCTTGCCGCTGAAGGATAAGAAACTGATCGGGTTGTTTAAATAACCTGCTTGAGTCCCGGACGACCGATCGTCATTCCCGGCTTGATCGGGAATCCCGCCGGTGACATCTGCTGCGACAACGACACAGACCTCTCCACATCGGAGTGGCGAGTAGATAATGATGAATAAGTAATAGAATCGATTTGTTTTTATGAGTATAGATATTAAGATGCTCGAGAAACTAGTGTTGGACATGGTTGATCAATTAATGTCTGAGGCAACCAACAATACACAAAAAATGATTTATTCTTTGTTCAAGGCTGCTGTCTTGTCAAAGTATCTTGGAATAGCGGATGCGGAACTGTCTCAAGGTTTTATTGAAAAAGACGTGCTTGACAAAGCTGCTGATGGCTGTTATGAACAGACATGCTGTTATATTCGTAATACTAATAATATTACTGATGATGAAAAGGATAGGCTGTGTGAGGAACTAAAAGAAAAAATGCCACAAATTGTTTCTTTGGCCGCCAATATTCTTAGAAGGAATTGCTTTATTATAGTATAACACTTGAATCATCTTTTTATGGAACTGCATATTCGGAATTTTGGACCGATAAAAGAGGCTGACATGGCGCTCCGGAAAGTAAATGTGTTGACCGGAACCACCTGTTCTGGGAAAAGTACGTTGGCTAAGTTGCTCGCTATTTTTACCAGTAAGGAGATGGTGTCTCTTAATTCTGGTGAAATCAATGGCTTTGAGCAATTATTAAGGCAATACGACATTGATTTTTCCGTGGATGATTCTACGTTCATTTTCTTCAAAGATGATTCGTTGGAATACACGATAGAGCATAGGCACGTCTCATCTTCGAATCCGTATGCGGTTTTATTTGCATCGAGTCCCGAAGATTTCTATGCTCTTGCCAAAGAAATGATTCTTCCAGATGGTTTATCCTCACTTTTAGAGTCCTTGGCAAAACAGAAAGGGGAAGGCTTTGTTACGCCACCGTGGTTCCGTAACTTACTTGCTGAGCACGTTAGTCCAGTCACTTCTGTTTATATCCCTGCTGAGCGTATCCTTATACCTATTCTGTCTGGGGCAGCCTTTTATTTTAATGAAATGAAGGTCCCATTCCCCGCTTCCATATCTCGTTTCGGTCAGCATTATGAACTCGCCAAGAAGCAAATGGAGAGTGCCGAACTTTTTTCTTTTGAGATACACAAAGATCAGAAAGAGGATATTGTAATTAAAGGTCAAGATGGACATTCCATCCCATTTCGCCAAGCGTCAAGCGGCCTATTGTCTGCATTGCCTTTGTTCATGGTGGCAGGATGGTTCTTAGGTAGTAAAGATAATATCCTAGCGCTGATTGAGGAACCAGAGTTGAATCTATATCCGGACAAACAAGTTGCACTTCTCTCGGCGTTATTGAAATATGTGAATAAGATTGTTTCGAATCGTCTTGTAATCACGACCCACAGCCCATACATGCTATCTTTTTTGAATTGTGCAATTACGGCTGGGAGAATTCTGCGCGAGCATCCTGAAAAAGCAGCAGAGGTCTATACTATCTTAGATGACGAAGCATGTGAGATTCAATTTGAGGATGTGATGGTTTACTCTATTCAGGACGGAATTGTCCGTTCGGCCATGGACGATGAACTGGAACTTGTCTCTCCTTCAGATCTTGATAGTGCTTCGGATCTAATTTCTAGTATGTTCAACAAACTGCTTGAATTATGATAATACCAGAGGAGTTTGTTGAACGAACCGATGTCCCCATCATTAAAATGGAAGAGCGGAAGAAGAAAGTGCTCTTTCATAATCAGTGTCGTAGGGAATACTTGAAGATTCAAATTGATGATGGCGTTTGTCAAGATCAAGAACTGAAGTGTGATAAGCTTTTGCGGTCCCTGGATGCTGCACGAGACTATTTTGTTGAATTAAAAGGGGATGATGTCCACCATGCAGTGAAACAACTGCTGGCAACGGTCCAACGCTTCCATACTAAGAGTACAAAGTGTTTCATTCGAGCGCTTGCTGTTACTACTTCTGCTGCCCCCAAAACCGACACGACAGTTATGCATGTGCAAGCTCAGTTGAAGGCGTTTAATCATGCAACATTGTTGATCAAACGGTCTCCTGCAGAGTATGATTTAGATGCTGATTTGTAATTATAGAGATAGAATTGGTTTTCCCAGTTGAGGTAAACTATGGTCGACGTGCATGAATTGACTAACTTAATACACTAAACGACAATCTCTAAACTATTATTCAGTCTTTGCCGGATCGTCAGTGAATGATATGCTTTATTATGAAGGATTTGTTTAGCTACTTTTTTGATGGTTTTGACTGGAAAACAAGTTTTATTAGTGCCCTTATCGGCGCTATTGTTACGATTGTGGTCTCAACGATCTTGAGCTGGCTAAAACCTAAAAAGAAACGATACCACATATCAGTTGTTTTGGGTAATGAGAATGTTTATTCGGGCGTAAAAGCAGAAGACATAGAAATTGATGTCAAGTACAAAGGGGTTGTATATGATGGCTCGTTGACGGTCCTAACGATAGAGTTGGTGAATGATGGAAGGGAAACCATAAGTTATGACAACCATTTCGAACGGCCTATTAGAATTAGAAGCGATAGTTTTAGAATATTGGAGGCTTGTTCATTAAGTAATCAAGCAATAAAAGCAGTCGTCGAAACTAATGATGATGGTATCGTATGTGTTTCTTGGAATCTTCTTCGTAGGAAGGAAAAAATAGTTATTCGGCTTGTTGCCCAAGAGATTGATGAAAAAAATAAGAATAAATATAAAGTAAGGTCTCTATATGATAGTTTGAAGTTTAGTGTCAGATCGGATTGCGTTGATTATATTAAACCGGATAGCCCCGAAACAAGGAATCTAATGATTTTGTCAATCATTTTGTTTGTGGCTGTAGCGATAACTCATGTTGCATTCTCCGAAGAACAACCACGTCAGATTATTGATTTTAGAGTTCAAGATACAGTTTTGTCTGGGAACTTGATGTTTGACCAAATAGATAGTGTTTATACGCTTGTCAGTCCAGACAGTATAAAAACGAGTTCTGGCTTATTAGACTTTCAAAAGTACCCTATTGTAAGTGTCTCTTTTGGTCGGAATCATAGGGCATATTTGGTTGTTTCCTATGGAATCGGCATTTTGATTATTGTCTTCTTTTATATCATTTTTAAAATGACAAATAAGATAGGGGAGAATAAGAAAACGTTTGATGATTTTTAATAATTATTTACTTGGATGTATTCCATATTCTGAACAGCACCTCGAGTGCTATCTCCAAGCCTGCTATCTTTTGTCTGTCTACGAAAGCAGACTGTTTAACTGAAACCTATACTTCAATGGCACAAATAATACGAATGCGAACCATCATCATAACCGGCGGAGCCGGGTTCATTGGGAGCCACGTAGTGCGGCTCTTTGTTAATAAGTATCCGGAGTACCGGATCATTAATCTGGATAAGTTGACGTATGCGGGGAATCTGGCGAATTTGCGGGATGTGGAGGGGAGACCCAACTACCGGTTCGTCAAGATGGATATCTGTGACTTCGAGGGGGTGCTGGGGCTGATGCGGGAGGAGAAGGTGGATGGGATCATCCATCTGGCGGCAGAGAGTCACGTGGACCGGAGCATCAAAGATCCGTTCACCTTTGCCCAGACCAATGTGATGGGTACGCTGTCTCTGCTGCAGGCGGCCAAAGTGTACTGGGAAAGCCTTCCGGAAAAATACGAAAACAAGCGATTCTACCACATCAGCACCGATGAGGTGTACGGTGCGTTGGAGATGACGCACCCTGCGGGCGTTGAGCCGCCCTTCCGCACCAAAGCCAGCAGTGGGAAGCATCACCTCGCGTACGGGGAGAAGTTCTTCACCGAGGAGCTGAAGTACCAGCCGCACAGCCCGTATAGTGCCGCCAAGGCGAGCAGCGACCATTTCGTGCGGGCCTTCCACGACACGTATGGTCTGCCCACCATCGTGACCAACTGCTCGAACAACTACGGCCCGTACCAGTTCCCTGAGAAGTTGATCCCGCTGTTCATCAACAATATCCGGCACCGTAAGCCGCTTCCGGTTTATGGCAAGGGAGAAAACGTGCGCGACTGGCTGTATGTTGAAGACCACGCCCGCGCAATCGACCTGATCTTCCACCAGGGCAAAGTGGCCGAAACTTACAACATCGGCGGCTTCAATGAATGGAAAAACATCGACTTGATCAAGGTCCTGATTGCCACCGTCGACCGCCTGCTGGGCAGGCCGGAGGGCAGCGACCTCGACCTGATCACCTACGTCACCGACCGCGCGGGTCACGACATGCGCTACGCCATTGACTCCACCAAACTCCAGCGGGAACTCGGCTGGGAACCCAGCCTTCAGTTCGAGGAAGGCATTGAGAAAACCGTTCGCTGGTATCTGGATAATCAAGCGTGGATGGACCAGGTGACGAGCGGGGAGTATCAGAAGTACTACGAGGAGATGTATAATAGGGGCTGTCACGAAAGGTTGAAAACTTTATAACGAATTGATTGCTAGTTTTGCTGAGATTGCACCGAATCTGCCGTTCACGGAGTACTATTTTTATGAGGAATACCGTGTCGCATTTGAGAAGACAGAACTGGGATGGATGAAGAAAATCCTTCCACTGCACGAAATGGCAAAGAGCCTAGGGGTGGTGGTGAGCGAGAGCCTGTGTATCAAATGTAGTCGACGCTCCTGTTTCATCCTGGAGGGGAAAGTGGCGCTGATGTTCCTGAAGATGAAGATGAAGATGAAGATGCAGATGCAGATGCAGATGCTCTTCCCGAACTAGATCGTGAGCATGACAAGACTTACGTGAGACCAATCGTGAGAGGCTAGGGGGGAAAAGATTGTTGAGTTCGGTGCCAAGTGCGACAAAAGCCTGGAGAATGGGATCTCGTTCATTGAGTAGTTGTCGTTCAACGCTTGCAACGAGGGAATGTATACTGACAATACCGACCGAGAATTATGCTAGTTCAACGGCTAATGCTCGCGAGTTTCTTGAGATGATCCGGGCGGTCGATGCGGAAGGGGGGGCGAAGGCGGAGAATGAATTTCGGAACGGGGCGGTAAAGGGGATTGCCAAACGCTTGATTTGCGGCTGGGTGCCTATGCGGAGTGGGTAAGCCGCGGAATGGTGGTCGAGTGATTACCCAAGCTAAACAGAAGCAGCCGCGGCATGACGGTTGAAAGCGTGCCGTGCTTCCGAAAGCCCTGCCGCCGAATGGAGTGGGAGAGGACAGCGTTAACATGAGCCCGCAGGGCGATTGAAACCGAGGACCCGCGAAGCGGGGCGGGGCAAGGGGCAAAGCAAAAGGAAATAAACAATAACAAAATATGTTCAACTTAGACAAATTCATTGCGGACAGCGTGACGTTCCGGCCGAAGAGTATGTTCGAGGCGGACATTCGGGCGAATGCCCAGACGCTGAGTCGGGAGATCAAGGGCAAGAAGGTCTGCGTCATCGGCGGGGCGGGCTCCATCGGGTCCAGCTTCATCAAGGCGGTGCTGCGTTTCGAGCCGAAGAGTGTGGTGGTCATTGACCTGAACGAGAACGGGCTGGCGGAGCTGGTGCGCGACGTGCGCTCCACGGAGGGCCTCTACGTGCCGGACGAGTTCCGTTGCTACACGCTGAACTTTGCCGACCATATCTTCGCCCGCATCTTCCGTGAGGAGAAGGGCTTCGACATCGTGGCCAACTTCTCGGCCCACAAGCACGTGCGCAGCGAGAAGGACCGCTACAGCGTGCAGGCACTCATCGAAAACAACGACATCAAGGCAAAGCGGCTGATGGACCTCCTCTGCGAGTTCCCGCCCAAACACTTCTTCTGTGTCTCGACCGACAAGGCTGCCAATCCTGTAAACATTATGGGCGCCAGCAAGCGCATCATGGAAGACCTGGTGATGGCCTACAACGGCCATTTCAAGGTCACGACCGCCCGCTTCGCCAATGTGGCCTTCAGCAATGGCTCCTTGCCGGACGGATGGATCCACCGCTTGCAGAAGAAGCAGCCGCTCGCCGCACCGAGCGATGTAAAGCGCTACTTCGTCAGCCCGGAAGAGAGCGGACAGATCTGTATGCTCGCCTGCATCCTGGGCCGCCCCGGCGAAGTGTTCTTCCCCAAACTTGGCGAAGACCAGATGCTCACCTTCAGCAGCATCTGCGACGAATTCGTGAAAGCGGAAGGCTTCACCAAGAAGGAATGCGCCAGCGACGCCGACGCCAAGCAGTATGCTGCAAATATGGACTACGAAAGCGCGACCTATCCTGTGGTTTATTTCAAGTCCGACACCACCGGTGAGAAAGCTTACGAAGAGTTCTATGTCCCCGGCGAGAAAGTCGATATGCATCGCTTTCAGGCCCTCGGCGTCGTTGAACAGACTAATCGCCACGAGTTGAGCGAAGTCAATGCTTTCTTCGACCGTCTCGAAGTCATCTTCCAATGCGATGACTTCACCAAAGCGCAGGTTGTCGAGGCTATCAAGGAGTTCATCCCCAACTTTGAGCACGAGGAGAAGGGGAAGAATTTGGATCAGAAAATGTAGGAGTCGAAAATACATCTTAAAAATGAAAGGAATCGTACTCGCCGGAGGCTCCGGCACGCGGCTTTACCCGATTACAAAGGGTGTAAGTAAACAGTTGTTACCCATCTACGATAAGCCGATGGTGTATTATCCCATTAGTGCGCTGATGTTGGCGGGAATTAGGGATATTCTGATTATCTCTACACCCTACGACCTGCCCGGCTTCAAACGACTGCTGGGGGATGGCTCTGACTATGGCGTACACTTCGAGTATGCCGAGCAACCCAGTCCCGACGGACTGGCACAGGCGTTCATCATCGGTGAGGAGTTCATCGGTGATGATAGTGCTTGCTTGGTGCTTGGTGACAACATCTTTTACGGCAGCGGCTTCATCGGTCTGCTTCGCAAGGCTGTGAAAGATGCCGAGGAAAACAAGAAGGCCACGGTCTTTGGCTATTGGGTCAGCGATCCCGAGCGCTATGGCGTGGCAGAGTTTGATAAGCAGGGCAACTGCCTGAGCATTGAAGAGAAACCCAAAGAGCCGAAGAGCAACTATGCGGTCGTGGGACTCTATTTCTACCCGAACAAGGTGGTTGATGTTGCCAAACACATCAAGCCCAGCGCAAGAGGAGAGTTGGAGATTACTACTGTGAATCAAGAGTTCCTGAAGGATGGTGAATTGAAGGTTCAGGTCTTTGGCCGTGGCTTCGCCTGGCTCGATACTGGCACGCATGATAGCCTTTCTGAGGCAAGTACCTTTGTTGAGGTTATTGAAAAGCGCCAAGGATTGAAGATTGCCTGTTTGGAAGGCATTGCCTATCGCAATGGCTGGATTAATGAAGAGAGAATGCGCGAAATAGCCCAACCTATGCTGAAGAACCAGTACGGCCAGTACTTGCTACACGTGATTGAAGAGAAAAAAGAAGCGGTTGATTCCGACACATTCCGTAAATAAAAGAAGGCATCTATGATTGTCAAAGATTGTAAGATAATAGAACTGCCACGGTTTCTTGATGTACGGGGGAACCTTTCGTTCGTAGAGCAGAACAACCATATCCCATTCGAAATTAAACGAACGTATTGGATATATGATGTCCCAGGAGGAGAGGCCCGCGGTGGTCATGCTTATCGGAAGAACGACGAGTTTATTATATCGCTCTCCGGAGCTTTTGATGTGGTTGTGGACGATGGTAAGCAGAAAAGGACGTTTGCCCTCAACCGTTCCTACTACGGACTTTTTGTTCCGTCAGGGCTTTGGCGCACGATGGAGAACTTCTCCACCAATGCCTTTGCGTTGGAGTTTGGTTCAGAGCATTATGACAAGGCCGACTATATCCGCGACTACGACGAATTTTTAAAATTGAAAGGCAATGAAGAAATATAGTGTTTTCGACTGTACGATGGTCGAACTGGATAAGCACCATAGCGACCGCAAAGGCAATCTAACTGTTGTTGAGAATGGCGAGACTCTGCCTTTCGACGTTAAGCGAGTATATTATCTATACGATGTACCAGGTGGTGAGAACCGCGGTTCGCACGCTCATAAAAAGTTGAGCCAGTTCATCATTGCTGCAAGCGGTTCGTTTACTGTTACCTTGGATGATGGCAAGTGCAAGCGTAGCTTCTTCCTCAATCGTCCTTATCAAGGTTTGTACGTGAGGCCTGGTATGTGGCGTGACTTGGAGGATTTCTCGTCTGGAGCCGTCTGCATGGTGCTGGCGGATGATGTATATAAAAAAGAGGATTATATAAGAGATTATCGAGAATTTGTAGAATTTAAAAACAAATAACTGTAAATGAATCAATCAGTTTTAGGATTATACTTTGAAGAATTCGAAGTAGGTAGTGAAATCAAACACTCGCTTTCAAAAACCATCTTCGAGAGTGACAACAACTTCTTTAGCCTGATGACTATGAACCACCACCCGGTTCATACCAACGCAGACTATGCCGGTCATAACCAGCACGGAAGGATTCTCGTTGTTGGAACACTTGTGTTCTCGCTGGCAGTAGGAATCACCGTCCCAGATGTCAGCGGCAAGGCCATTGCAAACCTGGACTACGAATGCATCAAGCACCTGAACCCCGTGTTTATTGGTGACACGATCTACGTCAGAACTAAGGTGCTTGACAAGCGTGAGTCCAAGAGCAAGAACGACCGTGGAATCATCTATGTGGAATCTATAGCATACAACCAGAACGGGGAAGATGTCCTCTCTTTCAGGCGTCACGTCCTGGTGAAGAAAAGAGATATTTAAAAACATCTTTTATGAACGACAATTACCTTATGCGCAGCCTGATGTTTGTCCCTGCGCACAATCAGAAACTGTTAGACAGTTCAGTCCGTCGTGATGCTGATGTGCTTCTCCTTGATGTGGAAGACTCGGTGCCAGTATTTGACAAACAGTTGGCGAGGGACAATATCAAGACTTTCGCTCAGCGGGATGACCTGAACAGTAAACTCATTTTCCCTCGTATCAACGATAGGGAAAGCGGCGAACTCCTCAGGGACTTAACGCAGCTTACAATAGAAGGTGTACACGGCTTTATGTACCCGAAATCAACGAAAGGCGAGGACATCTATTTCGTGGGTAAACTTCTTGAAACCATTGAGTACGAGAAGCACATTCCTATTGGTACATTCAAACTCATTCCGCTGATTGAGACGGCTGGCGCCATTGTGAACATCAAAGACATTTGCACGGCTTGCCCTAATCGTGTAGTGGCTGTAGCGTTCGGTTGTGAGGATTATGTGACGGATATTCGTGGTAAACACGATGATGAGGGACAGAGCATCTTCTATGCCCGCAATGCCATCGTGAATGCAGCCCGTTTTGCCGGAATCATTCCGATTGATACCGTTCATATCAAGGTTCACGATCTGGAAGATCTTGAGAAAGAGGTTATTCTTAGCAAGAAACTTGGTTTCGATGGTATGCTGGTACTCAACCCGAAAGAATTGCCCATCGTACATCAGTACTATTCTCCTTCTGAGGAAGAAGTTGCTTGGGCAACCGAAATGGTTGAACTTGCTGAGGAATCTGTTCGCGAAGGAAACGGCGTAGCCGTAAAGGATAACAAATTCATTGGCCCGCCTATGGTGCGTATGGCAAAGAACATTCTTGCCAAGCATAACAAGATTGAGTGGAAGAAACCTCAGTAATAGAGAATGTGGCAACTAATCATAGTCAGCACAGATGAGGTAGTATGTGCCGTTTAGACACACTACCACATCCATACCAGTAGTGTTGCATGCGTTCTTGATAGCGGCACTGTGCAGTAATTCTGACACAGGCGAGATTGAAGATATTCATTTCTCTCATTCTTATACCGACGTACCGGCAATGTATGCCGACCCTAAGTATCAAGGCCTCTTCTTTGACCAGGCTTTCTTCGTCGGGCCTGCTGTACGGTCTAATTTCAATCTTGGGATTGCGGACTATATCCCGGTACATCTTTCGGAAACTCAAAAACTCTATCGCTCAGGTGCCGTAAGATGCGTTGTTGCGATGGTATCTGTTTCCACTCATGGTATGGGAGGATACATTTCGCTAGGCGTTTCTGTGGATTGCTCGATTGCTGCTCTGGAGGTTTCGAAGACAAAGATTGCTGTTGTAATAATTGTTTCTCACACTCTAACACAGAGGGCAGATGTACAGTGTATCAGTGGGTTGTATCACAGTATGAGACGGTGTTTTTTAGGGATTGCTGCTATAGGAAGATAGCACATCCGGGTGACAGATGTACTTGAAGAAACCGCATATCCTAGATACGGGAAGCATTTGTTGTACATTTTGAATTAATCATAATCATATGGATAGTAAGAAAGTAGTAATCATCGGTGGCGAGGGCAATGGCGGTGTCATTGCATCCTGCATTGAAGATAACCGGAATCGCTTTAACGACAAGGAATGGGAAGTCACAGGATTCCTAAATGATTTTGAGGAAAAGGTAGATGGTTTTCCAGTAATTGGCAAGTTGGCTGATTTGCAGAAATTGATAGAAACAACAGACTTTTATTTCATTTGGGCTATACATCTTGTGGCTAGAAACTACAAAACTGCCGAAATGTTTGAATCAGCTAATATCCCCGAAAATAGGTTGGCGACAGTAGTACACAAGTCTGCCTTTATCGGTAAAGGTGCAACACTGTGTCCAGGTGCCTTTGTAATGTACAATAGTTACATAGGCCCCAATGCGCATATTGGCAAGTGCAGCCTAGTAATGGCAAACTGCTGTATAGGTCACGATACATGGATTGATGATCTTTGCCATTGTTCCGTGGGGGCAATAATGACTGGCTATTCCCGATTAGAGTATTGTTCTGACCTGGCGGTTGGTTCGACCATTATCGCATTTAAGGTAGTCGGAAAGTATTCGATGGTGGCGGCCAATGCCGTAGCCACACACGATATCCCGGAAGGAGAAATCTGGGCAGGCACTCCTGCAAAGCTTTTGAAACCTATGAGTCACGAATAAATACAGAATCAATGATACCATTTCTTTCTTTAAAAGATGTAACTGCTCTTCATGGAGTAGAGATAAATGAGGCGGTAACGCGAGTAGTCAACAATGGCTGGTATCTCCAGGGTAAGGAAAACGAGCAGTTTGAGAAGCATTACTCGGAGTTTATAGGAACAAAATACACCATCGGGTGTGCCAACGGTCTGGATGCGCTTATCTGGATTTTCCGCGCATATATTGAGATGGGTGTGATGCAACTAGGTGACGAGGTGATTGTTCCGGCTAACACCTATATCGCCACGATACTGGCTATCACGGAGAACGGACTGAAGCCTGTACTCGTAGAGCCGAAGTTGAACACGATGGAGATTGATGATGACATTGTTGAGGCGGCCATTACTCCCAAGACCAAGGCCATAGCCATCGTACATCTTTATGGCCGAAATGCTTACACCGACAAGATCGGTGCACTGTGCAAGAAGTACAACCTCAAACTCATTGAAGACAATGCTCAGGCACATGGGTGCAAGCACACGGATGGTCGTGTGACCGGTTCTATTGGTGATGCTGCAGGACATAGTTTCTATCCCGGCAAGAATCTTGGAGCTTTGGGTGATGGCGGCGCAGTGACGACTAATGACCCAGAACTGGCCTCTGCTGTTCGTGCCTTGGCTAACTATGGTTCACAGAAGAAGTATGTCTTTAAGTACACTGGCCGCAACAGTCGTTTAGACGAGATTCAGGCAGCCGTACTGGATGTAAAGTTGAAATACCTTGTGGAGGACAATGCCCATCGCAAGGATGTGGCGCACTTTTACTACGAGAACATCAACAATCCTCTGGTCACATTACCAGATCTGATGTCTGACGAGCAGAATGCCTATCACCTTTTTCCGATACTGGTAGGTGGTAATAAACGAGATGCTTTACACGACTATCTGGAGCAGAATGGCGTAGGCACGGTGATTCATTATCCCATCCCGCCCCATAAGCAGGAGTGCTACAAGCGGTGGAATGGCATGAGTCTGCCGGTTACCGAGCAGATTGCCAACGAAGAGTTGAGCTTGCCCATTGGACCTTCGATCACGATGGAAGAGTTTGCCGAGGTTGTGAGACTGATAAATAAGTTTAAGTAGGATATAACATATCATAGGCTTATACTATTGAATCAAAAAGTGCTACTTTCAAAGTCGTTAGATGGCAGAAGATAGGAATTCATATAAGAACATAACTAAGGCAATTGGCTTGTTCGGTGGAGTGCAGGTATTTCATATCTTGGCCGGCATCATCAAGAATAAGGTCGTGGCTGTACTACTCGGGCCTGTAGGAATGGGTATCAGTGGAATACTTTTATCTACGACGTCAATGATCAGCTCCGCTACTGGACTGGGTCTCCATACGAGTGCCGTAAGAGATGTTGCCAAGGCGTATAGTTCAAAAGACGAGGAGGAAGTAGGAACAATTGTCACGGTCCTTCGCAAGTTGATAAAGGTTACGGGATTAATAGGAATGTTGCTTACTATCCTCATTTCCCCTTTGCTTAGTTTGTGGTCTTTTGGCAATTACGACTATACGTGGGCATTTGTTTTTGTTTCTGTTATCGTTCTGTTTGACCAGCTGAAATCGGGACAGACGGTCTTGCTCCAGGGCACTTTCCATTACCGATATATGGCCAATGCCTCTGTGATCGGCAGTTTGGTGGGATTAGTGATAGCAATCCCTCTATACTATATCTGGAAGATGGATGCCATTGTTCCTGTGATTATTCTCACATCCCTTTCCGGTCTGATAGTTTCCAGTTTGTTTGCCCGCAAGGTACAATTCCAGCGTGTGCAGTTGACTAACATGGAGGTTTGGAGTATCGGTAAGGTGATGATAGTGCTGGGAGCCTCAATTGCCGTCGCCGGTTTTGCCAATACAGGCCATACCTATTTAGTGAGGGCTGTTATTTCCAATCTTGGTAGTATTGCAGATGTGGGCCTTTATACTGCTGGTATTGGCATTGCAACGCAATACATCAATGTGATTTTGCAATCAATGGGATCTGACTATTCACCACGGATAGCCGCTCTGCAAGATGATAGGGAGGGGTTTATAGAAGCGGTTAACAGACAGACAAGGTTGATGATTATCATTGTGATTCCATTCATTATTCCGTTTGTCGTCTTTATTCGTGAGCTGACTATTCTTCTCTACTCCACAAAATTCTTGGCTATAACCAGTATGATTGAGTGGATTATGGTGGGCATGTTTTTCAGAACAACAAGTTGGTGCTTATCATTTACAATAGTAGCCATGGGAAAACCCAAACAATTCCTTTTCAATGAACTCGCAACTCACGTATATAGCATTGCTTTCACAATCCTTGGATACATATTGGGCAGTTTTACGGGGATGGGTATTGCCTTTTGTGTTGTAAATCTTGTCTATACTATCCAGTTGTTCTTTGTTTGTCGTAGATTATTCAAATTCCGCTATTTCCCAGAAACAGTTCGTACCGTCTTGACACAATTTGTCATTATGATGATCTCGGTCCTGATTGTAATGTCGCTCGGCTACGGAATGTTACGATACGTCATTGGGGGTGTCCTTGTGATAGCAGCCTGGGGGCTTTCAGCAATTCAATTGAACAAGATACTGCCGTTGAAATCGGTTGTAGAGGCGGTAAAAAACAAAATTAATAGGCGATAGATATGTATAGAATAAACGTTTTGATAATAACATACAATCAAGAGGATGTAATCAGACGCAGTATTGATTCTATCTTGGTCCAGAAAGAGTTCGGCCTGAACAAAATTGTTGTCAGCGACGACTGTTCGAAAGACAAGACTTGGGATATTCTGAATGAATACAAAAATCAGTACCCAGAGATATTTGTAATAAGTCGGAATAATCCCAATTTGGGTATTTATCAGAATGTCTCGAAATTGATTTCCATCAGGGATGATGCTGACTTCTATCTCTTTTTGGCCGGAGATGATAGTTATTGCGATGGGCTGTTCAAAGAAGTTCAACGCGTTGCAACAGAGAATGGTATAAAGCCAGAAGATGATGCTGTCATCTATTCCAATTGGAAAACAGTCTATCCGGATGGCAGGGAAGCCATATCTGATTCAAGCAGAGTGACGAAAGAACTAAATCCCTTCTCCCTATACATCCGAGGAAAGTTGTCGAGGGGCTGTGTGATTTCAAAGAGTGTCATTGATAAATTCCGACCGTTGGAACTCGATCAAGGTTTGTTGGTCGCAGAGGCTTCAAATGATGCTCAAAAGCATTATCTGGTCAAACGGGTTCTTTATACTCCAGTTATATCAAATGTCTATCATGCAGGAATTGGAGTTTCTACGCAGTTGCGCAAAACCGACTATTATAATAAGCAGGCCGTAGCTTCCGCCCAATTTCTGTTAGTCAACTATGCTACTACAGATAAAGACAAGTTCTATTTGAAGTATCAGATATCAGCAGCAAAGTGTAGAACGTCCTTTTCGCTGCACCAATTCTTTAGTATGTTCTATTATTATGTGCGAGGATACTTGCCAGGGGCAGGAACGGGCGTGAAACCATTGATGAGAAGCGTATATCGCATATTCAAGAGCTTTAAGCATCAATAAGTAAACGATAAGTGTAATAAATATAGATAATTATGGCTTACAAAATTCCTCTTTTTAACCTGAACTTCGATGAGCGCGAGGCTCAGGCAGCGTATGATACCATCAAGTCGGGCTGGATTTCCACTGGCCCGAAGAATGCGGAACTGGAACAGATGTTTATTGATATGTGGGGTGTGAAGTTTGCAGTGAGTATGGCGAACTGCACCGACTCCCTCCACGTGGCGTGTATGGTGTGCGGCTTCGGCCCCGGCGATGAGGTGATCTGCCCCTCTTTAACCTTCGCTGCTTCCTGCAACTGCATCCGTTATGTGGGTGCAACGCCCGTCTTTGCCGATATCGTGGGTCCGGACCACATCAATATCGATCCCGCTGACATCGAGCGTAAGATTACGCCCAAGACCAAGGGTATCGTTGTGGTTCACATGGCGGGTTTCCCGGCCAAGATGGACGAAATTATGGCGATTGCCCGCAAGCATAACCTCAAGGTGATTGAGGATGCCTGCCACGGCCCGCTGTCGGAGTACAAGGGCAAGAAACTCGGAACCATCGGCGACTGCGCCTCGTTCAGCTTCTTCTCCAACAAGAACATCTCCACCGGTGAAGGCGGTATGTTCATTACCAACAACGAGGAGATGGCAGCCAAGGCACGCCTCATCCGCAGCCACGGTATGAGCACGATGAGCTACCAGCGTGCCAGCGGTCACGCCACCGAGTACGACATCACCTGCCTTGGCTACAACTTCCGTATGGACGACATCCGTGCGGCCATTGCCATAGAGCAGCTGAAGAAGCTCCCCGGCGACCTGGAGACCCGTATCAAAGTGCGTAAACTGTATGTGGACCGCCTGAGCAAAATTGAAGGTGTGGTGGTTCCCTTTGCCGACAACACCGAGTTCGTGAGCAACTACATCCTGCCCACCGTCCTGCTGAACAGCACAAAGGAACGTCGCAACAAGATCCGTGAGTACATCCACGCTGCCGGCATCCAGACCAGCGTCCACTATCCCGCAGCCCACAAGTTCTCCACCTTCGCAGAACTCGGAGCCGTGCTGCCCCAGACCGAATACGTGACCGACAACGAGATTACCCTTCCGATGTACGCAGCCCTCACCGAAGAACAGGTGAACTTCATCTGCGATACTTACGAGAAAGCCATCAAAGAAATCAAGTAAATGTATCAAGATAAGAAAGCTGTTCTCATCTTTGGAGTCGGTCCGCTTCAGCAGTCAATCGTTGGCCGTGCTAAGAAGATGGGGCTGTTTACTGTAGGCATTGACCCCTGCGAGGATGCGACTTGTAGGAACGATGTCGATGCCTTTGAGGTGGTCGGTGGTCAGGATTATGAGGGAACTTGTGCTGTGGTGGAGAAGTATGGCATTGATGCCATCGTTACCGCCGCTACAGACAAGCCCCTTGTGATGATGTCCAGGATTGCCGAGAAGTTCGGTTTCCCCTTCTTTTCCGTAGAAACGGCAAAATGGAGCACCGACAAGTTCCAGATGAAACAGCGTTTCCTTGAAGGAGGCGTTCCCTGTGCTAAAGGCCGTCTGGTAAAGTCTATTGACGAAACTGCCGATATGGTCTACCCAGTTATCGTCAAGCCGAGAGACAACTCCGGAAGTCGTGGCGTAAAGCTTTGCCGCACCAAAGATGAGCTAAAACAGTCGATGGCCGAAGCCCTGGAGTATTCTAAACTGGACTCCGTGCTGGTTGAAGAGTTTATCGAAGGGCAGGAATACAGCATAGAAGGGCTGCACTACGCTGGAAAGAGCGAGGTCATTCAGTACACGGAGAAGAAGACCACGGAGTTCCCGTATAATGTGGAGTTAGGACATATTCAGCCTGCGGATATCAGCGAGGAAAACAAGCTGAAGATTCGTGAGATTGTAGCGAAGATTGGCACGGCATTGAAATTTGAAAACTGTCCTTCACATACTGAGTTAAAGATTAACGAACGAGGCATCTTTGTGATTGAGACCAGCCCCCGCCTTGGTGGCGACTATATCACCTCTACGCTTGTACCGCTTTCTACGGGCATCAATATGGAAGATCAGTTGATACATATTGCTTTGGGAGAAACTGTTGATACCAAGACTGGGCGAGTCGAGAAAGCTTCTGGTGTATGCTTTTTGAACCTGCCTTGTGGCAAGGTGAAGGCTATTGATTCAGCCATTGAGGGAGTGAACAGTTGGCCTAATGTCTATAGCTTTTCCACTTCACTGAAGGTTGGTGATGAGATATATCCTATTACGAGTAGCCTTAATCGATATGGGCAACTTATTGCTCAGGGAGAAAACAAGGAAGAGTTGGACACTCTTATCACTGAATATGAAAGTCGTATCTATTCTATTGTTTCGATACATTGCTTGGCCAGAAGATCAAGAAATACTGGAGGGAGTTGTAATTAAGAGGTATGGACGAATTCAAATAACTATATAGCAAATATATGAAACAGAAAGTAATTATTTTGGGCGGAGTCGGTAATGGAACTGTTATTACCCAGGCCATTTTGGATGCCACAAATAGAGGTCAATGTGACTTGGAAGTTGCCGGTTATCTCAGTGATAGGATGGACATAGGAGAACTGATAGAAGGATATCCCGTTGTCGCAAAGACATCCCCTGATAATGTAGCAAAACTGACAAAAGAAGGGTATAAGTTTATCTACACAGTTTATCGAATAGATGGCCAAGTAGAGCGTTTGCAATTATTTGATGATTTGGGATTGAATGAATCAAATTTAGCCTCCTTTATCCATCCGACTGCATATGTGGCACCTGATGTTGTAATTGAACCTGGAGTGGTTATTATGCCTTATGTAATGATTTCAGCAGCAGCTCATTTATGCCAGGGCACGATTGTTATGACAGGTGCTACCATCGGACACAATACGACTATTGGACGGAATGGCCATATCGCATCACAGGCCGTTGTTGGTGCCTACATTACCACGGGAAGGGGTGTTCATATCGGGCTAAACTGCTGTATACGGGAAAATGTTAAAATAGGAAATAATGCAGCAATTGGCATGGGAGCGGTTCAGACTAAAGATGTCGGTGATGGTGAAATATGGGCAGGGAATCCATCTAAATTCTTAAGAATGGCAAAATGATTTCAAAGTTGGGTATTAATAAACGCGTAATCTCCCCATCAGCTTCCATGCTCGACGCTATGAAATTGATGGATGAGATTATGGTAAAGACCCTTTTCGTGCTCCACGAGGAGCACTTTGAGGGTATAGTAACTCTGGGTGATATCCAAAGAGCCATTATTAAAGGCGTCTCATTGAAAGAGCCTGTAAGCAAAGTCCTTGACAAGAATAAGATCTACGGCTACCAGTCGGAAGGGGAACAGATTATCCGCGAGAAGATGCGTAAGATGCGGGCAGAGGTAATGCCCATCCTTGACGAGCATGGTGAACTGGTGGACGTGTGTTTCTGGGGTGACCTCTTTAAGAAGGCGGAACTTACCGCGAGGGAGAAGATCAACCTGCCTGTAGTCATTATGGCTGGAGGCAAGGGAACGCGCTTGAAGCCCATCACCAATGTCATTCCCAAGCCCCTTGTCCCGATTGGCGACAAGACCATCCTGGAGACCATCCTCGACCAGTTCGAGGAGATTGGTTGTACGAAATTCTATATGTCCGTCAACTACAAGGCTGACATTATGAAGTACTACCTCAGCCAGCTCGACCACAAGTACGACATTGAGTTCTTCCAGGAGGAAAAGCCGCTGGGGACCATTGGTAGTGTATCGTTGCTTAAAGGCAAGATTACCACTCCATTCTTTGTCTCCAACTGCGACAGCATCAACGAGCAGGACTATCGCGACGTGTACGACTACCACGTGAGCAACCACAACGACCTGACCATCGTCACGATGGTGAAGAGCTTCAAGATCCCCTACGGTGTGATTGAGACTGGCGAGGACGGCCTGATGACAGCCCTCAGTGAGAAGCCTGAGCTCACCTTCCAAGTGAATACCGGCGTGTATATCCTCAACCCCGGCTGCATCGACGAGATCCCCGAAGGCGAGTTTTTCCATATCACTCACCTGATGGAAAAGATCAAAGCCCGTGGCGGTCGTGTTGGTTGCTTCCCTGTTAGCGAACATTCCTGGAAGGATATGGGCGAATGGCCGGAGTATTTGAAAATGATTGATGTGCTGTAAAATGAAAAGATTCCTTGCTCTCTTCTGGTGCTTTCTCTTATGCCCAGCTGTCGAAGCTTCCGCTTGCAAAACAAAAGTGACACCCCAACAATTTGGAGCTGTTGCAAACGGCATTCACGATGATACGCAAGCAATTCAGGACGCCCTGGATTGTGGCAATATAGTTGTTTTTATGACCGGGGTTTATAAAACTTCTAGAAAACTGATTGTCCACTCCAACAATCACCTCAAGGGAGAGCCAGGATCTGTTGTAATGCCTACAAAAGACTCATTTGTGCTATTCAATGAGAATTCGCAAAAGAAAGCGCCACAAAGAGATCGGAACATAACTGTGGAAGGCTTGACGATAGATGCCAGCAGGGTGGATGCACAATCGGAATACAGTGCCGGTGTCTATTTCTGTGGAGTGGAGAATGTGAGTATCAGGAACTGCAAGATACTGAAAACCGGAGGAGACGGAATCTACCTAGGTGTTTCACCTAGCAGGCAATTAAACAATAATATCAAAATTACAAACTGTGTATTTGAAGGTTGTGGACGAAATAAAGCCAATCCTCGTCAGAGTATCGCTGTTATTGGTGGAACGGGTGTGATTATAGAAGGCTGTACAATGAAGAATGACAGGGATCAGGCTTATGCGATAGATTTTGAGCCTAACTATCCAGATGAGGGTGGCGATTTGGTGATTAAGAATTGTTCCATTATAGGCAGTGGTATTAGTTGTGGGGGCAATACTCAGGCCAAAAAAAGTGTTGAGATAATAGGCTGCACGATCGACAGCAGAAGTTGCAACACTTCTGCGGTAGCTGTCGGTAATGTTATTGGTTATATACGAAAGTGTAGCTTGTTCGCAAAGGAATCGAAAAATACTATTAACATTACTGCAAGCCCTTCAATGGAGGTCTCAAGCAATATCATAGGTGGCGGATCGGCTGGTTTACTTGTTACTGGAAGATCAGACAAGTGCAAGGTATTGAATAATAGAATCTCTTCGTGCAAATACGGTGTTTATATTCTGACGGCAGACGATGTAGTAGTGAAAGGAAATGAGATTCGTGATGTAGCCGATAAAGGAGTTTATTCGAGAGTAAACTCTCGACGAGTAGTTTTAACAAATAATATAATAGGGCCCCAGAGTGGTTACGATATCTATTTGTTGGATAGCGATGATTCTGTAGTAGAAGACAATACCTGCTTCTCAGAAAAGGGGGCTTACATAAATGGTGATAGGGTTAGGATAAGGAAGAATAGAATTCGTAGTGCGGTTCAGCATAAAGGGGAGAATATCATTATCAAGCAAAATAGAACTATACGATGATATTAAGAAAGTCGATGAGAGTTGCATACATATGTCATTTTTCTAATCAAGCGATACATAGTGCGCTTCCGTTAAAGCTATCTTGGAAAGATCGCCTTTTGCTTCGTTTGCGAAAGAAGCCAGTTTCTACCAATGTTGAGGACTCGGCCATTTGGAACACCAATGCCATAAATGAATTTAAAAAATTGCGTGATGAAGTAGAACTTCATGTGATCGCTCCTTATCCTTATTTAGCGAGCCCTGTTTATGAATATGAGGATGATGGCGTTTCGTATCATTTCTATAGGAACGATGACAACCTTAGTGGTTTCCTGCAGCGTAACGTGTTTAAGTTTATCAAGTTATCCTATAGAAGGGAACGTAGGAGAATAATGTCGTGTATAGAACATATTCACCCAGATGTCGTTCATATAGTTGGGGCGGAAAATCCTTACTATTCGCTCTCTGCACTTGACATTCCGAAGAATATTCCTCTGATTGTTCAGCTACAGACCCTGCTTAATGACCCGTCATTTGAAAAGAACTATATGATGGGGCACGAATACTACGAGTATCGGCGTAATATAGAACTCGCCATACTTCGCCGTGCTGACTATATCGGAACGTCGGTGAAACAGTTCATTGAACTAATTAATAAGCAACTGGAGTCTCCCCAGTTCCTCAAAGTGGTTTTGGCTCTTGGAGAGCCTGTGAATGTGAATGTCGGAGAAAAGAAGTTCGACTTTGTCTATTTTGCTGCTGATATCCGCAAGGCAGCCGACTATGCTGTGGAGGCTTTTATTTTGGCCTCAAAGACTCATCCGGGTATTTCGCTCGACATTGTGGGCGGTTATCTTCCGGAATTCAGGCAGCAACTGGAGTCGCGTCTTGCTGAGTATAATCTGTTGGGGCAAGTTACTTTCGAAGGTAAATTACCGTCACACGAGGATGTGCTCAAACAAATCAGGTACTCGCGTTTTGCCCTGTTACCATTGAAGATTGATCTTGTTACAGGAACTATTAGGGAATCAATGGCGAATGGCCTTCCTGTTGTAACGACGATAACTCCTGCCACGCCTGACCTTAATAGGAAACGAGAGTGTGTCTTACTTTCTGAAAAAGGTGACTATGCTGCAATGGCGGAAAATATGTGCCGCCTTCTTGATGATGAGGAACTGGCTACTAGGCTACGGACTAATGGTGGCCTTTATATGGAGGAGAGAGTATCGAACGCCACGTATGTCCGCACTTACGTGGATTGTTACAAGGCTGTGCTGGCTAACAAGCTGGAAGGTACAGCTATACCAGAGAGTCTTATATCATAGAGTGTTTTATCAATATTGTTGTGCAAACGTAGTTGTTAGCTTATGGCAATCTATTTCTTCGCTTTACTATATTGGCTTTTATTGTTTTATATTAAGAGGCCTACTAATAAGAATTTTGATATCTTTTTAGCCGTTCTTCCGCTGTTTATAATTACAGGTTTAAAGGCGGTTTCAGTGGGATCGGATACCATATCGTATTACAATCGATATGTAGGTGCAGAGTATATGATGACAGCAGATAATACTGCAACCGAGCCTGGATTTAACTGGTTGGGATATTTCTTCCACGATATGCTGGGCATTTCGTTCTATGCCTTTGATGCTTTGATGGCGGCTTTTATATGTACCATATTGGCTCTTTTTCTCAAGCGATATTCATGTAATATATACTTGAGCCTGTTTCTATATATGACTATTGGTATCTTTACAATGTCGATGTCTGGGTTGAGACAAACGCTGGCAATTTCCTTGTGTATGATTCCTGTGATTCAAATGAGTGATTATGCCGGACTCAGGTATGTTCCTAAAAGGAAAAAAATACTACGGTTTGTTTTTGGTGTTCTATGTGTTTTCGCTGCTTCGACTTTACACAATTCTGCACTTATCTTTTTGCCCATTCTATTCTTATTCAATGTCCGTTTTAGTAAACGGCAAACTATACTTCTGACAATCATTGCCACTTCGACAATTCTGCTACGCGGTCTTTTGACAAGCATAATGGCTAACTTTCTTCCAGTTCGTTATGAAGATTTTGATCTGAATATGGACTACAGAATGAATGTTCTAATGCTGATATTGCCAATGGCTATTGGTCTTTTCTGTTCTTTGCTATCAAAGCCGGATGCTACTGATGGGAAGTATAGTAACGTTTTATCGTTAATGTTTATTTTTCTTGCTTTACAAATTGTTTTTAATAACCTTGCATTGAATAATAGCCAGTTAGGACGTTTGGGGTATTACTTCATGTCATCCTATATTGTATTAATCCCCTATACTCTCAGTAGCATACCCCAAAGAAACCGAAGTTTCATAACATTTGCGATTGTCGTCTTGTGTTTAGCATTCTTCTATTTGGGCACTAATGGTGGAACACTTAGAATTGACAATTACAAGTTCTTCTGGCAGGAACCTATTTATCTCAACAACTAAATGAATGTATTATATTTAGGTGGCTTTGACCTCCCCGACAAGAATGCTGCTGCACAGCGTGTGATTGCGAATGCCAAGGCACTTCGCGATCTTGGATGGGATGTGAAGCTGATAGGATTGGATAAACAACCGAGTCCGTTTACATACGAAGGATTTGAGTGTATCAACCTCAAGTATCCCTCTTCTGTGAAAGAATGGATAGATTATCTAGCTACAATCAAGAACTATATCCCCTTCCTTGAGAAGACAAAACCGGAGTTGGTGATTGCCTATAACCATCCGGCGATTGCATTGAGCAAATTGGTGGATTACTGCATGAAACGCAGTATAAAGACAGTCTCTGATTGCACAGAGTGGTATACGGCAGAGGGCAATATTATCCAAAAGTCGATAAAAAGATGGGACACAAAGAAAAGGATGAGGGATGTTCATCCTCGGATGGATGGGATTATCTCTATCAGCCGTTATCTGCACGACTATTACTCGGAAAGAGGCGTTAAATCGCTGCTTCTGCCACCGCTTGTTGATATTCAGGAAGATAAATGGAATATCCGGTCAACGGTTACTCCAATGGGTGAGATTGTGTTGACATACGCAGGTTCGCCAGGGCACAAGGATGCTTTGGACAGGTTGGTAAGAATTGTGGAAGACCTTCCAGAAGAAATCTCTGTCAGGTTTGAAATAGTAGGCCTGAACCAAGAACAATTCTTGAAAGCGTATTATTATGAGCAGGAGCTTAGCAACAGGGTACATTTCAATGGTCGACTGCCCCACAGAGATACCTTGAAACTGTTGTCGGAATCGGACTTCCAGATATTCATTCGTGAAGATAATATTACAACCAAGGCTGGATTTCCGACAAAATTTGTGGAATCCATTTCGGCCGGTGTGCCTGTCCTAACCAACCTGACAAGTAACATCGGTGATTACTTATCAGAGGGTGTGAATGGTTACCCGCTCGATGTTACCAGTGACGAAACACTGAAAGCATCATTGCTTCGTGTACTAAGACAGCCACGAGAAGAAATTAACAATCTCAAGAAGTCCATAAATCGGGGAACTTTTGATTTTCGTAATTATGTTCTGTCAATCAAGAATTTCATAGACAATATATAACCTTTAATATGACATACAAAGAATTACAATTCCCCAAGGACTCATTGTTCTTGGTGACGGGTGGAGCGGGATTCATTGGCTCCAACCTCTGTGAGGCGATTTTGAAAATGGGTTACAAGGTGCGTTGCCTTGACGACCTGAGTACGGGAAAGCAAGCCAATGTGGACCTGCTTCTCGACGACCCAAATTACGAGTTCATTAAAGGGGACATCAAAGACCTTGATACTTGTATGAAAGCCTGCAAAGGTGTGGACTATGTGCTTAATGAAGCAGCATGGGGCAGTGTGCCTCGCTCTATTGAGATGCCGCTGTTCTACTGCGCCAACAATATTCAGGGAACGCTGAATATGATGGAGGCGGCCCGCCAGAACAAGGTGAAGACCTTTGTCTATGCCTCTTCCAGCTCGGTCTATGGCGATGAAGCTCACCTTCCCAAGAAGGAGGGCATCGAGGGCAATCTTCTCAGCCCTTACGCACTGAGCAAGCGTGCCGATGAGGAGTGGGCGAAGCAGTACACCAAGCACTATGGCCTCAAGACCGTCGGCCTTCGCTACTTCAACGTCTTTGGCCGTCGTCAGGATCCTCACGGGGCATACGCCGCTGTGATTCCCAAGTTCATCAAGCAGCTGCTGAACGACGAGCAGCCCACCATCAACGGTGACGGCAAGCAGAGCCGTGACTTTACCTACATCGAGAATGTGATTGAGGCCAACCTGAAGGCTTGTCTGGCTCCCGATGAGGCCAGCGGTGAGGCGTTCAATGTGGCTTATGGCGGTCGTGAGTACCTGATTGATATCTACTACGACCTTACCAAAGCCCTTGGCAAGGACATCGAGCCGCACTTCGGTCCTGACCGTGCCGGTGACATCAAGCACAGCAATGCCGACATCAGTAAGGCAAAGCGCCTTCTGGGGTACGACCCGCAGTACGACTTCGCCCGTGGCCTGGCGGAAGCCATAGACTGGTACAAAGCTAATTTGTAATCAAATAAAAGTTAAAATACAATGAAAGAGACAAAGATTTGTGTAATCGGACTCGGTTACGTAGGACTGCCATTGGCACGTTTGTTCAGCACAAAGTATAAAACAGTTGGCTTTGACATGAACCAGAAGCGTTGCGATGCACTGATGGCTGGTCACGATGCAACCCTTGAGGTGGCCGACGACATCCTTCAGGATGCGATCAATAACCACGGTTTCATTTGTACCAGCGACATTGAGAAGATCAGAGACTGCAACTTCTATGTAGTGGCAGTTCCTACCCCTGTGGATGCCGACAACAATCCGGACCTCACTCCGCTCGTGGGTGCTAGCACTACGGTAGGTAAGGTTATTAGCAAGGGCGATGTGGTGGTTTATGAGAGCACCGTCTATCCTGGCGTTACCGAAGACGAGTGCATTCCCGTTGTGGAGAAGGTGAGCGGCCTGAAGATGAATGTGGACTTCTACGGTGGCTACAGCCCCGAGCGCATCAACCCGGGCGACAAGCAGCACACCGTGGAGCATATCAAGAAGGTCACTTCCGGTTCCACCCCCGAGATTGGCAAGTACATCAACGAAGTTTATAGCAGCGTCATCACTGCCGGTACGCACCTCGCTCCGACCATCAAGGTTGCCGAGGCTGCCAAGGTCATTGAAAATAGCCAGCGAGACATTAACATCGCTTTTGTGAACGAACTCTCCAAGATTTTCAACAAGATGGGTATTGATACCCTCGATGTGTTGGAGGCCGCTGGTACCAAGTGGAACTTCCTTCCGTTCCGGCCCGGTCTAGTAGGCGGTCACTGTATCGGTGTTGACCCTTACTATCTGGCACAGTGTGCGCAACGTCACGGCTACAATCCCGAGATTATCCTGGCAGGTCGTCGTATGAACGATGGTATGGGTGAGTATGTCGCTACCGAGACTATCAAACTGATGCTGAAGAAAGGGATCCAGGTACTCAACTCCAAAATCATCATCTTGGGCTTCACCTTCAAAGAGAACTGCCCCGATGTTCGTAATACCAAGGTTATTGATATCTATAAGGCCTTGAAAGAGTACAATCTCAATATCACTATTTATGACCCTTGGGCCAATACTTCTATCGTGGAGCATGAGTACGGTATTAAGGTGGTGAACGAACTGCCTACTGAAAAGTTCGATACTGCTATTGCCGCTGTGGCTCACAAGAAATTTGATGGACTTGATGTACCTGCTTTATTGAAAGAAAAGCATGTCATCTTCGACGTGAAATGTACACTTGATAGAAATCTTGTTGACGGAAGACTTTAAATGAAGGGAACGATACTTGTGTTAACCAACAACATTGTTGGCCTATATACCTTCCGTAAAGAAGTTATGAAGGCCATCGTAGATGCCGGATTTGAGGTATATATCTCGGAGCCGGATGATGATGAGTGTGTGCGCTACTTCGAGGGAATAGGCTGTCATATCATCAAGACGGAGTTTAACCGCAGGGGGATGAGTCCCATAGCCGATTTCGGACTGATTATACGGTATCGGAAGATGATTAAGCAGCTGACCCCCTCTGCGGTACTGAGCTATACAATTAAGCCAAATGTGTATGGCGGTATGGCGTGCCGTTTGTGCGGTGTGCCGCAGTTGGCTAACGTCACAGGCTTGGGGGATGCAATGGAGAATGGCGGATGGTTGCAGAAACTTACAGTATTATTGTATAAGATTGGAGTAGGTAAGGCCAAATGTGTGTTCTTGCAGAATCGGACAAATCTGGACTTCTGCGAGAATCACGGAATTGTCGGATGCAAGTCTCAGTTGTTGCCCGGCTCGGGAGTCAATTTGTCCCACCATGCCTATCAAGATTATCCAGAGGAGGGCATTATCAAGTTCTTGTACATATCGCGAGTGCTGAAAGATAAGGGGGCTGATGAGTTTCTCGAGATGGCGGAAGCTGTTAAATCGAAGTTCCCTCAGACAGAGTTTCAAATACTGGGTTGGATAGAAGGTGATTATAAAAAAAGGGTGCAAGATTTGGCTGATAGAGGAATAATCGATTTCCTTGGTCCAACACCAGATGTGAGGCCTTTTTTGGGCAGCGTGCATTGCACGGTCATGCCCTCATACCACGAAGGAATGTCGAATGTGAATCTGGAGAGTGCCGCCAATGGCAGGCCGGTGATTACTACTAACGTCCCAGGTTGCAAGGAGACAGTGGACGATGGCAAGACTGGATTTTTGGTTGAGCCGAGGAGCCGACAGTCACTGATTGATGCGGTGGAACGCTTCCTTGCCTTGCCGTATGAAGAGAAAGCCAAGATGGGGCAAGAAGGCCGAAAGAAAGTTGAACGAGAGTTTGACAGGCAGATTGTGGTTGAGGCATATCTGAGAGAAATAAATAATATAGCAAATGTATAAGCATTTCTTTAAACGAATCATTGACTTTTTTATTTCACTGACAGTTCTGATTAGTATCAGTCCTATCCTACTTGTTTTGACCATTTGGTTGCACTTCGCTAACAAGGGAGCTGGGGCGTTTTTCTTCCAAGAGCGGCCAGGCAAGGATGCCAAGATTTTCAAGGTGATTAAGTTCAAGACGATGACGGATGAACGGGATGCGGAAGGAAATCTGCTGCCCGACGCGCAGCGTTTAACGAAGGTGGGGAAGTTCATTCGCAGCACATCTTTAGATGAGTTGCCGCAGTTGATTAACGTACTGAAGGGCGATATGGCATTGATAGGGCCTCGTCCGCTGTTGGTGCAGTACTTACCGCTCTATTCTCAAGAGCAAGCTCGTCGGCACGAGGTGCGTCCCGGCATCAGTGGCTGGGCGCAGTGCCATGGCCGCAATGCCATCAGCTGGACGGAGAAGTTCAAGCTTGATGTGTGGTATGTGGATCACTGCACCCTGTGGACGGATATCCAGGTGATGTGGATTACAATAATGAAGGTATTGAAACGCGCTGATATCAATGAGGCCGGTCAGGCCACGATGGAAGCGTTTAATGGGAATAATTGAGAATAGTTGATTGTTGAATAGTCGAGTTTTATTCGCAATGAAAGATATAGCAATCTTTGGAGTCGGCGGCTTTGGCCGGGAAGTTCTGGCCTTGATTAAGAATATTAACGAGGTAATCCCGACATGGAATATCGTTGGGTTCTTCGATGACGGCTATAATAAGGGAACTATGTTCAATGGTTACCCTAATTTAGGAACTGTTGATGATTTGAATCAGTGGAAGTCTCCTTTGTGCTTAGTGCTTGCAATTGGAAGTTCGACAATTAAAAACCAAGTGCGGCAACGCATCTCTAATCCTTTCATTGATTACCCTACTCTTATTCATCCTTCTGTCTGGATTGGTGACAAAGATTATGTCGAGATTGGAAAAGGGTGTATCTTATGTGCAGGAGTTATGATTACCACAAATGTAACGATTAAGGACTTTGTAATTCTCAATTTGCAGTGTACTGTGGGACACGACACGGTTATCAATGAAAACGTTTCTATAATGCCATCTGTCAACATTTCTGGAGAGGTGAATCTTGGAGAAGGCGTTTATATTGGTACAGGTTCTAAGATAATTAATCAAATCTCGATTGGAAATTATACAATAGTTGGTGCCGGAGCAGTAGTTGCCAAAACGTTACCTGCTCATTGCACAGCTGTCGGTGTCCCTGCAAAACCCATAAAGTTTCACTGATAACGGTGCCTTCAATTGTTATTTGTTTTGTTGAAGATGCTCATATTGTGCGATGTATGAGCTTAACAACCAACATTACTTCTTTGTGAAAGCTCCTTGGAAATGGAATTCCCATATAGAGTTTTATCGTTTTTACAGCGTCATCTTTCTTTCATCTGCTATCCCATTCACTCTGTCGTTGCGACTGCAGAGTTTGTTTTGATGAATTTGTGGTGGGCGTTACTTGGTTTTCGAAAGCCTTCTGCAGAGGATGCGGATTTAGTAGCTAAGAATGTGACGTTTTTATTCAAGTCTTTTGAACGGCAAAAGCAAGCAAGGGCTTTGGTGAAGAGCATCCGGAAGTATTATCCGGGAACCAGAATGGTGATTGCCGATGATAGTTCGTCGCCTTTGCAGATTCCCAGCTTAGCTGGGGATTTGACTGTTATTCAGATGCCTTTTAATTCAGGCCTTAGCAAGGGACTGAATCTGGCATTGGCGGAAGTCAATACGCCTTTTTTAATGAGAATGGATGATGATGAATTGCTGACGAGGCATGTAAATCTCGCTTCAGAATTGCGTTTCCTTCATTCCCATCCGGAAGTTGATCTTGTCGGGATCCCCTGTATCGATGCTTGCAAACCAATTTCTGTTAAAAAGGGCATCAATGCCTATTCTAAGCTTGATATGAGGGATGCGCCATTGCCGCTGATAATTCCGAATGGGACGGTGGTAGATGAAGAACATATCGTTTTCGGAAAGGTCCCGAATATCTTCCTTGCTCGGACCAAGTCTGTCAAGAAAGTCGGTTGGGATGATAATATCAGGATGATTGATCATCACGATTTCTTTTACAGGGCAGCCGGAATTCTGGTTTCCGTGCTATCTATGAATAGTGTGGTGTTCCATAACCACAATTTCTTTTCACCGCATTACAATCGCTATCGCTCCGATTGGAAGGGTGACGCGGCGTATTTGCGCAGGGTCAGGTATAAGCGGATAAGCAGTAGTACATAATAATGAAAAAGAACACAGTTAATGCGTTCTTCACTATGGTTAGGGCCGGACTTTGGGAAAAGGAAGTTCGTCTATTATCGTATGGTGAGGTTCGCTTTGCGGATGTGTTTCAACTGGCAGAAGAGCAGTCAGTAGTTGGAGTTGTTGCTGCCGGTATAGAGCATGTAGCAGATACGAAGCTTCAGAAAAAGGATGTACTTCAGTTCATCGGAAACTGTATGCAGATAGAGCGGAACAACCAGTTAATGAACTGTTTCATTGGGAGTATTGTGGAGAAGATGCGTGAAGCGGGTATAGCTACTGTACTGGTCAAGGGGCAGGGTATAGGACAGTGCTATGAGCGGCCTCTTTGGAGAACGTCAGGAGATGTGGACCTTTTCTTTGATGCCGAGAACTATGAGAAGGCCAAGGAATTTCTTCCATCGCTTGCCGCAACAGTAGAATCTGAGAATAAGCGGAAGAAGCACTTTGCCATGCATTTCACCCCGTGGATCGTAGAGTTGCACGGATTGATGCCAACGGAGATTTCAGAACGTATTAATGCTGGTGTTGAACGGGTGCAGCATGATATTTTTCAAAACGATGGAATTCGGGTTTGGAAGAATGACGGAGTGGATGTGTACTTGCCCTCTCCGGATAATGATGCGATAATCATCTTCACTCATTTCTTGCAGCACTTTTTCGTAGGAGGAGTCGGATTGCGCCAGATTTGCGATTGGTGCCGTTTGCTTTGGAAATATCGGGATACGATAGATAGATCCTTGCTTGAGAAGAGATTGTTTGAAATGGGGATTGTCTCGGAGTGGAAGGCTTTTGCAGCTTTCGTGGTGGACTATCTCGGGATGCCGGTTGAGGCAATGCCGCTGTATGAGCAAGGCCCCAGTTGGTCGCGTAAAGCGAAGCGCATCTGCCGGGAGGTGCTGGAAGCGGGTAATTTCGGGCATAACAAGGACAATTCATATCGGTCTCGATACCCAAAACTGATAGAGAAAAGCATAACTTTCTTCCGCCGTTTTGGAGAGTATATCCGCCTCTTCACTATTTTCCCGGCAGATACTCCTTTGTTTTTTGTGACGTATGTGAGAAGAAGGACGAAGGCTGCTTTTTAAGCAACATCTCTGGGTATTCCTCACTCTCAATCAGCTGTCAGTTGTAATAATTATGGAGACAAAAGATTGATTACCCGCGGAATCATTTCGTGAGCGTAGTCGAGAAGAATGACCGGTTGAATGTCCGGACAGTTTATGGATATGGCAGTCATTACTACCTTGTGAAGATTTCGGGGTGAGGATCGTGCAGATAGCCGATTCCCGGATGTGGTGTGAAGTGATCCACGAAAAGAATATGGGAAATGATGCCTATTTCCTGCAAGCAATCATGGAGAAAGACCGTGCTTTGCTCCAAAGAGATTTTGCGATAGATGAGCCTCTTCAACACGGTCTCCTGCTCTACCGGACCCGATTCCTTCCGCGCTATGCCGGAACATTTGTCAGGAGAACGAAGAATCGGTTGTTCGGGAGGAAGTGGTAGGCAGTGCTGAAACAGTTATGGTTTTTCCCCAGAAGCAATGGTATCAATCGCCAAGTGAAAAGAGATCAAGTACACCGGGGGCTGCGAGAGTGAGAAACTCTACGAAGAAGTCCTGAACGAGTTGGAAGGCACCAAGCCTACATTCCACGAGAAGATCCATATCGCCCAGGTCCGCGAGTATAACTTCGATGACGTCTCGCGCGAAATTGACGACCTGGTCGAAACCGCCAAGACCTTCAACAAGATGGAAACCGTCCGCAAAATGAAGCACATCGTCCCCGAATACAAGAGCAATAATTCGGTGTATGAGGTGCTGGACAATAATGGTTAAGGGTTAATGGTTCATGACACTATTAGATGAAGGTTATGGGTTAATGGTTCAGTACTAAGAGAGCAAGAGATGATCGACATACGAAGATTACGCTTTGATGGTAAGTTCAATTACCATAACGGATTAAGGTTCTATTTTAAACGGCACGGCCATGTTATCTCTTTTCTTGTCCAAGAGATAGGTGACAGGAAAAGAAAGATAAAAGTGACCATGCATCCTGACCCCAATCACGACAGAGCGCATGTTCATATTGGCGAGCATGGGGCATCTTTTGCATTAGATACTGGCGAGTTGTTGGCTGGAGAATGTGATAACAGAACAAGGCAATCTGTCCAAAAATGGATTCATGACCATAAGGAAGATTTATTAGAGTTGTGGAAAATCGTGAAGGCTGGAGGGGATTATCACCCCAGAGTGAGAAGAATACGAGATGATATGGGTTTTGATGACTATGGGTTCAAAAGGGAAAAGCCAGAGAAATATATGAATGTTGATGGCGTGAAGATATGGTATGATGGTGAACTCATTCAAGAGATAGATGCTAGTAACGTAAGGCACATCGTTGCAGAAGGTGATATGTATGTTGGACTATCTGAAGGATTCCAGAAAGGGAGTATGACGTTTGAGTCGGTGAATGGAAGAGTGATGATAAAGTAGGGGGTGATGACGGTTATGGGATAATGTTGAATGGTTAAGGATTAGAGATTGACGGAGATGGATTGTTAATATAAGACAGAAGATGAGAGGGAAAGATAATAAAGAACTTAGATGGAGCATAGCACTTGCACTCCTCATTTCGATTTGGATGGGGATTGCGCCCGCTTGGTATAATTGGTATTTGAAGCCGGAGAATGGGCTGTGGATGAAGGACGTTTATAGGCTCCTCGACGGCAATGAGCTGGTGAACATCCCGATATGCCTTATTCTCGCTTTCGTGGCGTTTCGATGGGGCAGGCGTATATGGGGGGATTGTGATATTCGGTGGTATCGTCCTGTTTTGGCTATTATAGGTCTTGTGGTGTTATATTATGGCAGTAATGTTGAATATGCCAAGGCGGTTTCTTGTGTGAGTTATCGGATGGTTCTCACCTTATTGCTTGCAGGGATGATTTTGGTGATGCTTGTGAAAGGTATTAGCAGACTATGGAACAATAAGCAAAAGGAAGGCGATGGGAAGCCAGAGGATGTCGAGAAGCCACTTGGTTTTACAGGTGACAAGACGGATGACAGGAGCATCCCAGAATCGCTCAAGAAATATGCGGGTGTGATTGTGGAGCGACTGTTAGTGACGGACATCAAGGAACAGTCGTATGCACTGGGTGTGACAGGAGAGTGGGGCGTGGGAAAGACAACCTTCCTGAGTGAACTCAAGAAGAATATAGGAAACAGGGCGGACATCGTGGAATTCAATCCATGGATGTGCGGATCGCCAGAGCAGGTGACGAGCGATTTTTTTGCATCGCTGCAACATCAATTGTCGGGGAAGTACAGTACGCTGTCGAAATCGATTAGGGATTATGCCAAATATGTGAATAATGTGACAGTAGCACCGCATCCACTGTTATCTGTTGAGGGTATGGTGCCTGTGAAGCAGGAAAGCCTGTTTGAGAGAAAGAAGACCCTGTCAGAAAGGTTCGCCAGACTGCCAAAACCGGTTGTGGTGGTGATAGACGATGTGGATAGATTGGAACGGGACGAGGTGTTTGAGGTGTTGCGACTGATACGTAACACGGCAGACCTAAGCAATGTTATCTATATGGTGGCATACGACAAAGAGTATGTGACCAGTGTGCTGAAGGAAAAAGAGATAAAGGATGCGGCGGCCTATCTGGAAAAGATATTCCCGGTTGAGGTGCATCTGCCAAAGGTGGAAGAGCATTTGGTGTGGGAAACGCTCTACAAAGAGATAAAGGCTCAGAGCAGCGTTGGGGATGCTTTTGCGGACTCGCTTTTCAAACATCTAACTCCGGACGAAAAGGAACTGGTGCTGAAAGTGTTGGATAACTACAGGCGGGCAAAGCGATTTGCACGGCTTTACATGTTGAACATGGCATACCTGAACCAGCAGACGAAGAATGAGTTGAAACTGAAGGACGTGTTCTGGCTTGAACTGCTGCAGATGTATGACAAGAAGACGTACGATGTGCTGGCAGACGAGCCAGGCGTGCTGCTATTTTATGACGGCGAGAAATACAGAATAAAAGAAGGGATAGTCAGGACAACGGTTCATGATGACAAGAATAAATACGAAGGCGAGAAGTTTTGGAGAGAAGAGACTCCGAAAATACTGGAGAAAATGTTCGGGCGGTATGTAAAGACCATCAGGCAGAGCATCTGTTTTGCGGAAAACTATGATAAGTTCTTCACGCTAAGTGTGTCGCCATATAGGCTATCAGTGAAGGAAATGAACGAGTTGTTTGAACCGGGAGCAAAGGCTGAAGTACTGGTTGAGAAATGGGTGACAGGTGGAAAGTATTTCAGTTCGATTGCCTATCAGTTTAGGCAGGTGGGTGTTAATAAGCTGAATGAAGAACAACTGAAGGCCTATCTATGTGGCCTGTTGCATTTCAACATGAAGGTGGCACCTTTCAGGAGCACCCATACCTGGGAGGTGAAGAAGATGCTGGCGGACGAACGCTATGCCAAGGGAATTGATTTGAAGGCACACGACATCGTGATGGAGTGGTTTGACGAGATGATGAAAGAAGACAGATTGCTGCCTGCGTTGAGTAAGATGTTGCACAGGTTGTATATTACGGAAACTGTGGAGGCGGATGGAAGTGTGCAAAGACTGGAGCCGCTGCTGATAAGCAACAGTGAAGTGGAGTCGTTGCTCGTGAAGGTGATGAATACTTACCTTGCTAACCATGAAGAGGTAACAGCATTAGATGTTTTGAGCGAGAATGGAGCACTGGCCTGTATTTTTGGGAACTGCTGTGTAACGGTGAAGGATGCAATGGCAACAGAAAACTACTGCCATTATAAGCAGGTGGCGTTTGATGCTGTGATGGCGCACTTTGCTGGCAAGAAGCAGAAACCAACGAGAGAGGCGTATGAGAGAGCTTTTGAAGCAATGTTCAGTGTGGAGACACCTGTGTTTGATGACCCTGTTGATGAGGATGCCTATTGGGACTACGCCGGTGAGGCATACGACAATAAGATGCAGGAATATTTTGGAAGCAAATATGATGCAAAGAAGGACAATCCGCTGGCAGAGTTTAAGGAAAGGTGCTTTGTGGAAGGAGAAGCGTACGAGTTGAAGGTTGCAGAGACGGAGTAAAGAATAGTAAGGTACGGTTAAAATATGAAATCTCAAGAAGTAACAGCACTAAGAGAGGCTATTCGAAGTGATGCAAGTCGGCAAATCGCCGGATTCTTGTATCAGTTTGTCGTGGCTTTAGAATACTGTTTTAAGTTGTCGTCTGGTCAAAGTCTTTATATTGAGAAATATGGTGACGTAGCCATCAAGAATGACGGCACATTCGATGGAGATGCCGGTGAAGTCAGTGTGGAAGTGAAGATGTATGCGGACGAGCTGAATGAGAGTCATCATAACCTCTTGAACACACTATATAACTGGCTGGAGGATGATTTCGTATTTGAAAGCTATCAGACGTTAATCATTTACACGACTCAACCCATCGCTAATAAAAGTAAATTAGTAGGATGGAACGATAAATGTGCAGAAGATAAAGCGAAAGTATTAATAGAAGTCTATCGCAAATACTTGAATGACAATCGAGAAAAGATAGCGGATAAGGATGTCGGCAAATATAAGACTATCAAGAAAAACGCGGAGCAGATGAACCGAGTTCTTGAATCGGTAAAAGACTCAGATGGAAAAACGGATGAGACTGCATCGAAGAAGAGATTAGAAGACTTGCTAAAAAGAGTAGTAATATATGATAGCAGCAAAAATCTTGAGCAAAAATTCAAAGACTTACTGCAATACGCAAAAGTGGCTGCAAGCCATCTACAAGAGACTTTCATTGATAGCTTGTTGGGGTTCATTATTGGCCCCAATAACATGAAAGATGGCTGGAAAATAGATGAAACAACTTTCGCAAGGCAAGTGCAGTTGCTTGCAGTAGAAATGGCACCACAATCAATATCTTTTCCAGATGCACCTGATGTAAAAGTAGAAGAGGGAGCGTACGTTGACTCTTTGTTTGTTCAGAAGCTGAAAGAAATAGAATATAAGGATATAACCAATGCTGTACTGGACTTTGCAAAGACGGTAGGTCTGTTGACGGGTGAATTCAGCCGCCCCTCAGCAGAAAAGAATTTAGCAGATTATCAGAACGAATTGTTGAATATATATGGCTTGTGCCATGGAAATGCTGTTGACGAGTTGGCTATAAGAAACGAGGTGACTTCTGAGATTATCAAAAATCTGTCACGTGTATTTTTGAGAACAGTGCTGTTAGAGGCAAAGAAGCCCAAATTTGCACCTTTTGGTGTTACAAAGTCATATTTCTCAAACGGTATGTGTCACTATATGGCAAATGATAGTGCACAAAACATTAAATGGTTGTTAAGCGATGAGTAATATAATATCTGAGGTTGTCAAGATAAAATTTAATTCATTTACCTTGGCACCGGTTGTATTATCATATTTCGAGAATTGCCAAGTGAAGCGCGACAATGTGTTGTTGCTATACTTGCTATTTCCTGTGGTGTTGAATAGCGACTGGATAAATGGCTCTCCAAGAGCACAAAAGCGTTCGAGATTAGAGTCGTGGGTAAAAGACAACAAAATTCACATAGAAGGGCTGCCTGAGCGCATCGCTACGTTCCAGCGCTTGTCGGAAACGACACTTCAGTATTGCATAGACATGGAGTATGCGTCGTTGGACGACAGAAACAACGTAGTAGTAAAGGTGAACCCTTACAAAAACAAAAGTATATATACGGATTCTGCCATCAGGCTAACCCGACTGATAGGTAGCAGTAGTCCCGCGAAGGTTTATGCTACGCTTGGAATTAGAGAATTGGAATTAGTATGAAGACGTTACTGAAATATATAGGACTGTTTGACCAACAGGACAAGGTACATGGTGTGGAACTGAAGGCGGGGCTAAACCTAATAACAGGTAAGTCGTCGACGGGGAAGAGTGCACTTATTGAGATATTTGACTACTGTATGGGTAGTAGCGAGGATACAATTCCCCATGGGGTAATCAAAGAACACGCGACGCTGTTTTTTCTTTGGATAACGATTAACAAGTCAGACTACTTGCTAGGTCGTGATGCGAAGGGTAAGGAGTGTTATATAGTCAGTAATCCTGAAATAGAGGATATTTGGCAACTGCGGAGTATAGTATTTGACGGGAATGACTATACAAGAGATGACTACAAGGTGCAGTTGGGACTGATGTTCGGCATTGATGCCACAAATACGGCAGAGACTGCTACCCAGTTGCAGGACAAACGTAAAGGAGGGCAAAGACCTACGGTGAGGAATATGATGCCTTTCATTCTGCAACATCAGAATCTTGTCGCGAATAAACAGGCTCTCTTTTACCGGTTTGACCAAAAGGAGAAACGAGAAGAAACGATGGATCAGTTTAAGGTGTTCGCCGGGTTTGTGGATGCCAATTACTATGCCTTATCCGTAGAAGCGTCAAAACTGGATGAGAAGATAGAATCCCTGAAGCGACAACTTGCCAAAGCAGAAACTGACTTGCATGAAACATATAACAAGTTGCTTGATGATATTAGTGCTTATACAGACATCACTGGAAGAGAATTGTTGCTTGATTTGACAGAAGATAAATTTGAGTGCAATCCGCAGTATTATAAAGAACAGATAGACAAACTTGACTACTTTGATATTAAGATTGACACAAACAATCATCCTCAATTGCTCAAATACAGAGCCTTGGAGAGACAAGAAAACCAATTGATGGCGGAATTGCGTGAGACCCAGATACACTTGGAAGAAGTAATCAGCTCGATAGACTATATAGAGACTTACAAGGACGCGCTGGAGAGAACACCAAGACCACAACTGGTAACATTGAACTACTCAGTCTGTCCTTTCTGTCATCAGCACACACCCCGTACCCTTGACGAGGCAAACAAACTCAAGAAGGCAATAGGGAGCCTAAATGAAGAACTGCGAGGAATCCCTTCTATCATTCGCCCTCTGCATGAAGATCGTCTCCAATTACAAGATAAGATAGAAGCACTTAAAAATAATCTCGATGATATTGAGCGGCAAAAGGCTGAACTGGCAGATATAATAGAGGCACTGAAGCAGAACTATTCGCTGCAGAAACAAGCCTATAAGACTATCTACAAAATATCATCAAGAATAGAGTTGGCGACGAATGAAGCCCTCAAGGAGTTGAAGGATAAGCTAGAAAAGCTGTCAGAAGAACTTAATGAAAAAAAAGCAGCTTTAGGAGTTTCCGATGTGAAGGGTAAGATAATACTTGCAGAGCGCGCCATCAGGCAAGCAATGGAAAAGTATAGGAAGACAATAGGCTTTGAGGATTCGCTGACGGACTATAGTTTGGTATTTGACCTCAATAAGTTTGAATTGTATTTTTCCAAAGGAATGGGAGATTTCGCAGAGAAGAAATACTTAAGGTCAATAGGCAGCGGCGCTAATTGGTTGAATGCCCACCTGTGTCTCTATCTCGCCTTGGCAGATTTCTTCTATGATCAGAAGAAGTCGACGGTTCCGACACTTTTGTTTTTAGACCAACCTAGCCAAGTATATTTCCCGGCTCAAAAAGACAGAGATGAAGCCTTTAATCCCGAAGAACAGAGTGTACATGAAGCAGATGATGATATGAAAGCCGTGAACAATATCTTCTCTTTGCTATATAGGTTCTGTAGGGAGCACAATGATGGCATACAAGTAATAGTCACTGACCACGCAGACAATTTGACTATTGAGGGACTGCATAGTTTTGAGGAGATAGTAAGGGCCCGCTGGAGAAAAGATGGCGAAGGCCTGGTGGATCTGAGAACTAAAGAATCTGATGATATCGAAATAAAAGAGTGACGAGAACTACGAACGGGCGAAGGGGTTTCTCACGCCGCTGGCGGTGGAGGTGGAGCCGGAGGAGAAGCGCAAGAAGCATCTGGCGATGACCATCGACCCGTGGCTGGTGGAGCTTCATGGCCTGATGCCGACGGAGATTTCGGAGCGTATCAACGCGGGTGTGGAGCGGGTGCAGAGCGACATCTTCGCAGGCGGTGGCGTGCGGGTGTGGAAGAACGACGGTGCGGATGTGCCGCTGCCGTCGCCGGACAATGATGTGATCATCGTATTTACACACTTCCTCCATCATTTCTTTGTGGGCGGCGTGGGCTTGCGACAGATCTACGACTGGTGCCGCCTGCTGTGGACATACCGGGATTCTCTTGACTGGGAACTGCTGGCGCGGCGGCTCGGTGAAATGGGATTAGTGGCGGAATGGCAGGCATTCGGCGCTTTTGCCGTGGAGTGGCTGGGTATGCCCGAAGAGGCCATGCCATTCTTTGAGCGAGGCCGCAGCGGGTCTCGTAAAGCATGGCAGATTTGCCGCGTAGTACTGGACGCCGGCAACTTCGGCCACAACAAGGATAACTCCTACCGCATGAAGTATCCGAAACTACTGGAAAAGACCATCACCTTCTTCCGCCGCCTCGCCGAATACACCCGCCTCCTCACCATCTTCCCCGCCGACACCCCGCGTTTCTTTGTAACGTATGTGAGGAAGAGGGTGACGGCAACACTTTAAGATTGGCAGAATATGGTAATAAACAATGAGATACTGGACGATCTGACGAAACATGCCAAAGCCTCGCCTCGCCTCCGCATGAACTTGGATCTCCGCAACTCGCCGGAAGACCAGTCGCAGCGGATGCTCAACGCCATCGAGCCCGGCACCGTGATGCCGGTGCATCGGCATAGATCGTCGTCGGAGACGGTCGTATGCGTCCGCGGCCATTTCGAAGAGTACCTGTACGACGAATCGGGCACGCAGGTGGAGACGGTGGACATGCTGCCGGGAGGCAATGTGCTGAACGTCCCCGCCGGCCAATGGCACTCGCTCCGCTCGCTGGCGTCCGGCACAGTCCTTCTGGAATGCAAAGACGGCAAGTATGAGCCGCTGGGGGAGGGGGATGTGATGGACGTTACCATGTGTTAATAAGCTTATGTCTCTGTTCACTCAAGTTCCGCGGTTGCCTTGGAAAAAAAAGGAGGGGGACAGGCTTGACCAGATAGAGTCAGGGGCAAATATAATCTAAGAAGAATTCGGATTTATGCGTAAAAAGGTCTTCATTATTGGTAATGGATTTGATTTGGATCTTGGTTGGAAAACAAGTTACAAAGACTTCATAGCTAGTGAATTTTGGCCACTGAAGGATAAAGAACCGTATTGCCCTATGGCAGAATATCTCAAGGATCGAACAGATGTAGATAGGTGGTATGACCTGGAGAGCCTACTGAAAGAATACGCATCAAGCAAACGCCAAAATAATGAAAAGGCTCATCCGCAAGATGAAGAGTTTTTTAAGGAATTGAGGAACTGCTTGATTTCTTTTCTTAGGGAAGCTGTAAAAGAAGACGTAAACCCAGAATCAATGGCTATTAATGTGATGAAGGCTATTATGGCAAACGGATACTTTACTTCTATTTATACGTTCAACTATACAGACTTATACGATATCGCGGAAAAGGTCGGCCTTAATGCCCGTTTTGATTATGAACCGGTCCATGGAAGTCTAGCTAATAATTCGATAATACTTGGTGTGAACGATAATGCTCACCTGCGTCCGGGGTATTCTTATTTGAGGAAGGTGTTTAGTGAGCACTATACATCACATTCTATTCGCTATGACCTTCAGGAGTGTGATGAGGTTGTCTTCTTTGGCCACTCTTTAGGGGAGAATGATTATCCTTATTTTGCTGACTTCTTTGAAGTCCAAAGTAAATGCGCAGAACGTCGGGATGGGAAGCATATTACAATTATTACAAAAGATAATCAAGCAAGGATGCAGATATTGGAACAGTTGAGGATAATGAATGGGGGACAGACAGAGCGTTTACAAAATGATAATGACTTTAAGTTTATCATGACGGAAAATCCTAATAAGGTTTTGTTGAAGGAGTTCTTTGATCACTTGAGAAAGGATAGCAAGGCTTCGCATGATAGGAATATGGGGAATCTTGCTTTGATGCTGCGTTGAATGTATTCCCGGTGGAGGATTCTTCATTTATCGACAATAGGGGACCTGCCGTTTTCCATCTTTTCCTTCAAGTCGGTTTATCTATAACGCTTACATTCTTGAACGTTTTCTCGTGTCCGATCTGCGACTGAACTCGCAAGTTGTTGACAGAACTTTCAGAGAACTGGTTTAATTTACATCCAGATCCGCTTTGGCCTCGGAAAGAGTTAACGAGCTATTGCAGGTTGAAAAGACTGCCGTATATACGTAATCAAGATATCAAGATTCATACGAAACCTCAGAAGACTAATGGGCATTGAAGAAAAGAACAGGAGAATTACCGAACTATCAGAAGCTGACTTTTTGGCTTTTCTGTATGCTGAACGTGATCGGGAGGAAAGCTTAAGTAAGTATCAAGGGTGGAACATTTGGGCTGTCGCTGGAGCATTAGTCACAGTGATATGTGCAGCTTATTCTGTACTATGTCGAAATAAAGGGGCATTAGACAGCCTGAATGTTGCATTTTATGTCAGTGGATTAATCGCGTTGTTTCTTTGCCTACGGCCTCTATTATTGATAAAATCTCGGCCGAGAGGCGTGGATTACAGTAAGGTTAAGTTACTGAAGGATATAGTTCCCAGGCATTATCTCTACTTGGCGCTTTTCGCCTCTATCTCTTTCTCCGTATCATTACCATTTATGAATAAAGATCATCCTTGGGGCGTAGTTACTATCCTTTGGATGATTTTAGCGATTCTGTTTATCTTTACGACTGTATTTGTTTTTAAGAATAAGAACAGTGTTGTTCGGGCAGATCTGGATGGGCGACTATTTATCAAGTTAAAATGTGAGGCTCTTTTTGGCGGTATTTTGGGCGGAGTACTTTCATTATTAGTTGTTAATTCTTTTACTATAGCAAAGGGACCTTTCATTGGCTCTCCTGATTTTGAGATTTCTGTATGTATTGTAGCTATTGTAGTATTATTATATATTATTGCCAAGATTCGGAAAGAAGTTAAAGCAGCTGAGCGCCTAGATGTTGTTATTGATGATTATTTGTATAAGGGGAGGCCAAAAAACTTCGTTTATAATGAAATACTACTTCATCGTATGGGCTATTCTGTACTTGAGGCTTGCCAACAGGAATTATCTATATTGCTGGATTCATTGAGGACATTTGAAACGCGGAAGGGAATAGTTGAAAGGGTTATTGTATCATTTGCGGAGGGCTCATTAGATATTAATCGAATGTCGGAATACATTGAAGTCTTTCAGAATTCAAGTAAATACGTGAAAAAACTCAATAATCAAATAAAAGCTTTAGGTGATAGGCTTACTCAGATTGCTGAAGAGAATCCAGACATAGAGATTAATGCTGACTTTATAAAAATGCAGAAAATGCAGATCTCTCTCTTGAAACAAGCCAATGAGATGATGAGAATCATTATTAATGGCGATGAAAAGATGAAGGCTTGGATTCAAGTCTACCATTGTAGGAAGTATGGTGGATGGTGCCTTGAAGAATGTGAAGAGAGGTTAAAAAATCCTTCATTACGATATCGTTTTGAGATGTTTCTTTTGAAGATAAAGAGGCTAAGTTCATTTTTTAAAATGAGGAAGCCGTGCAAAACGTCAAATCATATGACTAGAAAGTCGTTATGATTATTAATCAATAGTTCTTCAACAAGTTGACTTTCCTGGTGCAGATTTATTCGCATCTAAACTTCCACAACTGCTATCATTCAGAAGAATGGTTCATCCGACATATTCATAGAGGGAATCGTGTAGAGCGAGGAGTTTTAGTTTGAAGAATTCGTCATCTAGATGGCTGTATGCTTTGTACAAGAATTTTTTAGTCTTGTTGTTAATCATTACAAGTTTGGATATCGAGAAGTTTTACCCTGCCAGGATGCTTTTTCGGCGCTTGTCCAGCATTTCAGCTATCTTTGCGAGTTGTTTGACACACGAGGCCGCCGCTGCATCATGATGCTAAACACCTGCCGGATTTTTCGGGGACAGATAATTATCAGGTAAGTTTAAAGTTCAGGACAGAGATACGGGCTGTTCCCTTTCTAGTTTACATCAGACAAGAGCAGAATAGAAGGCCTAAGCATCATAAATTGAATGTGTTTCAATTGATGGCTATTTATAATGTGTGCTTTGGTGATGGGTTAGAAGTGAAGGCTGCGATGGTGGATGAACTGGTTGAAGAGGGTATAATACTGCGGTCGAAAACTGGAAAATTGTCGATGGCGAAGGAGTACAAGAAAATCGTCGCGGAGATTGGTCATCGTGGTGATGTAAATGGTGATGTAAATGGTGATATAAATGGTGATATAAATGGTGATATAAATGGTGATGTAAATGGCGATGTAAGTAGTGATGTAAAATCGCTTACGGGCGTGCTTAAGGAGATTTATCAGATTGTGTATAACAACCCGGGAATCAAGATTATGAAAGTTGCGGAATTTAGGGGAAAATCCGAGTCGACAGTGTGGAAGCAATTGAATGTATTAAGAAAGAGAGAGTTGATTGAATACCGTGGCTCGAACAAATCTGGCGGGTATTATGCGAAGTAAGTCATATAAAAGGATTCTCAAGATTTGGATTAATATATAACATACTATGTCAGAAAGAAAAAGAATCTACCTCTGCCTGGCTCATATGAGCGAGGCAGGTATGGAACAGAAGTACATTAAGGAGGCGTTTGATACCAATTGGGTGGTGCCGCTGGGACCGAATGTGAATGGGTTTGAGAAGGATTTGGAGGATTTTGTGAACCAGATGCCCGGTCAAGCCGGGCATGACGCATTGACGAAGCGCGTGGTGGCGCTGTCGAGCGGGACGGCGGCTGTGCATCTGGGGCTGCTGGCGGCGGGGGTGAAGCCGGGCGATGAGGTGCTGGTGCAGAGTTTCACGTTCTGCGCCTCGACGCACCCGATTACGTACCTGGGGGCGACGCCGGTGATGATTGACTCGGAGCCGGATACGTGGAACATGGATCCGGACCTGTTGGAAGAAGCCATCAAGGACCGCATCGCCAAAACGGGCAAGAAGCCTGCGGCCATTGTGCCCGTGGCGCTGTACGGGATGCCCTATAAAGCGGACCGCATCATGGAGATTGCGAACAAGTATGGAATCCCCGTGGTGGAGGATGCGGCTGAGGGCTTTGGCTCCAAATACAAGGGCCAGGTGCTGGGCACCTTCGGCAAGTACGGCGTGCTGAGCTTCAACGGCAACAAAATGATCACGACTTCGGGCGGCGGTGCGTTGATTACGGGTGGCGACGATGAGTGGCGCGAGATTATGATGTACGCGACGCAGTACCGCGAGAGTTATCCGTACTATCAGCACGAGAAGATAGGGTATAACTACCGTATGAGTAATATCTGTGCCGGTATCGGCCGTGGGCAGATGACCGTGGTGAACGACCACTTGGCGCATCATAAGCATGTGCAGAAGCTGTATGAGGAACTGCTGAAGGACGTTCCGGGCATCCATGTCCATAGCCAGCCTGCCGGTGGGGATTATGATTCGAATTACTGGCTCTGCACCATCACCATCGACCCGGACGTGCGCATCAAGGGGCAGGAGAATGCCTATAAGACCATCGTGAAGGGTGCCGTGGGCGGTGCTGCGGGCGTGATCCACATGGCTTCGTCGGCGGTCACTGATTGCCAGCCCAACGAAAATGTGGAGGCCCTGCGGGTGCTGATGGACCAGGCGCAGATCGAGGCCCGCCCCGTGTGGAAGCCGATGCACAAACAGCCTTGCTACAAGGGTGTTCCGTGCTACCTGAATGGCGTCTCCGAGGCGCTCTTCAAAGTCGGCATGTGCCTCCCCGCCGGCCCGTATGTCAGTGATGAGGATGTGCTGTATATCGTCGAGACGATAAAATCGGCCATCGTTAAATGATTGCATCGCTGAAAGGGGTATGGGTCGCTCGCTCATGCCCCTTTTGGCAGGAAGGCTTGAAGGATGATTATCGACCAGCAAATACTTGATGACCTGTCCGCCCAGGCGAAGGCTTCGCCCCGCCTCCGGATGAACATGGACCTGCGGAATTCCCCTTCTGATGGCTCCCAGCGGATGCTCAACGCCATTGAGCCGGGCTTACCGCTACCCATTCATCGACATATGAAATTCTCCGAGACGGTGGTGTACCTGCGTGGTCACCTTCGCGAGGTGTTTTATAATGAGGCGTATGAGCCGCAGGTGCCGGAGGATATCCTTTCACTCTAATCAGCGTTCCTCATAGTTTTTTATTCGGGTCGGTATCTCGTTGAGGTGCCGACCCGAATAGTTTTCCGTAAAAAAATTACGACAATTCAAAAAGTATTTGTATATTTGTGGCAAATACTAATGTGCCACCTTATGCTTGCAAAGTTTTCCGTAAAAAAATTCCGAGGATTCAAGTATGCAATTGAGCTGGACCTCACAAGGCATAGCAACTTCAGCTTTAACCTGTATGCCATCAAGGATGATATCATTAAGAATGGTATTATCTATGGCCCTAATGGCTCCGGGAAAACGAATTTCAGTCTTGCCATATTTGACATCGTCAACCACTTGTCTCAGAAATGGAAAAAGGCGGATTATTATGCAAACTTCACCTATGCTGGCGACCCTAACTTGAAGGTGGAGTTTGACTATTTGTTTTGCTTCGACGGAAGAAAGGTAGAGTATAGCTATTCCAAGAATTATCAAGGAATCCTGACGGCCGAATCCATGTTTGTGGACGGCAGGCCGGTTTTCAAGCGTGCTGATGGGAAGTTCACTATCGACACGGATTCTTTCCCGATTGACAAGTCCATGCAGCGGAATCTGGCGGACAATGCCAATAATATCCCTATCGTGAATTTCCTGCTGATGTCCATCCCGCTGGCTCATGATCATTATCTGATAAAACTGCAGCAGTTCGTGAATGGGATGCTCTGGTTCCGCAATCTGGATGTGCGGGAGTTCATCGGCCTGGAGACGGGTGTCTCTATGATAGAGGAGTACATCATCAGGAATAAACTGATTGACGACTTCCGTCGTTTCCTGCTGAACGTCAGTGGGCAGGAATTTGAGTTTGCGCCGCCTAGGGCAGGGGAAAAGGTTCTGTTCTGCCAGATCGACAAGAAGCGGATTCCGTTCATGGCCATTATCTCTACGGGCACGAAGGCCCTCGAGTTGCTCTATTTCTGGATGCAGCGGATGGGGCAGGCTACGTTCGTGTTCATTGACGAGTTCGATGCCTTCTACCATTTCAAATTGGCCTTTGAAGTCTGTAAGATCTTGTTCAACAAGGACTGCCAGGTATTTACGTCTTCTCACAATACCTATCTGATGACCAATGACTTGTTGAGGCCGGATTGTAACTTCATTCTCAACGAGAATAAGATTAAGCCTTTGGTGGATTGTACGGATAAGGAACTCCGCTTTGGCCACAATATCGAAAAAATGTTCAGAGGGAACGCTTTCAAGGTATGATACTGTTTGTCTTTGAAGGAGCTGAGAGGGAGCCGAAGATCTTTAAGACGCTGGAACGTCTGTTCTTTGGTGCGGGGGAGAGGATTGTCTGCTCCTTCGGAAACAACATATATGAATTGTACCGTCAGTTAACGGAGTTAGACGGGGATGGCGATATCGTTTCTGTTCTTCGCGAGAACAATGCTCAATTGCCGGCAGGCATCAAATCGTCAGATTTCTCTGAAATCTACCTTTTCTTTGACTATGATTTCCAGAATACCAATCTGACGCTGGACCAGATGAACGAACGGTTGCAGGAGATGCTGGAAATGTTTGATGATGAAACCGACAATGGAAAACTGTACGTCAGCTATCCGATGGTGGAGTCCCTGTGTTATACCAAGCAATTGCCGGACGAGCATTTTGTGGAATATACGATTTCCCGGAAGGACTGTACGGAGCGGTCCTTTAAGGATTTGGCGAGAGAGTTCAGTTTTTATGGCAGCCTGAACTTCATAGAGTTGCCGGATTCCGGTCATCGTCTTCCGGGGAAGAAAGAGATTGCCGGAGTCCGGCAGAATTGGATTTGGCTGGTGCAGCAGCATACCTCGAAGGCAAACTTTATGTGTGAAGGGGTGCCGCGTATGCCTGCAGATAAAGAGACCGTTTCGCAGGAAAGAATATTTGATGCTCAGTGTGGGATGTATCTGTGTGATGGGGAGAGAATTGCAATCCTGAATGGTTTTCCGCTGTTCTTATTTGACTATTTCAGAATCGGTTTTTGGCAATGACATGGTGTTCGAGTTCTCAGAACAGAAAGAAAACAAAGAGTAATAAGCCTATGGAATTCAATGATGTACTGAATTTCCGCTACTCCTGTCGCGCGTTTGCGGCGCAGGGCGTGGAGCAGGAGAAGGTGGATCGGATCCTGGAGGCCGGGCGGATGGCGCCGACGGCGGTGAACAAGCAGCCGGTGCATATCTGGGCAGTCTCTCGTCCGGAGACTCTGGAGGCCATCAAGGGTGTGACGCGGTCCAACTATGGCGCGCCGCTGCTGTTGGTCGTGGGCTGTCGGCCCGCGGAGGCGTGGGTGAGGCGCTACGATGGCAAGAACGGCGCCGAGGTGGACGCCGCCATCGTCGCCACGTATCTGATGCTGGCAGCTGAGAACGAGGGCCTGGCCACCCTCTGGGTCGGCTCTTTCGACCCAGCCCTGCTGCGGGACATCCTCCCGGGCACCGATGGCTATGAGCTGGTGGCGATGATCAATGTGGGCTATCCCGCACCGGACAGCAAGCCATCGGCCATGCACGCTGCGCGGAAGCCGGTGGAGGAGTTGGTCACGTGGGTGGAGTAGGGAATGACCCAGGATGAAAGATAGCTGGAAAGGTACATTGAGGTGAAGGACTTCATCGAGTCAAATCAACGCAATCCCTCCCGCTACAACCCCGAAGAACGTTTCAAGTACTGCAACTGGCTCAAGCATAACAAAAAGTTGTTGAATGCAGGTGAGTTGTCAGATTATGTGCTTGCCGGCCTCAAGTTCAAGAACTGCCACGGGAAGGCGAATTGATGTCCTGCAAACGCAGATGCATATATGATGCGCTGGGCTTGCTGATTGCAGCCAAGTCGATCATCCGCTTCGGCGATTCGCAAACCAACAAGTCGGAGTATGTTCTTGCCGGGACACTGTTGAGTGTTTATGGTTTATGATTAAACTTTTATTGGTAAATTTTCGCGTCAATGGTTTAATATTAAGCCGTTATGGCGGATATTCGCGTACAGACTCTCGTGGACCTGATCCACGAATATCACCGGGGTTATGACCAGGAAGGGTTTATCGAATAGGGGATACGGATTTCCGCTGAAAATGACTAAATTTGCAAATTATAAGAACGATATCAATCAATAGTCGACTATATGAGTGTATTCAAAGACAAGACGCTGCTGATCACCGGTGGTACCGGCAGCTTTGGCAATGCGGTGCTCAACCGCTTCCTGCGTACGGATATCGGTGAGATCCGGATTTTCAGCCGCGATGAGAAGAAGCAGGACGATATGCGCCACGACTTCCAGGCCCGGATGCCGGAGGTGGCGGGCAAGATCAAATTTTATATCGGCGATGTGCGCAACAAGAGCACGCTGAAATATGCGATGAAGGGTGTGGACTATGTGTTCCACGCTGCTGCGCTCAAACAGGTGCCTTCGTGTGAGTTCTTCCCGATGGAGGCCGTCAAGACCAACGTCATCGGTACGGACAATACCCTGGATGCGGCCATCGACGCCGGCGTGAAATGCGTGATCTGCCTCTCGACCGACAAGGCGGCGTACCCCATCAATGCGATGGGCATTACCAAGGCCATCGAGGAGAAGGTGGCGATTGCCAAGAGCCGCTATAGCGGGCAGACGAAGATCTGCTGCACGCGTTACGGCAATGTGATGTGCTCGCGCGGCAGCGTGATTCCGCTCTGGATCGACCAGATCCGCAAGGGAAATCCCATCACGCTGACGGAGCCGAAGATGACGCGCTTCATCATGAGCCTGGAAGAGGCTGTGGACCTCGTGCTCTTTGCTTTCGAGAACGGCGAGAACGGGGACATCCTCGTGCAGAAGGCTCCTGCCTGCACGATCGGCACGCAGGCCGAGGCGGTGTGCGAGCTCTTCGGCGGCAGGAAGGAAGACATCAAGGTCATCGGCATCCGCCACGGCGAGAAGATGTACGAAACGCTGCTCACCAAAGAGGAGGCTGCCAAGGCCGTGGATATGGGCGACTTCTACCGCGTGCCGGCCGACAACCGCGACCTGAACTACGACAAGTATTTCAAAGAAGGCGATGCCAAGCGGGCGACCATCGAGGAGTTCAACTCCGACAACACCCGCAGGCTGAATCTGGAAGAGACCAAGGCCAAGATCGCCTCGCTGGAGTATATCCAGAACGAACTCAACGGGATTCCCAACATCGTGAAGTAATGAGGATCCTCGTGACTGGCGCAAAGGGGTTCGTGGGCAAGAACCTGTGCGCACAATTGAAGAACATCCGCGACGGAAAGGCACGGAACTACGGAGTCGCAGTCGAAGAAATCTTCGAATACGACCTGGATTCCACGCCGGAGCAACTGGATGCCTGGTGCCGGGACTGCGACTTCGTGTTCAACCTCGCCGGGGTGAACCGTCCGCAGAACCAGGATGAGTTTATGAAGGGGAATTTCGGCTTTGCCTCCACGCTGCTGGCTACCCTGCAAAAGCATGGGAATACCTGCCCGGTGATGCTCTCCAGCAGCCAGCAGGCCAGCCTCACCGGCCGCTTCGGCAATTCCGAGTACGGCCGCAGCAAGAAGGCAGGGGAGGACCTGTTCCTCCGCTACGGCGAGGATACCGGCGCCCGCGTGCTGGTGTATCGCTTCCCGAACCTTTTCGGGAAATGGTGCCGCCCGAACTACAATTCTGCCGTCGCGACTTTCTGCAACGCGGTGGCGAACGACCTGCCCTACACGGTGAACGATCCGTCTGTGGAACTGGAGCTGCTCTATATCGACGACCTGGTGGACGAGATGATTGCCTGCCTGCGCGGCGAGGAGCATCGCTGCGAGTTCGACGGGCTGGGCGTCTTCCCGATGAAAGATGGCCGCTATTGCTATGTACCGGCGACGCACAAGGCCACGTTGGGCGACATCGTGGACCTGCTCAACCAGTTTGCGGAGCAGCCCCGGACGCTTCTGATCCCGGAGATTCCTTCTGGCAGCTTTGCCAAGAAGCTCTATAGCACCTACCTCAGCTATCTCCCCAAAGAGAAGGTAGCCTTCCCGCTGAAGATGAATGTGGACAACCGCGGCAGTTTCACGGAACTTGTGCATACGTTGAACGTCGGCCAGGTGTCCATCAACATCTCCAAGCCGGGCATCACCAAAGGCCAGCACTGGCACAACACCAAGTGGGAGTTCTTCATCGTCGTCGCCGGCCATGGCCTGATCCAGGAACGCAAGCTCGGTACCGACGAAGTGATCGAATTCGAGGTCTCGGGCGACAATATCCAGGCTGTGCACATGCTGCCGGGTTACACGCATAATATCATCAATCTCTCGCAGACCGAGAACCTCGTCACGGTGATGTATTGCAATGAGATTTTCGACCCTAATAAACCGGATACCTATTTTGAACCAGTTAAATAGAATATGGCACAATTCAAGAATAACGGAAGGCTGAAGCTTCTGATCATCGTGGGCACGCGGCCGGAAATCATCCGCCTGGCGGCCGTGATCAACAAATGCCGGCAGTATTTCGACTGCATGCTGGCACACACAGGGCAGAATTATGACTACAACCTGAACGGCGTTTTCTTCAAGGACCTGAAACTCGCCGATCCGGATGTCTATATGGACGCCGTAGGGGAAGACCTCGGCGCTACGATGGGCAACATCATCGACAAGAGTTACAAACTGATGGTACAAGTGAAGCCGGATGCCGTGCTGGTACTGGGCGATACTAATTCGTGCCTGAGCGTCATCGGGGCGAAGCGCCTCCATATCCCCATTTTCCACATGGAAGCCGGCAACCGCTGCAAGGACGAGTGCCTGCCCGAAGAAACGAACCGCCGCATCGTGGACATCATTTCCGATGTGAATATGGCGTACTCCGAGCACGCCCGTCGCTATCTGGCCGACTGCGGTCTGCCGAAAGAGCGCACCTACGTGACCGGATCGCCGATGGCTGAGGTACTGCACCAGAATCTCGCCGAGATTGAGGCCTCGGACATCCATGCCCGCCTGGGCCTCGAGAAGGGCCGCTATATTTTACTGTCCGCACACCGGGAAGAGAATATCGATACCGAGAAGAATTTCCTGTCGCTCTTCAACGCCATCAATGCCATGGCCGAGAAGTACGACATGCCGATTCTGTATTCGTGTCATCCCCGTTCTCGCAAGCGTCTCGAAGCCAGCGGCTTTGTGCTGGACCGCCGCGTTATTCAGCACGAGCCTCTCGGCTTCCACGATTACAATTGCCTGCAGATGAACGCCTTCGCTGTAGTGTCTGACTCCGGCACCCTGCCCGAAGAATCGTCGTTCTTCACATCGGTCGGCCATCCGTTCCCCGCCATCTGCATCCGCACTTCGACCGAGCGCCCCGAGGCCCTCGACAAGGCCTGCTTCTTCATTGCCGGCATCGACTCTGGCAGCCTTCTGCAGGCCGTTGACACCGCCGTTGCCATGAACTCCGCCGGCGACCACGGCACCCCCGTCCCCGACTATGTGGACGAGAACGTCTCGACGAAGGTTGTCAAGATCATCCAGAGCTACACGGGGATTGTCAATAAGATGGTTTGGCGGAAATTCTGAGGATTGGGCTTCGCATGGTGTAGCGCCTGGATAGATATCTTGGCTCAGGCTCTTGTATCGATGCCTGAGTTGACCACAGAATGCGTTTCAGACCCCCTCCGCACATTCTGTGTCCAAGAAATACTACATAATGGCGAAATAGTGGCCACAGAATGCGTTTCACAGCCTCTAGACGCATTCTATGGCCACACTGCTACCACATCCACGTATCGCCCCTTCTTCCAATCCGGTAGTTCTTTTGTTAATACTTGATCTTGAAGTAGTCCAGCAGCGCTTTGTACTGGTCCTGGGCGGTACGGCATGTGTCAGAGAGGTAGCCGTTACTATGGCCCCATTCGCGAAGGCCGCGGTAGTAGAAGAGTTTGAGTTCTTCGGTGATGATGAAGGGGACGATGCGGCCGGCTAGGCATTCCTTGAACATCACAAGGCGGCCTACGCGGCCGTTGCCATCTTGGAAGGGATGGATGCGCTCGAACTGGCAGTGGAGGTCGAGGATATCTTCCAGAGATTTCTGTTTCTTGGCGTTATAGGTCTTGAGCAGGGCTGCCATTCTTGCATGGACTTGTTCTGGCGGGCAGGTTTCGTTGCCTCCGACTTCGTTGGGCAGTCGTTTGTAGTCGCCCACGTTGAACCAGTCCTTTCGGCTGTCTGATGTGCCGGTCTTCAGTCGTCTGTGGAGTTCTTTGATCAGTGATTCCGATAGCCGGTCCTCGGCATGGTCAATGATGTGGTCGATACAGCGGAAGTGGTTGGTGGTTTCCAAGATGTCATCCACATTGATGCTGTCTTCTGAGATGCCAATCGTGTTGGTCTCGAAGATATACCGGGTCTGCTCGTGGGTGAGCCTGCTGCCCTCGATGTGGTTGGAGTTGTAGGTCAGGTCAATCTGGGTGCGATGGTAGATGCCGCCGCTGATTTTGCTCTCTTTTTCTTCTCTGAGTCGTTTGAGAAGAGGGGAGGGGTTCTTTTTGCCTCCGCTGCGGGCTGGCAGTTCGGCATCTGCTGGCAGGCTCCAGGTCTTACCGGTTAGAAACGCCCCGGGAATCTTCCCGGCAGCGCACCAGTTGCGCACCGTTCGCTCCGGCAAACCGTGTCTTGCGGCGAATTTACGGACTGATAGATACACCATCGCTATAGTTGTTATTGGCAAGAATTATTCTCCCTGCCACCACAAATATACTTATTTTTGCCGTTATCGGCAAGTTTTCTTATTGATTCCGATGGCGTAGTCACTTTGTGCGAATGCCCATTATCGACCCCCTGCGCTTGTTCTGCGACATCTATGAAACAAACCAACGATATGATTATTGACCAACTAATACTAGATTCCTTAACCGCCCAGGCCAAAGCTTCGCCCCGCCTCCGGATGAACCTCGATCTTCGGAACAGTCCTGAGGACCAGTCGCAACGCATGCTGAATGCCATTGAACCAGGAACGGTGATGCCCATCCATCGGCACAAGAAGTCGAGTGAAACGGTGTTATGCATTCGTGGCCACTTTGAGGAGTATTTCTACGATGAGCAGGGCAACCTCACGGATACCATTGATATGCGTCCGGGCGGCTTGATGCTCAATATTCCCATCGGTCAATAGCGCAGCTTGAAATCTTTGGAGAGTGGAACGGTGCTCTTTGAATGCAAGGACGGAAAGTATGAGCCGCTGCGGGAAGAGGATACACGGTAGAAACGATGAAAAGACAGGTCCTGCTCGGTATCCCCGAGGAGGATACGTTCTTCAATTTCACCCGCCCGGAAAAGAGTCATGGCCCGATCGACCATTATCCCATTTTGCTGGAGGTTCGGAATGATGATAATTTGGCGATTGTAAGATTTATTCTTACATTTGCCTGAACTAAAAGAATACGAATATGGCAAGAACGGTTACTGTGACTCTTGGACCTCATTATGAGGAGTTTATTCAGGCTAATATTGCGGGAGGACGCTATAACAATGTCAGCGAAGTGGTCCGCGCGGGCCTTCGGCGTTTAGAAGAGGATGAGGCCAGACTGGCAGCCGTACGTGCTGCATTGATTGAAGGGGAAGAAAGTGGGGTGGTTGAGGGCTTTGATCCCGAGGTGTTTTTGAGAGGGCTGAACGATGACTATGAAACCGGTTTATAAACTCTCTAAACGTGCTGAGAAGGATTTGGTCGGGATTTGGCATTATACGCTAGATGCTTGGTCGCAAGAACAAGCAAATAAGTATCTGCAAGGCCTTCTCCACGCCTGCGAAGAGATAGCAAAAGCTCCTGCGTTCATGGGCCGATCCTATGAGCATGTGCGTTTGGGATATCGTAAATATGCTTGGGGCAAGCATGTGATTTTTTATCAGATTTTGAGTAATGGCGACGTGCTGATCAGCCGAATCCTTCATGAAATGGTGGATTACGATAGGCATTTATAAACTTACTATATGGAATTCAATACCGTTTTGCAAAGACGATACTCCTGCCGTGCGTTTGCGGCGCAAGCTGTTGAGCAGGAGAAAGTAGAGCGGATCCTGGAGGCTGGTCGAATCGCGCCTACGGCCGTCAACAAGCAGCCTGTTCATGTTTGGGCAGTTTCTGAGCCGGGTACGCTAGAGGCGATAAAGGGCGTTACCCGATCCAATTATGGAGCTCCGTTGATTCTGGTGGTCGGTTGCCGGCCGGCAGATGCTTGGGTACGTCGCTACGACGGGAAGAATGGGGCTGAGGTTGATGCCGCTATTGTGGCTACGCACCTGATGTTGGCTGCTGAAAATGAGGGTCTCTCTACACTTTGGGTTGGTTCCTTTGATCCGGCGCTGCTGAAAACGATCCTGCCTGACGCCGATGCCTACGAACTTGTCGCTATGATCAATGTGGGTTACCCTTCGGCCGATAGTACGCCATCTCCGATGCATGGAAGCCGGATCTCTATGGAGGCATTCGTGACTAAACTTGTGTAACTGAAAAACGACATTAATCTCATCATCGCTCATGATTTACGATCACATCAAAAACATCGGCCTGTACAAGGGCCTGACGCCATCGCTCGACTTGGCGTTGGATTATATTGAAAACGTTACGCCCGAAGTTGAGGTCGGGTCGCATCCGCTGGATCTTGGCGTCAAGGCCGTTGTAAGTGCGTATGACACAAGTCTGGTGAACCCTAAGGGCTATGAGGCTCATCGGCGGTATATCGACATTCAGCTTTGTGTTGTCGGCACGGAACTGATCCGTTGCAAGCCGCTGCCGCAGGTAAAAGAGACGATCCCGTATGACGAGGCCAAGGACGCTGCCCGCTACGCTGATTGCCCGGGCGCTGATATGGTCATCGGAGAGGGCTACTTTCTGGTGGTCTTTCCGGATGATGCACACGAGCCTGGTTTGGCGCCCGATGGCGTTTGTGCTCCGGTGAAGAAAGTGGTGATGAAAGTACCGGTGAAGTAGGTTATGCGCATTGCCGAATTGACAGCCCTTTCGGATGCCCAGGTTTTGGACATCTTGGCTCTGATGCGTGAGCTGGATCCCGAAATCGCGGTGACTTCATCTATGTTGCAGCGCGCTGTTGAGGCGGCAGGGACGCGCTTTTTTGCAGTGTTGGAGGATTTTGGTCGTATCGTGGGGTGCGCTTCTCTCTGTGTATTCGATTCTCCAACGGGCCGGAAGGCGAGTGTCGAGGACGTTGTGGTCTCGTCGTCATGCAGGGGGCAGGGGATTGGCCGGCAATTGGTCGAGGCGATCCTCGATTTCGCACGGCGTGAATTGGCTCCGGTCGAGATTCACCTGACCTCACGGCCGCACCGCGTCGCAGCGAATGAATTGTACCGGTCGCTGGGTTTCCAGCAAAAGGAAACGAATGTTTATCGGCTGAGTATCAGCGGCTAATTCAGGCAGCTCCCCATGCAATACTCCGTATCCCCGAACAACATCCAACTCAAATCCTCGTTCGAAGTCAAGAAGAAAGACTTTGCACGGGAGTTGGCTGCCATACGGGCCTTGTATCCGGAGTGTCAGGTATGGAAAAGATCGTTCAAGTCGCTCTCTCGGGAGTGGGCGGCGCACAATGCGTTCCATGCGCTTGGTATTTTCGGCAAGCGTACAGCCGACACCGACCTGAACTGGCCGCAGAAATGGTATTTCCGCTTGGGCTACGCCATCGCCGGCGCGTTGGTCTGGCCGTTCATTAAGTAGGGCAGTGCTGCTAACCCGCGAGCCTGATGGATTTGTGCTCTAGTGGACCAGATCTTCATTCTATCCGGCTCGCACCTGTTTTAGACGCTGGTGAGCCGGGCGATCATGTCCGCGAGAGCCTTCTTCCGCCATTCTATCCGGCTCGCACCTGTTTTAGACGCCGTCGAGCCGGGCGAGCCCGTTCGGGACAGCCTTCAGCCGTTATTCCCGCCGGCTCGCACGCGCCGTAGAGTATCCCGAGCCGGATGACTCCGTCTATGAGTGCCTTCAAAGGCCATTCCCGCCGGCTCGTGCCAGCTACATGGTCGTTCTGTGAGCCGGGCGGGGCCATGCACTGTTGCTGCTGGAGTGGGGTTTAGTGGGCTCGCGGAATAGGGTGGGGCCGAAGGAGGGAGCTGTGGTTTTCGCCTGTCAGGCTCTCGCTCCTGGGTGGCGTCGCGATGAACTGACTGCCATCGATCACGTCCAGTCCGCGCTCCGCCTTCCTTGGCGGTCTTTACCCAGCCCGCCAAGGCTGTGTTTCCTGCCCTGCCCGATGCTTTTGTATGGTCGCTACTGTTTGGCTCTTTGCTCGTCGGGACAGTTCAATACAAAAACAACCAATGGCGTAGCGGCTGTGCCGCTAAAGGTTGTACGGCGGTGCGGGTGGAGGATCCTGCCAACACATGTACGCAGACATTTGCCGCGACAGGATCGAGCAGCCCGCCACAATCCTGTCGCGACGCTATTTGGCGCAGAAAGGGCTTTTTGCCTGCCGCGACATGATTCTAGAGGGCTGATGAATCCTGTCGCGGCAAAAGTAGCCGGCAAAAGTAGCCGGCATAATTACCTGGCAAAGAGTTTCCGGCAATAGTACCTGGCGGAGGACCCGGCAGTAATGTCCGCAGTACTTGTCCAAAATGCCCGGCCAAGCAGGAGCGTTTTTTGTATCTTTGCGGCCACGAAATATAAAACGATTTTACTATGAAAAAACTATTTGTTGTTTCTTGGGCGCTGGTTGCGCTGTTCGTGGCGGCTTGTTCGAATGCGCCGGATATCGATGATTTGAAAGAGAATTCTGCTCCGCTGGTGGAGCAACTGGTGACGGAAGACAATACCGAGGCTTTGTCGTATCGGCTGGACCGTTATATCCTGGACGGCCATCCTGACAAACTGACTTATACCGGCACGGTCAAGGTGACGGCTTTCACCAAGGAGACGGATGCGGAAGGGAATGTGAAAGTGGACAGCACGAAAATGTATCGCGATGTCGAGATCAAGTTCCGGGGTACCGACTACGACAAGTATACGGTGAATATGTACGAAAGCAACTAGTCTCGTGCAAGCCCACACATGCGCGCAGACCGCGCCGCGGCTTCATCAAACAAAAACAGGCAGAAATTCATCCTGCCTGTTTTTTGTTTTATTTTCCGAACACCGCTTCGTAATCCTTGCGGAACTTTTCGATGCCTTGGTCAGTCAGCGGATGCTTGGTCATCTGCTCGATGACTTTGTAGGGGACGGTGGCAATGTCGGCGCCGGCGAGGGCGCATTCGGTGACGTGCATGGGATGGCGGATGCTGGCCGCGATGATCTCGGTGGAGATGCCGTGGGCATGGAAGATCTCGGCGACTTCGGAGATGAGGTCGGTGCCGCGGACGCTGATGTCATCGAGACGGCCGACGAACGGGCTGACAAAGGCTGCACCGGAACGGGCGGCGAGCAAAGCCTGGTTGGCCGTGAAGATGAGCGTCATATTGACTTTGATGCCTTCGGCGGCCAGGGTGTGACACGCCTTGAGTCCTTCCACGGTCATCGGAATCTTGACGACCATATTCTTGTGGATCTTGGCGATCTCGCGCCCTTCGCGGATCATGCCTTCGGCGTCGGTTGTGGTCGCCTTGACTTCGCCGCTGATCGGGCCGTCGACGATGGAGGCGATCTCGGCTACGACTTGCTTGAAATCGCGTCCTTCTTTGGCGATGAGGGAAGGATTGGTGGTGACTCCGCAAATGACGCCCATGTCATTGGCTTTACGGATGTCGTCCACATTGGCAGTGTCTAAGAAGAATTTCATGGTTTCCGGTTTTTCTGTTTTCGCAAAGATACAACAAAAAAATGCTATCTTTGCAAGATATAGACGACTGTTGTTGCGTATCAATGAAAAAGATTCTGATCGTTGGCGATTTGTTTCCTGTCCCTTCCAATTTCGACAGGTTCTCGGCTGGTGATACGGATTCTTTGTATGGCGAAAAGATTTGTTCCCTTTTTCAATCGGCGGATTACAGGATCTGTAACCTGGAAGGCGCTTTGACTGATAGGCCGGGTAAATGCGACAAGACAGGACCGGTCGTCTTTGCGCCGACTTCTGTCCTCCGGGGCATCCAAGGACTCGGGATTGACTGTTGTGCGTTGGCCAACAACCATATTACCGACGCGGGTCCTGTTGGTGTCGTTGATACGATGCAAGCCTTGGAAAGGGCTGGTATTCAGCACGTCGGGGCGGGCCGGAGTGAAGAGGAGATAAGCCATTTCCTCTTTTTCGCGCTGGGAGAGAAGAAGATCTGTTTGTACAACGTGGCGGAGACCATGTACAACTCGCCGGGCAAGCGTCTTGCCGGAGCCTTTTTGTATGACGAGTATGTGGTCTGCAAAGAGCTGGAATCGTTGAAGCCGCAGTGCGATTACCTGATTGTGATCTACCATGGCGGTGCCGAACGGTTTCGTTATCCTTCTCCCCAGACCCGCAAGAGATTCCACCGGATGGTGGATGCTGGTGCGAACATGATTCTTTCCCAGCACACGCATTGCGTCGGGTGCGAAGAGTATTATAAGGGCGCTTACCTCCTGTATGGGCAGGGCAATTTCTTGTTCCGCTCTTTCAACAACGAGTTTACGGATTCCGGTCTGATCGTGGAACTCGCATTGGAGGGAGACTCCTTTGCGGTGCACAAACATCTGGTAAAGGCTGTGGATGATACGGTACGCTATGATGACGAACAGGATTTTTCGGCCTTTGATGAGCGTTCTTCCAAAGTAACGGATGAGGCATTTCTGGACGCACAATTCAATGCGTACTGCCTGTCCGAACTTCCTGTCTATCTGCGTGCCTATAAAGGGAAAATCGTGGGACTCAGGGTTCTCCGGCGGTTCTTCCCGTCTTTGTACAAGCGAATCTATATGAAACGCTATGAACGGAACCAACTCCTGTTTGCATTGCATTCACTCCGTTCCGAGCAGAACAGGGAAGTGGCGATCCGGGGTTTGGAGGAGTATCTGAAGGGTTTTAAAAAGTAGATTATGAACGATTTTGCCTTGTCTCTCCTGTTGCTGGGAGCGCTTTCGTCTGGGAACCAGTTGCCTTTTTGGATGACGAACAATCAGTTCGGACTGATGCCGCAGTACAATGGGGGTCTGGCTTTGGTGCAGGCTGGGACTCAGTATGATACTTCCAAGGACTTTCAGTGGAAGTGGGGGGTGTCTTTGGCTGGGAATGGGCAGAGATGCTCGGAGGGGACGGCGGATTTCAATTTGATGGTGGATGAGTTGTATGGGAGTGCGCGGTGGAAGGTGTTTACGCTGGATGTGGGGATGAAACGCGTGGATACGGAGTTCTGGGGAGCGGGGTTGCGGACGCTTGGGTCGATGTCCTCGACGGGTGGTCATGTGGCTTGGAGCGGGAATGCCCGGACGATGCCGGGTTATCTGATTACACTCGATCCAGTTCCCGTGCCACTGACTTGGAAAGTGCTCTGGATCCGGGGTGCTTTTGGCGACTATAAGACGCTGGACAACCGCTATGTGCAGGGGGCGCTGGTGCATCGCACGCAGCTCTTTTTCCTGTTCAAGCTCTCGAAACGGCTGGACTTCCAGTTGGGCCTTGACCATGTGGCGCTCTGGGGTGGGACAAGCCCGAAGGACGGGAAGATGCCCATCACATTCGACAACTATTTCCGGGTGATCACGGGACGCCACGCTTCGGCGGCCGGCACACACAGTGACCAGGTCAATGTAATCGGTGACCAGCGGGGTGGGGCATTGTACAGGCTCGATTATCGCGGCGATACATGGAAGCTGCGGATGCAGCATGATGTGCCGTACGATGATGGCTCTGGCATGGCCGGCATTCAGAACTTCCCCGATGGCGTCAATACGATTTGGTTCGGCTTCGACGACAAAGACCGCTGGGTGTCGGACATCCTGTTTGAATACCAGTACACGATGAAACAGTCGGGCACTTATCACGATCGGAAGTTGACACCGGAAGAGCAAGCCCAACGCGAACCGTCCGATTCTTGGAACTATTACAACAAAGTCTATGGCGGCGTGGACAATTATTTCAACAATGGAGGCTATCGCTCCGGCTGGACTTATTTCGGCCGGACTGTTGGCGATCCGCTGATTGTCCCCAGAGGTACGCATGCCGGTACCTGGAATCCGAAAGAAATCGTCCTGGGTGTGGAGAACAATCGTCTCAAAGCCCATCACGTGAGCGTCGCCGGTAAACTGTTCCGGAAGATGCCGTACAAACTAATGCTGACTTATAGCCAGAATTACGGCACGTATTCAGCGCAATATACTGGTGAGTCGCAGATTCACAAGAAATGGGGCACGGTGAAAGAAACCCCGCTCCGGCAAGTGTACGGTGCCTTCGTCGGTGAGATTCCTTTCGCTGCTTTTTCTCGTTTGGGCAGCGCGACAGTTTCATCTACCCTGCGTCAATTCACCCTGACCTATGGCCTCTATGCCGACCGGGGGCAATTGCTTCCTGACGCTTTTGGCGCTTCGTTGGGCCTGCGGTGGGATTTGCGCTAGCTTTTTGCAGGAAAATTATGGTGTCCGGACTGGTTTGTCCGGACTTTTTTTGTACCTTTGTCAAGATATTGCCGTCCCTGTGTCGGGACGTGTAGAATCGGTCGGTTCACGGACACCGCCTATGGATGTAGGCAGGACCGAAGTGCGGGAGAGGAAAAACCTGCCGGACCGTGGCTGCTGCGTTGGCTTCCGCTGGCGTAGGAGTGAATTTATTGTCTTTATGAGTGTATGATCAAGAAAATTGTCAGATTCTTTCGCAAGAGAAGCGAAATGAGGAAGTGGAAGTTCCGTATTACGAAGAACTTCAAGGATTTGGAACATCGCAGGAAACTGTCCCCCGCGCAGAAAAAAGAGGTGCAGGACTTCTATAAGGATATGATTGGCAAGAAGGTTCCGTTGTATTGCCATGAGTTCTTTTATTCCCGTACCGGCGTGTTTACCAAGGAATATGTTCCGAACAACCTGTACCACTGCGAATTGATCCCGAAAGCGAATCGTTTCCGTTTTCTGGATGCCTATAGGGATAAGAACATGCTGGATTTCCTGCTTCCGGGAGAGAATGTGGTCCATTCCATTCTGAAGAACATGAATGGGTACTATTATTTCGAGGGGAAACCGGTAACGGAAGAGGAAGCGATTTCGCTGTGCCGGAATCTCGAGCCGGTCATCATCAAACCTTCCCGGAATTCCGAAGGCCATGGCATCCAGCTCTTTTCTGTCAAGGACGGTATCACGAGCCTCGGCGGGAAGACGGTCAAACAGCTGTTTGCCGACTATAAGAATAAAGATTTCCTGATCCAGGAAGTGGTCCGGCAGCATCCGGATATGGCGGCCTTGAATCCTACTTCGGTCAATACGATCCGGATTCTCTCGTACCGTTCCGGCATGGAGATCCTGATTGTATATTCGGTGGTTCGGATCGGGCACAAGGGGGCTGTCGTGGACAACCAGATGGCCGGCGGCATCAGTACTGCCATCACGAAAGATGGAAAACTCGACAAGGTCGCCTTCAGCGGATTCAGCAAGGATGACATCGTCAAGACGGATACGGGCGTCGTGCTGGAGGGATATCAGTTGCCGTCGTACGACAAGGCGATCGAGATGGTCAAGCGGATGCACATGAAACTGCCGTTCTTCAATATCGTCGGCTGGGACGTTGCGATCCAGGAAGATGGAGAGCCTATCCTGATTGAATTCAATACCAACCCCGGGCTAAGCCAGTCTGCTTTCAAATCGGGGATGGGGGAATATACGGAACGGATTATCCGGGAATTGTGGCCACGGCCGAACTCCCGGTTCATGGACTGAACAAAGCGTGGATTCAAAGATCCGGATCATTGAAAAGCCTGAGACGGTTTCCTGGGATGCCATCCGGCGTTGCCTGATTGAAGCCCATGCCCCCAATCGTGCCCGGAAAATCAAGATGTCGCATTACCGGTGGCCGGCTGAGAGAATACGGGAATCGCTGGGTGAACGGGGTGTGATGCTGGTTGCGATGGACGGGGATCAAGTGGTCGGTACAGCCGCCCTTGCCGAGCGGGAGCATCCGGTGTGGTACGCAGGAGGACGTTATGCCTATCTGTGTTTTGACGGCGTGATTCCGGGTTATACGGGACAAGGCATTTTCAGCAACCTGGATGAACGGAGGGAAGCGCTGGCCCAGGAAATGGGCTATCGGGTCCTTGTCTTTGATACCCACGTCCGGAATAAATCTCGCCAGGAAATGGCGATTGACAGGGGGTATCGGCGGGTCCGGATTTTCCGGGCCAAAAGTGGGGACCATAACTGTGTGGTCCTGGTGAAATGGCTGGACGGCTGTCCCTATTCACGCCTGTATTGCCGGTGGAAGCTGCTGCGCAGCCGGATCAAGACCCTGTTGAAAAGTATGTTCTTGCGCGGATGAAACAGCGAGTCGTCGTCATAGGTCATGGTTATACTTCCCGTCTGGGATTGACCCGGTCGCTGGGCAAGGCTGGCTATGCGGTGGATGTGATTGTGGTGATGGTTGAGCACCGGAAGGGGAAGATCGACAGGACTCCGCCGGTCGACAGCTATAGCCGTTATGCGAGCCGTGTCTTGTACTGCGAACAGGATGAGAAGCAACTGCTGGAACTGTTGCTGGTTCAGTGTGTGGAACCGGGCCCGAAAGCGGTCCTTATCCCGGACAGCGATTTCTCGGCAGCGGTCATCGATACGAATCAGGAAAAGCTGGCGCCCTATTTCCTGTTTCCCCATATCCGCCATACGCCGGGCGCGGTGGTGGCCTGGATGAATAAGAAGCGCCAGAAAGAGACGGCGCGGAAGGTGGGACTGCCTGTCGCCCAGGGCATTGTCATTGAAGTTGTTGATGGAACGTATGAGCTTCCGGCTGAAGTGCCGTATCCCTGTTTTCCGAAACCTCTGCTGTCTTTGGTAGGGGCGAAGACGGGCATGGGGCGCTGCGACACGGAAAAAGAGTTGCGCGCCGCGATAGCGGCGATGGCTGAACGGTCTGCTACGGTTTCCGTGCTGGTGGAGGAGTGCCTTCCCAATCAGCAGGAATTTGCGCTGGTGGGCGTTTCCGACGGAACGGTGGTTCATATCCCCGGTATCCTGCGCATTGACGCGCTGGCTGGAGGCGGGCATTTCGGTGTGGCCAAACAGGGCGCGATCTTGCCGGTCGCGGGTTATGAGATCTGGGTGGAACGGTTCAAGGCATTCGTGCGGGAGACAGGATTTGTAGGGCTGTTCGACATCGATTTCTTCCAGAGTGGCGACCAGTTTGTTTTTTGCGAAATGAATTTCCGCTACGGAGGTTCGGGCTATGCCTATACGGCAGCTGGCGTCAATCTGCCGCAACAGTTCGTGACGTTGATGCAGGGCGCTCCGCTCGATGATACGCAATTCATAGAATCTCCTTCTACGTATATCAACGAACGTATGTGCGTGGAAGACTGGTATAAAGGCTATATGACCACCCGGGCGTTCAAGGCTCTCCGCAAAAGCGGCGACATCCGTTTCATGGCTGACGCGGAGGATCCGCTCCCGGGACGGATGTTTGATAAGTTGGTCCTCCGGAAGGGGGTCCGGCGCCTGGTAAAACGTTGCATCGGTAAGTGAGGATGGAATCCGATTCCCTGGAACTGTTACACAAGGTTCAATTGGACATGCTGGTCAAGTTCGACCGGATCTGTGCGGAGCATGGGCTTGCCTATTTTCTGGATAGCGGGACGGCCTTGGGCGCTGTCCGGCACGGGGGCTTCATTCCCTGGGATGACGACGTGGATGTGGCGATGCCCCGTGCGGATTATGAGAAGTTGCTGGAGATTGGTGCGCGCGGTCTGCCGGATCAACTTTTCCTGCAGACGTATGAGACCGATCCGGCCTATATGATGCCTTTTGCGAAGATCCGGCTGGGGAACACTTTTTTCCCGGAGCCGGTAAAGGCGTATGAGAAGCTGAAGTATCGCGGTATTTATATCGATGTTTTTCCTTTTGACCGGATTCCTGCCGATGCGGCGGAAGCCCGGCGCGCAATCCGGAAGTCCCGGCGCTTGTATTTTGTGTCCGTGTTCAGCCGGCGTGCCTATCCGGGGAAGAAGATTCCGCAGAAGATCGTCTCGTTTGTTTTGCACCAGCTGCCGGACGGGTTTGTCCGCAAGCTGCACAAGCGCTATGAAAGATACTGTACCCAGTTTCGGGAAACGGATGCTCCTTGGATGACCTGTTTCTGCTGGCGGATGTCGCAGCGCAGTGAGTATCTTTTCAAAGAGTCCGAACTACTGCCGACACGAGAAGTGCTTTTTGAAGGGAAGCCTCTGCGGATCATGGCCGATCCGCACGCGTACCTGACGAAGATGTACGGAGACTATAGGACATTGCCTCCGGAGGATAAACGAAAATCGCATTTGAACGGTACTTTCCAATTGTGAGTTGTGACTGAAGGATGTTTGAGTCGCTGTTCGTATATACGCTGCTTTTCCTGGTCATGTATGCCTGTGGGAAAACCGTTGCGCGCCGAGAGTTCCGGTATGCCGCGGGGAGTGGAGTGTATGAGGAGCGGGGGCGATTCTTCTCGCGCGAGATGTGGATTCTCGTGCTGGCATTCGCCTTGATTTTCGGGTGCCGTTGGGGCGTCGGGCGCGATTATTTCCGGTATCTGATGGCGTATACCGGGATGGTTCCGGAACGTTTTGAATTTTTGTTCCAGTCCCTCACGCTGGCGCTCAAGAAGACAGGTCTACATTTTTGCTTTTATTTTGGATTATGGGCGCTGCTGGATATCGTTTTGTTGTATTATGCCCTCCGCCGGTACAAGTTCCTGTTTCCGTTCCTGGCGTTCTTCCTGATCTTCGGCTCCTATTACCTGCCGATGATGAATGCCATCCGGCAGTATCTGGCAGCCCTTGTGTTTTTGAATGCGATACCCTATATCATCCAGCGGGATCTCAAGCGGTTCACGATATGCCTGGTCATTGCCGTGCTGTTGCACAAGCTGTCCATCATCCTGTTTGTGATCTATCCGATCCTTCGCTACAAGGACGATTGGTTCCGGCGCATCTGGGTTCAGCTGGCCCTGTATTTTTTTGCGGTGTTCATCAGTTTCCACAGCGAGATCATCATCCGATGGGTCGAGATGCCGTTCGAGTGGCTTTCCAATGTCCTGGGGTATCACGTGTATCATTATGAGGCGCTCTTCGGAGAGAAGTATAACCGAGCGAAGTTCGGCAACAATACGGGACTGGGCATCTGGGTGAAGATGTTTGTGACCCTACCGGTGATCGTGTTCAACAAACCGATGAAACGCTACTACAATTCGGTCCATTTCAACATGCTCTATACGCTCTATTTCGTCGGCGTCATCAGCTCCTTGTTGTTCGGGCAGTCGATCGTGTTGAACCGGGTCGCCATGTTTTTTTCGATCTACCAGTTGATCATCCAGTGCTTTTTCGTCTATTTCTGTTTTCATCTGTTTCCGCACCGGATCAAGCGGCGACGCCAACTGGTGTTTTGGGTGGGCATCATGGTGATGGCGGTCCAGATTCCGTTGTTCCTCAATATGGTTTCCAATCCGAACAGTACGGCTGCGTTCCTGTTCTTCTGGCAGTAAGACTTTTTGCATCGGCATGGCAGGTGTATTTGTATCCTATATCGTCCCTTGTTACAACATCCAGGCATATCTCCCGAAATGCCTGGAGAGCCTGCGCAAGCAACGGATCCCGGAAGGGAACGTGGAGTTTGTCCTGGTGAACGACGGTTCGACGGATGGCACGCTGGACATCCTCCAGCAGTTTGCAGCGCAGGACAACCGGGCTGTGGTCATCGACCAGCCGAACCAGGGGGTTTGTGCGGCCCGAAACCATGGACTTGCCGTGGCCAAGGGTACATACGTCTTTTTCCTGGACGGGGATGACTGGCTCACGGACAATGCCAGTGAAGTGATGGAGCGCTTCTGCCGGGATTCGTTGCCGGACATCGCGCTGTTCAACAATTACAAGATCCAGGAAGGGAAAACGGAAGGCGAGGTTTGGATCGACTGCACGCGACATATCGCCCCCGGCGTTTATCCGCAGCGGACGTATTTGGAGGAGACCCGCTATTTCCCCATTTCGTTCAAGCTGTACAGGCGCGCTTTCCTGCTGGACCATCAGGTCGGATTTGACGAACAGCTTGTTGCGGGAGAGCTTTATACATTCTTCATCCATGCTCTCGTGCAGGCGCAGACGGTCGGGATCTCACCCGAATTTGTGATGTATTATCTGAAGCGGAAGGGCGACAGTGCGACGACGGCCATCTCTGTTGAGCGAGATGGCGCGGTCATTGATACGTTGCATGTGGTCAATGGTTATGTCCAGCGCTTTTGCCCGCAGTTGTGGGAGAAGCGGGCCTATCTTACCTCGTCCTTCTGGTTGGTCACGTCCTTTGCCGTGATCAAATATGTGGGGCGCACCCGGTATCGGAAAGAGATCGGGCAACTGATGGACAAAGTGCGTGCGGATGAAGATTATCGGACATTATTACAGTATTTTACGGGGAAAGGGCTCTCGCGCTCGAAGCACACGTTGCTGGCTTTGGCCATCCGGTTCCTGCCGCCGCGGGCTGCCTATTTCCTGATTCGACAGTATTATAAGTTGGCTACCAGAAAGAATATCGATTGAACCATGAAAGAACTGATCATCATCGGTGCCGGCGGCATGGGCCGGACCCTCTACTGCAATGCGATGGAAAGCATCGGCTATGGGGAGGTTTTCCGGATCAAGGGATTTCTTGACGACAATGCGGAGGCATTGGCGGGCTATGAAGGCTATCCGCCGATCCTCGGAACAATCAAGGGCTATCAGCCCTGCCCAGAAGATGTGTTTGCTTCTTCCCTTGGCGGGAGTGCCCGCCGTCCCTGTATTGAAGAGATTATCCGCCGAGGTGGGGAGTTCCTGGAATTGATCCACAAGACAGCGCGGATCTACCAGAATGTGAAGCTGGGGAAGGGCAATTTCATCGGTGCTTACTCGGTACTCGGCAATGATGCCGTAGTGGGGGATTACAATATGATCCAATCCTATACGGTCATCGGTCACGATGTCCGCATCGGTAACTGGAACCGGCTGGATACGCACGTGACCTGCGTCGGAGGCATCGTCATCGAGGACGAGACGACCATCCATACCTCGGCTGTCATCAATCATGGGATCACCGTCGGGTCCGGGGCACATGTGGGTGCCCTGAGTTTTGTCATCCGGAATGTAAAGCCGTGCACCACCGTTTTCGGGAATCCGGCTAAAATGATAACTATCAACCAATCATAGATTTATGGATATTTCTACGTTCATTCAGCATTTCGCTGACCAGTTTTTCGATACCTCTGCGGACCAATTGCATCCGGATACGGTTTTTCGGGAGCTGGACGAGTATTCATCGATTGTGGCGCTCCTGATCATGACGATGATTGATGAGGAGTACGGCGTTTCGGTATCGGGGAATGAAATGCTGGCGGCCGTTACCATCCAGGATTTGTACAATATCGTTCAAGCCAAGCTTGCCTGATGGACTATAACCCTTTTTCACTTGCCGATAAGACGATTCTCGTGACCGGCGCGGCCGGCGGAATCGGGCGGGCGACCAGTATCGAGTGTGCAAAACTCGGTGCCACGCTGATCCTGACAGACCTGAATGAGGAGGGTCTGACCGAGACCATCGGCCAGCTGGCCGGAAAGGGGCATCGCCATGTGGCGGCAGACCTGACAAGCCAGGAGGTTTTGGATGAACTGGTGGCGGGACTGCCGATGCTCGACGGTGTTGTAAATTGTGCCGGTATTACCAAGCCGACGCCTGTCAAGTTCATCAGTCCTGAGAAACTGGAACGGATCATGGCGGTCAATACGTATGCGCCGATCCATCTGACCCAGCGTCTGCTGAAGCAAAAAAGACTCGCGACGGGGGCATCGCTTGTTTTCACAGGATCCATTGGTGGCGTCTTTATGACAGCCCCCGGCAATGCCATGTATGGCGCCTCGAAGAATGCGCTGCAGGCCTTTGTCCGCAGTGTCGCTTTGGAGTGCGCTCCCTGGATCCGCTGCAACAGCGTGAATCCCGGTATGGTGAATACGGGCCTTGCGGGGCAGGTCTATTCGGATGCCGACAAGGCCCGGGATATTGCGAGTTATCCGATGAAACGGTATGGCGAGCCGCGTGACATCGCACTGGCGATTGTGTACCTTCTTTCGGATGCCTCGGCATGGATGACGGGCCAGGCGCTGGTCATCGACGGCGGAAAGACTTTGTATTGATTATGAAATTGCTTGAGAATAAAGTCTCTGTCATCACGGGGGCGGGCCGTGGAATCGGTCGCGTGATTGCGGAGCAGTTTGCACGGGATGGGGCGGTGGTCTATGTCAACGACATTGTGCCGGGCGATCTGGAAGCATGGGCCCGTGACTGTTCGGACCGGAACGGGACGAAGGTTGTCCCGCTTTGCTTTGACGTGACGGACAGCGCGGCGTTGCGGGCTGGCCTGCAATCGGTCTATAAGGCGGAAGGCCGGATTGATGTAGTCGTCAACAATGCAGCCATCATCCAGAACCAGAAACTGGGCATGGTGACCCGACCGTTGCTGGAGGAGATGTTCCGGGTGAATGTTTTCGCGGTCCTCGACATGATTCAGACGGTCGCGCGGCTGATGGCGCGGGGTGGGGGTGGCAGCATTGTGAACATGGCTTCGATCACCGGCATGGTGGGCTCTCCCGGACAGGTAGCGTATTCCTCTACTAAAGGAGCCGTGATTGCACTCACCAAGTCTGCTGCAAAAGAGTTGAGCCCTCTTCAGATCCGTGTCAATGCCGTCGCACCGGGTATCATCCGGACCGAGCGGTTTGAAGAATTGTATGAAGCCAGCGGGGAGAAGATCGACCAGCGGATCAGCCGCATTGCCCTGGGGCGTCTCGGCACGCCGCAGGACGTGGCGGACGCCGTGGCGTTCCTGGCTTCCGACCGTGCTTCGTATATCAGCGGCCAGATCCTTGGCGTGGATGGCTGCGCATCGATTTAAGTGCTTATGTTTTTAGACCTGAATAAGAAGGATCCTGCCTCGCTGGCCGTCATCGACGACAGCGGACAGGCCCTGACGTATGGAGATATCTGTAGTTTTTCCGCGCAATTTGCGCAGCACGTTCCGGCCCGCTCGCTGATCTTCCTCCTGACAGAGAATCGGAATGGCTCGCTGCTGGGCTATGTGGCCTGCCTGTCGAATGGCATTGTGCCTTTGCTGCTGAATGCCAAGACCGAAGAGGGGGCGTACCGCAACCTGTTTGACTTGTATCGGCCGGCCTATGTGTGGGCATCGGAAGACAACAAGCAATGCGCCGGCCTGAAACCTGTCTTTGCCGCAAATGGATATGCGCTGTACCCGACTGGCAATGAGCCTGTTTCCATGCATCCGGACCTGGCACTGCTCCTGCTTACATCCGGCTCCACAGGGAGTCCGAAACTGGTGCGGCATAGCCTGCGCAATGTGGAGGTGAATGCAGAGAACGTCCGGCAACTTTTCGGCCTGACGGCCGATGAGCGGGCCATGGCGATCCTGCCGATGTACTATACGATGGGCTTGTCGGTGATTACCAGTCATTTGCTCGCTGGGGCGACGGTGCTTCTCTCCGGACGTTCGATGCTCGATAAGGGCTTTTGGGCGACCTTGCGGGAGGCGACGAGTTTCACAGGTGTCCCGTACAGCTATGAACTGCTGATGCGGATGCGCTTTATGCGGATGGACCTGCCGAACCTGCGGGTTCTCAGCCAGGGCGGCGGGAAACTGACGGAGGAGATGTTCCGGGCTTTGGCCCAGTATGCCCACGATACCGGGAAACGATTCATCGCTACTTACGGGCAGTCGGAGTGCACCGCCCGCATGGCTTATCTGCCCGCTGAACTGGCGCTTGAGAAAACGTGCAGTATCGGATTTGCCGAGCCTGGCGGACAACTCTCCCTCGTCGATGAAAACGGCCACGAGAGTTTTACTGGGGAAGCGACAGGGGAGTTGGTCTATCGGGGCGAGAACGTGACGCTGGGCTATGCCTTCGGCCCGGAAGATCTCACAAAAGGGGATGAGAACCACGGCGTGATGCATACGGGCGACCTGGCCCGGCGCGATGCGGACGGCTGCTATTTCATCGTGGGCCGCCTGAAGCGCTTCCTGAAGATTTATGGCATCCGGGTTGACCTGGAAGAGTTGGAGAACCTTATCCAATCGACCTTCAAAACGGATTGTTATTGCAAAGGGGATGATGAGAAACTCGTGGTCCTCGTTGCGGACAGGCAGGTCGCCGCACAATTGCCGGCCTTCCTGGAGAATAAAACGCACCTGTTTCACAAGAATCTGGAAATCCGGCTGGTCGATGAGATCCTTCGCAACGAGGCCGGCAAAGTAATCAACCAATAAGTATGACGAATCTGGAGAAATTGAACGGCGTCTTCTGCGAAGTGTTCCTGGTGGACGCCACCGTCCTGGGGGAAGGTTTTGACAACCAGCATGTGGACGGCTGGGACAGTGTCCGGCAATTGAGCCTGGCCAGCAGCCTCGAAGACGCTTTCGACATTATGCTGGACCCGGTTGACATCCTGGAACTTACCTCTTATGAGAACGCCAGGTCGATGTTGGGTAAGTACGAAATCGCGCTCTGATGGCACTTTGGGAAATCAAGCATGTGGCGGTTCGCGGCGTGACAGGAACAGTTCCTGCCCATGCGGTGAAAACGGCCGATTTTGACATTCTCACGCAGGAGGAGGCCACGCTGTTCGACAATACGGTGGGCATCAAAAACCGCTACATTGCCCCGGATGACGTGTGCGCCTCGGACTTGTGCTTCGATGCGGCGGAGCGCTTGCTGGCGGCCTTGGGCTGGGAGCGGGATAGTATTGATGTACTGGTGTTCGGTTCGGTGACGGGCGACTACAAGACGCCGCCGACTGCTGGCATCCTGCAGGCGCGTCTTGGCCTCCCGACCAGCACGTTTGTGCTGGATATTCCGATGGGCTGCTGTGGCAGTATGTATGCCATCAATGTGGCTGGCAATCTGCTCAGTGCCGGGACGGTGAAACGGGCACTGCTGCTTGTGGGCGATACTGCTCTCCGGATGGGGTCGCTGAAAGACAAGAGCCGCGTGCCTCTCTTCGGTGACGGTGGCACTGCCATGGCGTTGGAATACGATCCGACGGCAGAAGACATTGTCATCGAGTTCAATACACAGGGCTCCAACTATGAAGCCTTGCTGACGCCGCATGGCGGTTTCCGTCATCCGATTACGCCGGAATCGTTTGTCGAACAGGATTTTGGCAACGGTGTCATCCGGGCTCCCAAGGATACCCTGATCAATGGGATGGGCGTCTTTGCCTTTGCGATCGCCCGGCCGCCGATCAGCATCCAGCAGATGATGGAGGCATACGGGTTGACGACGGACCATGTCGATTATTTTCTGATTCACCAGGCCAACAAGCTGATCGTGGACCGTATCGTGAAGAAGCTCAAGTTGCCGGTGGAGAAGGTGCCGTATGACCTTCAGGAGTTCGGTAATCTGGGAGGCGCTTCGATCCCGATGCTGATGTCCTACAATCTCATTGATGAACTCCAGACGCGTCCTTTGACGCTGCTTTGCTCCTCGTTCGGTCTGGGGCTGACGTGGGGAACCATGCTTTTGCGGACCCGTCCGATGACGGTCTTGCCGATCCATCATTTTGCATAAATGGAAAAATTGACTCTCAAACAGCGGCTGGGCAGGATCGTGAGCCTCTCAGTGTCGCAGTATCACCGCTTTCGCGGTTGTGAGATCGGCCGGAATTGCCGGATCTCGAAAAGTGCGTTGATCGACCGGGTCAATCCGCGCGGCGTCCATATCGGCGACAATACGCGTGTGTTGCTGGATGCCTGGATCCTGGCGCACGACTATTCACACGGCGTTGACATCCAGAGCATCCGGATGGATACGTATATCGGCCATCATTGCGTCATCGGTGGCCGTTCGGTCATCATGCCGGGCGTCCACATCGGGAATCACGTGTATGTCGGCGTGGGGAGTATCGTCACGCATTCCGTCCCGGACCATTGCATCGTCGCCGGCAATCCTGCCCGGATTATCCGGCGGGGGACGATTATCAGCGACCGGGGCCAACTGATAGAAAAAGGGGAAAGCGTCAAGGAATGAAAAGAAGTCTGAAGTCGTTGGCCTGTAGGGTTGCGTATTCTCCACTGGGCAGCAAGGTCGCCAGTGGATTGGGGATTACGGGCTTATGGGCACGGCTGAATGTCCGTTCCAAAAAGAAGCGCCTGTGGGCCGAGGCGAAGAAGCAATTCGAAAACGGTGCGGCTTTGGGTACCTTGGAGGACTACAGGGATGCGCTGCGCAAGCATTGGGTTTCGTATGCAGAATATGCTTTCCAGTATGCGTTCTACAAAAAGACGGAAACCGAACGAGCGGCGTATGTGTCGCGGCTGCGGATGGCCTATTTCTACTGGCGGTATGTGCCCGGAACGGTCAAGGCTGTTTTCCGTGAGAAGAAGCGTTTTTTGAAGACTTTTCAAGGCAATGTCCACCGGACATGGCTCTATGCGCCGGAGACCTCGTATGACGCGTTCATGCACTTGATTTCCCAGCATGATGTCATCGTCAAGCCCTGCGATGGGAAGTTGGGAAGAGGTATTTTCAAGTTGTTCAAAGCGGAGGTTCACCCCGACGAACGGACGCTGTTTGCCGAGTGTGTGAAAAACAGGATGCTGGTGGAACAATGCATCGAATCCTGCGACGAACTGAAAGCCTTCCACCCGCAGAGTCTCAATTCGATCCGGGTCGTCACGGTTGCCAATCGGGAAAACGCGTGTGTCTTTTCCGGCGTATTCCGGACGGGTGTCGGCGACAAGGTCGTCGATAATTCCCATGCAGGAGGCGTGTCTGCGCAGATCAACGTCGAGACCGGCATCGTGGAAAGCGACGGGGCCGACAAAAACGGGAACAGGTATGTAGCACACCCCGACAGCGGGCTGGTTTTCAAGGGCTTCCAGATTCCGCAGTGGGAGAAGATCGTGGATACCTGCTGCAAGGCCGCCATGGCTTCCGGCAATCCGGTAACCGGTTGGGACGTGGTGCTCAACCAGGATGGGAAGGTGGAGTTCATCGAGGGCAATTATGGACCCGACTTGGACATGATGCAGACCCGCTACCAGACAGGGATCAAAGCGAGAATCTATGCCTTGATCAAGCAGTATCAGGGTATCGATCTATATCAAATGGAGAAAAAGTTATGCGTGCTATGAAATGGCTCTATTTCTGGTTGATGGCGGTATCGTGCTCGGTTCCGCTTGATGGGAAGTTTCCCGGAGAGGAAGTGCTCCCTGGGGAAGAGACCCTTCCTGTTGTCGTAATCCCTCCGGTTGAAGAGCCGCAGCCGACTGTCCTGACGCAGCAGATGGTCGATACAGCGCAAGGCACCCTGGTCATTTCCCGGAACTTGTCTTTAGAGGGAGCGGAGATTGTGTTGCCTAAGGATTTGACTTTGGAATTCCAGGGCGGATCGCTGGATGGCGGGACATTGGTGGGCAATGGCACCAAACTGAAGGTTACGCAAGAAAAGCCGCTGTTTGGCCTGTCGCTCCGGATTGCCGGCGTATGGGATGTGCCGGAAGTCTTTGACTGGTGGTTTGCGTTCGACGCGACGGAAGGCGCCATATCCAACCAGATCATCGAGAATGCCCTGGCATTCAGCAATGACGAGACGCCCTGCCACATTTGGTTCGTGGCCGACCGGGTCTATTATTTCGAATTGCCTTATAAGGGCCGGGCGGATCTGGGCAATATGGTGACCTACCGGATGGTCGATGGGAAAAAGAGGCGCAATTACTATGAACTGGGTACGGATGCTTTCTCGTTCTTGCGGATTTTCACGATTCCGTCGAATACGCATTTGACAGTCAACAACAAGTTGAAGATGCTGCCGACAAGCGTCGGGGCCTATTTCGTGTTCTGGGAGTATGGCAAGGAAAAGGTGACGGTCGATGGCAGCGGCGTGATTGCCGGTGACAACGACTGGCATCGCTACGACAGCCCGATGTCCGGTACGAAATACTATGGCGAATGGGGCCATCTTTTCAAGTGTGCCCGTTGCAAGGATTTCGTTTTCAGGGATATCACGCTGTCGGATTCCTTTGGCGACTGCATTATGTTCTCGGGGTCCCATTATCCGGAAGAGCCCGACACGCGTTGGGCGTCCGGCCTGACGGTCGAGAATGTGAAGATCTTGCGCGCGCGCCGCAACGGCATGGCGATCGGGGCGCGGGATGTCGTGATCCGGAATTGCCATTTCGAAGGCTGCGGCACCAAGGAGGTGCGGGGTACCGCTCCGCGCAGTGCCATTGATTTCGAGCCGGACTATATCCGGCAGTACCCGGAAATCGGCAACGAGCATGTCTTGTTGGAGAAATGCACGTTCAAGAACAATCATTTTGACGTGGCTTCCTATATGAACAACATGTGGGGATACGGACAAGTGGCCACAGTCGTGAAAGACTGCGTCTTCACGTCTTCCCTCAAGATCCAGGGAACTTTCTGGATGCGGTTTGAGAACTGCTATATACCGTTTGTCTGGAATTCGAAAGACAGCGAACGGTCGGTCATGCTGTATTCCCGTCACATGGAATTCGTCAACTGCGAGTTCGGTGAGTACGATACGTCTATCCTGGGGAATGTCACTTATGTCTCCAACAAGTACAAGAACTGCAAGTTCAATACGGCGGTAGAGCACTAGGCTATGTACAGGAAATGCGTGAAACGCTGTCTCAGCTTGCTTCTGTCTTTTGTGGCGTTGTTGGCCGTGGGGTGGCTGATCGGGTTGGTGGCGCTCATCCTGCATTTTGCCAATAAGGGCGCGGGTGTGTTTTTCCTGCAGCCCCGTCCGGGCAAGGATGCGAAGATCTTCAAGGTCATCAAATTCAAGACAATGACGGACGAAAGGGACGCTGACGGTAAGTTGCTTCCTGATGCTCAGCGACTTACAAGGATAGGGAAGATCGTCCGCAGCCTCTCGCTCGATGAACTGCCGCAACTGGTGAATATCCTGAAAGGGGATATGGCCTTCATCGGCCCCCGTCCCTGGCGCGTGGAGTATCTGCCGCTGTATTCCCCGCAGCAGATGCGGCGCCACGAGGTGAGGCCCGGCATTACGGGTTGGGCACAGGTACACGGGCGCAATGCCATCTCCTTCACCAAGCGCCTGGAATACGATATCTATTACGTGGATCACTTGTCCTTTTGGCTCGACGCCCGGATCTTCTTCATGACGATCCGCAAGGTGCTCCGGCGGGAAGGGATTTCGGAAGCCGGACAGGCTACCTCCGAAGCTTTCAATGGACATAATTGAATGAGAATGAAAAAAGTCTTGACAGTCGGCGTGTTCGACATGCTGCATATCGGGCATATCCTTCTTTTCAAACGCGCCCGCGCCTTGGGCGACTACCTCATCGTGGCCGTGCAGGAGGATGACTGCATCTTGAAATACAAGCCCGACACACGGATGGTTTATACGACGGCAGAGCGGACCTTTATGGTGGGCGCCCTCAAATATGTCGATGAAGTGGTGACGTACCGGGATGTGGATCAGGATATCCAAACGATCGACTTCGATGTCTTTGCAAAGGGGCCCGACCAGAATCACGCGGGCTTCCGGCGGGCAGAGGACTGGTGCCGAACCCACGGAAAAGAGGTGGTTGTCATCCCGCGTACAGAGAACATCTCGTCCACCATGCTCAAGGAATACTCGAAGACCCGCTGACAACGCCATGAAACTTAGTATTATCATCCCTTATTACAATGCGGAGGCATGGATCGGCCCGATGCTGGACTCCCTGCTCGACCAGGATCTGCTGCAGGAGGACTACGAGATTATCGTTGTGGACGACGGTTCCACGGAAGAGCCGGTGACATTGCGCAGGTATATGTCAGCCCATCCGAATATCCGCTGCCACCGGCAGAAGAATGCCGGTGTCTCCATGGCGCGCAATACGGGCTTGGGTTTGGTGCGGGGAGAGTGGATCTGGTTCTGTGACAGTGATGACTATGTGCGGCCACAAGTGTTGGGGCGTTTGCTGACGATTGCTGAATCCCGCCAGCTCGACCTGCTTTGGTTCAATGCCGTATATGTCCGTCCGGGTAAGTCGCTTCCGGCCGAGAAGTGCGATTTCGAGGCCGTTTCTCCTGTCCGGACCGGCTGGGAATATGTCGTCAATCCACCGGCGAAGGTGGGGATGGCGGTGTGGCGCTATCTGGTTCGCAGCGAGATCCTTTTGTCGAATGGACTCCGTTTCCACGACGTGACGTATGGAGAGGGCCGCTGGTTCCAGTTGGAGCTGGTCCCCCATGTGCAGCGAACCGCCCATGTCGATGTGGATGTGTATTACTATGTGCAGCGCCAAACGTCGATCATGCACGGGCAGAAGCGGAAGAATTATGCCCGCTTTGCCGACAACATGTTCCAGTATCTCGAAGCCGTTACTGCCGCCATGGGCGATGCGTCGGTACCGGCCGAAGCTCGCAAGTTTTTGATGAACCGACGGGATGAGGATGCATACACGCTGCTGAAGGATTTGCGGCAGGATTGCCCTGTCGCTTTCTCCCAGCAGTATCAGCAAAAACTGAAGGCCTTGGGCGCCTTGCCTTTGCGGATCACTGGCGGCGGCAAGGAGCGTTTCAATCGGTTCTTGATGAACCGGCCGGCCCTCTGGTCACTCGTTTGCCGTCTGTACCGTCTCAGACATCCCGTATCATAATTCACTATGGAAGCTGGAAAAGGGAAACCGAAAAGCCTGAAAGAGAAGACCATATCGGGCATGATATGGTCGAGCATCGGCCGCTTCGGCACGATGGGGCTGGGGTTCATCTCGAATCTCGTGCTGGCGCGTCTGCTGATGCCGAGCGATTTCGGGGTGATTGGCATGCTCCATGTCTTTATCGCGGTTTCCGGCGTTTTCGTGACGGCTGGTTTCGGCTCGGCGCTGATCCAGAAAAAGAATCCCACGCATGTCGATTATACTTCCGTGTTCTGGTGGAACCTGGCCGCGGCCATCGTTTTTTACTGGATCCTCTTTTTCTGCGGTCCCCTCATCGCCCGTTTCTACGAGATGCCGGAACTCTGCCCGGTTTTGCGGGTCCAGAGCCTTTCGCTGATCATCCAGGCATTCTCGGTGGTACAAACCAACCAGCTGCGGAAGAGGCTTCGTTTCAAGCAATTGTCCATGCGGAGCCTGACAGCTGCCTTTGCCGGTGCGGTGGTCGGCATCACGATGGCCCTTCTGGGATTCAGCTATTGGAGCCTGGTGGCTTCGAGCCTGGTAGCAAGCCTGGCGGGTGTGCTGCTGTTGTGGCGCCTGAGCAGCTGGCGTCCGACGCTGGAATTCAGCGTCCAGTCGTTGAAGGAACTCTTTGCCTTTGGCGGCTTGATGGCGCTCTCAGCGCTGGTGGAGGAGGTCTATACGAATCTACAGAGCCTGATCATCGGCAAGTGGTATTCACCGAAAGACTTGGGCTATTATACGCAGGCCCGCAAGTTGGAAGATGTGCCGACGCTGTCGCTTTCGCATATCGTCAACCAGGTTTCCTTCCCCGTGTTTTCTTCCCTTCAGGACGATCACACCCGGCTGGTGGCGGCGCTGCGGAAGAATTCAAGGTCGATCAACTACATCAATTTCCCGCTGATGGCTTTGCTGATCGTCATCGCCCGGCCGCTGATCATGCTTTTGTACGGGGCAAAATGGGAGATCTCGATACCGTATTTCCAGATTCTCTGTATCTCGAGCCTGGTGTTCTCGATGAATACGCTCAATACCAACATCATCAAATCGCTCGGACGCGGAAAACTCTATTTCTGGGTGCAGCTGATCAAGCGGATCATCGGCCTGGTCCTGATTATTCTCGGCGCGCGTGCCGGTATGATGCCTTTGATGTGGGCCCTCACGGCGATCGGCTATACGAGCATCGTGATCAATATGTACGTAACGGGCCGGCTCATCGGTTATGGCATCGGGAAGCAGGTCCGCGACTTGGCCGGCTATTTTGCGGCTACGCTGTTCTCGGCGGGCGTCGTGTATCTGCTGGGGCTTGTCCTGCCCTTCCATCCGTATCTGGTGATGCTGGTCCAGATCCTGGTGTTTGCCGGCTTGTATATCGGCCTGTCGCTCCTGTTCAAGTTTGAAAGCCTCTACACCTATCTCGACATCGCCCGTAATTATTTGAAACGATTGAAGAAATGAAACGATCCCGGAAACTGTTCCGACTGCTCTTCAAAGTCAACCTGATCAAGACGGTCTGGTTCAATTGGAAAATGCTGCCCGCTCGCCAGGCCTGGCGCCTGCCGGTCTGGTTCTTCGGGAAAACGACGTTCCGGGGCCTGACAGGAAAGGTCATCATCGAGAGCCGCGTTCGCAGCGGTATGATCCGGGTCGGGGAGAATGCTTGGTATGTGGAGACTACGGTGCCCTGGACCATCTGGAATATCCGGGGTACGATGGTATTCAAGGGCCCGCTGGAATTCTGCATGGGTTCGTATGTCCTGGTGTCTGACCAGGCTGTGCTTACGTTGGGGAAGAACCGGACTGGTTTTGGCTCGAATATCCGGCTGTTCTGTTTTGACAGGATCACGATTGGCGACAGCAGCCGCTTTGCCTGGGATTGCCTGATCTCGGACACGAGTTTCCATTATATTGAGAAGATCGAATCCGGGGCGAAAGCCCCGCTGACCAAGCCGGTGATCATCGGGGACCGGGTCTCTGTATTCAATCGTTCCAGCATCTTGAAAGGGGCCGTTCTACCTGACGACACAATTGTGGTGTCAAACAGCATCGTGAACAAAGACTTTTCTGAAATCGGCCCTTATTGTATGTTGGCAGGGGCGCCGGCCGTTGTCAAGACTACGGGTGTCCGGCGCATCTGGGATCTGAAGGAAGAACGGGAACTGGACCGGCAATTTGGTTATCACAGGACTCATCTGTAATGAGAATAGGACTTCTTCGCGAAACGAAAAATCCGGTGGACAACCGGGTGGCGCTTAGCCCGGCTCAAGTGGCCCGGCTTCAGGCGTGCTATCCGGATGTAACGGTAGTCGCCCAGACCAGCGGCATTCGCGCTTTCTCGGATGACGAGTATAGGGCCGCTGGCATTCAAGTGGCGGAAGATGTGTCGGATTGTGACTTGCTGCTCGGTATCAAAGAGGCCGATATCTCTAGGTTGCGGCCGGATCGGCACTATGTATTCTTCGGCCATGTGGCCAAGATGCAGGTAGGTAACCGTCCTTTGCTGCAGGCGATGATCCGCAAGCGGATCACATTCTCCGACTATGAGTATATGGTGGATGAACAGGGCGCCCGTGTCTGTGCCTTTGGCTGGTGGGCAGGGGTTGTCGGTGTTTATGATACGCTGCGGGGATACGGCCTGCGTACCGGTCTGTTCGAGTTACCCAAACCCGATCCCCGGTTTACGCTAGAACAGCTCAAGAAGAATCTAAGGTCCATTGAATTGCCGCACGTCAAGATGGTATTGACGGGACGTGGGCGAACGGCGAAAGGGGCACAGTACATTTTGGAGGAGATCGGTGCTGCGATTTTGCCGGTGGATGCTTATCTGGCCGTCGAATCCGTGGACAGGCTTACCTGCACGTTCGCCTATATTGATTCGCTGGTTCGGCCGGCAGATGGTTCTGATTTCGTCTCCGTGGCCGATTTCCATGCGCATCCTGCGCGTTATGAAAGTAATTTCATGCGCTTTGCCCAAACGTCCGATATTCTTGTCTGCTGCCATTATTGGGGCATTGAAGATCCTGTGTATCTTTCCGAAGCGGATTACCGGACTCCCGGCTTCCGGATCCGGATGATCGGAGACATCACTTGTGATATCCAAGGAAGCGTCAGATCCACGCTTCGCGCGTCCACCCACGCGGATCCGTATTACGATTACAATCCGCTGACGGAAAAAGAGGAGCCAGCCTTCTCTTCGGACGGAAACATCACGGTCATGGCCATCGATACCTGTCCGAATGCGTTGCCGCGCGACGCAAGCGACTATTTCGGCGCACGCTTCTGCGAGTATGTCCTTGAGCCGTTGCTGCGGGGGGAGGACTCCTCGGTGCTCGAACGCTCGACAATCCTGCAGGAAGGGCAGTTGACACCCGGTTTCCAGTACCTGGCAGACTTTGCAGCGGATGGTTTTCTGCCACATTGTCAGTCCTAGGACGGGTGGCACAATCTTCGTTAAACAAGAGGGCGTCGGTGCGACAAATGCACCGGCGCCTTTTTGTCAACGAAATTGTAAAAAGAAAAAAATAGGAGAATAAAATTATGGGAAAAATCATTGGAATTGACCTGGGTACTACGAACTCTTGCGTAGCGGTCATGGAAGGCAACGAGCCGACCGTCATCATCAACAGCGAAGGCAAGCGCACAACGCCGAGCGTCGTGGCTTTTGCCGACAACGGGGAACGGAAGATCGGTGATCCGGCCAAACGGCAGGCTGTCACCAACCCGCTCAAGACCATCTACTCGATCAAACGGTTCATGGGTGAAACCTACGACCGCGTGACGAAAGAGTCGGAGCGCGTGAGCTACAAGGTGGTCCGCGGCGACAACAACACCCCGCGCGTGGACATCGACGGCAAACTCTATTCGCCGCAGGAGATCAGCGCCATGGTGCTGCAGAAGATGAAGAAGACGGCGGAAGATTACCTCGGCCAGGAAGTCAAGGAGGCCGTCATTACGGTGCCGGCTTACTTCAGCGACTCCCAGCGCCAGGCAACGAAAGAGGCAGGTGAAATCGCCGGCCTGAACGTCAAGCGAATCATCAACGAGCCGACGGCCGCTGCACTGGCCTACGGCCTCGACAAGAAGAACAAGGATATGAAGGTGGCCGTGTTCGACCTCGGTGGCGGTACGTTCGATATCTCCATCCTGGAACTTGGCGACGGTGTCTTCGAAGTGAAATCCACCAACGGTGATACGCACTTGGGCGGTGACGACTTCGACCACAAGATCATCGACTGGCTGGCCGAAGAGTTCCGGAACGAGAACGGCATCGACCTGCGGCAGGATCCGATGGCGCTCCAGCGTCTGAAGGAAGCCGCCGAGAAAGCGAAGATCGAGCTGTCGAGCCAGACCTCCAGTGAGATCAACCTGCCGTACATCACGGCGGTGGGCGGTGTGCCGAAGCACCTGGTCAAGACCCTGACCCGTGCCAAATTCGAACAGCTCTGCGACAGCCTGATCCAGGCAACCGTCGAGCCGTGCCGCAAGGCGCTGCGTGATGCCGGTCTGCAGACCTCTGATATCGACGAAGTCCTGCTGGTGGGTGGTTCGACGCGTATCCCGGCTGTCCAGCAGATTGTGGAGCGTTTCTTCGGTAAGGCACCGAGCAAGGGCGTGAACCCCGATGAGGTTGTGGCTGTCGGTGCTTCCATCCAGGGCGGTGTCCTCGCCGGTGATGTGAAAGACGTGCTGCTGCTCGATGTGACGCCGCTGTCGCTGGGTATCGAGACCCTCGGCGGTGTGATGACCAAACTGATCGACGCCAATACCACGATTCCTACGCGCAAGAGCGAAGTCTTCTCGACCGCTTCGGATAACCAGCCTTCCGTGGAGATCCACGTGCTGCAGGGCGAACGTTCGATGGCCCGCGACA